>VFQP010000365.1_pt1 | contig 113705 bp, 97 predicted proteins | sample 3512351 | NCBI WGS metagenome assembly VFQP01 (sample SAMN10412372, study PRJNA504923) | tailings metagenome | isolation source: Relicate 1 Philex TSF1 revegetated site | place: Philippines: Tuba, Benguet | collected 2017-08-29
ACGGGACTTCGCCGGGGCGCTCGGGGGGCTTGACGGTGCCGCGGGCGAAGACGGCGCGGATGCCGGACTCTTCGAGGCCGTCGATGGCCACATCCGTCATTTCGGCATCGCGCAGGATGTGGCACCAGTCCACCACCGTGGTGGTGCCGTTGCGCAACTGGTTCAAGGAACCCAGCAGGTTGCCCAGGTACACATCGCGCACGCCGTACTTGGTCGCCAGGTTCTTGTGCATGTTGGCGTGGTAATCGCGGCTGCCGACCCAGTCGGAGCCGATGCCACGCAGCTGGAATTCCCAGGTGTGGATGTGGGCGTTGACCAGCCCCGGCGTGACGATGCGGCCCTTGCCATCGATGACCTCGGCACCGTCGGCCTGGAGGTTCGGGCCGACGGCCACGATCTTGTCGTTCTCGATGAGGATGTCGGCGTTGTCGAAGTCGCCAACGTCGGGGTCCATGGACAGGATGCAGGTGTTCTTGATGAGGATTCGGGTCATGGGTTTCGCGGGTCGGAGGGAAAAGGGAAATCCGTTTCAGGCGGCCTGGGCCGGCACGGGGCGGGTGGAATTGCGCACCACCAGTTCCGGCCGCAGCACGACGGTGGCGGCCGACATCTGCCGGCCATCGAGCCCGTCGAACAGCAGTTGCGCGGCCCGCCAGCCCAGCTCGCGGTGCGGCAGGCGGATGGTGGTGAGCGAAGGGTGGACCATGTCCACCAGGGGCATGTCGTTGTGGCCGGTGATGGCCACGTCGCCGGGCACGCTCAGGCCGGCGGCGTGCAGCGCGTCGTAGGCACCGAGCGCCACAAGGTCGTTGGAACAGACCACCGCCTCGGGTGGCACGGCGCCCTGCGCGAGCAGGCGGGCCATGGCCACGCGGCCCGCCTCGCGGCTGTAGGCCTCGCACGCCACCACGCCCGCACTCTCCAGGTGGCGGTCGCGCAGCGCCTGTTCGAAACCCTGCAGGCGGCCCACGCCGGTGGGCAGGCTCTGCGGGCCCGCCAGGTGGGCGATGCGCTGGCAGCCGGTCTGCACCACGTGGTCCACGGCGAGCTTCATGGCCAGCCGGTCGTCGCTCACCACCGAAGGCAGGCGACCCGATTCGTCGGCGCGGTTGACCATCACCGCGTGCAGGCCGGCGCCCACGATGAAGTCCACCAGCGGGTCTTCGCGCGAGGCGGTGGCGAGCACGATGCCGTCGACCTGCTGCGCCAGCATGCGCTCGACGATGGGCCGGGCCATGGCGCTGCCCGACACGTTGGCCAGCATCACGAACCAGCCGCGCGCGGCGGCACAGGCCTCGATACCCTGCAGGATGGGCGGGAACACCGGGTTGGTGATGTCGGGCACGAGCACGCCGATGGTGTAGGTGCGGCCCGTGCGCAGGGCGGACGCCGCGCGGTTGGGCCGGTAGCCGAGGCGGCGCGCGGCCTGCTCGACCGCTTCCAGCACCTCGGCGCTGACGGCGGAGCGGCGGCGCGGGTCGAGCGCGCGCGAAACGGTGGACAGGTGCACCCCGGCCGCGCGGGCCACGTCACGGATGGTGACGGGGCTGGCGGGTTCCTGAGCGGTGGGGGCGCGGTGATTTTCAGACACTTTGGTAAAATCTCTGCAAACGTTTGCTCAGATTCTGGCGCTATTATTTGCAAATATCAACAGGTAGAATTTGGTGCAAACCCGAATACCATGCCCCAATATGGGGACCAGAATACGCAAACGTTTGCACCTCAGCAAAATCCTTGCCACCGCCGAGAAAACGACCGTGAAACTGATCTCATCCCCCGAATCCGTGCTGCCTGTGGCGCTCGCTGCCATGGAGCGCACCCCCGATCCGCGCCTGCGCGAAGTCATGGCCGCGCTCACCCGGCACCTGCACGCTTTCGTGCAGGAAGTTCGCCTGACCGAGGCCGAGTTCGAACACGCGCTGAACTTTCTCGTCGCCATCGGCCAGGCCACCGGCGAGAAAAAGAACGAGGTCGTGCTGCTGGCCGACACGCTGGGCGTGTCCACCCTGGTGGCGCTGCTCAACAACCCGGGCGACGAAGCGACGGGCGGTGAATCGCTGACCGCGCTGCTCGGCCCGTTCTGGCGCGAGCGCTCGCCCGCCTGCGAGACCGGCGAAAGCATCGCGCGCGCCGGCACGCCGGGCGTGCCGCTGGAAGTGAGCGGCACCGTGCGCGACCAGCTCGGCCAGCCGGTGCCCGGCGCGGTGGTGGACGTGTGGCAGGCCTCGCCCGTGGGCCTGTACGAGAACCAGGACGACGGCCAGCCCGACATGAACCTGCGCGGGCATTTCACCGCCGACGCGCAGGGCCGCTACTTCCTGCGCAGCGTGGTGCCCGCGGGCTACCCGGTGCCCACGGACGGCCCCTGCGGCGACCTGCTGCGCGCCCAGTTGCGCCACCCGAACCGCCCGGCCCACCTGCATTTCATGATCAGCAAGCCCGGCTTCAAGGTGCGCGTATCCCAGGTGTTCGCGGACACCGACGAGAACCTGGAAAGCGACCCGGTGTTCGGCGTCACGAAGCCACTGGTTGGCCGCTTCCAGCTCAACGCCGACGGCACGCAGGCCACCCTGCGCCACGACTTCACGCTGGAACCCGGCGAGACCGTGTTCCCCAAGGCCCCCATTCCCTGACCTTCCACTTCTTCAACACCATGGCTTTTGAACCTCAGACACGTCTCGACGGCAAGGTCGCCGTCATCGCCGGCGGCACGGGTGCCATCGGCCTGGCCACGGCGCGCCGCCTGGCCCACCTGGGCGCCACCTGCGTGCTGCTGCACCGGAGCGACGCCGCTGGCGCCGCCGAGCACGCCGCCGCCCTGCCGGGCAAGCAGGCGCACGGTGCCGTGCGCGCCGACATCATCGACAGCGCATCGCTGAAAGCCGCCGCGGCCGAAGTGGCGCAACGCTGGCAGCGCTGCGACATCCTCGTCAACAGCGCGGGCTTCACCAAGGCCGTGCCGGCGGCCGACCTCGACGCGCTGGACGACGACCTGATCGACCGCCTGATGCAGGCGAACTTTCGCGGCGTGTTCGCCACCATCCGCGCCTTCGCGCCGCTGCTCAAGGCCAGCGGCGACGGCCTGATTGCCAACGTGTCCTCCATCGCGGGCTTCACCGGCGTGGGCAGCAACCTCGCCTACGTGGCGGCCAAGGCCGGCCTGGACGTGGTGGGCGACGCGCTGGCCAAGGCGCTCGCGCCGGCGGTGCGTGTGGTGTCCGTGTCGCCCGGCGCCGTGGAATCGACCTTCGTGCCCGGGCGCGGCAGCGAGTTCAACGCCAAGACCGCCGCCACCACGCCGCTGGGCCGCGTTGGCCAGCCCGACGACGTCGCCGCCACCATCGAGGCGCTTGCCACCACCCTGCGCTTCGTCACCGGCACGCGCATCGTGGTGGACGGTGGCCGCCATCTCTGACCTTTCCTTCGCCATCCCATGAGCCTCTTCAACCCGCTTTCACAGAAAACGCTGATCACCTGCGCGGTCACCGGCAACCTGGTCAAGCCCGAGCACACGCCGCACCTGCCGGTCACGCCCGAACACATCGCCCGCGAATGCCTGGCCGCCGCCGAGGCGGGCGCGGGCCAGGTGCACATCCACGTGCGCGACCCCGCGACCGGCAAGCCCTCGATGGAGGTGGAGCTGTACCGCGACGTGGTGGACCGCATCCGCCGCGAGAACCGCGAGCTCATCATCAACCTCACCACCGGCCCGGGCGGCCGCTTCGTGCCCGGCGAGGACGACCCCAAGGTGTACGCGCCAGGCACCACGCTGCTGCCGCCCGACAAGCGCGTCGAACACATCGCGCTCATCAAGCCCGACGTGTGCTCGCTCGACTTCAACACCATGAACTCGGGGCCGGACGTGGTCATCAACACGCCGCGCAATGTGCGCCGCATGGCCGCCACCATCCGCGCCGCGGGCGTCAAGCCCGAGCTGGAGATCTTCGATTCGGGTGACATCCACCTCGCGCTCGACCTCATCGCCGATGGCAGCATCGACGGCCCCGGCATGTGGACCTTCGTGCTGGGCGTGAAGTACGGCTTCGCGCCCTCGCCCGCCACGGTGCTCTACGCGCGCGACATGCTGCCGCCCGGCGCCATCTGGACCGCCTTCGGCATCGGCCGCATGGAATTCCCCATCGTGGCCCAGGCCTGGCTCGCGGGCGGACACGTTCGCGTGGGCATGGAAGACAACATCTACCTCGACAAGGGCGTGCTCGCCGAAAGCAACGCGCAACTGGTGGCCCGCGCGCGCGACATCATTCAAAGCATGGGCGGCAGCATCGCCAGCGCGCGGGAAGCGCGAACGATGCTGGCACTGCCACAACCATGAAAGCAAAGGGAGACGCCTTGAACGCACGCATTCTCGACAACGCTGGCGCGACGCCGGCATCCGCCGACAACGGCCAGGCCCTGCGCCTGCTGCAGAAGGCCGCCGGCATCGACAGCCTCCAGCTCACGCTGGTGGACAGCCTCCGGCGCACACCGGCAGCGGGCCACGCGCTGGTGCGCGTGGGCGCTGCGGCCGTGAACCCGAGCGACGCCAAGGCCAGCCTGGGCATCATGCCGCAGGCGGTGTGGCCGCGCACCCCGGGGCGCGACTTCGCGGGCACCGTGGTCGAAGGCCCGGGCGAGTGGATCGGCCGCCAGGTGTATGGCTCGGGCGGCGACGTCGGCATCACGCGCGACGGCTCGCACGCCCGGTTCCTTGAACTGCCCGTGGCGGCGCTGCGCGCCATGCCGGCCAACCTTTCCATGGAAGAGGCCGGCGCCGTCGGCGTGCCCTTCGTCACCGCCTACGAAGGCTTTCGCCGCAGCGGCATGCCGCAGGCCGGCCAGACCGTGATGGTGATGGGCGCCAACGGCAAGGTCGGCCAGGCCGCGGTGCAACTGGCGGCGCAGGCCGGTGCGCGCGTGATCGCGGTGCAGCGCGGCCCCGGCCCGTTCGCCGGCTTCAGCTGCGCGCCGGTGGACGTGATCGACGCCACCGCCGTCGACGTGGCCGCCACCGCGCGCGAACTCAGCGGCGGGCGCGGCGCGGACATCGTCTTCAACACCGTGGGCAGCGCCTACTTCGAGGCGGCCAACAAGGCCATGGCCAAGGGCGCCACGCAGATCTTCATTGCCACGCACGACCGCGCCGTGCCGTTCGACATCTTCGCGTTCTATCGCGGCATGCACACCTACGTGGGCATCGACTCGCTCGCCATGGACTGCACCACCTCCACCGCGCAGCTCGACGCGATGCGCGAAGGCTTCGAGCGCGGCACGCTCAAGCCCTTCCCGATCGCGCGCGCGTACGCGCTGGCCGACGCAACCGAGGCCTACCGCGCCGTGCTCGGCGGCAGCACCGACCGCATCGTGCTCAGCCCCTGAAGCGACACAAGAAGGACACGCCATGCACGTCACCCCGTTCAACGAGGCCCGGCCCTACGAAGCGCCGAACCACTTCGACATGCGCTGCCTGCGCCTGCAGGGCAAGGAGGCCGGCCCTTCCACGCAGATGTGGATGGGCATGAGCCAGATCCTGCCCGGCGGCCACACCACGCTGGACCCTTCGCCGATCGAGAAGCTGTACTTCGTGGCCGAAGGCGAGGTGACGGTGGTCGGCGCGCTGAACGGCGTGGAACAGCGCGCCAGCCTGCGCACCTTCGACTCCTGCCGCTTCGCGCCCGGCGAGGCGCGGCAACTCATCAACGAGAGCAACCGGCCGGCCCTGGTGCTGCTGGTGATGGCCAACACACCGCCCGCTGCCAGCGCCTGAGCGGTCCAGGGCAGCGCTGCGGGACCGGGGTCAATCGCGGCAGTAGCCCTCGCCGGTGCGCACCGTCAGGCAGTCTGATTTTTCGGCGAGCCACTTCATGCCGGTCTCCGCGCCGTTCGTGGCGCGCACCGATTCCTTGACGCCGTCGCGCTCGAACTCGACCCGATCGCCCGCCGCCGTGCCGGCGAAGGTGCGGGGCCCGTCCAGGTTGCGCACCGTGACCTGGTACTTGCCATCGCCGCCCTCCAGCTTGAGGAACGTGCCCTCGGGCCCGTTCCACTGCCCGAGCCAGCGGTCGGTGGCGGGGGCAGCAGCCGCAGCGGGCGCAGGTGCGGGCGCGCTGGCCGGGGCCGGCGGCACTGGGGTGGCGCTGCGTTCCTGGCAGCCAGCAACGGCCACCGTGAGTGCCAGCAGGGTCGCCGTGCATGTGATGTTCATCGTGTCACCTCCTTGATGTGGTCAGGCCGTGGGCTGTCGATCCGCCTGCGGATGCGGGGCGGTTGCGTTCACCGTTCGGCGATGTAGTGCGACATGCGCGCGCTTTCGCCTTCGGCCAGGAAGGCGCGCACCTCGGTCTCGATCGCGCGGTCGGCCACGGTGGCGCGGGCGCGCTGGTGCAGGTAATCGGCCCAGGAGGTGACGATGAAGCGCTCCACGTAGCGCGAGGGTTCACCGAGGTCCTTGTAGATGCGCCAGAAGGTCGCGCCGTCGCGGCGGCGCGGCGCCTTCATGCGGGCGATGGTGTCGAGGAAGGCCTGGTCCGCGCCAGGGCGGATGCGGTAGCCCACCTCCACCGCCACCGGTCCGGCCTCGGGGCTGGGCTCGGCTTCGACAAACAGCTCGTCCCAGGGCGTGCCCTGGGTCACCTCGTGGTCGGCCCCCACGCGCAGCGGGAACGGCCGCGCCAGCAGCAGGCCTGCGGCCATGAGCACGCCGGCGGCCACCAGCGCGCTGGTGAGGCCGGCGATGTCGGACACCGCGCCCCAGAAGGCCGAGCCGATGGCGAAGGCGCCGAGCGCGGAGAGGATGTGCAGCGCCACCGCGCGCGAGCGCACCCAGGGCGGCGCGCTGGCCTGCGTGGCGGTGTTGAAGGTGGACATGGTCGCCATCCAGGCCGCGCCGCCAAACGCCATGCCGACGTACACGATCAGCGGCACGCGCACCCAGGCGGCCAGCAGCATCACGGCGGCGAACACCACGCAGCTCACCGCCACGATGCGGTCCAGCGCGAAGCGCGCGCGCAGGCGCCCGATGACCAGGCCCGAGGCCACGGCCCCGGTGCCCAGGCAGCCCATGAGCAGGCCGAAGCCCTCGGCGCCGGTGCCGAGCTGGCGCTGGGCGATCACCGGCAAGAGCGCCCACAGCGCCGAGCCGGCCGCGCTGAACGCCATCACCCGCACCAGCTGCGCGAGGATGATGCGCGAATGCCAGGCGAAGCGAAGCCCGCTCAGCATGCCGCCCCACAGCCGTTCGGGCGGCAGGCTGGAAGGCGGGTGTGCGCGCGGTGGCCAGCGGCGGATCGACTCCCACATCACCAGCGTGGTGAACACCGAGACCACGAACACCCAGCCCGCACCCAGGCGCGCGAACAGCAGGCCCGCCAGCGTGGGGCCGATGGCGCGCGCGGCGTTGTAGGCAATGCCGATGGCGGTGATGGCCTGCGGCCACTCGGCGCGCGGCACCGGGTCGACCACCGAGGAGTTCCATGCGGGGGTGAGCATGGCCGTGCAGCAGCCGCACACGAACACCAGAAACAGCACCGACGTGGGCCCGCCCCAGCCCGCCAGCACCAGGCCGGCCAGCAACACGCTGGCGCCCACCTGCGCGATCAGGGCACCCGAGATCAGGCGGCGGCGGTCGGTGGTGTCGGCCAGCACGCCGGCCGGCAGCGCCAGCAGGAACATGGGCAGGAACACCGCGGTCTGCACCAGCGCGGCCAGGAAGGACGAGCCGGTGAGCTCGACCATGAGCCAGGCCGCGGCCATGGTCTGCATGCCGGCACCGATGAAGAAGATGGCACCGCAGATCCAGAGGCCCCGGAAGGCGGGTTGGCGAAGGGGACTCCAGATGGAGGTGGACGGGGCGGGCATCGGGCCATTATCCGCAGGTACCGTTTGCCGCGCACGCCATGCCTTTGTCCTCACCCTGGCCCTATCCCCACCAAGGCAAGGTAGCAAGAAGACAACGCAGGCGCGAGGTGTCCTCTCAACAGGGGCATCCAGGGTCCGGCTCCGCCGGCCCGAGATGCCGTCCCCCCTCGAAGCGCCGAAGGCGCGCCACAGAGGGGGGAAGCCGCAAAGCGGCGCAGGGGGGCGTCCTAGACGATCCCGTTGCGAATCGCGTAGACGGTGAGTTCGGCGTTGTTCGCCAGGTGCAGCTTCTCGAGCACGCGCGCGCGGTACACGCTCACGGTCTTGGGGCTGAGCATGAGTTCTTCGGCGATGTCGGAGAGCTTCTTGCCCGACGCGATCTTCTGCAGCGTCTGCAGCTCGCGCTCGGACAGGCTGGCGTGCAGCTCCTCGCTCTCGGGCGCGTTGAGCGTGTCCACCAGCATCTGCGCGACGTCGGCCGTCACGTACTTGCGGCCCTGCATCACGGTGCGGATGGCGGCCACCAGCTCGGCCGGCTCGCCCGCCTTGTTCAGGTAACCGCGCGCGCCGGCGCGCAGGCAGCGGATGGCGTACTGGTCTTCCGGGTACATCGAGACCACCAGCGTCTTCACGGTGGAGCCCTCTTCCTTCAGCGTGCCGAGCACCTCCAGGCCACCGCGCCCGGGCATGTTGAGGTCGAGCACGAGCACGTCGCACTCCACCTTGCGCATCAGGTCGCGCAGTTCGGGGTAGCTGCCTGCCTCGCCCACCACCTGGATGTCGGTGGCCTCCGAGATGGTGTCGCGGATGCCGCGCCGCACCATGGCGTGGTCGTCACACAAAATCACCTTGATCATGGGGTTCCTCATCGGCCTGCGCCGTGTTGTCCGGGTTGCTGGAAGACTGCAGGGGCACCGACAGGATGACGGAGGTGCCCTTGGGAGATGAGCTGACGTCGAGCCAGCCGCCGACCTTGGCCGCGCGCTCGCGCAGACCCAGCAGGCCGAAGGACTTGGCCTTGCGCAGGGCATGCGCGTCAAGGCCCTTGCCGTTGTCGGTGACCTCGAGCGTCAGCACGCCTTCGCGGTCGCTCAGGTCGATGTCCACCGCGCCGGCCTGGGCATGCTTCTGCACGTTGGTCAGGGCTTCCTGTGCGGTGCGGTAGGCCACCAGCTGCACCTCGCGCGGCACGTCGAGCTGTTCGGACGAACGCCGCACGGCCACCCGCAGGCCGGTGCGCCGCTCGAAGCCGGCGGCCAGCCAGACCACGGCGGCCACCAGGCCCTGGTCCAGGATCGGCGGGCGCAGGTTCATCATGATGCGCTGGCTCGCGCCCAGCGCGTGCTGCAGCATTTCCATGGCCGAGCCGAGGTGGCGCTGCACGTCGCCTTCCACCACGTGCCGGCCGACCCAGGCCAGATCGAGCTTGACGGCGGCGAGCGAGCCGCCGATGTCGTCGTGGATCTCGCGGGCGATGTCGGCGCGCTCCTGCTCGATGCTGGTCTGCAAGTGCTCGGCCAGTTCGGCCAGCCGGCGGCGGGACTCGGCCAGCTCCGCATCGGCCGCCGCCTTGGCGCGACGGGTCTCGCTGATCTCGATCGCGCGCTCGATCACGTGCGACAGCCGGTGCATGCTGTCCTTCAGCAGGTAATCGCTCACGCCCCGGTGCATCACGTCGACCGCCGCCGTCTCGCCGATGGCGCCCGAGAGGATGACGAAGGGCACCTCCAGCTTCATCTGGCGCACGACCTCCCAGGCGTCCATGCCGGTGAAACCGGGCAGGTGGTAGTCGGCCAGCACGATGTCGTAGTGCGTGCTCTCCAGTTCGCGCCGGAAATCCTCCAGCGAGTCCACCAGCACCACTTCACTGGCCAGCTGGCTGCGCTGCAGGGCGAACTTCACCAGGGCGTGGTCGACCCGGGAATCCTCCAGGTGGAGGATGCGGACAAAACGCTTGTCCGAGGTGTCTGGCGATCCGCTCATGGTGTGGAAAGGGTGGGAGGCTGGATGCCACCTTGCGCCCAGGGCTGGGCCGGCAACGCGGAAATTGGCGCTGAATTCGCCCCGTTATCTGTCGATAAAGGGTCGTACAGCTGTCGAAAATTGTAATACCCACCCCCGTACCCGAGCCCGAATCACCCACCATGGAACTACCGACGATGCAGCAGACCCCGCCGTCTGTCTCCCTGCCCGTGAATCTGGTGGCCGATCTCCAGGACTCATTGCTCATGGCCATGACGGATCTGCAGCGGCTCGAGGGCCTGCTCGACCACGCCACCAGCAACCTGCTGGAGCGCTTCGGCTCGGCCAACCAGGCGCTGGGCCACCTCGGCGCCGAGCGGGGCGAGGAACTCGGCCCCATCCGCCAGAGCCTGCACCAGGCCGTGACCGAACTGCAATTCCACGACATGGCCACCCAGCTGATCGTGCACACCGGCAAGGTGCTGCAGAGCTGCGCCTGGCGCCTGGCCGACCAGACGATGGAGCCCGAAGAGGGCGAGGTGCCGATGGAGCTGGACCCGATGCCCGAGCGCCCCAGCCCGGTGACCCAAAGCGAGATGGACGCAGGCTCCATTGATTTGTTCTGAGGCCGGGCCGATTCAAGCCCCTGCCTCGAATGCCGATATCTGAACCCAAACGGAGTAAGCCATGCGATCGATTCTTGCCGTAGACGACTCGGCGTCCATGCGAAAAATGGTGTCGTTCACCCTCACAGGGGCCGGCTACCACGTGGTCGAAGCCGTGGACGGGCAGGACGCATGGGAAAAAGCCCAGACGCACAGCATCGACCTCGTGCTGACCGACCAGAACATGCCCAACCTGGATGGGCTGGGCCTCACGCGCAAGCTGCGCGAGCACCCCAAGTTCAAGACCATCCCCATCCTGATCCTGACCACCGAGTCCAGCGACCAGATGAAGCAGCTCGGCCGCGCCGCGGGCGCCACGGGCTGGCTGGTCAAGCCTTTCGATCCGGGTCGCCTCATCGAAGTCATCCAGAAAGTCATCCGCTAACAAAGAAACGCGCTGCCCACAAGGCGGCCAAGGAGAACCCCGATGGGTGAAATGATGAACGAAGGCCAGAACCTCGGCAACGACATCGACCTGAGCCAGTTCTATTCGATCTTCTTCGAGGAAGCTGGCGAGAACCTCGATTCGATGGAGCAGATGCTGCTCGCGCTCGACCTGGAGAAGGCCGACGACGAGGAGCTCAACGCCATCTTCCGCTGCGCGCATTCGATCAAGGGCGGCGCCGCCACCTTCGGCTTTGCCGACGTGGCCGAGCTCACGCACCAGATGGAGTCGCTGCTGGACAAGCTGCGCCGCCACGAACTGACGCCCACCGCCGCGATGGTGGACGTGCTGCTCGAATCCTCCGACGCGCTGCGCGGCCTGCTGGGCGCCCACCAGGGCCGCGGCGGCGAGCCTCCCGCAACAGGTGATCTGGTCGCCCGCATCAGCGTGCTGGCGAACAGCGAGGACGCGGCCGAAGCCGCTGCACCCGCCCCCGTGGTGGTCGCCGCGCCGGTGGCCGCACCCGCCCCGGCACCGGCTCCCGCGCGCAAGGCCGCCAAGGCCGAGCGCGACCTGGAAATCCACATCGGCCCGCTGGACAATCCGGCCTCGGCCGACGGCATTGCCGAACTGTTCCGCGACATTCCCGGCCTGGGCACGGTGGAACCCCTGCCCTGCGACCTGAGCAAGCACCGCGCCTGGCGCGCCCGCACCACGGCCAGCGACAGCGACCTGATGGATCTGTTCACCTTCCACGTGGGCAAGGACGACATCCGCATCGTCGAGCAGGCCGCCGCCCCCAATGTCACCATCGGCGAGGACGGCGAGCCCATGGGCACCGGCCACCCGAACCCCACCACCGAAGGCCGCGACTACGGTTTCTTCGAGGGCGCCCCCGGCGTGCCGGCGCGTGCCGCTGCGGCCGAGGCTTCCTCTGCCGCATCCCGCGCCGCACCGAAAGCCGAAGCGCGCGCACCGGCCGGCGCCGGCCTGGAATCGAGCACGCTGCGCGTGTCGGTGAGCAAGGTCGACCAGCTCATCAACCTGGTGGGCGAGCTCGTCATCACCCAGGCCATGCTGGCCCAGAAGAGCCGCGAACTTGACGACGGCGCCAACCAGCCGCTGCTGGCCGGCCTGGCCGACCTGGACCGCAACACCCGCGACCTGCAGGAAGCGGTGATGTCGATCCGCATGATCCCCATGTCCGTGGTGTTCAACCGCTTCCCGCGCATGCTGCGCGACCTGGCCAGCAAGCTGGGCAAGAAGGTGGAACTGGTCACCCAGGGCGAGTCGACCGAACTCGACAAGGGCCTGGTGGAGAAGATCACCGACCCGCTGACCCACCTGATCCGCAACAGCTGCGACCACGGCATCGAGATGCCCGAGGAACGCCGCGCCAAGGGCAAGACCGAGCACGGCACGATCACGCTGTCGGCCACGCACGAAGGCGGCTCCATCCTCATCGAGGTGCGCGACGACGGCAAGGGCCTCTCGCGCGAGAAGCTGCTGAAGAAGGCGCGCGAGAAAGGCATCGATGCGCCCGACTCGCTCACCGACAGCGAGGTCTGGAACCTGATCTTCGCGCCCGGCTTCTCGACCGCCGAAGAGGTGACGGATGTCTCCGGCCGCGGCGTCGGCATGGACGTGGTCAAGAAGAACATCACCGCGCTCAACGGCACGGTGGAGATCGATTCAGCCGAAGGCTTCGGCATGCGCGTCTCGGTGCGCCTGCCGCTCACGCTGGCGATCATGGACGGCATGTCGGTGCGCGTGAGCGACGAGGTCTACATCCTCCCGCTGTCCAACGTGATCGAGTCGTTCCAGATCAAGCCGAGCGACATCAACACCATGGCGCAGGGCGCCCAGGTGGTGAAGGTGCGCGACGAGTACATGCCCGTGGTCGAGCTGGAGCAGGTGTTCCAGGTGCCCCGATTCGAGTTCAACGGCAGCAGCCCCATCATGGTGGTGGTCGAGGCCGAGGGCTCGCGCGTGGCGCTGATGGTCGACGAGCTGCTGGGCCAGCAACAGGTGGTGATCAAGAACCTGGAGTCCAACTACCGCAAGGTGCCCAACGTCTCGGGCGCCACCATCCTCGGCGACGGCAAGGTCGCGCTGATCCTTGACACCTCCGGCCTGGTGCGCCGCTCGCGCCACTGAAGAACCGGTTCCTTTTCGCAACGCTGCCTGGCGCCCCCAGCTTCCCCTCAGTCAGGACCCCATGCTGCTGCAGACCACCACCCCGAAACGCGCACCCCTGCCCACGGGCCGGGCGAGCGCGCCCGCCAACGAAGACGGTCCGCTGGCCGAAGGCCGCGAGTTCGTCTGGTCCAACGACGACTTCGCGCGCATCAAGGCGCTGATCTACAAGAAGGCGGGCATCAGCCTGCACGACGGCAAGCACGCCATGGTGTACAGCCGCGTGTCGCGCCGCCTGCGCGAAACCGGCCACGGCAGTTTCAAGACCTACCTCGACTGGCTGGAGAAACACGACGGCGCCGAGTGGCAGGAATTCATCAACGCGCTGACGACCAACCTCACCGCGTTCTTCCGCGAATCGCACCACTTCGGCATCCTCAACGACCTGCTGGCCGCCAAGCGCTCGCAGGCCTGGCGCATCTGGTGCTCGGCCGCGTCCACCGGCGAAGAGCCCTACTCCATCGCCATGACGGCCACCGAAGCGCTGGGCGCCTCGGGCTCGTTCCACATCGTCAACAGCGACATCGACACCAAGGTGCTGGCCACCGCGCAGCGCGGCATCTACAAGACCGACGGCGTCAAGGGCCTGAGCACCGAACGCCTGCAGCGCTTCTTCATGCGCGGCAAGGCCAGCAATGCCGGCCTGATGCGCGTGAAGCCCGAGCTGCAGAAGCACATGGAGTTTCTCAGCGTCAACCTGATCGAGAACCTGCCGTTCCGCGAACCGTTCGACGTGGTGTTCTGCCGCAACGTGATGATCTACTTCGACGCCGCCACGCAGCGCGCCGTGCTGGAGCGCATCCACCGCGTGATGAAGCCCGGCGGCATGCTGTTCGTCGGCCACGCGGAGAACTTCAGCGACGCACGAAACCTGTTCGCGCTGCGAGGAAAGACCGTCTATGAGCGCCTCTGACGCCGTGGTGGCCCGCTCGGGCGTGTCGCGCCTGGAAGCCCTGAGGGCCCGCAAGCCCAAGCCGGGCGAGGCCAGTTTTTTCTACCAGGACCACCATTTCAAGCACGACGCCGTGAAGGTGCTGCCGGGTGAGTATTTCGTGACCTCGGACGACCTGGTGGTGATGACGGTGCTGGGCTCCTGCATCGCCGCCTGCATCTGGGACCCGCGCGTGCGCGTGGGCGGCATGAACCACTTCATGCTGCCCGATGGCGGCAACGATTCGAGCGGGCGCTACGGCTCGTATGCGATGGAATTGCTGATCAACGAGATGATCAAGCTCGGTGCCCGGCGCGAGCACATGCAGGCCAAGGTGTTCGGTGGCGGCCAGGTGATGCACACCTTCACCACCATGAACGTGGGCGAGCGCAACACGGCCTTCGTGCTGGACTACCTGCAGACCGAACGCATCGCCGTGGTCTCCAAGGACGTGCTCGACATCCACCCGCGCAAGGTCTGCTACTTCCCGGCCACGGGCAAGGCGATGGTCAAGCGGCTGGCGCACTCGCACCCTGAAACACTCGAGACACAGGAACGCAAGGGCAGCGCGGCCGTGGTGGCGAAGGCCACCGCCGGCGGCTCCGTGGACCTGTTCTAAGGGAGAACAACAATGGCAAAGATCAAGGTCATCGTGGTCGACGACTCGGCACTGGTGCGCAGCCTGCTGACCGAAATCATCAACCGCCAGCCCGACATGGCGTGCATCGGCGCGGCCAGCGACCCGCTGGTGGCGCGCGAGATGATCCGCGAACTCAACCCCGACGTGATCACCCTCGACGTGGAAATGCCGCGCATGGACGGCCTCGAGTTCCTCTCGCGGCTCATGCGCCTGCGCCCCATGCCGGTGGTGATGGTCTCCACGCTGACGGAACAGGGCGCCGAGATCACGCTGCGCGCGCTCGAGATGGGCGCGGTCGACTTCGTGGCCAAGCCGCGCATCGGCGTGAGCAGCGGCCTGAATGAACTCGCCGGCGACATCGTCGACAAGATCCGCGTGGCCGCCAAGGCCCATGTGAAACGGCTGGCCGGTGCTCCTGCGCCCGCCGCTGCCGCCACGCCTGGCCAGACGCACGAGGCACCGCGCGCGCCGCTGCCGCGCCTGTCCACCGAGAAGATCATCTGCATCGGATCCTCCACCGGTGGCACCGAAGCCATCCGCGAGGTGCTGGTGCCGCTGCCGGCCGACGCACCCGCGATCGTGATCACCCAGCACATGCCGCCCGGCTTCACGACCAGCTTTGCCAACCGCCTCAACTCGCTGTGCCGCATCCGCGTGGCCGAAGCCCGCGACGGCGAACGCATCCTGCCCGGCCACGCCTACATCGCACCCGGCGGCCGTCACCTGCGCATCGACCGCAGCGGTTCGAACTACGTGGCGGTGGTGGAAGACACCGAACCCGTCAACCGCCACCGGCCTTCGGTGGAGGTGCTGTTCAAGTCGGCCGCGCGCGTGCTCGGCCCCAACGCGCTGGGCATCATGCTCACCGGCATGGGCGCCGACGGCGCGAGCGCGATGCGCGAGATGAAGGACGCCGGCAGCTACAACTACGTGCAGGACGAAGCCAGCTGCGTGGTGTTCGGCATGCCACGCATGGCGATCCAGCACGGCGCAGCGCACGAGGTGCTGCCGCTGACGCAGATCGCCCCTGCCCTGCTGGCCCGCCTGGCCAGCGCACCGGCCGGCGTCCGCCATCGCATTTAGGAACACCCCCCTGCGCCGCTTTGCGGCTTCCCCCCTCCGTGGCGCGCCTGTCGGCGCTTCGAGGGGGGACGGCGCCTTGGGCCGGCAAAGCCGGACCCTCGGCGCCTCTGGATGCAGGCACGCCGCGCGTTGCGTGTTCGGTTTTTCCGCCGCACCGGAGCGCAACCCTCATCGCATGCAGCCACCCCTTCCAGAGGCATCAAGGGTCCGGCTCCGCCGGCCCGAGATGCCGTCCCCCCTCGAAGCGCCGACAGGCGCGCCACGGAGGGGGGAAGCCGCGCAGCGGCGCAGGGGGGTGTCCGAATCTAGACGCGTTCGCTGATGATGGCGCCGGCTTCGACGGGCGCGGCGCTGCCGTGGCCGTGTTCGTCGTAGGCAACCACTTCAGCCACCACGTCTTCGCCGACCACGACACCGTCGCCGACCACATCGACCTCGACCTCGCCCGACTCCGGCATCACCGGCCAGGGCAGGGGTTCGAGGGCGGGGCGGGCCTGGCGTTCGGCCACGATGGGTTTGCGCGGGATGGTCGAGGCGGCCACGGCCGAGAGATCGGGCGCGGTGTCGCTCTGTGTGCCGGGCACCTCGCTGCCGTTCGGCGGTTCGATGCCGAGGGCGCGGTCCACCACGGCCGCGCTGGCTTCCCACATGCGGGACAGCACGTTCTGCAGGTGCTCGACCGCCTTCTTGTCCTTGGCCTGTTTCTGTTCCACCGCCTGGGCGGCTTCCTGCCGCGCCTGCCGCTGTGCGGCCACGTCGTGCGCAGTGGGCGTGCCCGCAGGCGTGGCAGCGGGGCTGGTGGCCCCATCGGCCGGGGCGCCGCGTTCGTCCACGGCGGGGCGCCCGCTTGCCGCGGCGCGTTGCGCAGCGCGGTCGTCGCGGCCAAACCCCATCTGGGTCTTGCCGTCCTGGCTGCCCGTCTGGACAGAAGGCACGGCGGCGACCGACGGCACCGGCGCCACGGCGACGGACGCCGGCGCGGGCCAGGACACGGCAGAAGGACTGGAGACGTTCAACATGGGCTACCCCTTGGGTGGCACCGGGGGAATACAGGCCCGGTGTTCTTGCCGGGGTGATCGACGGCTGGACGCCGTTCTTGAGAACTTTTTTCGTCCCCGGCCGCCGTTGCCGACGAACGGGCCGAAAAGCTCACACCCCGCCGGTGGGGTGCGTCGGGTCCACCCAGAGCACCTGCTCGGGTTTTTCCACCGGCTCGATGTCCAGATTGACCGCCACCGCCTGCCCGTCGCTGCGGCAGAGCACGCATTCCAGCGCCTCGGTGGGGCTGGCGTTGATTTCCTGGTGCGGCACGTAGGGCGGCACGTAGATGAAGTCGCCCGGGCCGGCTTCGGCGGTGAACTCCAGCTGCTCGCCCCAGCGCATGCGCGCGCGGCCGCGCACGACGTAGATCACGCTCTCCAGCGGCCCGTGGTGGTGGGCGCCGGTCTTGGCATCGGGGTGGATGGTGACGGTGCCGGCCCACAGTTTCTGTGCGCCAACGCGCGCGAAGTTGATGGCGGCCTTGCGGTCCATGCCGGGGGTGGACGGCACGTTGCCGTCCAGCTGGTTGCCCGGAATCACCCGCACGCCGTCGTGCTTCCAGGCGGCCGGGTGTTCGTGGTCATGATCGTGGTGGGGATGCGCGTGGTCGTGTGCCATGAAGTCTCCTGCTTGTTATCGGTCTTCAGTGTGCCAGCAAGCACGCCGGGGCGCATGGCGAGACAATGTGAAGGTTGACCCCGCAACCTGGAGAACCCCGTGCCATTGCCCGACCCCGCCCCCCGCACGCCCATGCACACCCGGCGCGTCACCTACCAGGGCTTCCAGCGCGACGACGGGCTGTGGGACATCGAGGGCGAACTGCACGACAGCAAGCCGCACAACATCCAGATTCACGGCAACACCTGGCTGGCCCACGAACCGGTTCACCACATACGGATCCGCGTCACGTTCGACGAGGCGATGGTGATCCGTGACATCGCGGTGGCGATGGAGGCCTTTCCGCACGGACCGTGCCCCGAGGCGATGCCGGCCATGCAGCGCATGGTGGGCGAGGTGCTGGGGCGCGGCTGGCGCCAGGCGATCCAGCGGCACCTGGGCAATGTGGAAGGCTGCACGCACCTGCGTGAGCTGCTGTTCAATCTCGCCACGGCGGCGTTCCAGACGTGTTCGGGCGTGTTCGGCCCACGGGCCGACGGCCTGCCGCCACCGCACCTCGGTCAGTGCAAGGGCTGGGATTTCAACGGGCCGGTGGTGGAGCGGGAGTACCCGATGTTCTTCCGGTGGCGGGCGCCGGAGAAGAAGGCTGTCAGCACCTAGCGCGCCGATGAGGTCGTCGGGGCTGGGGCGAGTGGCGCAGCGAAGTCAAGGAGGAGAGGCGGCGCAGCCGACTCGGGGGACATTCGCGAAGCCGCTCGCCCCAGTCTCGACGACCGGCACCACCCGGCGCCACACGAAAACTCAGGCGCTCAGGAATGCGGAGGGATCACGCCCACTGCGGGTGAGCTGGGAGCGGCGCGAGAGGTAGGTGACCGCATCGAGAAAGCCCTTGCAGCGCACGATGCCGGTCGCCAGGTCGGCCACGCCCACGGTGGCCGGCACCGCGTCGGCCCAGCCGGCGAACGCGTTGGGATACGGCGCGAGCGCGTACGACTTCTCGGAAGCCGTTCGCCAGTCTGCAGGCCCCTTGCGCTCGAGCAGGTAGAGCAACCAGGCCTCGGTGGCCGAGAGCCGGTAGAACGTGAAGCTGATGTTCGGCGCATGACCGGGCGCGCAGGCATAACGCGGCGCGCTCTCCGGCAGCGAGGGTGTGGCCGGGCCATAGAACAGCGGCGCGGGCATGGAGTCCTCGGCCTCGTCCACCGTGGCCGGACCGCCGGCGGCGTGGGCCATGTTGAGCCAGTTGCGGTAGATCTGCCGGCTGCGCGTCTCGAGCCGCGCCTGCGCCGCGGCCACCAGCCCCATCGTGTCGGGGTGGTGGTGCCAGACCAGTTCGGCGTGCTGCGCCAGGTGCTGGTCGGCGCTGCGCCGGTCGCGCAGCGCGGCGGGCGGCGGCAGCGAGCAGCGGAACACGGCCTGCGCCACGCCTTCACCTGCCGGTGGTGGCCCGTCGGCGTTCAGCGCCACGTGCACGTGCAACTCCACACCCGTGTCGAGCCGCGCGCGCGCCACCGGCTCGTGCACGGCAGCGCCAGGCAGCCACTGCGTGCTGCCCATCGGGCGTGCGCCCCATTGCACCTCTTCGTGCACGTTGATGAGGGTGCGCACGATGGCGACCCGCTGCCGGTACGGCGGGAGTTGCAGGCCGCCGGCACCTTCGCGGGCCTGCAGGTTCTCGATCATCAGGCGGCGCAGCATGCTGGCGGCGGCGGTCTCGCATTCGGGGCGTTCCTGCGAAGCCTCGTGCGCGAAATGCCATTCGTTGGCGGCGCCCTGCCGCGCCACGAGCGGGCTGCCGCACACCGGGCAGGCGCAGCCGCAGTCGGCCCCGCGCGCGACCTCGCCGATGAAGCGGAGCGCGCCAGTGGCATCAAGGGCGGAAAAGAGCGGAGTCACTTACGAAAGTAAAGGCATCAGGAAAGGGGGAGGACATGCGCGGAAAGAGCCGGTCGGCGCCGGCTCTTGGGGTGTTCCAGCGCGCGGCGTCAGTCGGGCTGGGCGTCTTCGGGCACCTTGACGAGCGTCACCGGAACGGACGAGCGCTGCACCATGTCCTGCGACACGGAACCCAGCACCGCCGAGCGCAGGCCACCGCCGCGCGTGCTCATGAACACGGCGTCGCAGGCATGGCTCTCGACCATCTCGGCGAGCGCCTGGGCCGGGTCGCCGCTGGCCACGGCGGATTCCACCTGCAGGCCCGCGGCGCTCAGCAGGACGACGGCAGGGCGCACCAGATCGCGCCCGGCGGCGTCGCTCACCTGCTGCAGCACGGCCGGGTCGTGGGCCACCACGAGTTCGTACAGGTTGGCGGACTCCTGCACGTTGGCGACGACGAAGCGCGCCTTGAGGCCTGCGCCCACGAGCCGCAGCGCGTGGTGCACGGCCAGCAGGGCGTGCGAGGAACCGTCGACGGGAATGAGGATTTTCAGCATGGTTGCTCCAGTTTCAGTAGGGCCGCGCGTTGAGCACGCACCAGTACAGTTCGATGCGCTCGGCCACCTCGATGAACTTGCTGAAGCTCACCGGTTTCTCGATGTACGAGCTGACCCCCAGATCGTAGGCGGACTTGAGGTCGCTGTCCTCACGCGAGGATGTCAATATCACCACCGGAATGCGGCGGAAAAGCGGGTGCGCCTTGAGTTGCTGCAGCACCTCGAGGCCGCTGGCGCGGGGCAGGTTGAGGTCGAGCAGGATCACGCCGGGCAGCGGTTCGCCCGCCTCCCAGCGCGCGAACCAGGCCACCGCCTCCTCGCCATCGCGCGCCACATGGATGCTGTTGGACAGCCGCTTCTTGCTGAATGCCCGCAAGGTGAGGTCCAGGTCCATCGGGTTGTCTTCCACCAGCAGGATGGAAGGCAGAGTGCCAGCAGAGCTCATGAAGGGAACTCCATATAGAACGTGGCGCCCTCGCCCGGGCTGCTTTCGGCCCACACGCGGCCGCCCATGCGCTGCACGGCCTTCGCCACGAGCGCCAGGCCCACGCCGGTGCCAGCATAGTCTTCGGCGCGCTGCAGGCGCTGGAAGATGCCGAAGATGCGGTCGTGGTACTTCATGTCGAAGCCGACACCGTTGTCCCGCACCCAGAGCAGGCAGCGCCCGGCTTCGCGCCGGGAACCGATCTCCACCCGCGGCTGCGGCTGGCTCTTGCTGAACTTGATGGCATTGCCCACCAGGTTGCGCAGGGCCACCGACAGGCCCTCGCGGTCGAGCTGCAGCGTCATGGGCTCGAGCTGCAACGCGAGCGCCGTGCGGGCTGCCGCGATGTCGGCGGCGTGGCCTTCGAGCACCAGGTCGAGCAGCGGCTGGAGTTCCACCGCCTGCTGCTCCATGGTGCGGCGCTCCATGCGCGAATAGTCCAGCAGGTCGGAGATCAGCGACCCCATCTGCTGCACGCCCCGGCGGATGCGCTGGATGAACTGGCGGCCTTCGTCGTCCAGGCGGTCGCCGTGTTCCTCCTGCAGCAGCTGGCTGTAGCCGTCGATGCCGCGCAGCGGTGCCTTCAGGTCGTGCGACACGGTGTACGAGAATGCCTCGAGCTCGCGGTTGGCGGCACTGAGCTGCTCGGTGCGCTCGGCCACGCGCTGCTCCAGCTTGGCGTTGATGCGCTCCAGGTTGGTCTGCGCCTGCTTGATCTGGGTGATGTCGAGCAGGGTGCCGCTGTAGTGGTACCCGGCGCGGTCCGCCTGCGGCCGGCATTCCACGCTGGCGCGGAACCAGCGCTCACGGCCCAGTTCCGGGTGGCGGCGGAATTCGGCGTGCAGGCGGGCCTGGCTGCCCGGCAGGGCACGCATGAACCGCTCCACGCGCCCACGGTCTTCGGGGTGGATGCAGTCGAGATACCCATCGAGATCGATGGGCGGCCCCAGCGTCTCCGCGCGACCGATGTTGTGGTACATCTGCCGCGACCACCAGATGTGCCGGGTCTTCGAGTCGTAGAGCCAGCTGCCCAGCCCGGCCATGGCCTCGGCCTGTTCGAGCAGTGCTTTCTGGTCGCTCAGCGCCTGGCTGGTCTGCAGCCGTTCGGTGATGTCCTGGATGGTCGAGAACAGGTGCTTGAGGCTGCCGTCGGCGTTGCGCACGGCGCGCACGTGGATCTCGGTGTGCACGTGGCTGCCGTCCCAGCGCACGTACCGCTTCTGCATCTGGTAGCTCTCGGTCCTGCCGGCCTTCATGTGGCCGAGCAGCTCGAGGTTCTGGTCGAGGTCGGGCTGCGGCGTCATCCCGGACCAGGTCAGCTTCAGCAACTCCTCGCGCGGGTAGCCGAGGATCTCGCACAGGCGGTCGTTCACCTGCAGCCAGTGCGTGCTGTCCGGCGAAGAGATGGCCATGCCGATCAGGGGCAGTTCGTAGAACAGCCGCTGGAACTCCGCCTGTTCGTGCTGTGCGATCTGCGCTTCCTTCTGCACGGTGATGTCGAGCAGCACGCCGCTGATGGTGGTGACCTTGCCTTCGGCGTTGCGTCCGAGCGCGCTGCGGTCGTCGATCCAGATCCAGCGGCCATCGGCGCAGCGCAGCCGGTATTCCTGCCGGTACTGGTCGGGGCCGTGCTCGAGGTAGTGATCGATCTCGTTGTTGACGCGGCCGACGTCGTCCGGGTGGATCAGGTCGTCGTAGGTCATCCGCCCCTGCAGCAAGGGTTCGGGCGCGTAGCCCCACTGGGCGATGGAAGGGCTCACGTAGTGGATGGGGCAGCCGGTCACGTTGAACCACTCGATGACCACGAGCGGCGAGCGGTCCACCACGTCGGTCATGCGCTGCAGTTGCGTGTGGCTGGCCTGCAGGCGCTCGGCCATGCGATCGGCGGCGGTGCCGATCAGCGCCAGTTCATCGCGCCCCTGCAGGCCGGTGCGGGCCTCCAGCCGGCCTTCGCCCATGGCGGTGAGCGCGCGCGCCAGCTGTTCGGCGCGCCGGAACCACACCCAGTGCAGCAGCAGCGCCAGCGCGCCCACGAGCACGGCCAGCACCAGCGCTTCGCGCAGCACCTGCGTGCGCATGCCCACGAAGCGCGTCGCGATCGGCTGGTTCAGGTCCACCACGGCGAGCAGTTCGCGGCCCGATTCCAGCAGGGCCCGGCCGAACAGCAGCGACGAGCCCACCGGGCGTTCCACCTGCAGGGTGGAGCCGGCCATGGGATCGGCGAACAGCTCGCGGATGCTGGCGAGCTCCGGGTACAGGCCCTGCACGTCGGCGAAGGGCAGGCCGATGTCGGTGCGCAGCAGCGAGGCCATCACGGTGTCGTTGCCATCGAGCAGGTAGGCGTGCTGCATGCCGCTGTACAGGCCCAGCCCGCCCACGAGGCGGCGCACCAGCAGGGCGTTGGTGTTGCCGCTCTCGGCACTGAGCCGGCTCTGTTCAACGCCCAGGCGTTCACGCAGGCGCCGCGTCTCGCTCTCGGTCACCTGCTGATCGACTTCCTGCCACTGCACCACCAGGTTGATGCCGGTGGTGGTGAGGGCAAAGGCGGCCAGCAGCAGGGGCGCGAGCCAGCGCGCGGGGATGGAGAGCAGGCGCGCCACGGGTTTCATGGCAGGGGCGCCACGTCGGGCGCACGCGAGGCGGGCGCGGTGTCGATCAGGGCGGCCCAGTTCGGTGACTGGCGCAGCAGGCCCAGTTCGACCAGCAGGCGCGCCACCTCGCCGCCCTGCCTGACCAGCGGTGGCGGGCTGCCGGTGAGCATGGTCAGCGAGTCCGCCGGTGTGTAGAAACGCAGACCGCCCTGCACCGCCTGGTACTGCGCGGGCGTGAGGTCGGTGCCCGGTGCCAGCGAGGCGGCAGCGCCGGCCGGGTCGAGCCGCATCACGTTGAGCCCCGCGGCCCAGGCCGCCAGTAGCGCATCCACCGCGGCCGGGCGTTCGCGCAGCACCGCGCCCCGCACCACCAGCACGTCGACGATCTCGCCCGGCATCTGGCGGCTGTCAAAGATGGGCTGAAACCCCAGCGCGCGGATCGGGCCGTCGATGGGCGCGTAGCTCACGGCGGCGGCCACGCGCTCGCTCAGCAGCGCCGTGAGGTGCTGGGTGGCGTCCATGCGGACCACGGTCACGTCGTCCTGCTGCAGGCTGGCCTTGCGCAGCAGGCGTTCGAGCATGAGGGTGCCCACGGTGGCGTCTTCCACCGCGATGCGCTCGCCGCGCAGTTTCTGCAGGCTGGTGATGCGCGGCGCGGCCACCACCACGTCGGCGCCGGCGGAGGTGTCGAGCAGCGCGACGATGCGGGCGTCGAAACCGCTGTCGACCAGCCGCAGGGCCTCGTCCAGTGTCAGGCCCGCGCCATCCAGCAGGCCGTTGCGCAGGTGGCGCAGGGCTTCGGCGCTGGACAGGAGTTCCACCACCTTGAGTTGCTTTGCATCGGCCAGGCCCCGGTCGCGCGCCAGCACCAGCGGGTCGTAACCCACCCAGGTGTTGATGCCCACCACCAGTGGCGGCTGCGGCGGTTCTGTGCAGGCCGCGATGCCCAGCAGCAGGCCGGCGATCGCGAACCCGCGCGCCAGCCCACGCCAGACGCCATGTCCCACGCGCTCCCTTCCGCGAACCGAATCGCCTCTCGTCCCGTCTGCCATGGAAAACATTCTGTCACCATCGAAGCGCTTCCGGCCCGTCACCGTTGGTCGATCGACCAAAAACTGAACTTTTCGCGGCTTTACCAACCCACCACCGCATGATTGAAATCGCCGGCCTGTCCATGCATTACCGACTGGGGGACGCACGCATCGACGTGTTGCGCTCGGTCGACCTCTCTGTCGCGACCGGCCAGAGCATGGCCATCACCGGGCCTTCCGGCTCGGGCAAGACCTCGCTGCTGCTCCTGCTCTCGGGCCTCGAACGCCCCGCCGAGGGGCGAATTCGCGTGCATGGCACCGATCTGGGTGCGCTGGACGCGGACGGCCTGGCCGATCTGCGGCGCGACCACATCGGCATCGTGTTCCAGTCGTTCCACCTGCTGCCGAGTCTGAGCGCACTCGACAACGTGGCCCTGCCGCTGCAGATGGCCGGCCAGCCCGACGCCCACGCGCGCGCCACCGCGCTGATGCAGCGCGTGGGCCTGGGCACGCGCCTGCACCACGACCCGAGCCAGCTCTCGGGCGGTGAACAGCAGCGCGTGGCCATTGCCCGCGCGCTGGTGCACCGGCCGCGCCTGCTGCTGGCCGACGAGCCCACCGGCAACCTGGACGACCACACCGGCGAGTCCATCCGCGAGCTGCTGTTCGAACTGAACCGCGAAACCGGCACCACGCTGGTGCTCGTGACGCACGACCCCGCGTTCGCGGCCCGCTGCGACCGCGTGCTGCGCCTGCACGACGGCCTGCTGCACGAAACCCCGACGCACGATGCGCTTCCTGCTTGACCTGGCCTGGCGCGACCTGCGCGCCAGCGGCCGCCACCTCTGGATCTTCTGTGCCTGCCTGGTGCTGGGCGTGGCGCTGGTCGCGGCCGGTGGCGGGCTGTACCGCCAGGTGGCGGACTCGCTGCAGAACGACGCACGGCTGCTGTTCGGCGGCGACCTCAACGTCGAGCACAGCGCACCGCTGGACGCCGACGTGCTGGCCTGGATGGCAGCGCGCGGCGAGGTCTCGCGCCTGGTGGAGCTGCGCACCATGCTGCGCGCGCCCGATGGCCGTGCGCAGCTGATCGAACTGCAGAGCGCCGACGCACGCTACCCGCTCTACGGCACGGTGGAACTCGCGCCCGCCGGCGCGCTGGCCGACACACTGGCACAGCGCGATGGCGCGTGGGGCGCCGCCATCGACGGGGCGCTGGCGCAGCGGCTGGGCCTGGTGGTGGGCGACCGCGTGGAGGTGGGCGACCTCACCCTGGTGGTGCGCGCCATCGTGGTGCGCCAGCCCGACCGCAGCCTGCGCGCCGACTGGAACGGCGCGCCGGTGCTGGTGGCGGACGGCGCGCTCATGGCCACCGGCCTGGTGCAGCCGCTCAGCCGCGTCGAATACCAGTACCGCGTGCGCACGGAGCAGCCGGCCGCGGAATGGCGCGATGCCTTCATGGCCGCCTTTCCTGCGCTCGATGCCGAGGTGCGCACCTTCGAGGAACGCAGCGAGCGCATGGCCGAGGTGCTGGGCCAGATCGGTTCGGGGCTGCTGCTGATCGGTTTTTCGGCGCTCTTCATCGGCGGCCTGGGCGTGTTCAACAGCGTGCAGGCCTACCTGCAGGGCAAGCTCGGCACGCTGGCCACCTTGCGCGCGCTCGGCCTGCGCGACCGGCGGCTCGCGGCGATGGTGCTGCTGCAGATCCTGATGCTCGCCGTGCTGTCCAGTCTGGCCGGCGTCGTGCTGGGCAACGCGCTGGCGCTGATCGGCACCTGGGCCGCGGCCCAGCGGCTGCCGCTCGCGCCCCTGCTGCAGACCCTGTGGCTGCCCTCGCTGGTGGCGATGGGTTTCGGCGTGCTCACCGCGCTAGGCTTTGCGTTGCCCGCGCTTGGGCGCGCGCTGTCGGTCTCGCCGGCCGCGCTGTTCCGGGGCATTGACGGCACCCGCCTGCGCACGCCGAAGCGGGCGTGGGCGCTGACCGCACTCGCGGCGGCGCTGGTGGCGGCACTGCTCGTGTTCACCGTGCCCGACACGCGCTTCGGCATCGCCTTCGTTCTGGCCACGGTGCTGCTGCTGGTGCTGCTGGACGGCGTGACGCGCGGGCTGCGCCGGCTGGCGCGCGCGCTGCTCGCACGGCCCGGTTGGCGGTTGCCGCTGGAAGCGCGGCTGGCGCTGGCCGGCCTGCAGCGCGCCGACTCGCCCCTGCGCCCGGCCCTGCTCTCGCTCGGCGCCGCGCTGGCGCTGCTGGTGGCCTGTGCACTGGTGGTGGCGGCGCTGCTGCGCACCGTCAACGAGACCGTGCCCGAGAACGCGCCGGCGCTGGTGTTCCACGACGTGCAGACCGAACAGCTCCCGCTGCTCAGGCAGACCTTGCAGGCGCAGCCCGGCCTGCAGCGGATCACCACCGCGCCACTGGTGCTGGGCCGGCTGATCGAGGTCAATGGCGAGGCACTGCGCGACAGCGACGACGGCCGGCGCGTGCGCGAGGCGCGCGACGAACAGAAGCTGAGCAACCGCGAGGGCAATATCGACGACGTGGTGATCCGCGACGGCGCCTGGTGGCCGGCGGACCACCGCGGCGCGCCGCTGATGGCCATGGAAGACCGCGAGGCCGATGAGCTCGGACTGAAGGTGGGCGACCGCCTGGTGTTCGACGTGCTGGGCGCGCCGGTGCAGGCCGAGATCGCCGCCATCTACAGCCAGCGCCGCCTGCAGGCACGGCTGTGGCTGGAGGCCATCTTCAGCGACGGTGTGCTCGATCCGCACATCACGCGGCACGTCGGCGCCGCCTGGCTGGCGCCGGCGGGCGCACTGGCCGCGCAGGACGCGCTGGCCGCCGTCGCACCCAACATCGCCACGGTGCGCACCGAAACGCTGCTGAGCGAGACGCGCGCGCTGATGGCCCGCGCCAGCGGCGGCCTGGCGCTGGTGGCCGGCGTGTGCCTGGCGGCCAGCCTTCTCGTGCTCGCCAGCGTGGTGGCGGGCAGCCGCGCACGGCAGGTCTACGACGCGACGGTGATGCACGCCATGGGCGCGCGCCACGCCAGCCTGCGGCGCATGCTGTACTGGGAATACGCGCTGCTGGCGCTCGTCACCTCGGGCTTTGCAATGCTGGCCGGCGGCGCGCTGGCCACGGCCCTGCTGCGCTGGCGGCTCGACATCGATCCGGGTGGCATCTACTGGACCGGCGCGCTCACGGCGCTGGGCGTGAGCACCGTGAGCCTGGGCCTGGGCGCGCGATACCTGCTGTCGCAGATGCGGCTGAGCCCGGCGCTGCTGCTGCGCAGCGGCGCCTGAGCCCACATTGCCATGGCCCGCCGCCGCGCCACCCCGGTCTGGGTCAAGGCCTTCAACCGCAACCTGCGCGCGATGGCTCGCGCGGCCACCAGGGTGCCCCGCGCCCCGCGTGTGCAGCGCGCACGGGTGGCGCGCGAAGTGGCAGCCGGCCCCGGCGACTGGTTGCCCGGCATGGCGATGGCCCCCGGCGGCGCGCGCCGCTACCGGCTCTACCGCCCACCTGGGCTGCCCGCAGGCGAGCTCGTGCCGCTGCTGGTGATGCTGCACGGCTGCGACCAGGACAGCGCGGGCTTTGCCGCCAGCACGCGCATGAACGCGCTGGCGCGGCGCGAACACTTTCTGGTGCTCTACCCCGAGCAGGACCGCCTCGCCAACCCCCAACGCTGCTGGAACTGGTACGACACGCGCAACGGGCGCGCCCAGGCCGAGGCCTCGATCCTGATCGCGGCAATCGACCAGGTGGCCCTGCTCTACCCGGTGGACACCACACGCATCGCGCTGGCCGGGCTCTCGGCCGGCGCGGGCATGGCCGCGCTGCTGGCCACGCGCGAGCCCGCGCGTTTCCAGGCCGTGGTGATGCACTCGGGCGTTGCGCCCGGGGTGGCGGAATCCACCGCCACCGCGCTGGCCGCCATGCGCGGGCGCCGTCTGGCCGCACCTGGCGAGACGCCCATCGATCCGGCGGCGGCGCCCTGGCCGCCGCTGCTGGTGATCCAGGGCGGCAGCGACCCCGTCGTCGCGCCCAGCAACGGAGCGGCCGTGGCGCAGCTGTGGGCCGAGCAACTCGGTGCCACCCGCAGCGCGCCCCGTGGGCTGCAGCGCGGCCAGCGCCACGCCATGGCGGTGACCGACTTCAAACACCGCGGCCGCGCGGTAGTCAGCCTGGTGGAGGTGCCCCGGCTCGGCCATGCGTGGAGCGGCGGCACCGCCAGCCAGCCCTACAGCGACGCCCGCGGGCCCGACGCCTCGCGCATGGCCTGGGCCTTCATCTCGCGCCAGTTCCGCCGGGCGCCCGTCGCCTGAAGGCGCGCGAAACCTGCCACACTGGCCCAATGACGAAAAACACCCGGACCAACCGCAAGGCCGCAGCCATTGCCGCCCCCACCGCCCCCGTGCTGGTGGACCCCCTGTTCCTGGCCGCGCCCCAGGTGTCCACCTTCGTGGGCACGCATCCGCTGACCAACGCCAGCGGCTTCTTCTTCGAACGCGATGCGCGCCTGTACCTCGTCACCAGCCGCCATGTGCTGATCGACGAAGCCACCGACCACCGGCCCGACCGCATCGAGATCGGGCTGCACATGGACGCCATCAACCTCACGGTGTCCACCGGCTTCTCGGTGCCGCTCTACCTGGACGGCATCGCCGTGTGGCACCAGGGCGAGGACAGCGGTGGCGAGATCGACGTGGCGGTGATCGAACTCGACCGCAACGCCTTCCCGGCCGAGGCCGTGGTGCGAGCCTTCACACCGGCGCACCTGCAGACCGACTTCAACGCCGTGCCGGCCGACACCTCGCTGATGGTGGTGGGTTTTCCGCTGGGCTTCCACGACGTGGTGCACCACCTGCCCGTGCTGCGCCACGCAGCCATCGCCTCGCCCTTCGGCATCCGCTTCCAGGCCCAGGGCTTCTTCCTGACCGATGCGCGCACCCACCGGGGCACCAGCGGCGCGGCCGTGGTGATGCGCGACACGCAGCCCACGCCCGCCACCGCCGCCCTGCCCTGGAAGCTGCTGGGCGTGCACTCCTCGCGCATGGACATGGGCAACCGCGACCTCGTGCTCGACGAATCGCTGGGTCTGAATTGCGCCTGGTACGCCGACATCCTGCTCACCCTGACCGAACCCGTCACCGCCACCGCCGAATGAACCCGCCGCTGCCCGTCCGCCCTGCCGTCCTCGCCAGCCCCGACTACCCCTTCTCCGCGATCACCGCGCCGATCAAGCTCGACCAGAACGAGTCGTTCGCCGACTTCCCGGCCGAGCTGAAAGACATCGCGCTGGAACGCCTGCGGCACCTGCCCTGGCACCGCTACACCGACCTCAACGCTGAAGCCCTGTGCGAGGCCATGGCGCAACACGAAGGCTGGTCGCCGGCGGGCACGGTGGTCACCACCGGCAGCAACGTGCTGATTGCCTTGCTGATCCAGCTCAGCGCGCTGGGCGGCGGCCGTGTCGTCACCGTCAAGCCCAACTTCGCGCTCTACGGGCTGGACGCGGAACTGCTCGGCGCCACGCTGACCGAGGTGCCGCTGCGCGACGACCTGTCCATCGACATGGACGCGGTGATCGCCGCCCTGGGCACCGACACGGCACCCGCACCGAAGGGCGTGATCTATCTGCCACGGCCGCACGCCCCCACCGGCTCGCTGTGCGAGCTCGACGAACTGGAACGGCTGGCGAGCGCGAGCCACGGCTGGCTGCTGGTCATCGACGAGGCCTACCACCACTTCACCGAACACGACGCGCGAGAACTCGCGCGCCGGCACCCGCACGTGGTGCTGCTGCGCACGCTCTCCAAGGCCTGGGGCCTGGCGGGCCTGCGCCTGGGTTACGCGCTGGCGTCCGACGACGTGGCGCGCCAGCTGCGCAAGCTGGTGCCGCCGTTCGGCGTGTCGGTGCTGCAAACCGTGTGCGCGCAGGTCGCGCTGGAGCACGCGGGCTATGTGAAGGAGCGCGTGGCGCACACCCTGCGCGAACGCGAGCGCCTGTTCACCGCGTTGCAACGCCACCCGAGCTGGCGGCCGATGCCGTCACACGCCAACTTCCTGCTGGTGCGCACGCCCGATGCGGCGCAGGCGCACGCGCAGCTGCTCGCCGGTGGTGTGCTGGTGCGCCGGCAGGACCGCCTGCACGGCCTGCAGGGTTGCTTGCGCGTGACCGTGGGCACGGTCGATGAAAACGATGCCTTCCTGCGCGCGGCCGGGCTGGCCGCATAAAAGCAAACGCCCACTCAGGTGCGCGGCACCATGGCGTTGAGCTGTTCCCACAGGTAGACGCAGGACGGCGGCCAGGCAAACGCGCGCCGCACGGTGATGCCGATGCGCCGGTCCACGTCGTGCAACACCACGGGCACGCGCACCAGCGCGCCGCTGCCCAGGTCTTCCTGAATCTGCAAGGGCGACATCAGCGCGATGTGGTCGCTCTTCATCAACAGCGCACGCACCAGCGGCGGGCTGTTGGCGTGAAAGGAGGCCTGCGGCAATGGCGCTCCGGCGGCGCGGAACGCACGCTCGAAGGCGGCATGGGCCGGCGTGTTCTCCAGCGGCGCGATCCAGGCCATGGAACGCAACTGGCGCAGGGTACGTGCACGCTGCGCCGCCGCCAGCGCATGGCCCTTGCGCACCACGGCGATCAGCGACTCCTGGAACAGCTCGCGCTCCTCCAGCTCGGGCGCCACGAGCTCGCCGCGCAAGGGGCCGATGATCATGTCCAGATCGCCCATGCGGAGTTGGCGGGCCATGGCGTCGTAGGTGCCATCGCTCACCGTCACCACCACCCGGGGCATGCGCCGCAGCAGGCCGGCCAGGGCTTGCGGCGCCAGCGAGGTGCTGGCCATGGGCAGCACACCGAGATGCAGGCGCCCCGTGGCCTCGCCCCGGTAGGCCGACATCTGCTCTTCCAGCACACGCAGCGCGTTGAGCACTCGCTTGAACGGGCCCAGCACCCGCTCGCCCTCGCGGGTGAGGCGCAGCCCGCGCTGGGTGCGCTGCATCAGGGGCCGGCCGCACGCCTGGTGCAGGGAACGCAGTTGCTGGCTGACGGCTGGCTGCGACAGGCCCAGCGCCCGGGCGGCGAGCGTTTCATTGGCGAGCCCCGCGCAGGCAACGAAGCAGCGCAGCATCGGCACGGTGAGCACGCGGAACAGGCTCTCCACCTGGCGTTGCAGCGGCTCCCGCCGCGGGTCCTGCGGTGGGCCGTCAGACGCGACGAGCATCAGCTCGGCTCGCATCGCCGCACACGCGCTCACCACGGCCAGGCCGGGTGTGGTGCAGACCATGCCCCGCGTACCGCGCTCGAACAGGGCCACACGCAGGGCCTGCTCGGTCTGCTGGATGGTGCGCGAAACGGTGGAAGTGGACACGTGCAGGGCCTGCGCGGCCTCGGCCGCACTGCCCGCTTCATGGGTCGCCTCCACCGTGCGCAGCGCGCGCAAACGGGTCAGCTCGGGGTTGTGTGGGTCCATGCCGTCATAAGCAGATTGCAACTCAGGACAAGCATATTGCAGTTGCGTCAGCCTTGGCCCGCCACGACACTGGATGGTCCTTGAACCTTCTCTCCTATAAACAGAATCTCATGACCTCTTCCTTCCCGTGGATCACCCTCCGTCAACTCGTCCTGGCCGCTGCTGCGGGCCTGGCCATCGGCCCGGCGCAGGCGCAGACACCGGCGCAACTGCCGAAAACCGTCAAGCTGGTGGTGCCGTTCCCACCGGGCGGCTCCACCGACATCCTGGGGCGCGCCATCGGCGCACGGCTGGCCACGCAGCTGGGCATCACGGTGGTGATCGAGAACAAGGGCGGTGCGGCCGGCTCGGTGGGCGCGGGCGAGGTGGCGCGCATGGCGGCGGATGGCGCCACGATCATGATGGGCCACATCGGCACGCTCGCGATCAACCCCTCGATCTATCCCAAGCTGCCTTACGACCCGGTCAAGAGCTTCGCGCCGCTCGCGCTCGTGGCCCGCGTGCCCAACGTGCTGGTGGTCAACGAGAAGTTTCCGGCGACCGATTTCAAGGCCTTCATTGCCAAAGCCAAGGCAGAGCCCGGTCGGATGAACTACTCGTCGGGTGGCAACGGCAGCGCGGCCCACATCACCTTCGAATACCTCAAGCAGGAAGCCGGCATCTTCATGCCGCACATTCCCTACCGGGGTGCCGCGCCGGCCGTGAGCGATGTGCTGGGCGGCCAGGTGGAGGCGATCTTCACCGGCTCGCCGGCCCTGATCGCCCACATCCGCAGCGGCCGCCTGCGGCCGCTGGCCGTCTCCAGTCCGCAGCGCATGCCGGCCCTGCCCGACGTGCCCACCGTCGCCGAGAGCGGCTACCCCGGCTTCGACGCCGACCAGTGGTACGGCATCGTGGCACCGGCCGGCCTGCCCGCGCCCCTGATCGCGCTCTACAACAGCGAGATCAACAAAGCCCTGGCCTCGCCCGAGGTGGCGCGCGCCCTGGCGATCGAAGGCGCCGTGCCCACGCCCACCACGCCGCAGGCCTTCGCGCAGCTCATCGCCCGTGAAATCCCGCGCTGGGCCAAAGTGATCCAGCGCGGCAACGTGAAAGCAGACTGACCATGAACACCACCAACCGGCGCGACTTTCTCCTGTGGGGCGCGATGGGCTCCACTGCCCTGGCCTTCGGTTCTGCCTGGTCGCAGGGCACAGCCAGCCTGGGCACGGCCGCACTGCCCGCCCAGGGCTGGCGGCGGTTCTCGCTCGGCTCGGCCGAGGTGTTCGCGCTCAACGATGGTGTGGTGCGCCGCCCACTGGGAGAAGAGTTCGTGCGCAACGCGCCGCTGGAGCAGGTGAAGGCCGTGCTCGCATCGCAGCAGTTGCCCACCGAGTACATCGACGTGCCCTACAACGCCTTCCTGCTGGTGGTCGATGGCAAGCGCTGGCTCATCGATGCAGGCTTCGCCGACAACGGGCCACCCAACACCGGACGCCTGCTGGAGAACCTGCGCGGCGCGGGCCTGGGCCCGGCAGACATCGACGCCGTGTTGCTGAGCCACCTGCACGGGGACCACGTGAGCGGCCTGCGCCGCAAGGACGGCAGTCTCGTGTTCCCGAACGCCACCGTGCTCGTGCCCACACCCGAGTACGACTTCTGGATGGACGCGAAGCGCCTGGAAGCGGCGCCACCGGGCGCCAGGGCAGGCTTCGTGAACGCGCGGCGCGTGCTCGACGGCTATCCCGCCGACAAGCTGCAGCGCTTCACGCCTGGCGACCGTCTGCTGGGTGCGGTGGACAGCATGGCCGCGTACGGCCATTCACCGGGCCACACGCTGTTCACGCTGCGCGGTTCGCAGTCGGCCTTCACCTACCTGGCCGACGCCGCGCACTACCCCGCGCTGTTCACCCGCAACCCGGACTGGCAGGTGCAGTTCGACATGGACGCCGAAGCGGCCCGCGCCTCGCGCCGTGCCGCGCTGGCGCGCGCGGCGGCAGACCAGGGCATCGTGGGCGGTTACCACTTCCCCTTCCCCGCGTTCGGCCGCATCAGGACAGAGGGCAACGGCTACGCCTTCGAGTCGGCGTAGCCTGGGTGGATCAGCCCTTCGCGACTTCGTGGTTCGCCATCAGCTCCAGCGCCTTCACCAGCGCCGAGTGGTCCAGGTCGGCCATGCCGTTGGCCGCGCACGCACCCATCAGCTGCGAGGCGCTCGCGGTCTGCGGCAGGCCCACGCCGAGTTCCTTGGCGCCCTGCAGCGCGAGGTTCAGGTCTTTCTGGTGCAGCTTGATGCGGAAGCCCGGGTTGAAGGTGCGCTTGATCATGCGCTCGCCGTGCACTTCGAGAATGCGGCTGGCCGCGAAGCCGCCCATCAGGGCCTGGCGCACCTTGGCCGGGTCCGCGCCGGCCTTGCTGGCGAACACCAGGGCTTCGCTCACGGCGGCGATGTTCAGCGCCACGATGATCTGGTTGGCCACCTTGGTGGTCTGGCCGTCGCCGTTGCCGCCGACCAGCGTGATGTTCTTGCCCATCAGCTCCAGCAGCGGGCGCACGCGTTCGAACACGGCTTCATCGCCACCGCACATGATGGTGAGCGAACCGGCCTTGGCACCCACCTCGCCACCGGAAACCGGGGCGTCGATGTAGTCGCAGCCGAGTTCGTTGATCTTCTTCGCGAAGGCCTTCGTCGCCATGGGCGAGATCGAGCTCATGTCGACCACGGTCTTGCCCTTGCTGAGGCCCTGCGCCACACCGTTCTCGCCGAACAGCACGGTCTCCACGTCGGGCGTGTCGGGCACCATGGTGAAGATCACCTCGGCCTCGCGCGCCACGGCGGCCGCGTTGTCGCAGCGCACGCCGCCGGCGGCCTGGATGGCTTCGGGCACCTGGCTGCGCGTGTGCACGAACAGCTTGTGGCCGGCGTTGACGAGGTGCAGGGCCATGGGCGTGCCCATGATGCCCAGGCCGATGAAACCGATGTTCATGTCATTCCTTGGTTAATACCCCCGCCGCGCTGCGCGCGACCCCCTCAAGGGGGCGACACCTGCGGCCCGGCAAAGCCGGTTCCGCGTTGTCCCTGGGGTGGGTTGTGGTGATTCAATAGCCGTCCGGCGTGGCCTTGGGCGCCGAGGCGCGCAGCTTGGAGAGCACCTGCTGCGAACCGGCGGCGATGAGGCGGGCGTCCGAACTGATGGTGACGAACTGGAAGCCCATGGCGATGCGCCGCGCGGCGGCCTCGGGCGAACCGTTGTGGATGCCGGCGACCAGGCCGTGCGCCTTGGCGCGCGCCAGGATGTGTTCCACCGCCTGCGCGGCTTTGGGGTCGAGGTCGTCGAAGGTGGGGTTGCAGCCGAGCGCGAGCGAAAGGTCGGACGGGCCGATGTAGATCGCGTCCAGGCCGGGCGTGGACATGATCTCTTCCAGGTTCTCGAGCGCCTGCGCGGTCTCGATCATGGCGAAGGTGACGATGGTGTCGTTCGCGTGCTTCGGGTAATCGGCACCGCCGTAGAGCAGCGCGCGCACCGGGCCGAAGCTGCGCGTGCCGCGCGGCGCGTAGTGCGTGTAGGCCACGAGTTTCTCGGCGTCGGCCCGGGTGTTCACCATCGGGCAGATCACGGCGTAGGCGCCGGCGTCCAGCGTCTTCATGAGAATGCCCGGCTCCAGCCAGGGCACGCGCACCACGGGCACGGTGTCGGTGGTGGAGATGGCCTGCAGCATGGTGACCATGGCCTGGTAGTCGACCACGCCGTGCTGCAGGTCGACGGTGAGCGAATCCCAGCCCTGGTGCGCCATGGTTTCGACGGAGAAGCTGTTGGGAATGGCGAGCCAGCCATTGGCGACAGCGCCTCCCTTGGCCCAGATTTCGCGCAGACGGTTGGGTCTCATCGGTTTCCTTGGTTGTGTGGGTTGGATCGTCGCATTGTCGATCAACGGTCCAGCGCCGGGCGCTTCGGGTTGAAGCTCCAGTTGGGGATCAGGCCCTGCATGGCGATCGCGTCGTCGCGCGCGCCCAGGCCGTGTTCGAGGTAGAGCCGGTGCGCCTTCTCCACCTCGGCCATGTCGAGTTCGATGCCCAGCCCCGGTTTCTTCGGCACCTGCACGTGGCCGTCGACGATTTTCAGCGGGTCCTTCGTGAGGCGCTGGCCGTCCTGCCAGATCCAGTGGGTGTCGATCGCCGTGACCTTGCCTGGCGCGGCCGCGCCGACGTGCGTGAACATGGCAAGCGACACATCGAAGTGGTTGTTGGAGTGCGAGCCCCAGGTCAGGCCCCAGTCGCGGCAGGTCTGCGCCACGCGCACGCTGCCGGCCATGGTCCAGAAGTGCGGGTCGGCCAGCGGGATGTCCACGCTCTGCAGCGAGAGCGCATGCGTCATCTGCCGCCAGTCGGTGGCGACCATGTTGGTGGCCGTGGGCAGGCCGGTGGCGCGGCGGAATTCGGCCATCACCTCGCGGCCCGAGAAACCGTCTTCCGCACCGCAGGGGTCTTCGGCATACGCCACCACGCCGCGCATGCGCTGGCCCAGGCGGATCGCGTCTTTCAGCAGCCAGCCGCCATTGGGGTCGAGCGTGACGCGCGCGTCCGGGAAGCGCTCGTGCAGTGCGGTCACCGCGTCCACTTCCTCGTCGCCGCGCAGCACGCCGCCCTTGAGCTTGAAATCGTTGAAGCCATAGCGCTCGCGCGCGGCCTCGGCCAGGCGCACCACGGCTTCGGGCGTCATGGCTTCTTCATGCCGCAGGCGGAACCAGGCGTTGTCGGCGCCGGGATCGCTGGCGTAAGGCAGGTTCGTCTTCTTCTTGTCGCCGACGAAGAACAGGTAGCCGAGCATCTCCACCGCGTCGCGCTGCTGGCCTTCGCCCAGCAAGGCGGCCACCGGCACATCGAGGTGCTGGCCCAGCAGATCGAGCAGCGCCGATTCCACCGCCGTCACCGCATGGATGGTGGTGCGCAGGTCGAAGGTCTGCAGCCCGCGCCCGCCCGCGTCGCGGTCGGCAAAACGGGTCTGCAGTTCGCGCAGCAGGCGCTGGTGGTCGCCAATGGAACGGCCCACCACCAGCTCGCGCGCATCGTCCAGCGTCTGCCGGATCTTCTCGCCCCCTGGCACCTCGCCCACACCGGTGCGCCCGGCGCTGTCGGTGAGGATGAGGATGTTGCGCGTGAAGAACGGCGCGTGCGCGCCGCTCAGGTTGAGCAACATGCTGTCGCGGCCCGCGACGGGGATGACGCGAAGCTCGGTGATGCGGGGAGTGGAAGACATGAAGGAAGGCGCGTAAGAAAATTCAACGAAATGGCCGCTCCGGCGCGAAGGGCCCCATCCAGGGATGCCGAGGATCCGGCTTCGCCGGTCCCGGACATCGCCCCCTGGAAGGGGGTCGCGCGCAGCGCGGCGGGGGTGGCTCTCTCAGTCCGCTTTGATGTTCCTCGACTGGATGAGCTTCTGCCAGCGCGCGAACTCGGCGGCCTGGAAGGCGGTGAACTGCTCGGGCGTGTTGGCCACGACCTCGAAGCCCACTTCGAGCAGCTTCGGCTTCACGGCCGGGTCGTTCAGTGCGTCCTTGATGGCGGCCTGCAGTTTGGCCTTCAGGTCGGCCGGCATGCCCTTGGGGCCGGCAACGGCTTGCCAGGAGTAGACGTTGGCGTCCTTGATGCCGAGTTCATCGAGCGTGGGCACGCTGGGCAGCAGCGGCGAGCGCTGGGCGCTGGTGATGGACAGCGCGCGCAGCTTGCCGGCCACGATCTGCGGCATGGCGGTGTTGATGTTCATGAACGACGAATCCACCTGGTTGCCCAGCAGGTCGGTCATCACGGGGCCGCCGCCCTTGTAAGGCACGTGCACGCCGCTGGTGCCGGTCTGCTGCCAGTAGAGCTCGGCGGTGAGGTGGTCGCTGCTGCCGTTGCCGGAGGAGGCGAAGGTCATCTTGCCGGGGTTGGCCTTCTGGTAGGCCAGCACGTCGGCCATGCTCTTGTGCGGCGAGGCGGCGGGCACCACGAGCACGTTGGGGGCCTGCACGGCGACGGAGATGTAGTCGAAGTCCTTGGTGGCGTCGTAGTTCACCTTGAACAGGTGGGGCGCGATCACGAAGGGGCCGAGCGAGGAGACGAACAGGGTGTGGCCATCGGGCGCGGAGCGCACGACCTGGGTGGCGCCGATGGTGCCGGTGGCGCCGGGCTTGTTGTCCACCACGAAGGTGCCGCCAAACTTTTCCTGCAGTTTGGGTTGCAGGGTGCGGGCGATCAGGTCGGTGGAGCCGCCGGGCGGGAACGGCACGACGATGGTGACGGGCTTGCCGTCGGGCCAGGCCATGGCCGCGGTGAGGGTCATGGAGGCGCCGAGGGCGCACAGCATTTTCTTCATGTCTCTTGTCTCCTGTCGTTGGGGATTGTTGGCGAAGGGGCTCCATTTGGTAGCGGTACCAAATGAAGTTGACCCGGATGGTACCGGTACCAATTTGGCTCGTCAACGGGTTTTTCCCTGTTTCCCGGCCGTTGCGAGATCGGAGGGGCGGCCGCTCTGCTCCGCGACTGTCCCCCGGCGGCGGGAGGCCGCCTCCTCCTTTACGTCGCTGCGCAGAACGCCCGCCCCTCCGATCCACCAGCACGGTTGGCGCACCGGCTGAGCGAGTGCCACGAGGTCATCGCCAGTGAGGTGGCTGGCGCAGCGGCGTAAAGGAGGAGGCGGCCTCCCGCCGCCGGGGGACAGCCGCGGAGCCGGCCACCCCACTGGCGATGACCGGAACCCGCCGAAGAAAACCTAGGTCGTATCCCGCTCGACGATGGAAAACCCCACGTCGACCACGCTGGCGGGCACATCACGCCCCTCGGCCCGGTCGATCAGGAAGCGCCCCGCCATGCGCCCGATGTCGGCGCCATTGATGTGCACCGTGCTCAGCGCCGGCACCATGTCCGCGACGAACGGCACATCGCCGAAACCCACGATCGCCAGGCGGCCTGGAATGTCGATGCCGCGCACCCGCGCCTCCGTCACCACGCCGGAAGCCAGCAGGTCGGAACTGCAGAACACGGCGTCCACGTCCGGGTCCAGCTCCAGCAGGCGGCCCAGCGCATCGCGCCCGCTCTTGATGGTGCGCGAAGCGCCCACGTCCACCACCTGCACCTTCACCTCGGCCAGGCCGCTGCGCTCCACCTCGGCAGCGAACGCCTGGGCGCGGCGGCCGGCGCGCTCGTCGTCGGCGCGGATCATCGCCAGCCGGCGGCGGCCCTTGCCCACCAGGAACTTGGCCACCTCGCGGCCGATGTCGCCGTGCGAGAAACCCACCAGCATGTCGATCGGGGCGGGCGTCAGGTCCCAGGTCTCCACCACCGGAATGCCCGAGGCCAGCAGCCGCGTGCGGCCCTTGCCGGAGTGCAGCACACCGGTCAGGAAGATGCCGTCGGGCCGCCGGCCGATGATGGCTTCCAGCAGCGATTCCTCGCGGCTGGCCGAGTAGCTGGACTGGCCCAGCATCAGCTGATAACCCGCGTCGAACAGCGTGCCGTTGAGCGACTCGATCGTTTCCATGAAGACCGACATCACCGTGCTCGGCACCACCGCCGCGATGAGCCGGCTGCGCGACGACGCCAGGCCGCCGGCCATGCGGTTGGGCACGTAACCGGTCTTCTGCACCGCGTCGAGCACCTTCTGGCGCACGTCCACCGACACCTGCTCGGGCGTGTTGAGCACCCGGGAGGCGGTGATGGGCGCCACGCCCGCCAGTTTGGCCACGTCGCGCAGCGTGATGGCCCCGCTGCCCCTGCGGGAACGCCGGATGTTGTCGGAATCTTTTGTTTGCGGCATAAAATGGTACCGGTACCAAATTGATCACATCGTAGTCTGAAACGGGCTGCGATGCGCGCTGAATCATAGGAGATGCGCATGCCCGAGACACTCGCCCCACCCGCTGCCGCCACCGTCACACCGCTGACGATCCGCATGCACGCCGACGACAACGTGGCCATCGTCGCCAACGACGGCGGGCTGGCGGCCGGCACCGCCCTGCCCGGCGGCCCCGTGCTGCGCGACCGCGTGCCCCAGGGCCACAAGGTGGCGCTGGTGGATCTGCCGCGCGGCTGCGCCGTGTTGCGCTACGGCATTCCCATCGGCCATGCGCTCGACGACATTCCCGCCGGCAGCTGGGTGCACGAACGGCTGCTGCAGATGCCCGACGCGCGCGGCCTCGACAACTTGCCCATGGCCACCGTGCGGCCCGACCCGCTGCCGCCCCTGGAAGGCCACACCTTCGAGGGCTACCGCAACCCGGACGGTTCGGTGGGCACGCGCAACATCCTCGCCATCACCCAGACCGTGCAGTGCGTGGCCGGCGTCACCGAGTTCGCGGTGCAGCGCATCAAGGCCGAGCTGCTGCCGAAGTTTCCCCATGTGGACGATGTGGTGGCGCTGGAGCACGGCTACGGCTGCGGCGTCGCCATCGACGCGCCCGACGCCGTCATCCCCATCCGCACGCTGCGCCACATCAGCCTGAACCCCAACTTCGGCGGCGAGGTGATGGTGGTCAGCCTCGGCTGCGAGAAGCTGCAGCCCGAGCGCCTGCTGCCGCCGGGTTCGATTCCGCTGGTGGACGAGCGCAACGTGGCCGACGTGGGCACCAGCGCCGAGACGCGGCTGGACGTGGTCTGTCTTCAGGACGATGCGCACGTGGGCTTCATGTCCATGGTCGACTCCATCCTGCGCCAGGCCGAGGAACACCTGGAACGCCTGAACGCGCGCCGCCGCGTGACCGTGCCCGCCAGCGAACTGGTGGTGGGCGTGCAGTGCGGCGGCAGCGACGCGTTCTCCGGCGTCACCGCCAACCCGGCGGTGGGCTTCTGCACCGACCTGCTGGTGCGCGCGGGCGCCAGCGTGATGTTCTCCGAGACCACCGAGGTGCGCGACGGCATCGCCCAGCTCACCGCGCGCGCCACCACGCCCGAGGTGGCGCAGGCCATGGTGCGCGAGATGGCCTGGTACGACGCCTACCTGAAGCGCGGCAGCGTGGACCGCAGCGCCAACACCACGCCGGGCAACAAGAAGGGCGGGCTGTCGAACATCGTCGAGAAGGCCATGGGCTCGATCGTGAAGTCGGGCAGCGCGCCGATCGGCAACGTGCTCTCGCCCGGCGAGAAGCTCAGGCACAAGGGCCTGACCTACGCGGCCACGCCCGCGAGCGATTTCATCTGCGGCACGCTGCAGCTGGCCGCCGGCATGAACCTGCACGTGTTCACCACCGGGCGCGGCACGCCCTACGGCCTGGCGGCGGTGCCGGTGATCAAGGTGGCCACGCGCAGCGACCTGGCGCGGCGCTGGCACGACCTGATGGACATCAACGCGGGCACGATTGCCGACGGCACGGCCAGCATCGAGGACGTGGGCTGGCAGCTGTTCCAGTTCATGCTGGATGTGGCGAGCGGCCGCAAGAAGACCTGGGCCGAACACTGGAAGCTGCACAACGCGCTGGTGCTGTTCAACCCCGCGCCCGTGACCTGAGGGCGAATGACCTGAGCCCGCCGTAGGGTACGCAAGGCGGCGCTTGACGCTGCCCTGCGGCCCTGTATCGTCGCCGTGTATTCACACAGAGGACGACACATGGCGTTTCTGCCGCAACGGCGATGGGTACGGTTTCACACACTGGTGGCCGGTCTGTTGTTTGCCTTCGTGCTGGCCGGCTGCAAGAGCCTGCCGCGCGTGGTGCCCGACCTGGACCGCCGCCCACCACCCGTGAAGCTCGAAGGCTCGCAGGGCCCGCTCTCGGCAGAGCGCAGCAAGGCCATCCTGGACCGCCTGAAAGCGGGCGGCCAGGGCACCGACATTCTCTCGCGGCACCTGGCGCTGGAAGAGGCCATCGTCGGCAGCCCGCTCACCGCGGGCAACAAGGTGGAACTGCTCGAGGACGGGCCCGACACCTACCGCGCCATGCTCGCCGCCATCGAGAAGGCGAAGGACCACATCCACCTGGAGACCTACATCCTCGACGACGACGAGGTGGGGCAGCGCTTCGCGAACGCGCTGATCGCGAAGCAGCAGCAGGGCGTGCAGGTGCACCTGATCCACGACAGCGTGGGCACCATCGGCACGCCCGACGAGTTCTTCAAGAAGATGACCGACGTCGGCATCAAGGTGCTGGAGTTCAACCCGATCAACCCGGCCCAGGCGCGCAAGGACTGGGAGCTCAACGAGCGCGACCACCGCAAGCTGCTGATCGTCGATGGCCGCATCGCGTTTCTCGGCGGCATCAACATCAGCGGCGTGTACTCCAGCGGATCGCTCTCACGCGGGTCGACGAGCAGCGGCAACACCCCGCCGAAAAGCAGCATCGACGGGATTCCGTGGCGCGACACGCACATACAGCTGGAAGGGCCGGTGGTGGCCGAGTTCCAGAAACTCTTCATGGAGACGTGGGTGGTGCAGAAGGGCGAGCCCATGGCCCAGCGCAACTACTACCCGCAGCCCCAGCGCATGGGCAGCGACGTGGTGCGGGCCATCGGCAGCTCCCCCAAGGACGAGTACAGCCTGATCTACGCCACGCTGCTTTCGGCCATCCTCAACGCCGAAACCACGGTCTATCTCACCAACGCCTATTTCGCGCCCGACCCGCAGCTGCTCACCGCACTCGAAGACGCGGCGCGTCGCGGTGTCGACGTGAAGCTGATCCTGCCGGGCAAGACGGATTCGTGGCTCATCTTCCACGCCGGCCGCAACTACTACCAGCGCCTGCTGAAAGCGGGCGTGAAGATCTACGAGCGGCAGGGCGTGATCCTGCACACCAAGACCGGCTCGGTCGACGGCGTGTGGTCCACCGTGGGTTCGACCAACCTCGACTGGCGCAGCTTCCTGCACAACTACGAGCTCAACGCAGTCGTGCTCGGGGCCGAATTTGCCGCGCAGCTTCAGGTGCTGTTCGACGAAGACCTGAAGAATTCCCGCCAGGTCACGCTCGAGGAATGGCGGCGCCGTGGCTTGACGCCGCGCTTCCAGGAGTTCTTCGCGCGGATGTGGGAATACTGGTTGTGAGCAGGAACACCCCCCTGCGCCGCTGACGCGGCTTCCCCCCTCTGTCGCGCGCCTTCGGCGCTTCTAGGGGGGACGGCATCTCGGGCCGGCTGAGCCGGACCCTTGATGCCCCTGGACGGGGTTGCCTCACGCGGTGCGGGTCGCGCTCCGCATGTGTCTTAGCGCGTCATTGGTGCGGGGACGGGTGGCAGCGGTGCTGGCGTGGGGTTCATCGATGGTGGCGACGTCATGGGCGGCGGTGGCATCGGTGCTGCGGGCACGGGTGGCGACAGCATGGGTGCGGGTGGCGCCATGGCGGGTGGTGGCGGAGGCGGTGCCGGCAGCACCTCCGTCGTGACAAGTTCGCGGATCGTGCCGCCGCCCTGCACGGAGCCGGACGAGTTGCCTTCACCACGCGCCATGCGCTCGCAGATCGTGCGCTGTTCCTGTGTGCTGTGCGACTGGCAGCGCTGCAGCGCGTTGCGCTCCAGTTCCTGCGGCGACGAGCCGCCGCGCACACCCGTGCGCAGGGCCTGGGCGCGGTGGGCGCCGGCGTCCCGCAGGCAGCTCGTGCGGTCTTGCGTGGGGCTGAGCGCCTGGCAGGCCGCGCGGTCGCGCTGGTAGGCGGCTTCGATGGCGGCCTTGTCGGGCCCGGCGGCCCAGGCAGCGGGCATGCAGGCGGCGAGCACTGCCGCGGCCAGCCAGCCGTGCGACGAAGGAAGTGTCGATGGGTTCATGGTGTGACCTCCTGTGAACGGGGCCGGCGCGAGACGCGGCGGCCTTGTCACACCATGCTAGGAAGCGGGTTCTGGTGCGTCTGTAGGCCCAGTCCGACCCGGGCCTCGGACATTCACTCCCAGTGCAGTTCGATCAGCTTCCAGTCGCTGCCCTCGAGCCGCCACTGCAGGCGGATGGCATAGGGTTCGGCCCGCTCGGGAATCAGCCCCTGTGCGCCGGTCACCAGCACCTTCGCCTCGGTGTGGCCGACCTGCGAGCTGCCGCTGTCGATGCGGCTGTTGCGCGACACAGAAATGATCCTGATGTTCTGGTAACGGAAGAACATCAGCGTCATGGTGCGTTTCGCCCACTCGCGGTCCATGCCCTCCCCGGCCTGGAAGTTCGCGTGCAGCTGGTCCATCACTTCGCTGGTCTTGCGCGCCTCGAGGTTGTCCTGCAGCTTCTGCACGGCCGCTTCCAGCGCGGCCTGGGGGTCGGTCTTGCCGCATCCGGCCAGCCACAGCGGCAACAGCAACAAGACCAGGGCGAAACGGCGCGACAGCATCGAGGAACCTTTCAAGATGGAAAAAAATCGCCGCGACCATACCACCGCGTCATGACGCCCGGAAAAAAGCCCGCGCTGGGCGGGCTCTATCGTGCGACGCGCGGGCGCCCTCACCCCCCGGTTCAGACCTTCGGCTTGTACTTGTTGATCAGGTCACGCCCGCCCTGCAACAGCTTCTTGCCGTCGAAGCCTCGCTTGTCCATGTCCGCCACCCACTCGTCGGTGATGGACGCGGTGAGCCGGATGAACTCCTCCGTCTCGGCCTTGCCCATCACGTGCACCGTGTTGCCCTTGTCGATGGCGCCCTTGCGCACCACCGGGTCGGCCTCGGCGATCACACGGCCGAACATGCCCGAGGCTTCGAGGCCCGAGTTGCGGTCGATGATCTGCTTCAGGTCGGGCGCCAGGCTCTCGTAACGCGCCTTGTTCATCACCATGTACTGGATGCTGTTGTTGAACCCCGGCATGCCCTTGGCGAACTCGGTGTGGAATTTTGTCAGTTCGTCGAGCTTGGCGGCGGGCACCGTGTCCCACGGAATGATCGCGCCATCGATCACGCCCTTGGACAGCGAGTCGGGAATCTGCGGCAGCGGCATGCCCACCGGAATGGCGCCCACCGCGCTCAGGATCTGCGTCGCCTTGCGCGAAGGGCCGCGCACCTTCAGGCCCTTGAAGTCGGCGGCCTTCGTGACCAGCTTGCTCTTCATGTGCAGCACGTTGAGGCCGTGCGTGTGGAAGGTCAGCACCTTCACTTCCTTCAGCTCGTCGGCGGAATACGTGCTCATGTACTCCCACGCGGCCTTCGAGGCACCTTCACCGTCGTAGGTGAAGAACGGCAGCTCGAACACCTCGGCGCGCGGGAAGCGGTTGGGCGTGTAGCCCGCGAGCGACCACACCATGTCCACCACACCTTCGCGCGCCTGGTCGAACAGCTGGGCGGGTGCGCCGCCCATTTGCATCGCCGCGTAGTGCTCGAATTTGAGGCGGCCGTTCGACTCCTTCTCCACCTTGTTCATCCAGGGCACCAGCACACGCGAATACACGTTGGAGGTGGCGGGCACGAAGGTCTGGAAACGCAGCGTGATGGGCGACTGCGCATGGACTGCAATGGCCGGAATGGCCGCCACGGCGGCGGCGGATTTGAGCAGGGTTCGGCGTTGGATCATGTTGTCTCTCTCGGGTGGATGAAGTGAATTCTCGGTGGCGGCCCGTGTGGTCAGGCCATCTCGAAACCGGCGTAGTTGCGCGACGCGACGTCTTCGATGATCCGGCGGTACAGCGGCACGCCGGAGACGAAGGCCATGAACACGCGGGGTTTTCCCGGCATGTTGGCGCCCATGTACCAGGAGTTCGCGCGCGGATACAGCGTCTTGTCGGCCTCTTCGGCGCAGCGGCGCACCCAGCCGTCCTCGGCTTCCTGCGTGGCCTCGATGCGCCTCACGCCCGCCGCCCGCGCCTGGCGCAGCAGCGCCACGATCCAGTCCACGTGGGTCTCGATCGAATGCACCATGTTGCTGAGCACCGAAGGGCTGCCGGGGCCGGCCACCACGAACATGTTGGGAAAGCCGGCGATGCTCAGGCCCAGGTAGGAGGTGGGGCCGTGCTCCCACTTGTCGCGCAGCACCGCGCCGTTCACGCCCCGGATGTCGATGGCCTTGAGCGCGCCGCTCATGGCGTCGAAACCGGTGGCGAACACGATGGCGTCGACCGCGTACTCCCGCTCATCGGTGCGCACGCCCGTCGCCGTGGCCTCGAGGATCGGGTGCGCCGCCGCATCCACGATGTCCACATGGTCCCGGTTGAAGCTCTCGTAGTAGTGCGAGTCCACACACAGGCGCTTGCCGCCGAACGGCAGGTCGTCCTTCGGGCAGAGCAACTCGGCCTTGACGGGGTCCTTCACCGCGGCGCGGATGCGGCTGCGGGCGAAGTCCGCCACCATCCTGTTGGTCTGCAGGTTGTTCATCTGGTCGGCGAAGGTGCGCAGCATGCGGAACCCACCACCGGCGCCCCGCCAGCGGTACTCCAGCTCCGCACGCTGCTCTTCCTCGGTCATCTCGGCCGCGGTCTTGGTGTTCGCGTTCAGGAATTGGCCGGTGATCGCTTCCCGGCCCATGGCCCGCCGGTCGGGATAGCGCGCCTTGGCGGCAGCCAGCGCCACATCGGTGAAAGGCACGTTGTGCGCCGGCACGCTGAAGTTGGCGGTGCGCTGGAACACAGTGAGCTGCGCCGCCTGTTCCGCGATCACCGGCACCATCTGCACGCCGCTGGAGCCGGTGCCGATGAGCGCCACGCGCTGGCCGGTGAAGTCCACGCCGTCCTTCGGCCACTGGGCGCTGTGGTACCACCTGCCCTGGAAATCGTCCAGACCCTTGAGCTGCGGCCGCTGCGGAATCGACAGGCCGCCCGTGGCCATGACGAGGTAAGTGCACTCGAACACGTCGCCCGCTTCGGTGCACACGGTCCACAGCACGCGCTGCTCGTCGAACACGGCGCTGGCCACCCTCGCATTGAGCTGGATGCCATCGCGCAGCGCGAAGCGGTCCACCACGTGCTCGATGTAGCGCAGGATTTCCGCCTGAGGCGCGTAGCGCTCGCTCCAGCGCCACTCCTCTTCCAGTTCGCGGCTGAAAGAGTAGGAGTAATCCAGGCTTTCCACGTCGCAGCGCGCGCCGGGATAGCGGTTCCAGAACCAGGTACCGCCCACGCCATCGCCCGCTTCCACCACGCGCACCGACAGGCCCATCTCACGGGCCTTGTAGAGCTGGTAGATGCCCGCAAAACCCGCGCCCACCACCAGCATGTCCAACCGACTCACCGACTCTGCCATCTGTCCACTTTCCGTTGTCGTTGCATCGCCGCGGATTGCGGCACGGGTTGGACTATCCTGCAAATAGGTTGACAAGTCAACACATTGGAAGACCGACAAGGGTTTACCATAGGTTGACCAGTCAACCTGATGAACATTCAATGCAGACCGCCATGACACCACCAGACAACTTCGCCGGACAGCACGTGCTGATCACCGGTGGCGCAGGCAGCATCGGCCTGGCCTGCGCCCGGCTCTTCCTGTCCGCCGGCGCCTCCGTGCACCTGATCGATGCGGACCGGGCGCGGCTGAACGAGGCAGGCCGGTCGCTGCAGGCCCACCCCGGCGTGAGCACCTCCGTCTCCAGCCTGGCCGACCACGCCGCCTGCGCGCGCGCGATCGACGAAGGCGGCCGGGCACCCTCCGCGTTCGTGCACATGGCAGGCATCTTCGAGACCGACCGGCTCGACCCGACCGACCGTTCCGGCTGGGACCGCGCGATCGCCAGCAACCTCACCAACGCCTATGAAATGGCGCTGGCCTTTCACGCGGCCCGCGACAAAGGAGCGCCTTCGCGCATGGTGTTCTCCACCTCGCGCGCGTTCCAGCGCGGCACGCCCGGGCGCGCGGCCTATGCGGCGGCCAAGGGCGGCATCGTTGGCCTGGTGCGCTCCTTCTCGCGCGACTTCGCGCCCGACATCCTGGTCAACGCGGTGTCGCCCGGCCTCATCCAGACCCGCATGACCGAAGCGCTCATTGCCAGCCATGGCGACCAGCGACTGGCCGAGATTCCCCTGCGGCGCTTCGGCACACCGCAGGACGTCGCCAACGTCGTCGGCTTCCTGTGTGGCGAGGCCTCTTCCTACATCACCGGCCAGGTGATCACCGTCGACGGCGGCGTGATCAACGGCTGACGTCCTTCCAACGACCTTCTCCTCATGACGACCATCGACCCACCCACCCTGGAACTCCTGGACCGCGTGCGCGCGGCAGGTCGCAAGCCGTTCTCTGCCTGCACGGCCACCGAGGCGCGGGCCTTCCCCACCTTGATGAAAGCCCTGTTCGGCGAAGGCGCAGAGGTCGCGCAGGTGCGCGATGTCGCCATCCCGACCCCGCAGGGCCACAGCGTGCCGGCGCGCCTGTACCTGCCCGAGCGGCACGACGGCCGTCTGATCGTCTTCTTCCACGGGGGCGGCTGGGTGCTGGGTTCCGTGGCCGACTACGGCAACTTCACCGCCACGCTGGCCGCCCGCACCGGAACGGCCGTGCTCTCGGTCGACTACCGGCTGGCGCCCGAGAGCCCGTTCCCTGGCCCCGTGGACGACGCCCTGGCCGCGCTGGACCATGCGGGCAGACTGGGCGCGACGTGGCTCGGCCGGCCGCTGTCACAGCTGATCGCGATGGGCGACAGCGCGGGGGCCACGCTGGCCACCGTGGCCACGCGCCGCCTGCGCGACACGCCCGGGGCACGGCAGGTGGACCTTCAGGTGCTGGTGTACCCGGTCACCGACGCCGGCTTCGACACGCCCAGCTACCGGGAGTTTGCGCAGGGCCACCTGCTGAGCGCCGACGACATGCGCTGGTTCTGGGACCACTACTGCCCCGATGCGGTGGCGCGGCGCCACCCCGACGCCTCGCCCCTGCAGGCCACCGACCTCGCGGGCCTGCCGCCCACACGCCTGTTCACAGCTGCCTGCGACCCCTTGCGCGACGAGGGCGAGGACTACGGCCGCCGGCTGGCCGCCGCCGGGGTGGACTGCGAGGTGGTGCGGTGTGAGGGGCTGCTGCACGCGTTCCTGTCCATGATCCACTATTCTCCGAATGCCGCGCAGGCCTTCAACACCATCGTGCAGAGCCTGGCCGCGGACGCCCGCTCTCGCTGACAACGCCCATGCAACTCGATCTCGACACCTACGTTCCCGGCCTGCTGCTGTGGTTGTCCAACCGCGTCTCCAGCAGCGCGTCCAGCCTCTACAACGAGAAGTTCGGCATCGGGGTCACCGAATGGCGCATCCTGTCGTACTTCAAGATCCACCCGTGGTCCACCGCCTCCAAGGCCTGCGAGCTGATGGGGCTCGACAAGGGCGCGGTGAGCCGGTCCATCGCGTTCATGGTGGAAAACGGCTGGCTCGAGCCCCGGCCGCAGGGCCTGCGCAAGATCGAATACCACGTGACACCGCCCGGCAACAAGCTGCACAACACCGTGTTCCGCATGGCCATGGCGCGCGAAGAGGCCCTGCTCGATGGCTTCAGCGCAACGGAACGGGAGTTGCTCATCGCCATGCTCAAGCGCATGCTGGGCAACCTGGAGAACGTGCAACGCGTCGGCCGCTGACCGCGGGCAGCGTTCAGCCCTGCAGGGCCGTGGTGCTGGGCAGCGTCCACCAGAAGGCCGCGCCATGGCCCGGCGAGGACGAAGCGCCCACGGTGCCGCCGTGGCGTTCCACCGCGCGTTTGACCACCGTCAGGCCCAGACCCGTGCCCCCCGCCTGGCGCTCGTCCAGCCGGGAGAACGGCTTGAACAGTTCGCCGCTCTTGGCGGGGTCGAAGCCAGGCCCGTTGTCCGCCACCGAGAAGCGCCAGAAGCCGCCCTCTTCCTTGGCATCGAGCGCGATGCGCAGATCGCGCCGCTCGGCCCCGAACTTCAGCGCGTTGCCCAGCAGGTTCATCAACACGTGGCGCATCAGGCCCGCGTCCGCCTGCACGACCGGCAGCGGCGCGGCCTCCTGCACCGCCTCGGGCGCCTGCGGGAACTGCACCGCCAGCGACTGCACGCAATCGCGCAGCAGGGCCTGCATGTCCACCGGCTCGGGCGTCGGCGGCCCTTCATCCACCTTGGCCAGCGTGAGCAGGTCGTTGACCATGTTCGAGGCGCGCTGCGCCTCGCGCCGGATCAGCTCCAGCGAGCGTTCCGCACCGGCGGCGTTGCCCGAGCGGAACTCTTCCAGCGCCATGTCGGCCAGGCCGGCGGCGTTGCGCAGCGGCCCGCGCAAGTCGTGCGAGACCATGCCCGCGAACGAGCGCAGGCCCTGGATGATTTCCTCCAGCTGGCGCGTGCGGCTGCGCACGATCTCTTCCAGCGAGTCGGTGAGCTGCTGAAGGGCCTGTTCGGCCCGAACGCGCTCGCGCAACTCGCGCGCGAGAATCTGCGAATCGCGCTGCAGGATCAGCGTCATCACGAACACATAGCCAATGCTCACCGGCAGCGGCGTGACCTGGCGGAACTGCAGCAGGCTCATGTCGGAGGCCATGGCCACCGCGAACAGCAGCGGGTAGCCGAGGAACAGCACCGCCAGCACCAGCTGGCCGTCCCACCCATCGTGCGACCAGAGCCACGCGAGCCAGGCGGCCGCGAGCAGGAAGATCAGGGCGATCACCGCCGGCGCGGCAAAGGCCCAGTCATTCAACCAGGCGCGCATGGCCAGCACCAGCACCGGCGCGCCGATGAGCACGGCAACGAACACGCGAATGGGAGGAATGCCGCGCGGCACGAAACAGGCCTGCAGCCCCGCCAGCAGCGCGGCCATGGCGCCCAGGCCCATGAGCGAACCCACCGGGCCCGCCAAGGCGCCGCTGATCCAGCCCAGCGCATCCACCGACACCAGCAGCCCCTGCGTGACGCCGAACACCAGCGCCGAGCCGGCCAGCCACTTCACGTAGGACCATGACCTCGCGCTGGCGTAGGCCAGGAACGTCATGCCCAGCATCGCGATCAGGATGGCGGACAGGATGCGGATGTCGCTGAAAAAGGTCAGCACCGGGTGGGTCACGAAGGCCTCCTCCATGGCGGGTGCAGGATGGCAGGGCCGCGCCCGGCCTGCAAACTGCATTTCCGCCGCAGTGTAGGGCAGCAAGGGCAGGTACGTCGAACGCCGGACGGTCGGCCATGACCTCACACGTCATGGATTTCACGCCCGCGCACTGTCACAGTGGGGCCATTCACCACAAACCACAAAAGGAGTTCCCCATGTCAGACCTCAGCCAAGTCCCCCTCGCCGTCGGCCACATGATCGGCCTCGGCGCCCTCGGTTCCTGCATCGGCATCGGCATCATGGCGAGCCGGTACCTGGAGGCCTCGGCCCGGCAACCCGAGATGATGGAAGCCCTGCAGCCCAAGGTGTTCCTGCTGGCCGGCCTGCTCGACGGCGCCTTCATCATCTCGGTGGCACTGGGCGTGTGGTTCGCCCTGGCCGCGCCGTTCGCCTGATGCAGCCACCCCACAGGCGCGTCGCGCTGCTGGCCGGCGCGGGAGGCAACCCGGGCAGCGCCGCGCTGCGCAGCCTGCTCGGTGACGCCCGGTACGACCAGGTGACGGTGCTGACCACCTGCCACTTCCTGCAGGTGCCGTCGCGCCTGGCCTGGGCCGTGGTGAAGGAAGGTCACTGGGCCGATGCCTTGCCCGAGGCGGACCACGCGGTCATCGTGCTGGGTGCCACACGCCGCGCGCGCGAGGTGGTGTACTGGCAACCAGCGCGCGAAGACCTGCTGCCCTTGGCCACGGCCTTGCGTGCGCGCGGCGTGCGCAGCCTGGACGTGGTGCTGACCGCAGACAACGGCCTGCAACCCCACGAGCGCTCGGCGTTGCAAGCGCTCGCGTTCGAGCAGCTCAGCGAGACGGCCCCCGGGCTGGTGCCCCGCCCCGCCGCCACGGGCGCGCCCTGGCCCGAGCGGCTCGCGCTGTGGCTCATCCGCATCGTGATCGCCACCCTGCAGATGGCGCAGGTGGCTTACCGCAAGAACCCCGCGGCCTCAGACGACAGACGCCGACCCTGACATCACGCCACGGCCGACTCGCGCGCAATGTGCTCGTCGATCATGCGGCGCGCCTGCACGCCGCCCGCGTCGATGTTGAGCTTGAGCAGCTTGCGTTGGGCGAAGGCGTCCAGGTTCTGCTGCTGGCGCTCGAGCACTTCGAGGTCCTCGGTGAAGATGCCGTCCTGTCCGGCGCGGATGCGCTCGGTCAGTTCGGCATCGTCGGGTTTGAAGCGCCGCGCCATGCCCCAGAAGTACCACATCGACCCGTCCACCTCGGGCGTGATGAAGTCGGTCACGACGCTGTACACCTTCTTGTCGTCCGGCGCGTCATAGCCGCCGTGGCCCGCCAGCGCCACGCCGACCTCGATCAGCACATGGCTGGGTGGCGAGAAGCGGCAGATCTGCCAGCGGTCCACCTTGGGGTTGCCTTCCACGCCGATGGCGCGCAGCGCATCGAGCCAGAACGGCGGGGCGTCGATGTTCTCCATGAAGCGGCTGGTGACCACGGTCGTGCCTTCGCGGGTGGTCTTGCACGGCGTCTCGTCGATCTCCTCCTGGCCAATGCTGGTCGAGTGCACGTAGGTCTCGTGCGTGAGGTCCATCAGGTTGTCGATCATGAGCCGGTAGTCGGCCTTGATGTGGAACAGGCCACCGCCATACGCCCAGGCGGGGTTGTCGTGCCATTCGAGCACCGGGATGGTCGATGGATCGGCCTGCTCCGCCTCGCCCGCCCACACCCAGATGAAACCGCAGCGCTCTTCCACCGCGAAGCGCTGGATGCGCGGGAACGCGCTCACGCGCTGACCCGGCATCGAGCGGGTGACGCCATCGCCGCCCATCACCAGGCCGTGGTAACCGCACACCAGTTCGCCCTTGCACACGCGGCCGAGCGACAGGGCCGCGCCCCGGTGCGGACAGAAATCCTCCACCGCCTGCACGCGGCCATCGGCATCGCGAAAAAAGGCCATGCGGGCACCGAGCAGGCGCCGGCCCAGCGGCTTGTCGCCCACCTCGTCCGACGTGGCACCCACATACCAGGTATTGCGCATCCAGCTCATGTCGTCTCCTTCATTCAGTACACTGAATCAAATAGTAGCCAAAGCGGGCAAGCTCGTCAACAGGGGGTCAACCGGGGCTCTGGCCGAGCAGCTTGTGCATCAGGCCCATGAGCACGTCGCGCTCGGCGGTGTCCAGCTTCTGCAGGATGCGATCGGCGAGCACGGCTTCGGACCGCAGCATCTCCCCGATCACGCGCTGCCCTTCGGCGGTGAGTTCCAGGCGGCGCTGGCGGCGCGCGCCCACCTCGCGCACGATCCAGCCATCGCGCTCCAGACGCACCGCGATCTCGGCCGTCGTCGACGTGTCGAGCGCGACCGCCGCCGCCAGCGTCACCTGATCAATGCCGGGGTGCTCCTGCAGCACGCGCAGCGCGGCGTACTGCAGCGGCGTGACGGCGCGCCCGAACACCGCGTTGAAACACGACACCGAATGCTGGTGGGCGCGGCGGAACAGATGGCCCGGCTCATGCAGGCCCAGCGTGGCTTCGGGGCTGTCGGCGGCGGACGGCGAGGCGGCAGGGCGGCGGGTGCGGGAGGGTTCGGTCATCGGATGGAACGATGGTGTAAGTCAATGGAATTCATTCGGCGCGAATGGCGTTCATTGTCGTCGCGGCGGGGTGGCGCAGGTCGACTCGCTCATGCCGGTGTCGCTGCGCTTGGTACCGCCAGCGCCCCGGTTGAGCCCACAGCTCACCGCCGCATTGTCCGGGAACGGAGCATGGGCCATCCCGACCCGGAGCGATCAACATGCAACCACCCCGCGCCTTGTACGAACCGCCCATGCGCACCCTTCTGGCGGACTTCGCCACCTTCGACGCACCGCTGGTGGTGGCCGAGTACCTGCGCAGGGTCCTGCTGTTCGTGTACGCGAACACGACCGCCCACTACAAGGACCTTTTCGTCGAACGGCGGCTGGCGTTGCGGCTGCTCTCGCGCAACGTCCAGATCGGCAACCTGTTCGCGATCCATTTCACCAGCGAACTCGGCGGCAAGCCCTCGTCCCCGGTGCGATCAAACCATGTGCACCGCCTGTCCCGGCGCGTCAACGACCACGCGCGCGACGAGGCAGCGGCACTGGAACGCATCCTTCGCAAGGAGACACCCGACTTCCAGATACAGGGCAGCGCGTTCGATGCGATCTGTCTGGCGCACTGTCTCGAAGGTGCGTTGCACGAAGCCATCGCGCTCACCCCGGCGGACAAGGACATCGTCTTCCGGTCATGGGCCGGGCTGTTCGCGGAGACGGTGCGCGAGTCCTACATCAAATACATCCAGGTGCTGCTGAACGGCAGTGAGCTCGCCCCCCAGGTCCAGCAGGATTTCGTGGACACCGTGCCGTTCTCCATCGACACCCGGCGCGCACCCGAACCCCGCAAGATGGCCGCCCCGCCCCGCCAGCCACCCCAGGCAGTCTGAACGCAGGCGAGCGTGTCAGCCCAGCGTGAACGACTCGTTGATCGCGCTCTTCACACCGCCGCCCATCTGGGGGCCACCACCGGCCACGACGATCTCGTCGCCGATGACCACCGCGCCCATGCCATGGCGCGGCGTGAGCATGGGCGCATGCGACTCCCAGCGGTCGGCCACCGGGTCCCAGGCCTCGTTCTGGCCGAACACGCGGTTCGTGCCCTCGCCACCCATCACGAACACCTTGCCGCGGTAAAGCACGCAGCCATGCCCGCTGCGCGGCGTGGGCATGGGCGTGCGCGCCACCCAGCGGTCGGCCTGCGCGTCGTAGCTGTGGTGCAGGCTGCTGTTGGTGTGAAAGGAATCGACCCGACCGCCGATGACGTGGATGTTGCGCCCCACCACGACGATGCCGATGTGGTCGCGCGCCACGGGCAGGGGCTGGCGTTTCTCGTAGCGGTCGCTCGCGGGGTCGTAGACGATGTGCCAGTCGATGGAGCGCCGCCAGTCGCTGCCGATGGCGCCACCGACGAGGTGGATGCGGTCACCCAGCGCGATGCAGGCCATGGCCCCGCAGGTTTCCGGCAGGCGGCGGATGCGTTCCCAGCGCGCGCCATCGAAGCGGAAGGCCTCGTCGTGCGGCGTGCGGTTCTGTTCGATGAAACCGCCGAAGGCGTACAGGCGATCGCCCAGCGTGGCCACACCCACATGGTTCGCACCGCGCGGCAGCTGCGGCAGTTCTTCCCAGCGGTCGGTCGCGGGGTCGTAGGCGTGGTGGTAGGGCTTGTCGACGCGCTGCTCGGCATAACCGCCGACCAGGTGCACGCGGTTGCGGTAGGCCGCCGCCCAGGCCATCTCGGTGCGCGGAATCGGCAGCGGCGCCCGCACCCGCCAGGCACCGGCGCTCGCGGCGCGCGGCGCGGGGCTGTCGCTCACGGCCTGCTGCGCGTGAACCTCGGGCAGGCCGATGCGGCCCGGCTGGTTCAGCCGCTCGAACTGGCCGCTGTGGTGATCGTGGTGCTGGGCCCGCAGGAACGCGGGCGCGGCCAGGGCGGCGGCGCTGAGAAGGAACTGGCGGCGAAGGCTCATGGAAGCGGTCTCCCGGTGAAGGACGGAACAGCGCGTTCAGGGCGGGCCCGGCACGCGAAACACCTGGCGCAGGTAGGCCAGGAAGGTCTCGTCGTCGCAGATGGTCTTGCCCGGCGAGTCCGAGAGCTTGGCCACCGGCTGCCCATTGCAGCTCACGAGTTTCATGACAATGCTCAGCGGGCGCAAGCCCATGTCGTTGGTCAGGTTCGTGCCGATGCCGAAGCCGGTCTGGATGCGGTCGGCAAAGTGGTCGTACAGCTTCAGCGCGGCGGGCAGGTCGAGCCCGTCGGAGAACACCAACCGCTTGGTGTGGGCGTTGATCTTCAGGCGCTCGTAGTGCGCCAGCGCCTTCTCGCCCCACGCCACCGGGTCGCCCGAGTCGTGGCGCAGGCCGTCGAAGAGCTTGGCGAAATACAGGTCGAAGTCGGCGATGAAGGCGTCCATGCCCACCACGTCGGTCAGCGCCACGCCGAGATCGCCCCGGTATTCCTGCACCCAGTTCTCCAGCGCCGCCTTCTGGAAGCCCTTGAGCTGCACGCCCACGGCCTGGAAGGTCTGCAGGTATTCGTGGGCCATGGTGCCGATGGGCACCAGGCCGTACTTGCGCGCCAGGTACACGTTGGAGGTGCCCTTGAAGAATTCGGGCACTTCCTTTGCGAAGGTGGCCACCACCTCTTCCTGCCACGCGGCCGAGTAGCGGCGGCGCACACCGAAGTCGAAGAACTCGAACGGGTGCTTGTGCCGGGCGCCCTGCGCACCGGAGGCCTTGAGCAGTTCGATCTTCCCGCGCAACCGGCGGCGCCCTTCCTCCAGCACGCCGGTGGTGTCCAGCCGGCGAAAGTGGATCTCGTTGACGATGGCGAGCACGAAGATCTCGAACAGCATCACGTGGATCTGCGGCCCGCGCGCGACGATGGACAGCCCGTCGCCGTCGGCACTCACGGTGATGTAGCGGCGCTGCAGCCGGAAGATGCGCAGGAAGTCGATGAAGTCCGACTTCATGTACCGCAACGCGCCGAGGTACTGCAGCTCGTCCTCGGTGAAGCGCAGCGAGCACAGGTGCTCGATCTGGCGCTCCACTTCATCGCGGATGCCGCTCAGGGGCAGGTCGGGTTCGTTGCGGCAGACGAAGCGGTACTCGGCCTGGTTGGCCGGCATCGAATGCAGCATGGGCTGCAGCATCGTGAACTTGTAGAGGTCGGTGCCCAGCAGCGAGGTGACGACCGGAACGAATGCGCCGCTCATGCCGGTGTCGGCAGGTTGCCGCGCTCGGAGTGGATCAGGGCCGGCAGCTCGGCCAGCGTCAGCACCAGCGTGCCGGCTTCCCGCGCGCGTTCGAACAGCGCGTCTTCCAGGTGTTCGAAGCCGGCCACCGGGCTCATGCAGTCGCGCAGCAGCACCACGCGTGGGGCAAACGCCGGCGACTTCGCCAGGAAGCGCATGAACTGGTCGTAGCTGGCGGCCACGCAGTGGCTGGACGCCTCACCGGCGATCACCACCAGGTCGGCGCCGCTGGCGATCGAGGCGGCCAGCGCCCGGTTGAACTGCGTGCCCGGCACCGACGTCACCGGCGCATCGGCCTCGAACACGCCGAAGTGCTCGCTCAGCGGGTATTCGCCCTTGAGCACCTTGGGCACCGCGCGCTGGTGGGCCAGTTCCCACGCGGCCAGCGCACGGGCCACGTCGCCCTGGATGTTGTGGCCCCAGGTGCCGGTGACGCAGTGCACCGGCCAGACCACCATGCCCGGTTTTCCGGCGGCGGTCAGCTGCCCGAGCATGGCCACCACCTGCGGCGTCAGGCTGGCGTCGCGCGGCCGGTAGGTACCGGCGGTGACATCGTCGGCCGTGATGAAGGTGAAAGGCGCCACCGGATCGCCTTCGCGGCTGAGCCAGAAGGTGGTGCGTTCCACCGCCACGCTGGCATGGGAATCGAGCGTGACGGTGATGCCGTCGATGTCGGCGACGTGCGCTTCGATGAACCCGGCCAGGCGGCGCAGGTCTTCGTTCGCGCCAGCCACCGGCAAGGCCGCGCCGTCGATGTCGCAAAAGTCGTTCTGGGGGTCGATGACGAGAAGCTGGGTTCGCATGGACAGTCCTTCGGAGACCGTCCACTATGCACCGATTCCGGTGCCCCTTTCCGGGGCCGTCGCCATCCGGCCGGGGCACAGGTTCGTTCCGGCATCCGTAAGCATCTTGCACAGGCGGCAATTGATGCGGGCGGGGTGACTGCCTAAGCTCGTCTGACATTCGCGCGGGCACCCGGCACCGCGCAAGGAACCACGATGCCAGACACCCCGCGCTTTTCCCCCATCCACTGTGTTCCGGTCGGCGACGCCACGCTGATGTTCGTCTCGGGCCTCACCGCGGGCACCGCCGCGCCGTACGACACCGCGGCCCAGACCCGGATCGTTTTCGAGCGGATCGAGTCGCTGCTCGCCGCGCAGGGCGCGGACCACACCGACATCCGCAAGCTCACCGTGTTCCTCACGGACATCCGCGAATACGCCCTGTACAGCGACGTGCGCAACCAGCTGTTCGCCGACGTGGAAGTGCCGCCCGCCAGTTCGGCCGTCGAGGCGCGGCTGGGCTCGCCCTCGGTGCGCGTGGAAATTGAAGCCATTGCCGTGCGCCGCCACGCCTGAGCCCGCCAAGGACCGACCATGACCACATCCACTACCCAATCCACGGTCGACTTCACCGACTTCGTCGCCCAGTCCTGGGACGACATGCTCTCGGCCTGCACCCGCTGCGGCAAATGCGTCGAGGTCTGCCCCGTGGTGCCGTTCGCGCCCGGCATGGCCCAGGCCGACCCGGTGCAGGTGGTTTCCGGCGTGCTCGACTTCATGCGCGACTCGGTGCCCCTGCCCGAGGCATCGGCCACCTGGATCCGGCAGTGCAACGGCTGCGGCGATTGCATTCCCGCCTGCCCGGAAGGTGTCAACCCGCGCAAGATGCTCATGATGAGCTGCTCGAAGGTGGCGGAGGTGCACAACCCCACGCCGCATGTGTTCCGCAAGATGGCGCGCGCCATCCGCATCATGGTGTCGATGCAGCTGGTGCCGGCAGACGTTGCCCGCCTGCTCCGGCCGCCCCAGGCGCGCGATGTCGACGTGGTGTTCTACACCGGCTGCAACCCCATCCGCACGCCGCACGTGCTGTTCAACGTGATGACGGTGCTGGACCAGTTGGACATCGAGTACGAGGTGATGGGCGGTCCTTCGGCCTGCTGCGGCATCGTCTACAGCAAGTGGGAAGGCGACCTGAAGAAGGGCGGCCGCGTGTCCGAGCAGACCCTGCACCGCTTCGGCGACTTCAAGCCGCAGAAGGTGCTGAGCTGGTGCCCGTCCTGCCAGATCCACCTGGGCGAAACCATCAAGGGCTACCGCGAGGTGAAGTTCGACTTCGACCACATCACCCAGTTCCTGCTGGAGCGTGAGGACGATCTCATCGCGCGCTTCAACACCCCGGTCAACAAGCGCGTCGTGGTGCACACCCACCACGGCCTGCCCGAGGTGGGCCAGGCCGTGCTGCGCCTGCTGCGCGCGATTCCGGGCCTGACCATCGTCGAGGAAGCCGAGGAGCCCGGCTACATGTGCGGCGCCTCCGGCTCCGACCGCTCACCCGAGCTCAAGGCCCACGTGCGCAAGGACACCATCGCACTCTGTCAGCGCGACGAGGTGGATGCGCTCGTGTCGCTGTTCCATGGCTGCCACCTGCAGTTGTCGAAAGAAGGCCAGACCCACGGTTTCCAGGTGATCAACTTCACCGAACTGCTGGTGATGGCGCTCGGCGAACAGCCCTGCCCCGACACGGTCGAGCCGTTCCGCCAGCTCAACGACTGGCGCGCCATGGTGCTGGAGGCCGGCCCCATGCTGAAGGCGAACGGCATCGACATGGACCCGGACGAACTCGCCGCCGTGCTGCCCGAGGTGTTCACCTCGGCCGAGTTCCGCGGCGGGCTCTGCAGCTTCGCGCCGCAGTGAGCGGAGGCCGCGGCGTCAGGCCGCGGTGTACGCGCCGTCCACGTTCCAGGCCACGCCCCGCGTCTGCGCGGCGTCTTCCGAGACGAAGTAGGCCGCCAGCGCAGCCACCTGTTCAAGCGTCACGAAAGCCTGCGATGGTTGCTTGACCAGCAGGCGGCGCGTCGCCTCTTCGCGGTCAACGCCATCGGCCGCCATGCGCGCCTGCAACTGGCGTTCCACCAGGGGCGTGAGCACCCAGCCCGGGCAGATGGCGTTGCAGGTGATGGCGGAGGTGGCCGTCTCCAGCGCGGTGACCTTGGTCAGGCCGATGAGGCCGTGCTTGGCCGCCGCGTAGGCGGATTTCATCGGCGCGGCCACGAGACCGCTGACCGAGGCGATGTTGACGATGCGCCCCCACTGGTGTTGCCGCATCAGCGGCAGCGCCAGGCGCGTGGTGTGGAACGCCGCGCTCAGGTTGATGGCGAGGATCGCATCCCAGCGCTCGACCGGAAAGGTTTCCAGCGGTGCGACGTGCTGTATGCCCGCGTTGTTCACCAGGATGTCCAGCCGCCCGTGGCGCCCGGTCACGGTGGCCATCATGCGTTCGATCTCATCGGGCTGGAGCAGATCGGCCGCCACGTGTTGTGCGTGCGGGGCGCCGTTTTCAATCAATTCCTTCTCAAGGGCCGCGATGTGCCCCGCCTCGCCAAAACCGTGCAGCACGATGCGGCACCCATCGCGCGCCAGGCGCCGCGCGATGGCCAGCCCGATACCGCTGGTGGAGCCGGTGACCAGCGCGACCCGGCCGGGCATGTGGGCGCTCATGCGGGCTGCCCGGTGGGCGTCTCGTGCGCGCCGGGCACCACGTCCGCAGGCGATAGGCCGGCGCTCAGGCGCAGCAGCGCGTCCACCGCGACCACGCCGTCCGCGCGCGCAATCAGCGGGTTGATCTCGAGTTCATCGAGGTCGGCGGCCAGCGCACAGGCGGCATCCGAGACGCGCGTTATGGCATTTGCCAGCGCGCCCAGGTCCACCGGCTCGGCGCCGCGGAAACCATCCAGCAGCGGCCATCCCTTGAGGCGCCGCAGCAGGACTGCCGCCAGGTCTTCGGTGACCGGCAGCGGCGCGTGCACCACATCGCCGAACACCTCCGTCCACACGCCGCCCAGGCCCAGCGTCATCACCATGCCGAAGACCGGATCGCGCACCACGCCCACCAGCAGCTCGGTGCCCGGCGCTTCCTGCTTCTGCACCAGCACGCCCGCCACCCGCGCCTGCGGTTGCCGCTCGGCCACGCTCTGCAGCACGCCGGCACAGGCCGCCTGCACCGCACTGTCGTCGACGAGGTTCAGCCGCACGCCACCCACCTCCGACTTGTGGGCGATGTCGGCGCTCAACACCTTCAGCGCCACCGGGTGGCCGATGGCCCGCGCGGCTTCCACGGCCGCCGCTGCGGTGAGCGCCACTCGCTCTTCCGCCACCGGCACACCGAAGGCCGCCATCAAGCGCTTGGCGCGGTGTTCGTCGATCGCCTGCTCGCCATCGCGGCGGGCTTCGCGAACGATCTCCCGCGCCAGCGCCGGCAGGGCTGCGGGCGGTGTGGTGCGCGTGCTGCCCGCGTGGCGCCGGCGGTTCTCGTGCCAGTGGGCCAGGCTGGCCAGCGCGCGCACCGCGCGTGTCGTGTCGTCAAACACCGGCACGCCCGCGGCCTCGAGCGATTCGCGCGAGGCCACCTTGCCGGTGGAGATGGCCGCCACCAGGCGGCCGGAGGCCTTCGAGACCGCCGCCAGCCCGTCGGCCATGCGGTCGATCAGGAAGCCCGGCGCATAGATCACCGCGAAGTCCACTTCGCCGGAAGCGAAGAGCGCCTCCAGCGCCTGCGCGGCGAACTGGTGCCGGTTGACAATGTTGCCGGTGAAGTCGACCGGGTTGTGCACCATGCCGAAACGCGGGATGCCTTCGCGAAGCGCCTCGCGCACGGGGGCGCTCAGCTCGGGCAGGTCGATGCCGGCCTGCGTGAACGCATCGGCCAGCAAGGCGCCGATGGCACCGGAGATGGTGAGCACGGCCACGCGTGGGCCGCTGTCGCGTTGGCGGAAGCGGCCCAGGTAGGCCATGTCGGCGGCGTGCAGGATGTCGTGCGCGGGCACCACGCACAGCCGTTCGAACATGGCGCGGTACACCGCGCCGGAGCCCGCGAGCGCGGCGGTGTGCGAAGCGGCCGCGAGCGCGCCCTTCTCGGTCTCGCCGGCCTTGAGCAGGGTCAGCAGGCGGCCTTCATCGCGCAGGCGCGTGGCCACGCGTTCGAAGCGCGCGCCGTCGCGCAGGCCTTCGATGTAGCCGACGAGGGTTTCGGTGCCGGGCCGGTCAGCCAGGTACTCGAGGTACTCGGAGAACTCGACGCAGGCCTCGTTGCCGGTGTTGATCACGACGTTGAACCGCACGCCCAGCTGCCGGCCGGCGGCGTAGATGGCCGAGCAGATGCTGCCGCTCTGCGTGACCAGCCCGGTGTCGCGCGGCGCAGCAGGTGGCTCGACCGTGCGGAAGATGGCCGTGAAGGTGCTGTAGGCGTGGCTGTCGAGGTTGCCGAAGCCCATGCAGTTCGGGCCCGCCACCACCATGCCCAGTTCGCGCGCGGCTTCCACCAGTTCGGCCTGCAGCGCCAGTCCTTCGCTGTCGCTCGCCTCGGCAAAACCGGCGGCAAACACCACCGCGGCACGGATGCCGCGCGCGGCCGCCTGGCGCATCACGCCCACCACCTCGGGCGCCGCGACGGCGATCACGATCACGTCGGCGGGCGTGGGCAGCGAGGCGATGTCGGGGTAGCAGCGCAGCCCGGCGATCTCGGTGTATTTGGGGTTGATGGGGTAGATGGCGCCCTGGAAGCCGCGCTCGGTGAGCAGCGCCACCGGCATGCCACCCAGGCGGGTGAGGTCGGCCGAGGCGCCGTAGATCGCGATCGAGCGCGGGTCGACCATAGGCCGGAGGCGTGCGGCCCCTTCGGATGCGGAAGATGTCATGGGATCGGGTTCAGATGGGCTTCGGATCGGTCGCGAGCTCGGCCAGGCCGCGCATGACCTGCCACAGGCGCAGGTCGCGTTCGCGTTGCAGCTCGAGCGTGGAACGGCCGGCGTAGTCGTAGAAGCCCTTGCCGCTGCCCACGCCCAGCTCGCCACGGTCCACGCGGTCCTGCAGCAGGGCCGGGCTTCGGTTGACCGGGGCGTCGACGATGTCGGGGTCGGCCAGGTTGCGCAAGCTCAGGTTGAGCCCGGTGTAGTCGTAGCGCTGCATCACACCCAGCACCTGCATGCGCGGCGCCAGGCTGGTGCGCACCGCCACGTCGAGTTCGGCGATGGAGATCACGCCCGACTCGATCATGTCGAAGGACTCGCGCCCGAGCGCGCGCAGCAGCCGGTTGATGATGAAACCCGGCACGAATTTTTCGAGCACCACCGGCGCCTTGCCCAGCGCGCGCAGCAGCGCCACGCTCTCTTCGCACAGCGACGCGGGCGCGGGCGCCTGGCAGACCACTTCCACGAGCGGCAGGATGTGGGGCGGCGCGAACCAGTGGGCCACCAGCAGCCGCGGCGCCAGCGCGGCAGGCGCCAGCGCGAACACGTCGAGCGTCGAGGTGTTGCTCCAGACCACGGCGTGCGCGGGTGCTGCTTCGGCAACCTGCGCATACACGGCGCGCTTGATGTCGCGGTTCTCGGGCACGGCCTCCACGATGAGATCGGCACGCGCGATGGCTTCGTCGATGCCGATGCAGGGCGCCACACGTGAGAGCGTGGCGCGCGCCGAGGCGGCATCGCACACGTGCGCCTGCACCTTGAGGTCCAGCGCGTCTGCCAGCGAGGCCATGCCGGCGTCGAGCGCGGGCTGCCGCACTTCACACAGGTCGACCTGGAACCCGTGCTCGGCGAAGACCAGGGCGATGCCCGGCCCCATCACGCCGGCGCCCAGCACCGCGACGCGCGCCGAACCCGGTGCGAACGCGCGCGTGTTGAGTGTCAGGCCGGCGGGCCCGGGCTGTTCGTGGGGTGCGGCCATGTCAGTGCACCACCGCGATCGCTTCGACCTCGAGCAGCAGCTCGGGCCGGGCGAGGGACGACACCCCCACCATGGTGCTGGCGGGCAGGCCGTCCGGCCGCAGGAAGGGCGCGCGAGCTTCCCGGATGACGCGGGCCTTGCCGGGGTCCAGGTCGCGCACGAAGAGCACCGTCTTGACCAGATCGGCCATGGTCGCGCCCTGCGCCTGCAGCGCGTGCTGGATGTTGAGGTAGACCTGCCGCGTCTGCGCGGCCAGGTCGCCCTCGCCCACCACGGCGCCCGCGCTGTCGTACGCCACCTGTCCGGAGACGTAGATGGTGGTTCCTCCCGTGGTGCGCGCGGTGTGCGAGAACCCGTTCGGCTTTGCAAGCGAAGCCGGCTGCTGGAAGCTGTTCATGCGAACGCCTCCTACAGCGAGTTCTTCATGCCCAGGCGCTCGATGGTGCGCGCCTCCTCGGCATAGGTCTTCTTCGCCCACGCCGTGTAGTCGGCCGGGTTCATGTAGATCGTGGGCTGGTCGTAGCGGTCGATCATCTCGACCACCTTCGGATCGGCCAGCGCGGTGCGGAAACCGTCGTGCAGGATCTTGACCACCGCGGGGTCCATGCCGGCCGGGCCGACGATGCCGAAGGGCGAGTCGGAGGCCATGTCGTAACCCAGCTCCCGCAGCGTGGGCACCTGGGGCCAGCGTTTGGTGCGCTGGCTGCCGTAGGTGACGAGCAGGCGCATCTTGCCGCTCTCCACGTGCGGCGCCCAGCCGGTGGTGTCGGTGCCCAGCATCACGTGGCCGCCGAGCAGCGCGGGCAGCATGTCGGCACTGCCCTTGTAGGGCACATGGGTGATGTCGATGCCGGCGCGCGAGGCGAACTCGTCCATCGCCAGGTGGGGGCCCGCGCCGATGCCAGTGGAGCCGTAGGTGAGTTTGCCCGGGTTGGCCTTGGCGTAGGCCACCACGTCCTGCACGCTCTTGAAGGGCGAGTCGGCGCGCACCACCATGCCGAAGGTGTAGCCGGTGAGGTTGATGATGTAGGTGAAGTCCTTGAGCGGGTCGAAGGTCTGCACGCGCTGCATGTGTGGCACGCGGAACATGCCCATGGGGCATTGCGTGAGCGTGTAGCCGTCGGGCCGTGCCGTGCGCATGGTGGGTGCGGTCATGGTGCCGGCCGCGCCGGGCCGGTTCTCCACCACCACAGACTGGCCCAGCGCGCGGCCGGCCGCTTCGGCCAGGGCGCGGAACATCAGGTCGGTGGGGCCGGCCGCCGGGAACGGACAGTAGAGGGTGATGGGCCTGGACGGGAAGGTCTGGGCTGCGGCACCGAAGGGCAATGCGCCCAGGGCACCGGTGGCAAGAAGCAGTTCACGACGTCGCATGGAAGACTCCGGTAGTGGGGCCGGACACCAGTGACAGCCTGGTGCCCAGAATGCTTTCTTAGGTTCCGCTCAGCGGAATTTGATGCACCCTGAAATTCAGTTTACAGACGCCAACCCGCCCGGTAAACCGGGTAGGGCCTCGAACCGGGCCCTTTGTGCCTCCCGAAAGATTCCGTTCACTGCCCCTTGTTTTCAGTTTTCGGAACGGATGGCCCGCTCCATGCGCGCGGCGGTGTCCAGCAGGCGCGGCGCGATCTGCGCCAGGCGCTGCGGCGTCATGAGGCTGGCGGGCCCGCCGCAGTTGAGCCCGAAGCGCTCGCGGCCGTCACCAGGATCCAGCGTCACCGCGGCAGCGCCGATGTCGGCCCCCGGCATGGACAGCACCACACCCTGGCGCCGGTAACTGTCCCAGGCATGTTCGAGGCCAGCCTGCCCCTGCTCCCATTCCAGCGGCGCCTCGGCCCGGAGGCTGGCCAGCGCCTTGTCGCGCGTGGGTTCGTCCAGCGAGAACAGCACGGCGCGACCGATAGCCGAGCGCGTGAGCGACAGCCGCGCCCCCACGTCCAGCCCCAGCGTGAGCGGCGCAGCGGAGCGGCAGTGCGTCACGTACACCACCCAGCCACCGCTGCGCACCGCCAGCGAGACGGCGGCCTGGGCCTCGTCTGCCAGGGCCTGCATGAAGGGCCGCACGATGCGCCCCAGCTCGAAGTGCGACAGCACCTTGAAGCCCAGGCCCAGCACCGGCAACCCCAGCGCATACATCTCGCGCTCGGGCGAATGCTCCAGGTACCCCAGCGTGGTGAGCGTGTAGGCCAGGCGGGACACCGTCGCCTTGGGCAGGCCGGTGCGGCGCGCAATCTCCTGGTTGGGCAGCCACTGCTCGGAGCGCTGAAAGCAGCGCAGCACGTCCAGCCCGCGCGCCAGCGCGGTCACGAAACGGCGGTCCTCTTCGGCTTCGCTGCGGGGTGTCTTGATCGGTTTGGCGGTTCGTCCCAAGGGCATCTTTCTTAGTTTCGCTCTGCAGAATATAAATCCGTAGGCAGTGGCGCGCAATGGGGCTCGTGGCTATACTGATCCGCCAACTTCCATGAAAAAGGCGGCGATGAAAGCAGTGGTGTGCAGGCAGTGGGGATTGCCCGAATCCCTGGTGGTGGACGAGGTCGTGTCCCCCGTGCCGGGGCCCGGGCAGGTGCTGGTCGAGGTGCACGCGGCAGGCGTCAACTTTCCCGACACCCTCATCATCCAGCGCAAGTACCAGGTGCAGCCCGAACTGCCGTTCTCACCCGGTGGCGAGGTGGCGGGCCGCGTGAAGGCGGTGGGGCCGGGCGTCAGCGGCTGGAACGTGGGCGACCGCGTGGTCGGCAGCGCCACGTTTGGCGGCTATGCCCAGGAAGCGCTGATCGCGGCCGAGCGCGTGGTGCCCATGCCCGAGGGCATGGACTACGCCGAAGCCGCTGCCTTCGTGCTGGCCTACGGCACCAGCCTGCACGCATTGAAAGACCGGGGCCGGCTCGCCGCGGGCGAAACCCTGCTGGTGCTGGGCGCGGGCGGCGGGGTCGGTATCGCGGCGGTCGAGATCGGCAAGGCCATGGGCGCGCGCGTCATCGCGGCCGCGTCGGATGCCGGCAAGCTCGAACTCTGCACGGCCCACGGCGCAGACGCCACCATCAACTACGCCACCGAAGACTTGCGCGAGCGCGTGAAAGCGCTGGCGCCCGACGGCGTCGACGTGGTCTTCGACCCGATCGGCGGCGAGCGCTCGGAAGCCGCCTTTCGCTGCATGGCCTGGGAAGGGCGGCATCTGGTGGTGGGGTTCGCCGCTGGCGACGTGCCCCGGCTGCCGCTCAACCTCCCGTTGCTCAAGGGCGCGTCGATCGTCGGTGTGTACTGGGGCAACTTCCTGCGGCGCGACGTCGACACGACGCGCGCCCACATGCGCGACCTGTTCGAACTGCACGCCTCCGGCGCGGTGCGCCCGCCCGTCACGCGCAGCTACCGCATGGAAGAAGCCGGCCAGGCCTTGCGCGACGTCATGGAGCGCCGCGTCAAGGGCAAGGTCGTCATCCTGACGAGATGAATGAACACCCCCCTGCGCCGCTGCGCGGCTTCCCCCCTCTGTGGCGCGCCTTCGGCGCTTCGAGGGGGGACGGCATCTCGGGCCGGCGGAGCCGGACCCTGGATGCCCCTGGACCGGGCCGCTGCATGCGTTGCCTGTCGCGCTGCGGCGTGGTGAAAAACCGATACGACCCGGGAGCTCCACCTTGAACCGCCTGAGTGAAGACATCTCGTCGCGCAAGCTGGAGGCCCTGGTGGCCTACCTGGAGTGCAAGACGCTCAACGCCGCCGCCGACGCGCTCAACACCAGCGCCGTGAGCGTGCACCGCGCCCTGCACTCGCTCGAAGACAGCGTGCGCTGCTCGCTGTTCCGCCACGAGGGCCGCGGCCTGGTGCCCACGGAGGCCGCACACACGCTGGCCGGCGTGGCGCGGGACGTGCTGGGCCGGCTGGACCGCGGCATCGAGGCCACGCGCATCGCGGCGGGCTACGCCTCGGACCGGCTGAAGATCGGCTCGCTCTATTCGCTCACGAGCCATGTGCTCCCCGAGCTCATCAAGTCCATGAACCAGCGGCGGCCAAACCTGCAGTGCGAGCTGATCCTGGGCAAGTCGCGCCACGAACTCCTGCCCCGGCTCAAGCAGGGGCAGATCGATGCGGTGTTCGCCGAGATCCTGCCGGGCGACTCAGACCTGGTGTGCCTGCCGATGTTCGAGGACGAGTCCTACTTCGCCGCCCCGCTGGGCTCACCGCTCGCCACGCAAGAGACGATCGTGCTGGCCGAGCACGTGGGCGAGAAGGTGGTCACCCTGGCCGAGGGGCCGTTCTCCGCCGTCCAGCTGGCCGAGCGCTTCCGCGACTTCCACCCTTCGGTGGTGATGGAGGTGCAGGACATCTTCACGCAGATGAACCTGGTGGCCAGCGGCGTGGCCTGCGCGGTGGTGCCCGGCCGCATCCGCCCGATGTACCAGCACCTGGTGCGGTTCATTCCGTTCGCCGAAAGCGAAGGCGCACGCCAGACCATCGGGCTGAGCGTGATGAAGGCGCGCGAGCGCGACCCGAACCTGCTGGCCCTCTCGTCGGTGGCGCGCGTCTTCGTGCGGGACCGCGAACGCGGCGCCGCACGAGCTTGACGCTCAGCGTTGCGCGAACGCCTTTTCGATCACAAAGTGGCCTGCGTGGCCGATCTGCGGTGAACCTCGCAGCCCGCGCGACTCGAGCCGCTGCGTCAGGTCCTCAAGCATCGCGGAACTCCCGCACAGCATCACTCGGTCGGTGTCGGCGTTCAGCTCGGGCAGGCCGGTGATGCGGGCAAGCTCACCGTTGTCCATCAGGGTGGTGATGCGTCCCGTGGTGTGAAAGGCCTCGCGCGTCACCGTGGGCACGTAGAGCAGCTGTTCGCGGGCCATCGGCCCGAGGAATTCGTCTTGCGGCAGCTCTTCCATGAGGAAGCTTGCGTAGGCCAGGTCGGAAACCCGGCGCACCGAATGCACCAGCACGATCTTGCGGAAACGTTCATAGACGGTCGGGTCCTGGACGATGCTCATGAACGGGGCCAGGCCGGTGCCGCTGCTGAACAGGTACAGGTTCTCGCCGGGCAGCAGGTCGTCAACCACCAGCGTGCCCACGGGCTTGCTGCTCACCAGCACCTCGTCGCCGGGGCGAATGTCCTTCAGCCGCGACGTCAGCGGGCCATTCGGCACCTTGATGCTGAGGAACTCCAGATGCTCGGCGTAGTGCGGGCTGGCGATGCTGTAGGCACGCATCAGGGGCTTCCCGTCGACCTCCAGCCCCAGCATCACGAAGTGGCCGCTGTGAAAACGCAGGGCCGTGGAACGGCTGGTCCGGAAGGTGAACAGTTCTCCATTCCAGTGGTGGATCGAGGACACCGTCTCGCGCAGCAGGTTGCTCATGGTGGTGCTCCTCTCTCAGGCCAGCGCCGGGTCGGTGGCACCGAAGGCGGCCTGGAGTTTCCCCGGCACACCGTCCCAGGCCAGCGCATCGGTCGGCGGCAGGCCCTTGGCGGCAATCGGGCGCCAGGCGGAGGCGTACCTGGCATTGAACGCGGCCCAGCCCCGCATGCCGTCATCGACGTCGGGGCGGATCGCGCCGGCCGGGCACTCGGGCGTGCACACGCCGCAGTCGATGCAGACCTCAGGATCGATGACGAGCATCGTGTCGCCTTCGTGGAAACAATCAACGGGGCAGACGGTGACGCAGTCCATGTATTTGCATCGGATGCAGTTTTCGGTGACGACGTAGGCCATGGCAGAGCGTGGTGATTGGAAAGCCCCGAAGGTATCGGGCGCTGCCGCGCCAAACAAATACAACGGCGTGCCGTCGTTCCGCCTGCAGCAACGATTCGAGCAGAATGGCGTGCAAGGATTCGCGAGATGCAACGATTGAAACAACTCAAAGACAGGGCCGCCTGATGGAGCCCACCGTGATGTGGCGCTGCCTGGTGGTGGAAGACGACGCGGACAACGCGCGATACATTGCCAACGGCTTTCGCGAGCTCGGCCACGTGGTCGTGATCTGCCGCGACGGCATGGAGGCGCTCAGCCGCGCCACCAGCGAAAAATGGGACCTGATCATCCTGGACCGCATGCTGCCCAACGACGTGGACGGCCTGTTCATTCTGTCGACGCTGCGCGGCCTGGGCAAGAAGACGCCGGTGCTGGTGCTCAGCGCGCTGAGCGCGCTCGACGAACGCGTGCGCGGCCTCAAGGCCGGCGGTGATGATTACCTGACCAAGCCCTTCGCCTTCTCCGAGCTCGCCGCGCGGGCGGAAGCATTGGTGCGGCGCTCGCGCCCCGGGCCGCCCATCCGCACGCTGCAGGTGGCCGACCTCACGCTCGATCTCGCGACACGGCACGTCGAACGCGGCGGGCGGCCGGTGGCCTTGCAGCCGCGCGAGTTCCGCCTGCTCGCCTACCTGATGAGCCACCCCGGGCAGGTGCTGACCCGCATCATGCTGCTCGAAGCCGTGTGGGACTACCAGTTCGATCCGCAGACCAACGTGATCGACGTGCAGGTCAGCCGGTTGCGCGCCAAGCTCGATGCGGGCGGCGCGCCACCGCTCATTCACACGGTGCGTGGCATCGGCTACCGCATCGCGGCCAGCGACACCGAAGCATGATCGACAGGCTGGTCGGGCTGTGGCGCTCGGTCGGGTTCCGGCTCGCCTTCTTCTATGGGTTCATGGTGGCGGTCACCATGCTGGCCGCGCTGGCCATCGTGTACCTGCAGACCGTGGGCGTGCTGCACCAGCGCATGGCGCGGCAGGTGGGGCTGACCGCACAGCAGCTGCTGACGGATGTGAACGAGGGCGGCACCGAGGTGGCGGGCGCGGCCATTTCCCGGGCACTGACGGACGGCCGCGATTCCGACAGCGAGATCTACCTGCTGGTCGATCGCGAGGGGCGCAAGCTCGCGGGCAATCTCGACCGCACACCCGGCGCGGTGGCGCACGCCGTGCCGACACAGCGGCGCGTGGAGCGCGACGGGCGCAGCGTGAACGCCTATCTGGTGATGTACGCGCTGTCCGACGGCGGCGTGCTGGTGGTGGGGCAGGACCTGCGCGACCAGGAGCTGATCGAGTCGCTCGTGGCGAGTGCGAGCGCGGCGGCCGGCATCGTGGCCGTGCTGCTGCTGATCGGCGGCACCTTCGTGTTCCGGCAGGAGCTCGAGCGCAGCGTGAGCGCGATCCGCCTCACCGCCCGGCGCATCACCACGGCGGGCGAGTTGCGGGAACGCGTGGCGGAGTCGGGTGAGGACGACGAGTTCGCGTTGCTGAACCGCGAGATCAACGCGATGCTCGACCGCATCGAGTCGCTCATGGACGGTGTGCGCCATGTCTCCAACACCATCGCCCACAACCTGCGCACGCCGCTCACCCGCATCCTCGTTCGCCTGCGCAGCGCGGAGCTGGCGGACAACGATCCGGTGCAGCGGCGCGACGCCATCCAGGGCGCCATCCGTGAGATCGAGGAACTGACACTGGTGTTCGAGAAGCTGCTGCAGATTGCCGAGGCCGAGGCCGGTGCAAGGCGCAGGAGCTTCACGCAGGAGTCGATCGACGTGATCGCCAGCGACGTGGTGGAGCTGTACGAAGCCGTCGCCGAGGCCCAGGGCGCCAACGTGCTGCGCGAGCCCTCCGACACCATCCTGCTGCCTGGCGACCGGGATCTGCTGGCCGGCGCCATGGCGAACCTGCTCGACAACGCGCTCAAGTACGCCGGCCAGGGTGCCACGATCCGCGTCGGCACGCAGGAAACCACCGAGGGCGTGCGGGTCACCGTGCAGGACGACGGCCCGGGCGTCCCTGACCAGGAACTGACCCGTCTGGGCACACGTTTCCATCGCCTGAGCCACGACGGTACGCCCGGGCATGGCCTGGGGCTGGCCAGCGTGCAGGCGGTGGCCGCGCTGCACGGCGGCCAGCTGCGCTTCGAGAGCGCGCACCCCGGCCTGCGGGCCATCCTCGAACTTCCACGCGCCACGCGCTAGGGAGCACCAAACATTGCCAAACGGCAATGTTTTGGTCACCCACGGCAACCCGCTGTCTTCTTACGATCGCGCGGCCCACATACCGTGCCAATGGTGGCGCGGCGGCGTGGACTGCGATCAATGTCGTTTCAGGAGACAACGTGAGAATCAAGAGTCAGAGAGACTTCGTGACGGGTGTGCTGTTCAGCGCGTTCGGCATCGCCTTCGCGTGGGGTGCCACCACCTACAACGTGGGCACCGGTGCCCGCATGGGACCGGGGTATTTCCCGCTGATGGTGGGCGTGCTGATCGCCATCCTGGGCATCGCGATCACCATCCAGTCGCTCACGGTGAAGACCGAGGACGGTGAGCCGATCGGCCGCATCGCGTGGCGACCGCTCATCTTCATCATTGGCGCCAACCTGATCTTCGGCGTGCTGCTGGTGGGCGTGCGCCCCTGGGGCCTGCCGGGCATGGGCCTGATCGTCGCGATCTACGCCCTCACCTTCGTGGCCAGCCTGGCCGGCGACCAGTTCAAGTTCAAGGAAGTGTTCGTGCTCGCCACGGTGCTGGCGATCGGCAGCTACATCGCCTTCGAACTCGCACTCAAGCTGAATTTCCCGATCTGGCCGTCCTTCATCGGCTGACGCGCCCACCACAAGAAGAACCACCATGGATCTGATCACCAACCTCTCGATCGGTTTCGGCGTTGCCTTCACGGCGCAGAACCTTCTTTACGCTTTCGTCGGCTGCCTGCTGGGCACGCTGATCGGTGTGCTGCCCGGCATCGGCCCGGTGGCCACCATCGCCATGCTGCTGCCCGCCACCTACGGCCTGCCGCCAGAAGCGGCGCTGATCATGCTGGCCGGCATTTACTACGGCGCGCAGTACGGCGGCTCCACCACCGCCATCCTGGTCAACCTGCCGGGCGAAGCCTCGTCCGTCGTCACTGTGATCGACGGTTACCAGATGGCGCGGAAGGGACGGGCCGGGCGAGCAGTTCGATCTTCCCGCGCAACCGGCGGCGCCCTTCCTCCAGCACGCCGGTGGTGTCCAGCCGGCGAAAGTGGATCTCGTTGACGATGGCGAGCACGAAGATCTCGAACAGCATCACGTGGATCTGCGGCCCGCGCGCGACGATGGACAGCCCGTCGCCGTCGGCACTCACGGTGATGTAGCGGCGCTGCAGCCGGAAGATGCGCAGGAAGTCGATGAAGTCCGACTTCATGTACCGCAACGCGCCGAGGTACTGCAGCTCGTCCTCGGTGAAGCGCAGCGAGCACAGGTGCTCGATCTGGCGCTCCACTTCATCGCGGATGCCGCTCAGGGGCAGGTCGGGTTCGTTGCGGCAGACGAAGCGGTACTCGGCCTGGTTGGCCGGCATCGAATGCAGCATGGGCTGCAGCATCGTGAACTTGTAGAGGTCGGTGCCCAGCAGCGAGGTGACGACCGGAACGAATGCGCCGCTCATGCCGGTGTCGGCAGGTTGCCGCGCTCGGAGTGGATCAGGGCCGGCAGCTCGGCCAGCGTCAGCACCAGCGTGCCGGCTTCCCGCGCGCGTTCGAACAGCGCGTCTTCCAGGTGTTCGAAGCCGGCCACCGGGCTCATGCAGTCGCGCAGCAGCACCACGCGTGGGGCAAACGCCGGCGACTTCGCCAGGAAGCGCATGAACTGGTCGTAGCTGGCGGCCACGCAGTGGCTGGACGCCTCACCGGCGATCACCACCAGGTCGGCGCCGCTGGCGATCGAGGCGGCCAGCGCCCGGTTGAACTGCGTGCCCGGCACCGACGTCACCGGCGCATCGGCCTCGAACACGCCGAAGTGCTCGCTCAGCGGGTATTCGCCCTTGAGCACCTTGGGCACCGCGCGCTGGTGGGCCAGTTCCCACGCGGCCAGCGCACGGGCCACGTCGCCCTGGATGTTGTGGCCCCAGGTGCCGGTGACGCAGTGCACCGGCCAGACCACCATGCCCGGTTTTCCGGCGGCGGTCAGCTGCCCGAGCATGGCCACCACCTGCGGCGTCAGGCTGGCGTCGCGCGGCCGGTAGGTACCGGCGGTGACATCGTCGGCCGTGATGAAGGTGAAAGGCGCCACCGGATCGCCTTCGCGGCTGAGCCAGAAGGTGGTGCGTTCCACCGCCACGCTGGCATGGGAATCGAGCGTGACGGTGATGCCGTCGATGTCGGCGACGTGCGCTTCGATGAACCCGGCCAGGCGGCGCAGGTCTTCGTTCGCGCCAGCCACCGGCAAGGCCGCGCCGTCGATGTCGCAAAAGTCGTTCTGGGGGTCGATGACGAGAAGCTGGGTTCGCATGGACAGTCCTTCGGAGACCGTCCACTATGCACCGATTCCGGTGCCCCTTTCCGGGGCCGTCGCCATCCGGCCGGGGCACAGGTTCGTTCCGGCATCCGTAAGCATCTTGCACAGGCGGCAATTGATGCGGGCGGGGTGACTGCCTAAGCTCGTCTGACATTCGCGCGGGCACCCGGCACCGCGCAAGGAACCACGATGCCAGACACCCCGCGCTTTTCCCCCATCCACTGTGTTCCGGTCGGCGACGCCACGCTGATGTTCGTCTCGGGCCTCACCGCGGGCACCGCCGCGCCGTACGACACCGCGGCCCAGACCCGGATCGTTTTCGAGCGGATCGAGTCGCTGCTCGCCGCGCAGGGCGCGGACCACACCGACATCCGCAAGCTCACCGTGTTCCTCACGGACATCCGCGAATACGCCCTGTACAGCGACGTGCGCAACCAGCTGTTCGCCGACGTGGAAGTGCCGCCCGCCAGTTCGGCCGTCGAGGCGCGGCTGGGCTCGCCCTCGGTGCGCGTGGAAATTGAAGCCATTGCCGTGCGCCGCCACGCCTGAGCCCGCCAAGGACCGACCATGACCACATCCACTACCCAATCCACGGTCGACTTCACCGACTTCGTCGCCCAGTCCTGGGACGACATGCTCTCGGCCTGCACCCGCTGCGGCAAATGCGTCGAGGTCTGCCCCGTGGTGCCGTTCGCGCCCGGCATGGCCCAGGCCGACCCGGTGCAGGTGGTTTCCGGCGTGCTCGACTTCATGCGCGACTCGGTGCCCCTGCCCGAGGCATCGGCCACCTGGATCCGGCAGTGCAACGGCTGCGGCGATTGCATTCCCGCCTGCCCGGAAGGTGTCAACCCGCGCAAGATGCTCATGATGAGCTGCTCGAAGGTGGCGGAGGTGCACAACCCCACGCCGCATGTGTTCCGCAAGATGGCGCGCGCCATCCGCATCATGGTGTCGATGCAGCTGGTGCCGGCAGACGTTGCCCGCCTGCTCCGGCCGCCCCAGGCGCGCGATGTCGACGTGGTGTTCTACACCGGCTGCAACCCCATCCGCACGCCGCACGTGCTGTTCAACGTGATGACGGTGCTGGACCAGTTGGACATCGAGTACGAGGTGATGGGCGGTCCTTCGGCCTGCTGCGGCATCGTCTACAGCAAGTGGGAAGGCGACCTGAAGAAGGGCGGCCGCGTGTCCGAGCAGACCCTGCACCGCTTCGGCGACTTCAAGCCGCAGAAGGTGCTGAGCTGGTGCCCGTCCTGCCAGATCCACCTGGGCGAAACCATCAAGGGCTACCGCGAGGTGAAGTTCGACTTCGACCACATCACCCAGTTCCTGCTGGAGCGTGAGGACGATCTCATCGCGCGCTTCAACACCCCGGTCAACAAGCGCGTCGTGGTGCACACCCACCACGGCCTGCCCGAGGTGGGCCAGGCCGTGCTGCGCCTGCTGCGCGCGATTCCGGGCCTGACCATCGTCGAGGAAGCCGAGGAGCCCGGCTACATGTGCGGCGCCTCCGGCTCCGACCGCTCACCCGAGCTCAAGGCCCACGTGCGCAAGGACACCATCGCACTCTGTCAGCGCGACGAGGTGGATGCGCTCGTGTCGCTGTTCCATGGCTGCCACCTGCAGTTGTCGAAAGAAGGCCAGACCCACGGTTTCCAGGTGATCAACTTCACCGAACTGCTGGTGATGGCGCTCGGCGAACAGCCCTGCCCCGACACGGTCGAGCCGTTCCGCCAGCTCAACGACTGGCGCGCCATGGTGCTGGAGGCCGGCCCCATGCTGAAGGCGAACGGCATCGACATGGACCCGGACGAACTCGCCGCCGTGCTGCCCGAGGTGTTCACCTCGGCCGAGTTCCGCGGCGGGCTCTGCAGCTTCGCGCCGCAGTGAGCGGAGGCCGCGGCGTCAGGCCGCGGTGTACGCGCCGTCCACGTTCCAGGCCACGCCCCGCGTCTGCGCGGCGTCTTCCGAGACGAAGTAGGCCGCCAGCGCAGCCACCTGTTCAAGCGTCACGAAAGCCTGCGATGGTTGCTTGACCAGCAGGCGGCGCGTCGCCTCTTCGCGGTCAACGCCATCGGCCGCCATGCGCGCCTGCAACTGGCGTTCCACCAGGGGCGTGAGCACCCAGCCCGGGCAGATGGCGTTGCAGGTGATGGCGGAGGTGGCCGTCTCCAGCGCGGTGACCTTGGTCAGGCCGATGAGGCCGTGCTTGGCCGCCGCGTAGGCGGATTTCATCGGCGCGGCCACGAGACCGCTGACCGAGGCGATGTTGACGATGCGCCCCCACTGGTGTTGCCGCATCAGCGGCAGCGCCAGGCGCGTGGTGTGGAACGCCGCGCTCAGGTTGATGGCGAGGATCGCATCCCAGCGCTCGACCGGAAAGGTTTCCAGCGGTGCGACGTGCTGTATGCCCGCGTTGTTCACCAGGATGTCCAGCCGCCCGTGGCGCCCGGTCACGGTGGCCATCATGCGTTCGATCTCATCGGGCTGGAGCAGATCGGCCGCCACGTGTTGTGCGTGCGGGGCGCCGTTTTCAATCAATTCCTTCTCAAGGGCCGCGATGTGCCCCGCCTCGCCAAAACCGTGCAGCACGATGCGGCACCCATCGCGCGCCAGGCGCCGCGCGATGGCCAGCCCGATACCGCTGGTGGAGCCGGTGACCAGCGCGACCCGGCCGGGCATGTGGGCGCTCATGCGGGCTGCCCGGTGGGCGTCTCGTGCGCGCCGGGCACCACGTCCGCAGGCGATAGGCCGGCGCTCAGGCGCAGCAGCGCGTCCACCGCGACCACGCCGTCCGCGCGCGCAATCAGCGGGTTGATCTCGAGTTCATCGAGGTCGGCGGCCAGCGCACAGGCGGCATCCGAGACGCGCGTTATGGCATTTGCCAGCGCGCCCAGGTCCACCGGCTCGGCGCCGCGGAAACCATCCAGCAGCGGCCATCCCTTGAGGCGCCGCAGCAGGACTGCCGCCAGGTCTTCGGTGACCGGCAGCGGCGCGTGCACCACATCGCCGAACACCTCCGTCCACACGCCGCCCAGGCCCAGCGTCATCACCATGCCGAAGACCGGATCGCGCACCACGCCCACCAGCAGCTCGGTGCCCGGCGCTTCCTGCTTCTGCACCAGCACGCCCGCCACCCGCGCCTGCGGTTGCCGCTCGGCCACGCTCTGCAGCACGCCGGCACAGGCCGCCTGCACCGCACTGTCGTCGACGAGGTTCAGCCGCACGCCACCCACCTCCGACTTGTGGGCGATGTCGGCGCTCAACACCTTCAGCGCCACCGGGTGGCCGATGGCCCGCGCGGCTTCCACGGCCGCCGCTGCGGTGAGCGCCACTCGCTCTTCCGCCACCGGCACACCGAAGGCCGCCATCAAGCGCTTGGCGCGGTGTTCGTCGATCGCCTGCTCGCCATCGCGGCGGGCTTCGCGAACGATCTCCCGCGCCAGCGCCGGCAGGGCTGCGGGCGGTGTGGTGCGCGTGCTGCCCGCGTGGCGCCGGCGGTTCTCGTGCCAGTGGGCCAGGCTGGCCAGCGCGCGCACCGCGCGTGTCGTGTCGTCAAACACCGGCACGCCCGCGGCCTCGAGCGATTCGCGCGAGGCCACCTTGCCGGTGGAGATGGCCGCCACCAGGCGGCCGGAGGCCTTCGAGACCGCCGCCAGCCCGTCGGCCATGCGGTCGATCAGGAAGCCCGGCGCATAGATCACCGCGAAGTCCACTTCGCCGGAAGCGAAGAGCGCCTCCAGCGCCTGCGCGGCGAACTGGTGCCGGTTGACAATGTTGCCGGTGAAGTCGACCGGGTTGTGCACCATGCCGAAACGCGGGATGCCTTCGCGAAGCGCCTCGCGCACGGGGGCGCTCAGCTCGGGCAGGTCGATGCCGGCCTGCGTGAACGCATCGGCCAGCAAGGCGCCGATGGCACCGGAGATGGTGAGCACGGCCACGCGTGGGCCGCTGTCGCGTTGGCGGAAGCGGCCCAGGTAGGCCATGTCGGCGGCGTGCAGGATGTCGTGCGCGGGCACCACGCACAGCCGTTCGAACATGGCGCGGTACACCGCGCCGGAGCCCGCGAGCGCGGCGGTGTGCGAAGCGGCCGCGAGCGCGCCCTTCTCGGTCTCGCCGGCCTTGAGCAGGGTCAGCAGGCGGCCTTCATCGCGCAGGCGCGTGGCCACGCGTTCGAAGCGCGCGCCGTCGCGCAGGCCTTCGATGTAGCCGACGAGGGTTTCGGTGCCGGGCCGGTCAGCCAGGTACTCGAGGTACTCGGAGAACTCGACGCAGGCCTCGTTGCCGGTGTTGATCACGACGTTGAACCGCACGCCCAGCTGCCGGCCGGCGGCGTAGATGGCCGAGCAGATGCTGCCGCTCTGCGTGACCAGCCCGGTGTCGCGCGGCGCAGCAGGTGGCTCGACCGTGCGGAAGATGGCCGTGAAGGTGCTGTAGGCGTGGCTGTCGAGGTTGCCGAAGCCCATGCAGTTCGGGCCCGCCACCACCATGCCCAGTTCGCGCGCGGCTTCCACCAGTTCGGCCTGCAGCGCCAGTCCTTCGCTGTCGCTCGCCTCGGCAAAACCGGCGGCAAACACCACCGCGGCACGGATGCCGCGCGCGGCCGCCTGGCGCATCACGCCCACCACCTCGGGCGCCGCGACGGCGATCACGATCACGTCGGCGGGCGTGGGCAGCGAGGCGATGTCGGGGTAGCAGCGCAGCCCGGCGATCTCGGTGTATTTGGGGTTGATGGGGTAGATGGCGCCCTGGAAGCCGCGCTCGGTGAGCAGCGCCACCGGCATGCCACCCAGGCGGGTGAGGTCGGCCGAGGCGCCGTAGATCGCGATCGAGCGCGGGTCGACCATAGGCCGGAGGCGTGCGGCCCCTTCGGATGCGGAAGATGTCATGGGATCGGGTTCAGATGGGCTTCGGATCGGTCGCGAGCTCGGCCAGGCCGCGCATGACCTGCCACAGGCGCAGGTCGCGTTCGCGTTGCAGCTCGAGCGTGGAACGGCCGGCGTAGTCGTAGAAGCCCTTGCCGCTGCCCACGCCCAGCTCGCCACGGTCCACGCGGTCCTGCAGCAGGGCCGGGCTTCGGTTGACCGGGGCGTCGACGATGTCGGGGTCGGCCAGGTTGCGCAAGCTCAGGTTGAGCCCGGTGTAGTCGTAGCGCTGCATCACACCCAGCACCTGCATGCGCGGCGCCAGGCTGGTGCGCACCGCCACGTCGAGTTCGGCGATGGAGATCACGCCCGACTCGATCATGTCGAAGGACTCGCGCCCGAGCGCGCGCAGCAGCCGGTTGATGATGAAACCCGGCACGAATTTTTCGAGCACCACCGGCGCCTTGCCCAGCGCGCGCAGCAGCGCCACGCTCTCTTCGCACAGCGACGCGGGCGCGGGCGCCTGGCAGACCACTTCCACGAGCGGCAGGATGTGGGGCGGCGCGAACCAGTGGGCCACCAGCAGCCGCGGCGCCAGCGCGGCAGGCGCCAGCGCGAACACGTCGAGCGTCGAGGTGTTGCTCCAGACCACGGCGTGCGCGGGTGCTGCTTCGGCAACCTGCGCATACACGGCGCGCTTGATGTCGCGGTTCTCGGGCACGGCCTCCACGATGAGATCGGCACGCGCGATGGCTTCGTCGATGCCGATGCAGGGCGCCACACGTGAGAGCGTGGCGCGCGCCGAGGCGGCATCGCACACGTGCGCCTGCACCTTGAGGTCCAGCGCGTCTGCCAGCGAGGCCATGCCGGCGTCGAGCGCGGGCTGCCGCACTTCACACAGGTCGACCTGGAACCCGTGCTCGGCGAAGACCAGGGCGATGCCCGGCCCCATCACGCCGGCGCCCAGCACCGCGACGCGCGCCGAACCCGGTGCGAACGCGCGCGTGTTGAGTGTCAGGCCGGCGGGCCCGGGCTGTTCGTGGGGTGCGGCCATGTCAGTGCACCACCGCGATCGCTTCGACCTCGAGCAGCAGCTCGGGCCGGGCGAGGGACGACACCCCCACCATGGTGCTGGCGGGCAGGCCGTCCGGCCGCAGGAAGGGCGCGCGAGCTTCCCGGATGACGCGGGCCTTGCCGGGGTCCAGGTCGCGCACGAAGAGCACCGTCTTGACCAGATCGGCCATGGTCGCGCCCTGCGCCTGCAGCGCGTGCTGGATGTTGAGGTAGACCTGCCGCGTCTGCGCGGCCAGGTCGCCCTCGCCCACCACGGCGCCCGCGCTGTCGTACGCCACCTGTCCGGAGACGTAGATGGTGGTTCCTCCCGTGGTGCGCGCGGTGTGCGAGAACCCGTTCGGCTTTGCAAGCGAAGCCGGCTGCTGGAAGCTGTTCATGCGAACGCCTCCTACAGCGAGTTCTTCATGCCCAGGCGCTCGATGGTGCGCGCCTCCTCGGCATAGGTCTTCTTCGCCCACGCCGTGTAGTCGGCCGGGTTCATGTAGATCGTGGGCTGGTCGTAGCGGTCGATCATCTCGACCACCTTCGGATCGGCCAGCGCGGTGCGGAAACCGTCGTGCAGGATCTTGACCACCGCGGGGTCCATGCCGGCCGGGCCGACGATGCCGAAGGGCGAGTCGGAGGCCATGTCGTAACCCAGCTCCCGCAGCGTGGGCACCTGGGGCCAGCGTTTGGTGCGCTGGCTGCCGTAGGTGACGAGCAGGCGCATCTTGCCGCTCTCCACGTGCGGCGCCCAGCCGGTGGTGTCGGTGCCCAGCATCACGTGGCCGCCGAGCAGCGCGGGCAGCATGTCGGCACTGCCCTTGTAGGGCACATGGGTGATGTCGATGCCGGCGCGCGAGGCGAACTCGTCCATCGCCAGGTGGGGGCCCGCGCCGATGCCAGTGGAGCCGTAGGTGAGTTTGCCCGGGTTGGCCTTGGCGTAGGCCACCACGTCCTGCACGCTCTTGAAGGGCGAGTCGGCGCGCACCACCATGCCGAAGGTGTAGCCGGTGAGGTTGATGATGTAGGTGAAGTCCTTGAGCGGGTCGAAGGTCTGCACGCGCTGCATGTGTGGCACGCGGAACATGCCCATGGGGCATTGCGTGAGCGTGTAGCCGTCGGGCCGTGCCGTGCGCATGGTGGGTGCGGTCATGGTGCCGGCCGCGCCGGGCCGGTTCTCCACCACCACAGACTGGCCCAGCGCGCGGCCGGCCGCTTCGGCCAGGGCGCGGAACATCAGGTCGGTGGGGCCGGCCGCCGGGAACGGACAGTAGAGGGTGATGGGCCTGGACGGGAAGGTCTGGGCTGCGGCACCGAAGGGCAATGCGCCCAGGGCACCGGTGGCAAGAAGCAGTTCACGACGTCGCATGGAAGACTCCGGTAGTGGGGCCGGACACCAGTGACAGCCTGGTGCCCAGAATGCTTTCTTAGGTTCCGCTCAGCGGAATTTGATGCACCCTGAAATTCAGTTTACAGACGCCAACCCGCCCGGTAAACCGGGTAGGGCCTCGAACCGGGCCCTTTGTGCCTCCCGAAAGATTCCGTTCACTGCCCCTTGTTTTCAGTTTTCGGAACGGATGGCCCGCTCCATGCGCGCGGCGGTGTCCAGCAGGCGCGGCGCGATCTGCGCCAGGCGCTGCGGCGTCATGAGGCTGGCGGGCCCGCCGCAGTTGAGCCCGAAGCGCTCGCGGCCGTCACCAGGATCCAGCGTCACCGCGGCAGCGCCGATGTCGGCCCCCGGCATGGACAGCACCACACCCTGGCGCCGGTAACTGTCCCAGGCATGTTCGAGGCCAGCCTGCCCCTGCTCCCATTCCAGCGGCGCCTCGGCCCGGAGGCTGGCCAGCGCCTTGTCGCGCGTGGGTTCGTCCAGCGAGAACAGCACGGCGCGACCGATAGCCGAGCGCGTGAGCGACAGCCGCGCCCCCACGTCCAGCCCCAGCGTGAGCGGCGCAGCGGAGCGGCAGTGCGTCACGTACACCACCCAGCCACCGCTGCGCACCGCCAGCGAGACGGCGGCCTGGGCCTCGTCTGCCAGGGCCTGCATGAAGGGCCGCACGATGCGCCCCAGCTCGAAGTGCGACAGCACCTTGAAGCCCAGGCCCAGCACCGGCAACCCCAGCGCATACATCTCGCGCTCGGGCGAATGCTCCAGGTACCCCAGCGTGGTGAGCGTGTAGGCCAGGCGGGACACCGTCGCCTTGGGCAGGCCGGTGCGGCGCGCAATCTCCTGGTTGGGCAGCCACTGCTCGGAGCGCTGAAAGCAGCGCAGCACGTCCAGCCCGCGCGCCAGCGCGGTCACGAAACGGCGGTCCTCTTCGGCTTCGCTGCGGGGTGTCTTGATCGGTTTGGCGGTTCGTCCCAAGGGCATCTTTCTTAGTTTCGCTCTGCAGAATATAAATCCGTAGGCAGTGGCGCGCAATGGGGCTCGTGGCTATACTGATCCGCCAACTTCCATGAAAAAGGCGGCGATGAAAGCAGTGGTGTGCAGGCAGTGGGGATTGCCCGAATCCCTGGTGGTGGACGAGGTCGTGTCCCCCGTGCCGGGGCCCGGGCAGGTGCTGGTCGAGGTGCACGCGGCAGGCGTCAACTTTCCCGACACCCTCATCATCCAGCGCAAGTACCAGGTGCAGCCCGAACTGCCGTTCTCACCCGGTGGCGAGGTGGCGGGCCGCGTGAAGGCGGTGGGGCCGGGCGTCAGCGGCTGGAACGTGGGCGACCGCGTGGTCGGCAGCGCCACGTTTGGCGGCTATGCCCAGGAAGCGCTGATCGCGGCCGAGCGCGTGGTGCCCATGCCCGAGGGCATGGACTACGCCGAAGCCGCTGCCTTCGTGCTGGCCTACGGCACCAGCCTGCACGCATTGAAAGACCGGGGCCGGCTCGCCGCGGGCGAAACCCTGCTGGTGCTGGGCGCGGGCGGCGGGGTCGGTATCGCGGCGGTCGAGATCGGCAAGGCCATGGGCGCGCGCGTCATCGCGGCCGCGTCGGATGCCGGCAAGCTCGAACTCTGCACGGCCCACGGCGCAGACGCCACCATCAACTACGCCACCGAAGACTTGCGCGAGCGCGTGAAAGCGCTGGCGCCCGACGGCGTCGACGTGGTCTTCGACCCGATCGGCGGCGAGCGCTCGGAAGCCGCCTTTCGCTGCATGGCCTGGGAAGGGCGGCATCTGGTGGTGGGGTTCGCCGCTGGCGACGTGCCCCGGCTGCCGCTCAACCTCCCGTTGCTCAAGGGCGCGTCGATCGTCGGTGTGTACTGGGGCAACTTCCTGCGGCGCGACGTCGACACGACGCGCGCCCACATGCGCGACCTGTTCGAACTGCACGCCTCCGGCGCGGTGCGCCCGCCCGTCACGCGCAGCTACCGCATGGAAGAAGCCGGCCAGGCCTTGCGCGACGTCATGGAGCGCCGCGTCAAGGGCAAGGTCGTCATCCTGACGAGATGAATGAACACCCCCCTGCGCCGCTGCGCGGCTTCCCCCCTCTGTGGCGCGCCTTCGGCGCTTCGAGGGGGGACGGCATCTCGGGCCGGCGGAGCCGGACCCTGGATGCCCCTGGACCGGGCCGCTGCATGCGTTGCCTGTCGCGCTGCGGCGTGGTGAAAAACCGATACGACCCGGGAGCTCCACCTTGAACCGCCTGAGTGAAGACATCTCGTCGCGCAAGCTGGAGGCCCTGGTGGCCTACCTGGAGTGCAAGACGCTCAACGCCGCCGCCGACGCGCTCAACACCAGCGCCGTGAGCGTGCACCGCGCCCTGCACTCGCTCGAAGACAGCGTGCGCTGCTCGCTGTTCCGCCACGAGGGCCGCGGCCTGGTGCCCACGGAGGCCGCACACACGCTGGCCGGCGTGGCGCGGGACGTGCTGGGCCGGCTGGACCGCGGCATCGAGGCCACGCGCATCGCGGCGGGCTACGCCTCGGACCGGCTGAAGATCGGCTCGCTCTATTCGCTCACGAGCCATGTGCTCCCCGAGCTCATCAAGTCCATGAACCAGCGGCGGCCAAACCTGCAGTGCGAGCTGATCCTGGGCAAGTCGCGCCACGAACTCCTGCCCCGGCTCAAGCAGGGGCAGATCGATGCGGTGTTCGCCGAGATCCTGCCGGGCGACTCAGACCTGGTGTGCCTGCCGATGTTCGAGGACGAGTCCTACTTCGCCGCCCCGCTGGGCTCACCGCTCGCCACGCAAGAGACGATCGTGCTGGCCGAGCACGTGGGCGAGAAGGTGGTCACCCTGGCCGAGGGGCCGTTCTCCGCCGTCCAGCTGGCCGAGCGCTTCCGCGACTTCCACCCTTCGGTGGTGATGGAGGTGCAGGACATCTTCACGCAGATGAACCTGGTGGCCAGCGGCGTGGCCTGCGCGGTGGTGCCCGGCCGCATCCGCCCGATGTACCAGCACCTGGTGCGGTTCATTCCGTTCGCCGAAAGCGAAGGCGCACGCCAGACCATCGGGCTGAGCGTGATGAAGGCGCGCGAGCGCGACCCGAACCTGCTGGCCCTCTCGTCGGTGGCGCGCGTCTTCGTGCGGGACCGCGAACGCGGCGCCGCACGAGCTTGACGCTCAGCGTTGCGCGAACGCCTTTTCGATCACAAAGTGGCCTGCGTGGCCGATCTGCGGTGAACCTCGCAGCCCGCGCGACTCGAGCCGCTGCGTCAGGTCCTCAAGCATCGCGGAACTCCCGCACAGCATCACTCGGTCGGTGTCGGCGTTCAGCTCGGGCAGGCCGGTGATGCGGGCAAGCTCACCGTTGTCCATCAGGGTGGTGATGCGTCCCGTGGTGTGAAAGGCCTCGCGCGTCACCGTGGGCACGTAGAGCAGCTGTTCGCGGGCCATCGGCCCGAGGAATTCGTCTTGCGGCAGCTCTTCCATGAGGAAGCTTGCGTAGGCCAGGTCGGAAACCCGGCGCACCGAATGCACCAGCACGATCTTGCGGAAACGTTCATAGACGGTCGGGTCCTGGACGATGCTCATGAACGGGGCCAGGCCGGTGCCGCTGCTGAACAGGTACAGGTTCTCGCCGGGCAGCAGGTCGTCAACCACCAGCGTGCCCACGGGCTTGCTGCTCACCAGCACCTCGTCGCCGGGGCGAATGTCCTTCAGCCGCGACGTCAGCGGGCCATTCGGCACCTTGATGCTGAGGAACTCCAGATGCTCGGCGTAGTGCGGGCTGGCGATGCTGTAGGCACGCATCAGGGGCTTCCCGTCGACCTCCAGCCCCAGCATCACGAAGTGGCCGCTGTGAAAACGCAGGGCCGTGGAACGGCTGGTCCGGAAGGTGAACAGTTCTCCATTCCAGTGGTGGATCGAGGACACCGTCTCGCGCAGCAGGTTGCTCATGGTGGTGCTCCTCTCTCAGGCCAGCGCCGGGTCGGTGGCACCGAAGGCGGCCTGGAGTTTCCCCGGCACACCGTCCCAGGCCAGCGCATCGGTCGGCGGCAGGCCCTTGGCGGCAATCGGGCGCCAGGCGGAGGCGTACCTGGCATTGAACGCGGCCCAGCCCCGCATGCCGTCATCGACGTCGGGGCGGATCGCGCCGGCCGGGCACTCGGGCGTGCACACGCCGCAGTCGATGCAGACCTCAGGATCGATGACGAGCATCGTGTCGCCTTCGTGGAAACAATCAACGGGGCAGACGGTGACGCAGTCCATGTATTTGCATCGGATGCAGTTTTCGGTGACGACGTAGGCCATGGCAGAGCGTGGTGATTGGAAAGCCCCGAAGGTATCGGGCGCTGCCGCGCCAAACAAATACAACGGCGTGCCGTCGTTCCGCCTGCAGCAACGATTCGAGCAGAATGGCGTGCAAGGATTCGCGAGATGCAACGATTGAAACAACTCAAAGACAGGGCCGCCTGATGGAGCCCACCGTGATGTGGCGCTGCCTGGTGGTGGAAGACGACGCGGACAACGCGCGATACATTGCCAACGGCTTTCGCGAGCTCGGCCACGTGGTCGTGATCTGCCGCGACGGCATGGAGGCGCTCAGCCGCGCCACCAGCGAAAAATGGGACCTGATCATCCTGGACCGCATGCTGCCCAACGACGTGGACGGCCTGTTCATTCTGTCGACGCTGCGCGGCCTGGGCAAGAAGACGCCGGTGCTGGTGCTCAGCGCGCTGAGCGCGCTCGACGAACGCGTGCGCGGCCTCAAGGCCGGCGGTGATGATTACCTGACCAAGCCCTTCGCCTTCTCCGAGCTCGCCGCGCGGGCGGAAGCATTGGTGCGGCGCTCGCGCCCCGGGCCGCCCATCCGCACGCTGCAGGTGGCCGACCTCACGCTCGATCTCGCGACACGGCACGTCGAACGCGGCGGGCGGCCGGTGGCCTTGCAGCCGCGCGAGTTCCGCCTGCTCGCCTACCTGATGAGCCACCCCGGGCAGGTGCTGACCCGCATCATGCTGCTCGAAGCCGTGTGGGACTACCAGTTCGATCCGCAGACCAACGTGATCGACGTGCAGGTCAGCCGGTTGCGCGCCAAGCTCGATGCGGGCGGCGCGCCACCGCTCATTCACACGGTGCGTGGCATCGGCTACCGCATCGCGGCCAGCGACACCGAAGCATGATCGACAGGCTGGTCGGGCTGTGGCGCTCGGTCGGGTTCCGGCTCGCCTTCTTCTATGGGTTCATGGTGGCGGTCACCATGCTGGCCGCGCTGGCCATCGTGTACCTGCAGACCGTGGGCGTGCTGCACCAGCGCATGGCGCGGCAGGTGGGGCTGACCGCACAGCAGCTGCTGACGGATGTGAACGAGGGCGGCACCGAGGTGGCGGGCGCGGCCATTTCCCGGGCACTGACGGACGGCCGCGATTCCGACAGCGAGATCTACCTGCTGGTCGATCGCGAGGGGCGCAAGCTCGCGGGCAATCTCGACCGCACACCCGGCGCGGTGGCGCACGCCGTGCCGACACAGCGGCGCGTGGAGCGCGACGGGCGCAGCGTGAACGCCTATCTGGTGATGTACGCGCTGTCCGACGGCGGCGTGCTGGTGGTGGGGCAGGACCTGCGCGACCAGGAGCTGATCGAGTCGCTCGTGGCGAGTGCGAGCGCGGCGGCCGGCATCGTGGCCGTGCTGCTGCTGATCGGCGGCACCTTCGTGTTCCGGCAGGAGCTCGAGCGCAGCGTGAGCGCGATCCGCCTCACCGCCCGGCGCATCACCACGGCGGGCGAGTTGCGGGAACGCGTGGCGGAGTCGGGTGAGGACGACGAGTTCGCGTTGCTGAACCGCGAGATCAACGCGATGCTCGACCGCATCGAGTCGCTCATGGACGGTGTGCGCCATGTCTCCAACACCATCGCCCACAACCTGCGCACGCCGCTCACCCGCATCCTCGTTCGCCTGCGCAGCGCGGAGCTGGCGGACAACGATCCGGTGCAGCGGCGCGACGCCATCCAGGGCGCCATCCGTGAGATCGAGGAACTGACACTGGTGTTCGAGAAGCTGCTGCAGATTGCCGAGGCCGAGGCCGGTGCAAGGCGCAGGAGCTTCACGCAGGAGTCGATCGACGTGATCGCCAGCGACGTGGTGGAGCTGTACGAAGCCGTCGCCGAGGCCCAGGGCGCCAACGTGCTGCGCGAGCCCTCCGACACCATCCTGCTGCCTGGCGACCGGGATCTGCTGGCCGGCGCCATGGCGAACCTGCTCGACAACGCGCTCAAGTACGCCGGCCAGGGTGCCACGATCCGCGTCGGCACGCAGGAAACCACCGAGGGCGTGCGGGTCACCGTGCAGGACGACGGCCCGGGCGTCCCTGACCAGGAACTGACCCGTCTGGGCACACGTTTCCATCGCCTGAGCCACGACGGTACGCCCGGGCATGGCCTGGGGCTGGCCAGCGTGCAGGCGGTGGCCGCGCTGCACGGCGGCCAGCTGCGCTTCGAGAGCGCGCACCCCGGCCTGCGGGCCATCCTCGAACTTCCACGCGCCACGCGCTAGGGAGCACCAAACATTGCCAAACGGCAATGTTTTGGTCACCCACGGCAACCCGCTGTCTTCTTACGATCGCGCGGCCCACATACCGTGCCAATGGTGGCGCGGCGGCGTGGACTGCGATCAATGTCGTTTCAGGAGACAACGTGAGAATCAAGAGTCAGAGAGACTTCGTGACGGGTGTGCTGTTCAGCGCGTTCGGCATCGCCTTCGCGTGGGGTGCCACCACCTACAACGTGGGCACCGGTGCCCGCATGGGACCGGGGTATTTCCCGCTGATGGTGGGCGTGCTGATCGCCATCCTGGGCATCGCGATCACCATCCAGTCGCTCACGGTGAAGACCGAGGACGGTGAGCCGATCGGCCGCATCGCGTGGCGACCGCTCATCTTCATCATTGGCGCCAACCTGATCTTCGGCGTGCTGCTGGTGGGCGTGCGCCCCTGGGGCCTGCCGGGCATGGGCCTGATCGTCGCGATCTACGCCCTCACCTTCGTGGCCAGCCTGGCCGGCGACCAGTTCAAGTTCAAGGAAGTGTTCGTGCTCGCCACGGTGCTGGCGATCGGCAGCTACATCGCCTTCGAACTCGCACTCAAGCTGAATTTCCCGATCTGGCCGTCCTTCATCGGCTGACGCGCCCACCACAAGAAGAACCACCATGGATCTGATCACCAACCTCTCGATCGGTTTCGGCGTTGCCTTCACGGCGCAGAACCTTCTTTACGCTTTCGTCGGCTGCCTGCTGGGCACGCTGATCGGTGTGCTGCCCGGCATCGGCCCGGTGGCCACCATCGCCATGCTGCTGCCCGCCACCTACGGCCTGCCGCCAGAAGCGGCGCTGATCATGCTGGCCGGCATTTACTACGGCGCGCAGTACGGCGGCTCCACCACCGCCATCCTGGTCAACCTGCCGGGCGAAGCCTCGTCCGTCGTCACTGTGATCGACGGTTACCAGATGGCGCGGAAGGGACGGGCCGGGCCCGCGCTGGCGGCCGCCGGCCTGGGCTCGTTCTTCGCGGGCTGTGCCGGTACGCTGATCCTCGCGGCCTTCGCGCCACCCCTGACCGAGATCGCGCTGAAGTTCGGCCCGGCCGAGTACTTCTCGCTGATGGTGCTGGGCCTCATCGGCGCGGTGGTGCTGGCCTCGGGCTCGCTGCTCAAGGCGGTCGCCATGATCCTGCTCGGCCTGGCCTTCGGCATGGTGGGCACCGACGTGAACTCGGGCGTGGCCCGCTACAGCTTCGACATCCCCGAACTCACCGACGGCATCAGCTTCATCGCCATCGCCATGGGCGTGTTCGGCTACGGCGAGATCATTGCCAACCTGGCCACGCCGTCGGACCAGCGCGAAGTCTTCACGGCCAAGGTCAAGGGCCTGATGCCGACGAAGGAAGACTTCAAGCGCATGACGCCGGCGGTGCTGCGTGGCACGGCGCTGGGTTCCGTGCTGGGCATCCTGCCGGGTGGCGGCGCGCTGATGTCGGCCTTCGCCTCGTACACGATCGAGAAGAAGATCCGCCTCAAGCCGGGCGAAGTGCCGTTCGGCAAGGGCAACATCCGCGGCGTGGCAGGCCCCGAGTCGGCCAACAACGCTGGCGCGCAGACCTCGTTCATCCCGCTGCTCACGCTGGGCATTCCGCCCAACGCCGTGATGGCGCTGATGGTGGGTGCGATGACCATCCACAACATCCAGCCCGGCCCGCAGGTGATGACCAGCAACCCGGAACTGTTCTGGGGCCTGATCGCCTCCATGTGGATCGGCAACCTGATGCTGATCGTGCTGAACCTGCCGCTGATCGGCATCTGGATCAAGCTGCTGACGATTCCCTACAAGTGGCTGTTCCCCGCCATCGTGCTGTTCTGTGCGGTCGGTGTGTACTCGGAGAACAACAACACCTTCGAGATCTGGATGGTCGCCATCTTCGGCGTGATCGGCTACCTGTTCCACAAGCTCAAGTGCGAGCCCGCGCCGCTGCTGCTGGGCCTGATCCTCGGGCCGATGATGGAGGAATACCTGCGGCGCGCGCTGCTCATCTCGCGCGGCGACTGGAGCGTGCTGGTCACCCGCCCGATGTCGGCCACCCTGCTCGGCCTGGCCGTGCTGCTGCTGGTGGTCGTGCTGTTGCCGTCGGTCAAGGCCAAGCGCGAAGAAGCCTTCGTGGAAGACTGAGTTTCAGGGTGGGTCGGGCCGTGAGGCGCGACCCACCGGGCACAATTCCGGCATGACCGACATGCCCCGGCGCAGCAGCGCACAGCCCCCCAAGACCGGCAAGCCCATCCTCATCGTGGCAGCCGGCAAGACTTTCCCCGACCTCCGCCAGCAGGAGGGTGATTTTTCAGACTGGATCGACCGCGGCCTGGGGAATGGCGTCGCGGTCCGGCACATCGACGCGCATGAAGCCGGTGCGTATCCCGAACCCGATGAACTCGCTGGCATTGTCGTCAGCGGCTCGCACGACATGGTCAGCGAACGCGCGCCCTGGAGCGAGCGCCTGGGCGAATGGATGAAGCGCTGCGTGGACGCCGATGTTCCCGTGCTGGGCATCTGCTACGGCCACCAGCTGCTGGCCCATGCCATGGGCGGCCACGTCGGCAACCTGCCCGACGGGCCGGAAGTGGGCACGAAGGACATCCGCCTGAACCCGCATGCGCAGGAAGACGAACTGCTTGGCCAGCTGCCCGCCAGCTTTCCCGCCCAGCTCGTTCACTACCAGTCGGCCCTGAGCCTGCCACCAGGCGCGGTGCTGCTCGCGAGCAGCGACGCCGAACCGCACCAGGCCTTCCGGGTGGGCCAGCGCGGATGGGGCGTGCAGTTCCACCCGGAGTTCTCGCACACGGCCATGCGGGGCTACATCGAGCGCATGAAGAACACGCTGGGCGAGGTCTCGCCGATGCTGGCGGATGTTCGCCCGTCACCGGCCGCGGCGGGCATCCTGCGCCGGTTTTCCGAGCTGGCAGCGGGCTGACCGCCCGCCTCACTCCACCGTCACGCTCTTCGCCAGGTTCCTCGGCTTGTCCACGTCGGTGCCCTTGGCCAGTGCCGTGTGGTACGCCAGCATCTGCAGCGGCACCACGTGCAGCAGGGGGCTGAGCGCGCCATAGTTTTCCGGCATGCGGATGACGTGGATGCCTTCGCTGCTGGTGATGCGGGTGTCGGCATCGGCCAGCACGTAGAGCACGCCGCCGCGTGCGCGCACTTCCTGCATGTTGCTCTTCAGCTTCTCCAGCAGCGCGTCGTTGGGCGCGACGGTGACCACCGGCATGGCGGCCGTGACCAGCGCGAGCGGGCCGTGCTTGAGTTCGCCGGCCGGGTAGGCCTCGGCGTGGATGTAGCTGATTTCCTTGAGCTTGAGCGCGCCTTCCAGCGCGATCGGGTAGTGCATGCCGCGCCCCAGGAACAGCGCGTTGTCCATGCGCGCGAAGTCTTCTGCCCAGCTGATCACCTGCGGCTCGAGCGCCAGCACGGCCTGCAGCGCCACGGGCAGGTGGCGCATGGCCTTGAGGTGCTGTGCCTCGGCCTCTTCACTCAGGCGCCCGCGCGACTGCGCCAGCGCCAGCGTCAGCAGGAACAGCCCCGCCAGCTGGGTGGTGAAGGCCTTGGTCGATGCCACGCCGATTTCCACGCCCGCGCGGGTGATGTAAGCCAGTTCGCATTCGCGCACCATGGCCGAGGTGGCCACGTTGCAGACCGTCAGCGTGTGCTTCATGCCCAGACCTTGTGCGTGGCGCAGCGCAGCCAGCGTGTCGGCCGTCTCGCCGCTCTGCGTGATCGTCACCACCAGCGTGCGCGGGTTGGGCACGCTGGTGCGGTAGCGGTATTCGCTGGCCACCTCCACCTGCGTCGGGATCTTGGCGATGTCTTCCAGCCAGTACTTGGCGGTGCAACCGCTGTAGTAGCTGGTGCCGCACGCCAGGATGAGGACGTTGTCGATTTCCTTGAACACGCTGTACGCGCCGTCGCCGAACAGCTCGGGCGTGATGCCCTCCACGCCTTCGAGCGTGTCGCCGATGGCGCGCGGCTGTTCGAAGATTTCCTTCTGCATGTAGTGGCGGTAAGGGCCGAGTTCGGCCGCGCCGCTGTGCGCCTGCACGGTCTTCACCGGGCGCTGTTCTGCGTCCAGTGCACGGCCCTTGCTGTCCAGCACCCAGTAGCGGCCGAGCTGCAGGTCCACCAGATCGCCTTCCTCCAGGTACACGATCTGGTCGGTCACGCCGGCCAGGGCCATCGCATCGCTGGCCAGGAAATGTTCGGTGGCGCCCTGGCCCACGCCCAGCACCAGGGGTGAGCCGGCTCGGGCGCCCACCACGCGGTGCGGTTCGTCCTTGTGGAACACGGCCAGCGCGAACGCACCGTGCAACTGGGCCACCGCGGCCTGCAGCGCAGCGAATACGTCGCCTTCGTAGAGCGAGTCGATCAGGTGCGCGATGACTTCCGTGTCCGTCTGGCTCTCGAACACGTAACCCCTGGCCTGCAGGGCAGCGCGCAGTTCGTCGTGGTTTTCAATGATGCCGTTGTGCACCAGCGCCACCCGCCCCGCCGCGCCCGCGGCCGCACCGGGGCCATGACTGAAATGGGGATGGGCGTTGTGCACCAGCGGCGCGCCGTGCGTGGCCCAGCGGGTGTGGGCGATGCCGGTGCCGCTGGCGATGGATTCATGCTGCACCTGTTGCGCCAACTCGGCCACCCGCGCGGTGCTGCGCGCCCGCTGCAAGCCACCGCTGTGCACCGCGACGCCGCAGGAGTCGTACCCCCGGTACTCCAGCCGCTGCAGGCCCTGAACCAGCACGGGCACGATGTCACGCCCGGAAACCCCTGCCACGATGCCGCACATAGTCCACTCCTGAAATCTGGGATGGCTGATGCTAAGCAGGGCGTCAAGAAATTAATGATCAAACATAAAAGGAAAATTTCGAATAATTTCTCATGAATGCATGAGAATAAAAATATTCCACACAAAGACCGAATATGGAACAAATCGCACTCGATGATGCCGACCTGCGCCTGCTCGAACTGCTGCAGGCCGATGCCTCGCGCAGCAACCAGGCGCTGGCGGAGCTGGCCTATCTCTCACCGCCGACCAGCCTGCGGCGCATCAAGCGGCTGCGCCAGTCGGGCCTGATCGAGCGCGAGGTGGCCCTGCTGAGTGCGGACCGGCTCGCCCCCATCCTGGGCCATGGGCTCACGGCGCTGGTGGAAATCACCCTGGAGCGCCAGGGCGCCGAACACCTCGACGCGTTCGAGGCCCGCGTGCTGCCCACACCCGAAGTGCAACAGTGTTACCGCGTGAGCCCGGGGCCCGACTTCATGCTGGTGGTGCACTGCACCGACATGCCGGCCTACCTCGCCCTGGCGCAGCAGCTGTTCACCAGCGACGCCAATGTGCGCAACATCAAGGCGTTCTTCAGCCTCAAGCGCGCCAAGTTCGACCCCCGCCTGCCCCTGGGCCGCTCACGCGCGGTCGCGCCCGATTGAATACCTTCGAGTGCAAATCCGGGCCGCATATTGATGCAAACCACACACAAGCCGGCCTTGCGTCGGCCGTGAACGGTTGACGCGCGAAGGCACCTGTAACACGCTCCTAAAATCCACGAACCGCCTGTTACACAGGCCAAGGAGCTTGAATGGATGTAGTGACGATCGCCCTGCTCGGTGCCGCCGCTCTGGTGGTGCTGGCGGTGTGCGTGTGGGCGGTGCGCCGCCTCCGTCGCCGGGAGTCCTCCGGCCGCGACGACCGGTATTCGCCGGAACGCATTCTCACGCCCGAGCAGGCGCACATGCTGGACTACCTGCAGGACACCTTTCCCGGGCAGATCGTGCTGCCCAACATGCCGCTGAGCGAGATGCTGACGGTGCGCCGCGCCGCCGACCGCGAGCGCGCCCATCAGCGGCTCCTGGATCAGAAAGTGGATTTCGTGGTCTGCGGCCAGGACGGCCGGCCCAGCTTCGCCTTCGACGTGGAGCAGCACCACCTGAGCGATGCCAAGGCCAAGGCCTTCAAGGTCAAGATCAAGAACCGCATTCTCAAGACCGCGGGCGTGCGCTTCGTGTTCCTGAAGAACGGCATCCACCGCATGCCCTCCCCGGCCGAATTCCGCACCCAGCTCAACCTGGCTGAACTGCCCAAGCCCAAGAGCCGGGAAGAGCGACGCGAGAGCGCGCTGCAGCAGCTGGAAAGCCAGTTCTCGGGTTTCGACCAGCAGCACAGCACCAACACCGGTTTCCGCGAATCGGAAATCATGGGCATGAGCGGCCTGATGGACCTGAACCGCAATGGCCGCCGGGGGTTCGAGGACAGCCGGCTCAACGGCAACAGCGGCTTCGGCAGCAGCCGCCAGCCCGGCGAGAGCGGTTTCGACGGCAGTTCGCTGGACGTGCGCGGACGGTAGGATCCACCCCCGCCGCGCTGCGCGCGCCCCCCTCGAGGGGGCGTGTCCTGCGGCCCGGCGGAGCCGGTTCCGTGGACACTCTGGACCAGATCCTTTCGCGCCGGTTGCGTCTTTCGCTCAGGGCTTCTTCTTGGTGGGCCGCTGCCAGTTGTCCAGCGCGACCTGCTTGCCGCGGGCCACGGCCAGGGCACCGGGTGCCGTGCTCTTCGTGATGGTGGAGCCCGCGCCCACAGTGCCGCCTGCGCCGATGGTGACCGGCGCGACCAGCACGCAGTTGCTGCCCACGTGCACATCGGCTTCGATCACGGTGCGGTGCTTGTTGGCGCCGTCGTAGTTCGCGGTGATGCTGCCCGCGCCGTAGTTCACCCGTTCGCCCACGGTGGCGTCGCCCAGGTAGGCGAGGTGGTTGGCCTTGGCGCCGGCGGCCAGGGTGCTGTTCTTCACTTCAACGAAGTTACCGATGTGCACCTCGGCACCGAGCTGCGCGCCCGGGCGCAGCCGGGCGAACGGCCCGATCAGCGCGCCACTGCCCACCGACACACCGAGCTTCTCGCCGTCGATGTGGGTGAACGGGTGGATCACGGCGCCGGCGTCGATGGCGGCGTTGGCAATCACGCAGTTCGCACCGATGCGCACGCCATCGCCCAGCTTCACGCGGCCTTCGAACACGCAGTTGACGTCGATCTCCACGTCCTGGCCGCAGAGCAGCTCGCCCCGCACGTCGAGGCGCGCCGGGTCGGCCAGGCGCACGCCCTGCTCCATCAGGGCCTCGGCCAGGCGGCGCTGGTGGGCGCGCTCCAGGTCTGCCAGCTGCACCGGGCTGTTCACACCGGCCACCTCGACCGCGTCGTGCGTCACCACGGCGCGCACCGCAAGACCCTGCGCCACCGCATGTTTGACGACGTCGGTCAGGTAGTACTCGGCCTGGCTGTTGTCGTTGGTCAACCCGGCCAGCAGGGGCTTGAGCAATGCGGCGGGGGCGGCCATCACGCCGCTGTACCACTCGGTGATGCGCCGCTGCGCTTCGTTGGCGTCCTTGTGTTCCACGATGGCGTGCACCGAGCGATCGGCATCGAGCGAGCGCACGATCCGGCCATAACCGGTGGCATCGCCGCCCGTGTCCACGGTCAGCAGGGCGAGGTGCTGCCCCTCGCAGGCCTGCAGCAGCGTTTCCAGCGTGGCCTGCCCGATCAGGGGCACATCGCCATTGAGGATCAGCACGACACCGTCGTCCGGCAGCACGGGCACCGCCTGCTGCACCGCGTGGCCGGTGCCCAGTTGCGGCTCCTGGCGCACGAAACGCAAGGCCGGGGCGGCGTTGTCGCCGGGCGGCACCGGGGTGCTCAGGCCGGCCTCGACCTGCTCGGCGCCATGGCCCGTGATCACCACCACCGAGCGCGCCGATAACCGCGCGGCGCAGTCGATGACATGCTGGGCCAGTGCACGTCCGCCCAAACGGTGCAACACTTTGGGCCGGAGGGATTTCATGCGCGTGCCTTTACCGGCCGCCATCACCACCACATCCACAGGGAACGACATGAACACCTCTCTCGGGGAATGTTTGCGCGGCGTTCTTGCCGACGATTTCGTGCCACGGATTATGGCCCGCCCTGTCCTGCGGCTCTGTGCGGTTCTGGCCATGGCGGCCACCCTCGCCGCGTGCACGGCCACGCGGCTGGCCTACAACCAGGCGCCCACCCTGAGTTACTGGTGGATCGACCGGCATGTGGACCTGAACGAAACCCAGACCGGCCAGACACGGGAAGACCTGCAGGCCTTCTTCCAGTGGCACCGCCGGCAGGAACTGCCCAGCTATGCCAGCCTGCTGAGGCAATGGCAGTCGATGGCGGTGAATGAGGTCTCGCCCGCGCAGGCCTGCACGCAGTTCGAGGACATCCGCGTGCGGCTCGACCGCGCAGCTGAAGAAACCGTGGAGCCGTTCGCGCGCCTGGCCCTGCGGCTCAGCCCGGAACAACTGGAGAACCTCAGGAAGCAGCAGGCGAAAAGCAACGAGGAGTTCGAGAAGGACTTCCTGAGTGGCAGCCCCGAACAGCGGCTCAGGAAGCGGCTGGACAAGGCCGTCGAACGCAGCGAATCGTTCTACGGCAAGCTGGACGCGGCCCAGCGCGACCTGCTGCGCGGCCTGCTGCAGAAATCGCCTTTCGACCCGCAGCGCACCCAGTCCGAACGGCTGCGCCGCCAGGCCGACCTGCTGCAGACCGTGCGCGACGTGCAGGCCACCCCCGCGAAGGCCGAGCAGCTCGTGCGCGAGCACATCGCGCGCATCCGCCGTTCGCCCGCGCCAGGCTACGACGCGTACACCCAGGAACTGGTGCGGCAGGGCTGCGCCCAGTTCGCTGCGCTGCACAACAGCACGAACACCGAGCAGCGCGCCAACGCCGTGCGCAAGCTCAAGGGCTACGAAGACGATCTGCTCGTGCTCAGCGCGCAGCGCTGAAACGCACCGCGACCCGGCTGGCACCAAAACCGCTCACGCCGGGCCAGGCGCACCGCGCGCCGTGGTGCGCGCGGCATGCTTTTGCCTCGGTTTGCGCACGGGTCCGGTGCATCTGTCTTGCATACAAGGCTTGTATGGCCGTGGCACGGAATTCGCATGGAGGGACCGCAAAGGTCTCCCATGGTCAGTTCCACCGACATCGCTCAACGCATCATCGAAGCCGTGCTCGCGCAGCGCCTCGCCCCGGGCACGCGCCTGGGCGAACAGAGCCTGTCCATGCTGTTCGACTGCAGCCGCACGCTGGTGCGCGAAGCCCTGGTGCGGCTGGCCGCGCGCGGCATCGTCACCGTGAGTTCGCGCCGGGGCTGGTATGTGGTGCAGCCGTCGCACGACGAGGCGCGTGAAGCCTTCGAGGCGCGCCGCGTCATCGAGACCGGCCTGATCCGGGAGACGACGCGGGTCGACAAGACCGCCCTCAAGCGGCTGCGCCAGCACCTGAAACAGGAGCAGGCCGCCCTGAAGGGCGAGGACGTGGGCCAGCGCAGCTACCTGCTGGGCGACTTCCACGTGTGCCTGGCCGAATGCCTGGGCAACCAGCTGCTGGCCGACACGCTGCGCGACTTCACTGCGCGCACCACGCTCATCGCCATGCTCTATCAGAGCACCCACGACGCGGAGCAGTCCTGCCAGGACCACGTGAACATCGTGGCCGCACTGGAGCGCGGCGACACCGCCACCGCCGAGAACCTGATGGCCGCGCACATCGGCCAGGTGCAGGCCGCGCTGCGCCTGGGCACGGCGAGCGACCCGCTGGCCAACCTGCGCGAGGCGCTTGCGCCGGTGCGCGAAGCCGGCCCACGCGGCAAGAAACCTTCTTCATCCACCCCGAGCAACACCTACCTGGGAGCCTTGCTATGACCTTCACCAAACGCGCCTTCATCGCATCCACCACCGTGGCCATCGCCACCGCCTTCGGCCTGGGCCACGCCCAAGCGCAGACCGCGCTCGACACGGTGATGAAGAACAAGCTGATCAAGATCGCCGTGCCGACCGACTTCCCGCCCTACGGCTTTGTCGGCATCGACCTCAAGCCCCAGGGCCTCGACGTCGACACCGCCAACCTGATCGCGGCCAAACTGGGCGTGAAGGTGGAACTGGTGCCGGTGACCAGCGCCAACCGCGTGCCTTACCTTCAGACAAAGAAAGCCGACCTGGTGATCTCCACGCTGGGCAAGAACCCCGAGCGAGAGAAAGTGATCGACTTCACCGCGGCCTACTCGCCCTTCTTCCAGGCGGTGTACGGTCCAAAGGCCGCGGCGCTGGCCGACTTCAATGGGCTCGGTGGCAAATCGGTGGCGGTGACGCGTGGTGCCATCGAAGACCAGGAACTCACCAAGGTCGCGCCGGCCAACACCGACATCAAGCGCTTCGAAGACAACAACGCCACCGTCTCGGCCTTCGTTTCAGGTCAGACGCAGTTCATCGCCACGGGCGTCTCGGTGGCCGACAACATGATCAAGCGCAACCCGGCACTGGGTGCCGAGTACAAGCTGCTGCTGAAAGACAGTCCGAATTTCATCGGCGTGGCCAAGGGTGAGGACGCGTTGCGCGCCAAGGTCAACGAGATCATCATCGCCGCCAAGAAGGCTGGCGAGCTGGATGCCATGGCGAAGAAGTGGCTGGGTCGCCCCACCGGGACACTGCCCGAGTGATGAAGCCCCCACGCTCCACCGCTGCGCGGGTCGCTGCCCCCCGAGGGGGCCGGGCCTGCCTTGGGGGCGGCCCGGCGGCTGGCCCGTTGCCCCCAAGCTCCACCGCTGCGCGGGTCTGAGGACATATCACCATGGGCATCGAACTCGACTTCCTCGCCGTGCTCGCGCAATGGCCGCTGCTGGCCAAAGGCGTGCTCTGGACACTGGGCCTGACCGCCATCTCGGCGGTGATCGGCCTGCTGCTGGGCACGGCCTGCGCCTGGGCGCGCAGCAGCGGGCCGCTGGCGCTGCGCTGGATCGCAGGCACCTATGTGGAACTGATCCGCAACACGCCCTTCATCGTGCAGCTGTTCTTCGTCTTCTTCGGCCTGCCGGCCGCGGGTGTGAAGCTCACGCCCGAGATCGCGTCGGTGATTGCCATGGTGATCAACCTCGGCGCCTACGCGGCGGAGATCATCCGCGCCGGCATCGAGGCCACGCCCAAAGGACAGGTCGAGGCCGCCGCCAGCCTGGCGCTGTCGCGCGTGCAGACCTTTCTGCACGTGGTGCTGCCGCCGGCGCTGAAGAAGGTGTGGCCCGCGCTCACCAGCCAGATCATCATCGTCATGCTCGGCTCGGCCGTGTGCGGGCAGATCTCCACGCAGGAACTCAGCTACGCGGCGAACCTGATCCAGAGCCGCAACTTCCGCGCGTTCGAGGCCTTCATCATCGCCACCGGCATCTACCTGTTGCTGTCGATCGGCGTGCGGGCGCTGCTCAACTGGGTCGGCCCGCGCTACCTTTTCGGGGGAAGACGATGAGCCCCACACTCACTTCGTTCATTGCCCCCAAGGGGCGCGCAACGCCCTTCGGGCGGCCGGGCGGTCCTTGCCATGGTTGACTTCACCCTCTGGGACATCGTGCGCAACCTGCTGCTGGCCGCGCGCTGGACGGTGGCGCTCTCGCTCATTGCCTTCATCGGCGGTGGCCTGGTCGGCCTTCTGCTGCTGGTGGCGCGCACCGCGCGCTGGCCCGGTGCCGAAACCTTCGTGGGCGGCTACGTGCAACTCTTCCAGGGCACGCCGCTGCTGATGCAGTTGTTCCTGGCCTATTTCGGCCTGGCCCTGTTCGGCTACGACACCTCGGCGTGGACGGCGGCCTCGGTCGCGCTCACGCTCTACACCAGCGCCTTCCTGGTCGAGATCTGGCGCGGCTGCGTGGCCGCGGTGCCCAAGGGGCAGTGGGAAGCGGCACAGAGCCTGGCGCTGAACTTCGGCGAGCAGTTGCGCCACGTGATCCTGCCGCAGGCCACGCGCATTGCCATCGCACCCACGGTGGGTTTTCTGGTGCAGGTCATCAAGGGCACGGCGCTCGCCTCGGTGATCGGTTTCGTCGAACTCACCAAGGCCGGCACCATGATCACCAACGCCACCTTCGCGCCCTTCCTGGTCTACAGCTGTGTGGCCCTGATGTACTTCGCGCTGTGCTTCCCCGTGAGCCTGTACGCGCGCATTCTGGAAAGAAAACTCCATGCAACCCGCTGAAACTGCCGTGGCGGCAACGCCCGTGACCCAAGCCCGCACGATCGTCGACATCCGGCAGCTGCGCAAGTCCTACGGCAGCAACGAGGTGCTCAAGGGCATCGACCTGCAGGTGAAGGCGGGCGAGGTGATCGCCATCATCGGCAAGAGCGGTTCGGGCAAGAGCACGCTGCTGCGCTGCATCAACGGCCTGGAGGTGTTCCAGGCCGGCTCGCTCAGCGTGGACGACAAGCCCCTGCTGCACAAGGACGCGGCGGCCATGCGCGAACTGCGCCAGCACGTGGGCATGATCTTCCAGAACTTCAACCTCTTCCCGCATCTCAGCGTGGGCCGCAACGTGATGCTCGCGCCCGGCCTGGTGAAGAAGACGCCCACCGCCGAAGGTGCCGAGCGCGCCAGGCAACTGCTCAAGCGCGTGGGGCTGGCCGAGAAGTTCGACGCCTTCCCCGATCAACTCTCCGGCGGTCAGCAACAGCGCGTGGCGATTGCCCGCGCGCTGGCCATGCAGCCCAGCGTGCTGCTGTGCGACGAGATCACCTCGGCACTCGATCCCGAGCTGGTGGGCGAGGTGCTGCGCGTGGTGGAGTCGCTGGCCGACGAGGGCATGACGCTGCTGATGGTGACGCACGAGATGAATTTCGCGCGCAAGGTGAGCGACCGCGTGATCTTCATGCACCAGGGCCGTGTGCACGAGATGGGCCCACCGGCCAGGCTCTTCGGTTCGCCCGAGACGCCGGAGCTGCAGCAGTTCCTGTCGTCGATCAACGACTGAGCGACCAAGCCTGGCTCAGGCCACGAAGCGCATCCAGCCCCACACGACGGCCAGCGTCAGCAGCGTCACCGGAATGCCGGTGATCGCGTGGCGCTTCCAGTCGATGACGATGCCCTGCTGGCGCGCGAGATCGGCCACGATGAGGTTGGCGATGGAGCCCACCAGCAGCAGGTTGCCGGCGAAGGTGGTCACCAGCGCCAGCATCACGCCCGCCTGCTCGCCGCTGCCACCCAGATGGGGCAGCAGCAGCATCACCGCCGGCACGTTGGACACCAGGTTGGACAGCACCGCTCCGGCCACCAGCAAAGGCCCGGGGTCGGCCAGGTGCACGCCCTGCGTGCCGAGCCAGGCCACCGCCTGCGCCGCCAGGCCGGTGGTTTCGAAGGCATGGTTCACCACGAACAGGCCCATGAACAGCAGCAGCAGCGGCCAGTCGATCAGGCCGAGCACGTGCGAGGAATGTAGGCGCCGGCTGAGCAGCAGCAGGCCGGCGCCCACCAGCGCCGCCACGTCGCGCGGCCAGTCGGTGAACAGGAAGATCAGCATCAGCGCGCCCGCCACCACCAGGCCCTTGGCGGTCTGCCAGCGATCAAACGGTGGTTCCTCGGGAGGCGCCTCGGCCACGGCGGCGAACGGGGTCTGAGCGCCCTCAGGCCCGGACGCAGTGCGGGCCCCTGACCCATAGGCCAGCCAGAGCCACAGCAACAGCAGGCCGATGGCCACTGGCGGCAGGGCCTGCCGCACGTAGCCACCAAAGGGCAGCTGCAGCACCGAGCCGATCAGCATGTTCTGCGGATTGCCGATCAACGTGGCGGCCGAACCGATGTTGGCCGCGCACGCCAGGCCGATGAGAAACGGCAGCGGGTTCATGCCGCGCTGCAGGCACAACCGGGCCACCACCGGCGTCATGGCCAGGCAGATGATGTCGTTCGAGAACACCGCCGACAGCGCACCCGAGACCACGATCAGCGCCGCCAGCAGGCCGTTGCGCGACAGCGGCATGGCGCCCACGCGCCGCGTCACCGCACCATAGAACCCGCCCAGCCGCATCTGTGCCGAGACCACCATGAAGGCGAACAGCAGCACGATGGTGGGCAGGTCGACCGAGCGCGCGGCGTCTTCCACCGGCAGGCCGCTCAGCCCGATCACCGCGATCGCGCCCAGCAGCGCCACACCCGAGCGGTCCAGTTTCAGGCGCGGCAGGCCGCCGAGGAACATGCCCAGGTAGACGACGGCGAAGACCGCGACGATGCCCCAGTCGGTGGCGGAGTGTTGCAGGACGTTGGCGGGCATGTGTGGGCGGCGTGGAAGCAGCGGATCGTAGCGCGGCCACGAAAAAGCCGCCCGAAGGCGGCTCTGGTCCGGGTGCGGGCTCTCAGCCCTGCAACGCCGCCCACATTTCCTTGTCGCGCTCGGCCGTCCAGATGCGCGGGTTCTTGATGCCCTTGGCTTCGTCGTAGGCGCGGCTCACGTCGAACGGCAGGCAGTGTTCGTAGATGAACACGTGGCCGAACACCGGGTCCATGCTCTTGCGGGTGTGGGCCATGGCGGCCTTCAGGTCCATGTTGCTGGCCGCGGCTTCCTTGCCGGCCTGGAACAGCGTGCTGACCCAGCGCTGGGTGTAGTCGAGCGCCTTGTTCACGTCGGCATTGCCCTTCATGGCTTCGCCACGACCGGGCACGATGGCCTCGGCCTTGAGCGCGCGCAGGGCCTCGAGCGTGGCGGGCCACTCTTCCAGCTGCGCGTCGCCGGTGTACACGCCGGCCTCGTACTCCACGAGGTCGCCGCTGAACAGCACCTTCTCTTCTTCCACCCAGGCGATGGTGTCGCCGCGCGTGTGGCCCTGGCCCGGGTGCCAGATTTCCACTTTCACGCCACCCAGATCGACCGTCAACGAGCCCTGGCGGCCCGGTTTGCCGTCACCGATCACCAGCGTCGGCCAGGTCAGGCCGGGCACGCTGTCGGCGCCACGGAACAGGCGGGGGAAACGCTCCATCTCGCTCTGCATGTCCTCGGCGCCTCGTTCCACGATGAGCTCGTAGGTGCCCCGGCTGGCGATGACCTCGGTCGCGCCCTCGGCCACGTAGGCGCTGGCGCCCAGCACGCGCACCGCGTGGTAGTGCGTGAGCAGCACGTACTTGATGGGCTTGTCGGAGACGGTGCGGATCTTCTTGATCAGGTCCTGCGCCATCGCCGGGGTGGCGGTGGCGTCGCTCACCATGATGAACTTCTCGCCAATGATCACGCCGGAATTCGGGTCGCCTTCGGCGGTGTAGGCCCAGCAATGCTTGCTGAGCTGTTCGAAGGTGGTTTTCTTGTCGTCCAGGTCGGCCTGGGAGGCGAAGGCTTTGCTCATGGGGAGTCTCCGTGTGGGGAAGCTGGAATTTTACCTAAACGAAATCAATTACGCATAAGTGAATCACAAAGCCCGACCGGCCGCACCGGACAAGCCCCGTTCCAGCACGTCCACCACCTCGTCGGCGAACGCGCTGTAGCTCATGGCACCGCCCGGGCGCAGCCAGGTGAAGGTCCAGTTGATCATGCCGAACAGCATCATGGTGAGCGCGGTCTGGTTGGCGGCGGTGACGCGCTCGGGGTACGCGCGCTTGATGAAGCGGGTGAAGGCGGCCACCACGTCGCGCTGGCGGTTCACGATGAGTTCGCGCTGTACCTCGCCGAGGAATTTGGTGTCGGACAGCAGCGCCACGTGGCGGGTGGCCGAGGTTTCGTATTCCGCCAGGAAGGCCCGCACCAGCTCGCTCAGGGCCTCGCGCTCGCTCAGGTTCTTGCGCTGCGCACGGGCCTCGGCCTCGCCGATCAGCGCCAGCAGGCGCTGGGTGTAACGGTCCAGCAGGTCGTACAGGATCGCGTCCTTGCTCTCGTAATAGTGGTACAGCCGCGCCTTGCTGGTGCCGCACGCCGCGGCGATGTCGTTCATGCTCGCGGCGGGAAAGCTCTGCGCGGCAAAGCAGCGCGCCGCCACGTCGAGGATCTCGTCGCGCTTGAGGTCGTGGGTCGCGGATCTGGGTCGGGCCATGGGTGGATTGTCGCCCGCGCGGCGCTTACCATGCACCCATGGTCAAACCGGTCGATCCCTTCGCGCTGCACGCCTGCGAGCTGCTCTCGGGCGTGGGGCCGTGTGTGCCCAAGCGCATGTTCGGCGGCTGGGGCATTTCCACCGACGGCATGAACATCGCGATCATCGCGTGGGACACCCTCTTCCTCAAGACCAACGCCGACACCGAGCCGCAATGGCTCGCTGCCGGCGGACGGCCTTTCATCTATGAGTTCAAGGGCAAGTCCGGGAAGCTGAATTACCACACCCCGCCGGACGAGGCGCTGGAATCACCCGCGCTCATGCTGCCCTGGGCCCGCCTGGCGCTGGAAGCCGCGGTGGCGGCGCGCAAGCCGAAGAAGCGGCCGCGCAAGTAGCGCTCAGCGGCAGGTCGGTGCGGAGGGCGTCAGCGCCCGGCCACGCCCGGCCACCCGGTGCTCGCCATACGCCCACAGCCCGCGCAGCAGGCGCGTGAACGCCCCACCCGCTTGGCCGAGTGCCAGCGCGAGATCGCGCGACGGTGCCCCCACTTCACGGCTGAAATCGCCAGCAGGCGCCGCCGAGAGGGGTTCCACGTTCCAGTCGAAACGCACCGGGCCTTCGGCGGGCTGCCAGGGCTCCATGACCAGGCGCGCACCGGCCGGCACCACCAGGCTCTCGCCCGCCGCCAGCACCACGTCGCCAGACTCGTTGCCCGCGCCCTGCGGTTGCCCCATGGTGACCCACACGCGGCCCTGGTTGATCTGCAGGCGGCTGGGCGCATGCGGGCGCAGGGTCATCGCCCGGCGCACATCAAGGCGCCAGCCGCGCACGTTGGTGGCGCAGGACAGGTGCTCGGAAGAAACGGCAAACGGTGCGATACGGGTGTTCATGGAAGGCTCCTGGTAAGAGGACGATGGCTCATCCTGGGAATGAATGATCGGCCCGCAGCCCCTTGCAGTCCAATGAATACGCAGTAAGCTATTGATTCGATTCCCGCATCAATGCCCGAAGCCCCCATGCAGCTCACCAGCAGCCACCCACGCACCCGCCCGATTGCAGCGGGGCACCTGCGCGCCTTTGAAGCCGTGGCGCGCCACCTCAATTTCCGCGCGGCCGCGGAAGAGCTGTCGCTCACGCAAAGCGCTGTGAGTCGGCAGATCCAGTCGCTGGAAGACGAGGTCGGCACGGCCCTCTTCCTGCGCCACACGCGCGCGGTGGAACTCACCAGCGCGGGCTCGCAGCTGCTGCGCGCCTCCAGCATGGCGCTGGAGCGCATCGACGCGGCCGTGCGGCAGATCCGCCAGAGCGCCGGCCGCAAGGCCGTGGCCATCACCACCTGGGCCTCGTTCGCCTCCATGTGGCTGATCCCGCGCCTGGAGGCCTTCCAGCGCGACCACCCCGATATCGATATCCGCATCGACGCGACCGACGCCGCCGTCGACCTCGCCACTTCCGACGTCGACATTGCCCTGCGCTACGCCGTGCCGCAGGCCATGCCCGCGAGCGCGCACCGGCTGTTCGGCGAACAGCTGACGCCCGTGGCCAGCCCATGGCTGCTCAAGACGCACCCCATCCAGAGCATTGAAGACCTCTCGCGCTGCGCGCTCATCGAGGCCGGCGACGCGCACCGCACGCGCCACCTCGAATGGCTCACCTGGCAGCGCTGGCTCGACACCTTTGGCACGCCCGCCCCCGCCACCGCCGGCAAGCGCACGGCCCGCAACGCGCCCGCCAAGCTGTCGCCGCAGCGCTGGATGTATTTCAACTACGCCAACCAGATCGTGCAGGCCGCCCTGACCGGCCAGGGCGTGGCGCTCGCGCGGCTGCCCCTAGTGGCGGAAAGCCTGGCCAGCGGCGCCCTGGTGGAGCCACTGCCACAGACGCGGCTGGATTCGCCCCTGGTGTACTGGCTGCTGGTCGCGCCGCGCAGCGCCCAGCGCCCCGAGGTGAAGGCGTTCTGCGACTGGCTGCTGCTGCAGGCCGCGGCGACGCGCGGAGCGATCGGCGACGTACCCGACCCCGACACGGTGGACGACATGGACTGAGCACAAGTGGCGCCTGAGCCATCGCGCGCATCGGGCACACTCCGGCGCTCTCCTCTGCACCCACCCCATGTCGTCTTCCCAGCATCTCGCCTCGGGCAACCTCCGCAGCATCACCTTCATGCTCGTCGCCGTGGGCTTCTTCGCGCTCATGGACGCCGTGCTCAAGACGCTCTCGGCCACCTATCCCGTGCTGCAGATCGCCGCGCTGCGCGGCATCACGGCACTGCCTCTCGTGCTGCTCTACATCGCCTGGCGCGGCGCGTGGCACACCGTGCTCAAGGTGCGCTGGCCGCTGCACCTGCTGCGCGGCGTGCTCGGCATCACCATGCTCGCGCTCTTCACGCTGGGCGTGCGCGAACTGCCGCTGTCGGCCGCGTACACGCTGTTCTTCATCTCGCCGCTGCTCATCACCGCGCTCTCGGTGCCGGTGCTCAAGGAACGCGTGCCCAGGGCGCACTGGTGGGCGATCGGCATCGGCTTCATCGGTGTGCTGATTGCGCTGCGGCCCAGCGGCGAAGACCTGCAGGCCGGTTTCGTCACCGTCGGTGGCCTGGCCACACTGGGCGCAGCGGCCTGCTACGCCGTCGCAGCGGTGGCCGGGCGCCTGGCCAGCCGCACCGACAGCAGCGAGAGCATGGTGTTCTGGATGATGCTGTTCATGGCCGTGGGCGCGGGCGCGCTCGCCTGGGCTGGCTGGGTGCCCATCCGGGGCGGTGATGCCTTGCTGCTGGTCGCGCTGGCCATCACCGGCTTCTGCGGCCAGCTCGCCATCACCGAAGCCTTCCGCCACGGCCAGGCGTCGGCCGTGGCCCCGTTCGAATACAGCGCGCTGGCCTGGGGCGTGGGGCTGGACTGGCTCATCTGGCAGAGCCTGCCGTCATCGCACACCTGGATCGGCGCGGCCATCATCGTGGGCAGCGGGCTCTACCTGGTGCGGCGCGAGAAGCGCATCACCGACGTGCACGCGAACGCCGACCACCCCTAGCGGATCAGCTCAGCGCTCGGGCCACATCACGCCCGTGTCGCTCAGGATCGCGTCCAGCGGCACGTCGTGGATCTCGGGCTGCAGGTACGGCAGCCAGCCGAAGTCGTAACCCAGGCCCACTGTGAAAGGCTTGGGTTTCAGGGACGCGAGCGTGCGGTCGTAGAAACCGCCGCCATAGCCGAGGCGGAAACCACCGGGGCCGTAGCCCACGCAGGGCACGAAGATGAGGGTGGGTTCGACGATCTCGGTGTCCTTCGGCTTCGGAATGCCGTAGGCGTCTTCCTCCATCGGGCAGCCGGGATACCAAGTGTAAAAAGTGAGTGTCTTGTCCACCTTGTTCACCACGGGCAGGCCGATGCGGCGGTGCCGCTGCTGGCCCTGCGCGTCTTCCTCCAGCCCCGCTTCCTGCCAGCGGAACAGCGCGGGCAGCGGGTCGAACTCGCCCTTGATGGGCCAGTACGCGCCGATGACGGTGTCGGGCCGGTGAATGAGCCACACGCGCATGACGCGCTGCAGCAGGTCGTTGCGCCAGGCGCGGTCGGCCAGTCCCTGACGTTTCTCGATCAGCGATTTGCGCCATTCGGCCTTCAGCGCCGCCGTCGATCCATCGGCCGGCTGGGCGTGGGGTTTGTGGGGGCTCTGACCGTCGTTGTTGTCCATAATCGGCACATGAATCTGGTTGACGAGAAACAGGGTGGCTTGCAGCGGGTCGGTCTGCACCTTCGCAGGCAGGGCGTGCGGCTGATTATGGCGGCGCTGGCGGTGCCGGGCCTTGTGCTGGCTCAAGGCACCGGCGGAGACGCCGCAATGCTGGAAATGCGCTCCGCGTTCTCGCGCGGCAACAACTTCCAACTGGCGAACCTGTTGCCCACCGTGCGCGGCCACGCGCTGGAACCGCTGGCGATGTACTGGGACGCCCGCGCGCGCCTCGACATCGCATCCCCCACCGACATCCGCGCCGCCCTGGACCGCATGGCCGGCACCTACTGGGAAGACCGGCTGCGCAACGACTGGTTGCTGCAACTGGGCAAGGCGCGCGACTGGGCCAACTTCGACGCCGAACTGCCGCGCTTCCGCATGAACGACGACCGGCAGGTGCGCTGCTACGGGCTGATGCGCGACGTGATGACGGGCCGAGCCCCCGGCGAAGCGGTGGCACCGCTGGTGCAGGCCAACTGGCACGCGCAGCGCGAGGCCGACGATGGCTGCGCGACCGCCGCCAGGTTCCTGCTCGACGGCGGGCACCTGAAACAGCAGGCCGTGTGGCAGCGCGCCCGCGTGGCGATGGACGCGAACCGGCCACGCGTGGCCACGCAGGCCGTGGCCATGCTCGACCCGGACCTGACCACGACGGTGGACAGCATCGCGACCGATCCCGCGAAGTACCTCGACGAGAAACTCACCGCGATCCGCCCGCGCACCAAGGAGATGGTCACGCTGGCCATCATCCGCCTCGCGGCCAACGACCCGGTGATGGCCGCGCTGGAGATGGACCGCACGCGCTGGAAGGCCCAGCTCACGAAGGAAGAGCGCAGCTGGATCTGGGGCGTGATCGGCAAGCGCGCCGCGCAGAAGCTGCAGCCCGAGGCGCTCACCTATTTCGCGAACGGCGAAGACCGTTACATGAACGACGACCACCTGGCCTGGAAGGCGCGCACCGGGCTGCGCGCCGGCTCCTGGAATGCCGTGCACGACGCGGTGGGTGCGATGAGCGAGGCGCAGCAGAGCGACCCGGCCTGGGTCTACTGGGAAGCGCGCGCGGTGCAGGCGCTGAAGCTGCCCGACCCGGTGGCCGCCTCCGCCAAGGCGCGCCAGTTGTTCGAAAGCATCGCCTCGCCACGCGATTTCTACGAGCAGCTGGCGATGGAAGAGCTCGGCCTGCCCATCACCGTGCCGGTCGCGCCCGCGCCTCTCACGGCAGAAGAAGTGGCCGCCGCCCAGAACAACCCCGGCCTGCGCCGCGCGCTGGCGGCCATCCGCCTGGGGCTGCGCAGCGAAGGCGTGCGCGAATGGAACTACACCGTGGGCCTGCACACGCCCGGCGGCATGCCCGAGCGCGAGCTGCTGGCCGCGTCGGCACTGGCCTGCCAGCACGAGCTGTGGGACCGCTGCATCAACACCAGCTTGCGCACGCCCGAGGCGCTGGACCACGCGCAGCGCTTTCCCACACCGCACCGCGCCCAGGTGGTCAGCCGCGCGAACGAGATCGGGCTGGACCCGGCCTATGTGTACGGCCTGATCCGGCAGGAAAGCCGGTTCATCACCGACGCGCGCTCGGGTGTCGGCGCGTCCGGCCTCATGCAGGTGATGCCCGCCACCGCCCGCTGGACCGCGAACAAGATCGGCATGACCGACTTCCGGCCCGCACAGATCACCGAGCGCGACACCAACATCCGCATCGGCACGGCCTACCTCAAGTTCGCGCTTGACGACTTCCAGGGCTCGCTCCCGCTGGCCGCCGCGGCCTACAACGCCGGGCCGGGCCGCTCGCGGCAGTGGCGCAACGGGCCCGTGCTGGCGGGCGAGGTGTGGGCCGAGAACATCCCGTTCGAGGAAACGCGCGACTACGTCAAGCGCGTGCTGGCCAACACCACGAACTACGCCGCCCTCATCACCGGCCAGCCGCAGTCGCTGCGCGCGCGGCTGGGCACGGTGGGCCCTCGGCCCGCGAACGTTCCCACCGTCAACCCCGACCTGCCCTGACACGCGCCCCACGCGCACCGCATCCCATGAAAAACATCCTCGTCCTCGGCGGCACCGGCTTCATCGGCCGCCACGTCTGCGAAAAACTGCACCGCCAGGGCTGGCGCATCACCGTGCCCACGCGCCGCGCCATCAACGCCGCGCGCGTGCAGCACCTGCCACGTGTGACGGTGCTCGAGGCCGACGTGCACGACCCCGGGCAGTTGCTGGGCCTGCTGGACGGGCACGACGCGGTGGTCAACCTGGTGGCGATCCTGCACGGCAGCGAGGACGACTTCGAACGCGTGCACGTGGAGCTGCCCCTGTCGCTCGCCGAGGCCTGCGCGGCAGACGGCATCCGCCGTGTGGTGCACGTGAGCGCCCTCGGGGTGAACCTGGACGCGCCTTCGCGCTACCAGCGCAGCAAGGCGCGCGGCGAAGAGGTGCTGCGCGGCGCCGGGCTGGATCTCACCATCCTGCGCCCGAGCGTGGTCTACGGCGAGGGCGACCGCTTTCTCAATCTGTTCGCGCGCCTGCAGGCGGTGCTGCCGGTGGTGCCCCTGGCCAACGCCCAGGCGAAGTTCCAGCCGGTGTGGGTGGGGGACGTGGCCGATGCGGTGGTCGCCTGCCTGCGCGACAGCAACCTGCCCATGAGCAGCGTGGGCCAGACTTTCGAATGCACCGGGCCCGATGTGCTGACCCTGGCCGAACTGGTGCGCCTCGCGGGGCGGCATGGCAGCCGCCAGCGGCCCATCGTGCCGCTGCCCGCTTCGCTGGCGCGGCTGCAGGCCCGCATCATGGAATGGCTGCCGGGCGACCCGGTGATGAGCCGGGACAACCTGGACTCGATGACGGTGGACAACGTCGCCTCGGGCCAGTGGCCCGACCTGTCGGCGCTGGGCATCAAGCCGGCGCATGTGCAGGGGGTGGCGCCCACCTACCTGGGCGATCGCGGCGGGCGGAGCCAGTTGCTGGATTACCGGAACCGCGTGGTCCGCTGATTCGCGAAACTTCGGGCAAGGGTGGGGTACGGGGGTATCTTTTTTTGGCACACTCGGCGTGCCGATAAAACCAGTACCTTTCACTTACAGGAACGCCGATGTCCACTTCCCCCTTCAAGAGCCTCGCCCGCCGGCCTGCCCCCGGCAGCGACCCCATGGCCCAGCGCCCCGAGCACCACCGCGACGTGGTCAACCGGCTCAAACGCATCGAAGGCCAGGTGCGGGGCCTGATCGAGATGGTGGAAGCCGGGCGCGGCTGCGAGGACGTGGCCCAGCAGATGGCCGCCGCCCGCAAGGCGATGGACAAGGCGTTCTACCGCATGATGGCCTGCTCGGTGATGGAAGCGGTGTCGGAATCGGACTCCGAAATCAACACGTTCCGGCAGGTGGAGCGCTCGACGCGCATTCTCGAAAAATACGCCTGACGCTTTCGTTGCCCATCGACACCGGGGTCCGTATGGCGGCCCGGGTGGGCGCGAATCAATCGCGCGGCGTTTTGGCATCAATGCAAGGCGAGCAACGCCCTACCATGGGCGGCTCTTTCAGGAGATTCTTCCCATGGCACTGCAGCTCTACGTCGGCAACAAGAACTATTCGTCCTGGTCCATGCGCCCCTGGGTGCTCATGAAACAGGCAGGCATTCCGTTCGAGGAAAAGATGGTGCGCTTCGACTCGTTCGACGCCAACTCGACCTTCAAGAAGGAACTGCGCGCCATCAGCCCCATTGCCAAGGTGCCCGTGCTGGTGGACGACGGCTTCGCCATCTGGGACACCCTGGCGATCGCCGAATACCTGGCCGAACGCTTCCCCGAGCTCCAGCTCTGGCCGAAAGACGTGAAGGCCCGCGCCCGCGCCCGCAGCGTCTGCGCAGAAATGCACAGCGGCTTCGGCGCCCTGCGCTCCCACTGCCCCATGAACATCGAAGCCTCGCTGCCCGACACCGGGCGGCTGATCTGGCGCGACAAGGCCGACGTCCGCGCGGACGTCGCCCGCGTGTGCGGGCTCTGGAGCGAACTGCTGGCCGCACAACCGGCCGGCAGCCTGCTGTTCGGCGCCTTCACCATTGCCGACGCCTACTTCGCGCCGGTGTGTTCCCGCATCCGCACCTACGGCCTGCCGCTGCCCGCCGACCTCGACGCCTACGTGGCGCGCGTTCTGGCGCTGCCGGGCGTGCAGGCATGGGTGGACGAAGCACTGGCGGAGCACGACTTCATCGACTTCGACGAGCCCTACCGCCTGGGCCGCTAGCCCGACCGAGCGCCTAAACTCGTCCCCATGAAGATCTATCTCGTGGGTGGCGCGGTGCGCGACGCGCTGATGGCGCGCGGCACGGATGCGCCTGCGGTGTCGCATGCCGACCGCGACTGGGTGGTGGTAGGCGCCACGCCCGAGGCCATGGCGGCCGACGGCTTTCTGCCGGTGGGGCGCGATTTCCCGGTGTTCCTGCACCCGCAGACGCGCGAGGAGTACGCGCTCGCGCGCACCGAACGCAAGACCGCACCGGGCTACCACGGCTTTGCCTTCCACACCGCCGCGGGTGTGACGCTGGAAGACGATCTCGCGCGGCGCGACCTCACCATCAACGCCATGGCCGTGGCCGCCGAGCATGCGGACGATCCGGCCCACGCCCCGTTGATCGACCCGCACCACGGCCAGCGCGACCTGCGCGACGGCGTGCTGCGCCACGTCACCGGTGCGTTCGCCGAAGACCCGGTGCGCATCCTGCGGCTGGCTCGCTTCGCGGCCCGCTTCCCCGATTTTTCCGTGGCGCCCGAGACCATGGCCCTGATGCGCCGCATGGTCGACGACGGCGAGGCCGACCACCTGGTGGCCGAACGGGTGTGGCAGGAACTCGCGCGCGGCCTCATGGAACAACGCCCGAGCCGCATGCTGGAGGTGCTGCGCGACTGTGGCGCGCTGCAGCGCCTGCTGCCCGAGGTGGCGCGCCTCTGGGGCGTTCCGCAACGCGCGGAGTACCACCCGGAAGTGGACACCGGCGTGCACCTGATGATGGTGATGGACATGAGCGCGCGCCTGCACGCGCCCCTGACCGTGCGCTTCGCCTGCCTGTGCCACGACCTGGGCAAGGGCACGACGCCGGCCGACGTGCTGCCGCGCCACATCGGCCACGAGGAGCGCAGCGCGCGGCTGCTGCGCGGCGTGTGCGAGCGGCTGCGTGTGCCCAACGACTGCCGCGAACTCGCCGACGTGGTGGCGCGCGAGCACGGCAACATCCACCGCAGCGGCGATTTCAGCGCGGGCGCCGTGGAACGCCTGCTGGAGCGCTGCGACGCGCTGCGCAAGCCAGCGCGCTTTCACGAGGTGCTGCTCGCCTGCGAGTGCGATGCGCGCGGCCGGCTGGGCCTGGAAGAGCAGCCCTACCCGCAGCGCGAACGGCTGGCGCTGGCACTGGCGGCGGCGCGGTCGGTGGACACGGCGGCCGTGGCCGCGCAGGCCCAGTCCGAAGGGCTGGCGGGTGAGCGCGTGGGGCAGCGCATCCACCAGGCGCGCGTGGCGGCGGTGGCACAGGCGCTGGGCCAGGCCAGCCCCGAGCCTTCGGGCGATTGAGCGCAGGCGGCGCCCGTCAAGCGACCGCAAAGTCTCTCACCCGGGCGGTGGGTTAAAACGATTTTTCACGACATGGGAACGCCTACCCTGTTACGGTAGTGGCCAATGAGCACACTCCCAAGGCTGTTGACCGACCGTTCCGCGCTGTTCCTAGACTTTGACGGCACGCTCGCCGATCTGGCCCGGAGACCCGATGCGGTGGAAATCCACCCCACCCTGCAACCCCTGCTGCACGACCTGCACGCCCGGCTGGGGGGCGCACTCGCACTCGTGACGGGCCGCTCCCGCGAAGACCTGGAACCCATGCTCGCCTCGCCCTGGCCCTGGCCGGCGGCGTTCGAGCACGGCGCGGTCCGGCTGTCGCCACACGGCGGCGCGGCGACCACGCGGCCCAGCGGGCTGGCGCGCGCCATCGCCGCCGCCGAACAGCTGGTGGCCGGCCATGGTGGCCTGCTGCTCGAACGCAAGCAGACGTCGATGGCCCTGCACTACCGGCAAGCCCCGAAGCTGGAAGCGCTGTGCATGAGCACGCTCCAGCAGGCCATCGCCGACGAGCCCGGCCTGCAGCTGCTGCGCGGCAAGGCGGTGGTGGAGGTGAAGTCGGCCCGCGTGAGCAAGGGCGCGGCGATCGAGGCTTTCATGCAGGAAGCGCCGTTCGCCGGCCGCGTGCCCGTGTTCGCGGGCGATGACGTGACCGACGAGGCGGGCTTCGAAGTGGTGCAGCGCCTGGGCGGCGAAGGCATCAAGGTGGGCGATGGCCCGACGCACGCCCGCCACCGCTGCCCCAGCCCCGAGGCCCTGCGCGCCTGGTTGTCCGACGCCCTTCTCACCCCGAACACCGCACCATGAAGACCTCCGGCTTTGCACCGCCCGCGCCTCCATCGCTCTCGCTGGGCATGGTGGGCAATTGCGCCTTCAGCGCGCTGATCGATCCGCATGGCCGCGTGGTCTGGAGCTGTCTGCCGCGCTTCGATGGCGACCCCGTGTTCCATGCCCTGCTGGGCGGCGACGATGCCGAGCAGGGGGCCTTCGCCATCGAGATCGAGAACCTGGCCGAGGCCACGCAGCGCTACGAGCACAACACCGCCGTGCTCGTCACCGAGCTCTGGGACCGCGATGGCAATGGCCTGTCCATCACCGATTTCGCGCCGCGCTTTCTCTCGCGCGGGCGTTACTTCAGGCCCACCCAGCTGGTGCGCCGCGTGCGCCCGCTCAAGGGTGCGCCGCGCATCCGCGTGAGCCTGCTGCCGCGCTTCGACTGGGGACGGGCGGCGCCCACCATCACCTCGGGCAGCAACCACATCCGTTATGTGGGCGACGGGCAGACGCTGCGCCTGCACACCGACGCGTCCATCAGCCACGTGCTCTCGCGCGAGCCCTTCCTGCTGATGCGTGAGCACAACTTCATCTTCGGCCCGGACGAGACGCTGGACACCGGCATCGGCGACACGGCGCGCCACTTCGAGCAGGAGACGATTTCCTACTGGCGCAACTGGAGCCGCCGCCTGGCCTTGCCGCTGGAGTGGCAGGAAGCGGTGATCCGCGCGGCCATCACGCTCAAGCTTTCGCTGTACGAAGACACCGGCGCGATCATCGCGGCGATGACGACGAGCATCCCGGAATCGCCGGGCAGCGAGCGCAACTGGGACTACCGCTACTGCTGGCTGCGCGACGCCTTCTTCGTGGTGCG
>VFQP010000303.1_pt1 | contig 113558 bp, 184 predicted proteins | sample 3512351 | NCBI WGS metagenome assembly VFQP01 (sample SAMN10412372, study PRJNA504923) | tailings metagenome | isolation source: Relicate 1 Philex TSF1 revegetated site | place: Philippines: Tuba, Benguet | collected 2017-08-29
GCATGACGTTTCTTTGCCATGGTTGCTCTATGTAGTGGATTTTTGAGAGATTTTTGCATGGGGAATGATGGTAAAGAAGAGTGGTTTTTCACGGAAAATGCCGGGTTGATTATCGATGCGCTGTTAGACATGTTGGGCATAGGGTCTAACATCCAGCAGTCAAATCTTGACGGCCAACTTGGTTGAGTGCATATGCACAAAGCACCACTTGATTATGAGGACAAATAGCACACAGTGCGTCAATATTGATCCTCCATCCTCCCTGCACCACAAGCAAAGGCAATAGCCGCACAAACATAGCACGCACATCATGACTAGCGGGCCGCCAGTACTAGAAGCTCATGATGATCAACCTGAAGCTGTGAGAGAAGCATTACAGCGTGCCAAAATCAGCTGGATGCGAAACACGGATGTTTTCGATTTGCTGACCAACCATGCAGCCTACAACCTCCCCGTTTCAAAGGAGGCACCACATAGACCAGCAGGTGCGTGGTGTATGTGGGAAAGGGAGGGAAAGGGGAGGGAATATGGCTGGGGGACGGTGCCATGCGTACCTCAACAACAACAGGTGGCAGTGTGTTTTTGTTTGACCGCACCGCTGTGCGCTTTTTCCGAAAGGATGGTTTTGCATGGCGTAAAAAGCCTGATGGCCGCACCGTCCGCGAGACCCACGAGAAGCTCAAGGTGGGTGCGGGTGGAAATACACACACACCATGGTGACAATGTCGGGGTCGTATGCACACAACACACCTGCTGTGCACCGCCACAGGTGAATGACAAGGAGGCATTGCATTGCTATTATGCACATACAGAACCATCAGACGGGATACAGGTGTGTTTGTCTAGGCAACTTGTTGCGCATCACACGTGCGTGCACCATCATGTTTCTCATCATCGCATCAATTACCATCGCCACACCAACCACACTCTCTGGTATACCTCCACCACACCCTGCACCACTATACCACAACCCAATCAACAGCGCCGTTGCTATTGGCTAACTGAAGCAGTAGAAGATATCGTTCTTGTGCATTACTTGCAATTGATCTCACCCCGCCACACTGCACGCGCCCTAGCCAGGGCCGGCAGCACCAAGTCACAGCCACATGGCGCCATACCCACAGAAGATGCATCCACACTGAGCAACACGCCAACCAGCTATGGAAGTAGTCCAGCGGGGTCATTGCTCGGTGTGGGGGAGGATGGTGGTGGGTTGGTACAAGAACAGCAGCAGCAGCAGCAGCAGTTGTCTGGGTTTGTCACACCCGAGGTGTGTGTGACTGTGTGTTGGTGTGTGTATGGCTGTGTGTTGGTGTGTGTATGACTGTGTGTTGGTGTGTGTTACCTATTTGTGCAACGTACACCGCAACTGTGTCGATTGTATGTTCAACGTGTACGAATATCTACAACCATGCATACACTCTTGGTATACAACATACACCCAACACATACACCCAACACCCTCCTTTCAAACACACATACAGGGGCCATACATGGTACCCACATCCCTCCACCAATCATTCAGCCACCCACAAGTGGCCATGATGGGCAGCACACCACACCACACCATACCACCAGACGTAGCCGCCGCAGCAACTGCCGCTGTGCATGCACAGTTTGGCATACCCCCACCATCACCATTAGCAGCAGCAGCATTAGTAACACACAAATCCACGGGAGAGAGTGGTGGGTCACTCAATGGAGTGTGGCCACAGCAGCAGCATATACAACAGCAGCAACTACTACAACAGCAACTACAACAACAACAGCAGCAACAACAGCGGGATCCATACAACCGTTCAATATCTGCATTTAGCAGTGCCTCCATGCATGCCACCATGCCAGCATCACAAACCCTTGGTGTGCGTGCCCAGTCAGCACCAGGGTTTATGTCAGGGGACTTGTCAATGGATCTGTCACTGGATCTACCCAAGCTGCCATCGTTGTTGATGGATTCGGAGATGCTGTCAACATCCCCTGACAAGATACCAGGGCTGAGTGGTACGTGAAAGGGGGATGGCAAAGTGGGGGTGCTGGGGGGGGATCAGGGGTTGCGTGCTCTCGATGTGCATGCTGATGATCCTATCTACCTGCGGTGTGACCATACACACTCATACACTTCCTCCACAAACAACAACAGATTTCACACAGATGCATGCTGCTGCTGCAATGGCGGGTCCCTCTTCTCACACCAACCACGCACTCCCCCCCGTGTCTCTCATGCCACCACCGCCCGCCATTGCCACACACAATGTTGTCGATGACGACGAACCCACCCATCGCGCACGCCGGCAGCGTTCAATGTACACCACCAGCACCACACAAACAGAACACCCATATGTACCGTACAATCCACCCACACGCACCACCTGCGAGGTGGGATGCCAAACAGATTTGTCGGGACCAGTGGGGCCCCTCCTCCCCCCGGGGGTGCCGGGCCCCTCCCCCACTGCAAGCCCATGGAGCAGCCACCCCCCCTCTCCTCGTGCCAATGGGACAGTCTCACCCAGCACCTCGTTGACCTCGTTTGACCAACACATGCAAAAGCTCAAGCTTGCTTCCCCTACACCTTCTGAACACGGGGTGGTAGATGCACCCTCCCCAATCCCTTCCCCTCCTCCGCACCCTGTCACGGGTGGTGCTGGAGCACCTGCCTCACCATCCATGGGGCTGGGAGGGGGGCCTTCCACTGGAGGTGGACCCCTGGCATCTGGTCCCCTGGCATCTCCCTCTGGAGTGGGTGTAGGGGGAGGTGCACAGCAGCATGCAGGTGTCGGGGGAGGTGCACAGCAGCATGCAGGTGTAGGGGGTGGCGCACAGCAGCATGCAGGTGTCGGGGGAGGTGCACAGCAGCATGCAGGTGTCGGGGGAGGTGCACAGCAGCATGCAGGTGTAGGGGGTGGCGCACAGCAGCATGCAGGTGTCGGGGGAGGTGCACAGCAGCATGCAGGTGTCGGGGGAGGTGCACAGCAGCATGCAGGTGTAGGGGGTGGCGCACAGCAGCAGCAGCATGCGTATATGCCTACTGAACTGTCACTGGTGCACTATTCAGAGGACTGGGATCCTGCTCTGCTGCAGCAAGACATGGTGGATGTGATAGAGCAACCACCACAGGAAAAGGGGGGACATGGTGGGGGACATGGGGGTGGGCCCGGTGGGGGGGGAGGGGCCGGGGAGGCGAGGAGAGGTGCACACACACAGCATGGTGTGCAAGCATAGCGTTGAATATGTGCATGTCGCGGAGTGGGTGTGACACATGCAGGATGGGAGGCTTTGGAATGATGGTGCTTGTGTATGTTTTATTTTTGTTCATGTCTTATTTGTGTGTATGTGTGGTTTAGGATGGTCACAGTGTACCATGGAACATGTTACTCATGTGTCCCTGGTGTATGTGCTTCTTGTGCTTGCCATTATGCATTTGTGTGTGTGTGTGTGTGTGTACCTGCTGTGAATGTGCAGGTACACATACATGCAGATACACAGGTGTTCACTCGATTTAATGTCATTGTTGAATTCAGTGCACTGTGTTGTCGACATGTGTACCTGCCCCTCCCTGCTGAGGTTGGTGTCAGTTACATATCGTGTTGACCAACAAAATTGTGTTGACCCAATATCTTGTTGCATATTCGCAAACGTTTTTTGTAACATCATTATCATTTCGACTTACGGAGAACAGCAACAACTGGTATACACTGCTGCCTGGTATACACTGCTGCCTGGTATACACTGCTGCCTGGGGTATACACTGCTGCCTGGGATTATATCCTAGTATATCCTATTCCTAGTATATCTTTTCCAGTATACCATCAAGCTCATCAGGGTCAAAGGGGTCGCCATGGAAGGGAATAATCTTGGAGAACAACGCATCTGCATAGGCATATGCTTTGAGGAAGGAGCGGGTGCAGTTGATGTTGTCCTGCTTGCTGTGCTGGGGTTTGCATACCTGACACCCAGCCCCTGTGTGTGTTTTGAGGGGGGGAGAGGGGGTTGATGGTGTGTATGGGTTTTGAGGGGTTTGTGCAGTGTATCAAACGGCACCACATGCAACACCGACGTATTCACCACCATGACCAACATCCACAACATACAGTGCACAAGCAGGGGTCCATGCTGGTCCCCCAACATGTCTTCCCTCCATGACTGAGGCCACAGGTGATGCAGGTAGTCATCAATGCATAGCAGCTTTTCACGATACTCGACTGGCTTTGACTTGAGCAGGTGGGAAATTGCAATTTGATTGGGCAGCCCTGGGCGCCAGTTGGGGATTTCGGTGTGCAGGCGCTGTGTGTGAAGAAATGAGAGGGGGTGTGACATGCATGTGTGATGTGGATGTGATATGTGTGTGCATGAGGGGAGCATAGAGAACACACATAGTGGTGAACACTAGTCGACACACATACTAGGGTCCATTCATAATGTAAAAGTGTGATGCATGATGCGGCGACGCGTGCATGTGTGGGCATGTTCATGTACACTGCTATAACGTACATACACTCACACACAACATACCGGTTCAAGGGCCCCCCCTGGCATCCATTCAGGTTGGTGATACACAGCCCAATCGTTGAAAAACTGACGAGTCCACATGCTGTTGCGAAACAACATCACTCCCGTATTGAACGCTGTGTGTGCATGTGTGTGTAAAGCAATATACAGAATATCTCATCAATGGTATCCCTCACACACACAACCCACCACCACAACTCACCAAGTGGATCGAATTTCTCCTTCATCTCGCGATCGTTGCCGGCCCACATGACCACATGGTACCCCTGATATTTTTCCAGTGGGATATCCTGCCCCAACTCGACAAACAGTGCATCACTGTCCACCCACAGCACCCATTCATTGTCGTTGGGTTCCAGTGCATCAAACACAAGCTGCAGCGCTGCCAACTTGTTCCAATTGCCCCGCATGTCACGCTGCACATCCGCGGTAAACCATGAAAAGCTGTAGTTGCGTGCTATGGCATAGTTTTCCTTGTTTTTCACAGACAGCATTTCGAGCCAGTTGCCCATCATGGTTCGTTCGCATGGACGTTTGTGCACGGTGGTGACAATGTGGATGTGGCCGTTGTATGGTGGGACCTTGACAATGGGGGGGACAAGGGGGACCCACCCGGATTTGGGATGCATGGATTCTGCTTGCTCTTTTCGGTTGAGTGATGATAATTGAATCTTCAGGGTGAGTTTGCCACCTGGATGGGTTTGTTGTGGGAGGTGTGGAGGAGGAGGAGGATGCACCGCGCTATGGAAGACCTGTCACACCGTATTGTGGTCGTTCTATCAGCTGGTTTCTGTTTGCTACTTGTAGCCACATAGTCACTGTGTGTGTTTGTGTTGTTGTTGTGAGTACTCAGTATACAGGTAGTGGCACGTTGTGAACAACACTCTACTATAACAACACACACCGAGCAGCCCGGCAAGGCTGACCAATGCAATACCAAGTGCAATGCGTGTCACTCTGATATCTGATCGACCAATACGTGGGGATTCTATCCGTGTAAACATGTTGATGGAATGTGTTGCGTGCGTTGGTGTGGGTGGTCAATGGCTATATTGTACCATGCGGCATGCAACGCTGCATTGATTGCTTGGCGTACGTGGCACGCTAGATTACGTTGTAGCACAGTTTTATCGTGTTTAGAAAATGTATTGGGAGCCTTTGCGACGAACGCGTGCTGCAATGCGAGAGATGCTGCGAGCCAAATGTGGTCTATCGCTCTTTTGTTGCTTGCACAGCTTTGCGGGATTGAAAAATATGCAGAACTAGCAATCAATAGCGCGTTTTCTCGAAAAACTGATTTCATCAACCTGTCGAGACCTGGCCAAGAAGGGGAAATATGGTGACCACTGTATTTTCCAGCACCAACCATTTTCCCACCAAACAGGTCCACTATAGGCACTATATCACAAAAACTATATATTACGGTACAACCACACATCCAACCAAAAGATGTCGCAAACCCTGATCAATCATCAAGGGTTTGCTGCAGGCCACACAACTGGCAGCAAGGATGCTTTATCTATCCGTACACACATTTGTACAACACGTGTGCATGCGGCAAGGGGTATCAAACGTGCCCAGCGTTGCAGACAAGCAACCATCACCCATGCAAAGGCACCTTCTGACGCTGTCATGAAGTTTGCACCAGCCCTACCAGGCACAGCAGACGATACACTGGATTGTCCAACGATTAGGGACAAGCTCAACCCCAGGTGAGTTTGGTGTTGGAGTGCATCTAGGTCAAGGTTGTTCTTGGCAACAGCAACCATATGACACACAACAGGCCATCTCCATTTGTGCTGCACAACAACTGGGGAGGTGGATTTGGTATGTGGGTGTTGTACACATGCATCTCTACACCATCTCTATGCCATCATGCACCCATGGTCATCTCCCCATCATCACACAGTTTCTGATGAGGATCGTGTGGCACTTCAATCCCTCAAGTTTGCATCACCTGAATCTGCTGGTGCCTCATGTGTCGATGGTGAGGGTGAGATTTCCAATGGCAATGGTCCAGGCAATTGGCTCGAGGCCAGTGTGGAATCTCTGTGTGTGCCATTGCCAGCATGGGCTATGCGTGCAGGTGCACGTGAAACCATCTATTTCAACCCTGCAGAAACAACAGTCGCAGTTGTGACATGTGGTGGTCTGTGTCCAGGTGTGGTGATGAGATGGGAATGTGTGTGCATCATGGATATGCTTATGCATGAACATCTTGTCCATATATGCACTGAAATTGTACATGCATACACTCAAAACCATGTGTGCACAGGGTTGAATGATGTGGTGCAGGGGTTGGTCAAGAAATGCCTCGACTATGGTGTACCAGAGTCAAACATCATGGGCATCCGGTGCGTTGACTTTTTTTTGTGCCTGCACACATATACGCACCTACACACGTATTCACAAATAACACAAAAGCCATCCACACACACAGGTATGGGTATCGAGGGTTTTATGACAAAAAATACAAGCCCATTACCCTCACACGAAAGTACATCGAGGGCATCCAGCTAGAGGGGGGGACCTTTTTGGGGACCAGTCGAGGTGGTGCCAATATCAAGTAGGTTACATACAGCATATGTAGTATGTAGTATATGTAGTGTGTATGCATGTTGGGGTGGTGGGGTTTTGATTGGGTGCACAAAAGGGTGTTTGTGTAGCCTCTGTGGTGAAGCAAGCAGCATGTCTGTATTCATACACACACCATAACAGACCATACTCATATACTCACCACAACACCATGTGCATTTTGTGTGCATGCACTCCCCCATACACACACTCACACACTCTCACACACACACACTACACACTACACACACACACACACTCCCCCCCATACACACACAGGGAGATTGTGAAACGCATCGACATGTGGGGAATTGACATCGTGTTTGTGGTGGGTGGCAATGGTGGCAATGCAGGGGCCAATGCTATACAGGAGCAGTGTGCAAAGGATGGTATACTGTGCAGTGTGGTGGGTGTGCCCAAATCTATAGACAACGACATACTACTGGTATGAAGAGGGGAAGGGGTGGGGGAGTGATGGGGAGGGTGGTGGTGTGCATAGTATTGTGCGATGGGTGGTAGGTAGTGCATGCTGTGCTTTGCTATGTGAATCATGTGCAGCGCAACCATGTATGTACATAATACATACTTGACTACGCACACTACATGCACTGGACAACACATATACTATATATTCAACAACACCCACTGTATATACTCGACAACACCCACTCTACATTCAACAACACCCTCTCTCCCCACACAGATTGACAAGTGCTTTGGGTTTGACAGTGCAGTGGAGGAGGCACAGAGGGCACTGCTGGCAGCCAAGGTGGAAGCTTCTAGCGGGTTCAAGGGGATAGGCATAGTGAAGCTTATGGGGCGTGATTCCGGATTTATTGCAATGCAGGCCTCACTGGCATCAGGTGAGGGGGGGGGGCTGGGTGTTGTGTGTGTGTGGGGGGGGTGTATGTGAGGGTGGGGGGGGGAGTATGTGAGAGTGTGTATGTATGTATGAGTGTGTATGTATGTATGTATGTATGGGTGTGTATATATGTACGAGTGTGTATGTATGAGTGCGTATGTGCGAGTGTGAAGCCCACACCCACATGCACACAGGTGTGGTTGATGTGTGTCTCATCCCAGAGGTCCCCTTTAATTTGTATGGTGATCATGGACTGTTTGCATACTGTGAGCGCATACTCAATGAGCGAGGGCACATGGTGATTTGCATTGCAGAGGGTGCTGGGCAGGTATGTGTGTGGGTGTGGGGTATATGAGGGTGTTGTTGGTGTGTGGTTGGGGGGGGGTATGTGGTTTGGGGGGTACATGTGGGTGAAGGGGGGTTATATGTTGGTTTGGGAGTATGTGTGTGTGTGTGCAGGTGTATGTGGGTGTGGGGGTATCCACCGCACCCTTCCCCTCACCCACCCGAGCACACCCAACCACACACACAACAACACACACAACCACAACCACACACAAAGGACATATTGGCACAAGGCAATACAGCCACAGATGCCAGTGGCAACCCCATATTAAAGGATGTGGGGTCATGGTTGAGGAATGAAATGAAGGCTTACTTTAAAGAGGCTGATGTGAAATACATAGACCCCAGCTATGTATGTGTGTGTGTATGTGTGTGTGTGTGGTGGTGTGCATGTGTGTGTTTTGCAGTGGTGTACATGCATGCATGTATGTGTGAGTGTGTGCTCACGCATTCTTGGAAACCTACATATCCTGATTTCACATGCTTACATCACTAGTGCACATCACTATACACACACTACTATACACAGATGATCAGATCAGTGCCCACCAACTCTGGTGACCGCATTTATGTATGTGGGGTGCATGGATGTGAAGTGCTTGTATGTGGGGTATTGACGATGATGATGTCGATGATGATGTCGATGATGGGTGTGGTGGGAATGGTAATGGGTGTATGCATGTGCTTTCATATTCACATGATCAACTCATATCTTTCATAATTCTCTCTCTCTCTCTCTTCATAATACTCTCTCTCTCTCTTGTCATACACAGTGCAAGGTGTTGGCACACAATGCAGTCCATGCAGCATTTGCAGGATACACAGGGGTGACTGTGGGCATGGGTATGTAGGGATATTTGTGTGCTATCGTATGTAGTGTCATCACGTGTTGTTTTGTGTTTTACATTGTTTTGTGTTATCATGTGTTGTTTTGTGTTGTTTGTGTCTTCATGTGATCGGTCATCAGCACCACCACCACTCCTCACAACACACACTCTTCAACCCCCCCACACACAGTCAACACCCACTATGTCTATCTCCCCATACCCGTCATCATTCAAGCACCACGCAAGGTTGACCCCAAGGGGAAGATGTGGAACAGGCTGCGTGCCTCTATTGGGTATGTGTTGGTTACGATAGGGTGGGTACCTGTGTATTGCTGATGATAGATAAGGGGAGGGAAGGGGGGGTGTATTTGTGCACATGTGTGTGTGCTGTGCAGGAACATGTACCTGTGTGTATATGTGTGATGTATGGAAATTCATGTGCATTGTGACAGTCGTGTGTGAATATATATATCTTGACATCATCACCTCTACATGGAGCATCTACATCTCCTCACAGGCAACCCAACTTTTACTAGACACACATGAACATGGTTTCCTAACACACATGCGCTGCAAGAACAATATATTGTCTCTTGTGTCGAGGATTGCATATTTGTGTGTTTGTGTATGCACAGATATACTGTATATGCAGATACACAACCATGCAGGCAGGACACATGCAGGCAGTGCACAACAACACCAAAGAAATGAAGCAAACATAAACCCCACATCCATCCATTTGGTGTTGTCTACACAAGCCATAGTATTACATACCTGCCCCAAGGGTGTATATGGTGTGGTTGTGTATCATCCAAAATACATTTGTGTTTTTTCATACACATGTTTTGTGAATGTAACATAACACCCTTTTTCCTGTTGGAATTTACAAGTATAGCCACGTCACAGCCATGACTGGCACAGCCACGAGTCACAATCAGCTAAAGCCATGTCACGAGGCAACCATCGGTGTACATCAACATATGTGTTACAACAGGATACAATACATTGCATGCACGAACAATCAAGTGCAAAAATCCAGCACACGTGCACAAACCTGCTCGTGCCTGCCTCACCCATAAAGTACATTCACCTCGCAATCACCTCACACACATCACATCGCCCCTTCCCGGCCTTCCATCCCCCCCACCCCCCCACCAGGTCCCTTGCACCTCAACACCAAGTCCCTACACATGCTCCTTGTTTCCATCCCCATCTTGTCCCCATGCTGCTGCACAAAGCGTTCCACTGCTGCCATTGCCTGTTTGTCATACTGCCACAATGTGGCAATCCCAATATCTGTATTGGATAGGCAGTGGAGACAATGAATTGCCTCTGTGTGCACATCTGTGTGGGTGGGTGGGTGACGTTTACGTTGAGGTGGAACTTGATGGGTGGTAGACAAGGACAGCATGACAATGGGATTTGAAAATGGCGATGATGTGGTGTATAGCATCCCACCTCAAATCAACACTATACTCATTATTCAGTGACAACACCTACCATGATCCATTGGTCCATTGAGCACCTTGATCAGGAGTGGTACGACATCTGCATCAATAGCAATCGCTGCACATGAAGGATCCCACTGCACCACACGCCTCACACGCTGACACCCTGCTTTGACAAACATGGGGGTTGATGCAAAGAGGAGCTTGACTGATGATTCCACTGTGCCTCGACCTGTGTAGTGCACGGGTGGGTGATGCCCACGGTCGTTGCAGGGTTGCACACATGCACAAACACACACCGAGGAGGGGAAATGTATTATATGCCATGGCTGCAATGACACCCAGTGCAATAGCCTTGACAATCTTGGTTGCAAGCTTGTCCATCTTTTCATCATCTTCCTTGACAGCTTGACCTGTGGCGGTAATGATGGGATGAGAGGTGATATGATTATAAGGTGATGGGACAATCAGGTCGTTCTTACTTGCAAATCCTCTGATATGATGTGAAAAAGAGGTTGTGCGTGTTTGTGAGTACAAGCAAGCCTGCACACGAGCCAGGTCAACAGGCATCGTGTGTGCTGCAACGCTGGCTTTTGATGTAGCACATGGCTGCAGCATCCATCGCGCTGCAGCCCAACTGCACCTTCTCGTCGTTGTCCACAACATATTGAGATACATAAAAACAGAATGAAAACAATACGATGTACAAAACCAGCACAAAAACTCGTCTTCACAGAACAACTTTGACCAGCATATTCACGAGCAATCATGATCTTGTTCACCAGCTCTTACTGGCACTGGAATCGTCTATCATCACTGCACAACAATAAACACAACATTGTGCACCATCGCAGCGTACCACACCATAATGTCCATCGACAGCACAGCCACCTTGCGTGTCCCACACCCTCCCACACGCCTCACACGCTCGCACCCCACGCCGCTCCTGCGGCTGAGGCACAACCCAGCACCAGCTCCACACCACCGCGTCGCCCCAAGCGCAGGGCCCCTGCTGTCCCCCTTCGTCGAAGTGACCTGGTCTACACGAGAAGGATTTTTTACACTGTGACTGGCACACAGCTGCAGCTGCACCAACACATTGCTGGCATTGATGAAGAGGTATGGGTGATGGTGCGAGTATGGTAGGAGTGTGGTTGGGGGTGTATGCAAAACATACCCAATACAAAACACACACCTCACAATACAAAACACACCTCACAAAACAAAGCACGCCTCACAAAACAAAGCACGCCTCACAAAACAAAGCACGCCTCACAACCCCCCAATAAAAAGGATGCTGCCCTCACTGAGTTGCAAGTGGTCATGCATGTAGAGGGCACAGGTGGGTTGGATCACTTTGTGAGGATACGTGTGACTGGCAGTGTGCACATACAATGTGCTGCATGCTTGGGGCCATGTCAGTGGCGCGTAGACACAGAAACACAGGTATGTAGGGAAGAGTAGGTAGGGGTTATATACAGGATGTATGTAGGAAGGGCACGGTGCAATATACACATAACTGCACAGCACACGTGGTGGCACATGAAGTATGTTGTGAAGTATGTTGGCCACCTCTGTGTGGTTGTACATCCCACTTGCAACACAACGCCCATCCACATCACTTTTCCCCATCTCCCATCCCCATCGCCCATCCCCAAAACAAACAAGGTGTTCCTCAATAGCAGTGCACGTGCCACCAACCTGGAGAGCAGTGACCCTGATGAAATCCTCTTCCCTGCACGTGTCAACGAAATCGATTTAGGCCCATGTGTATGTGATGCTTTGGCATTGGCATTGCCTGCCACCATCAGCTGCGGCACATCCCGCTGCCTGGGGGGGGCCACCGCTGGGGTGGGCCTGGATGGTGAGTCGTCTGGGTGGAGGACGGTGCCTGCTGGTGCGAAAAAAGAGGGGAAGAGGAAGGGGAAAAGGGGAGCCAAAGGGGGCCCATTTTCAGTGCTGGCAGGACTGAAGGGAGAGGGATGAAAAGAAAGGGGGATGAAAAGAAAGGGGGATGAAAAGAAAGGGGGATGATTGTGGGTGATATTTGCTGAACCTTGTGATCTGTCCAAGTCCTAGTGACCTAGGTGAACGCACACTGGCTGCATAATTTAGTGCCTTATTTCTTTTTGCTTCTCATCTCTTCCCTGGTTTATTTCTTTTTGGTATACAACCAGTTACTGTCGCCAAAACATACACGTTGTAACAAAAACGGATTCTCGCAGCGCATTGGAAAAAGCGTTGCAATTACGTTTTAAAGAAGAAAGGGGTTTGTGAGAAAGGGTTGCTGCCGTACACCAAGAACAGGGTGGCCTTGAATAGAGATGATACACTTGGACACACAGCTACCAACACCGTCAAAACACACCTACACACACGTACATAATTACATACAAAATGCACACAACAACAACACGTACACTCTTCATGTGCATGTTCATGTACACAAACAAGCTAGGAGTGTGTGTGTGTGAATGTTCCTGTGACCCCTGCGCAGCCTTGGGGGTGCACACAGGGGAAAAACAAGGGGGATACCACTATTGTCAACGATGATAATCAACAACATCAATCCTACAACCATGTTTGTACAATGCATACAAAAACACAGCACACATGCATGCATACATGTAAAATACAAAAAGTGAGAGGACAACTCACCAACTCACATGTGTATGTACCGGGTGAGAGTACCCCTTTTCTTTATTCACATGGTGGTGGCAGCACATGTGAACTGCAACACCCAACACGGGTCAATGTGCCATGCTGTTGGATGGTGCAGCATGCACACGCCATACACACCATTCACACAACACCATCATCTGGTGGTGTACCAGGGAAAGACCATGGATGGGGAAAACAGCGCAGTACGAATTATAACATACGCACAATATATAGCAGCGCACACACAATGTGCGTGGGCGCTTGGTGTACGATACAAGCATGGCGGTGCCACACCTACCAACACTACAAGATGTGGACGGTGATCATGCAACAGCACCATGTTCCTACCACTCACAAACAGCTGCGAGAAAGTACTGCACGCAAAAGATCCATTCCTACACAATCATCATGCCGACCACACAAGCACCCATGGCGCACGGCTGGACGATCCCACCCTTGTCATGATACGCAATGGCTCGCAGCCATTCCCCCCCTCCCCACCACCTTGGGGTCTATCTACAGCACGCTGCAGTACCGCTCGGTCATGCGTGTAGTGGTACTCAAGCTGATCGCGCGTAAATCGACGAGGGTGCCCGGGGCATGGCGCATCCCGAACAGCCACCAACTTTTCCCAGCATGCTCGAACAAGCTCTGGCGTAGGTGGTGCGTCTTCGTCAGTGGAGGTACGGGATGTGGTGGACGTGCGCGGGGAGAGTCCCGCCGGGGGGGACATGGATGCACGCGACATGAATGCTGCGCTCGTGGGGGATCCCAGTGGGGAGAGATCACTCCGGCCAGAAAAGCTGTTGCGTGCACACCGTGCCACAAAGCGCACGTATTGCTCTGTCTTGCGGTCTAGTGGGTTGGGCAGCAAGGGTGGCCGGGGTGCTGTGTGATTGTTGGGAGGGGAGGAGGGAATGATGATATGCAAGTACTGGATTGGCGTGGGGGAAAACATCGCACACACAGCTGGTGCTTAAACACCCACACTCACCTGTGTATGCGATGTCATCCCATACGAGTATGGCGCGCATGCTAAACCAAGGACCGTGCTTGGGATGCAAACACAAGTGGGAGGCATCGTCGAGGTACGCAAGACCAATGGCTGCTGCAAGGTGCTGCATGGCCAAAAAGTCGTCACCCTCCCCCATGGGTACGTGTGACCAAAAAATGCGCGAGGGTGGTGGGTCCCCCTGTGCTGTGGCCGAAGCGATGCGCTGCATAATGTACTGATCAAGCGGGTCTGGGTTGTCAAGGAGCCCTGGATTGCACCGACATTCGTCAACAAAGACTTGCCATAGCTCCCGTGTGTTGCCTATGAGCACGCCCAGCGCATTAGCACCTGATTTAACGTCGTGGTTGACGCGTGATGAAATGTGTCTAATGAATGTTTCGTACGTATGCATGCAAACATACCTGCAAGACCCCTGGGTTTGATCTGGACACTCTTTATGTCGTCCGCAAGCGAATCGTTATACCTGGTGTTTGAGTAAGCAAAAAGACGTGACCCACGGTGGGGACATTCAATCGAACCACCAGTCTATAACCCACACATGAACCCACCATGCAATTGAGAATGGTTGAATGATCGAAAAGCCCCCAAGATTGGCCTCCAATGATGAAACAATGCCTCCTACAAGAGAGGAATCTGAATTTGCACACATACGACAAGTATATCTGTGACGCTGCGTGTGTCGATGAACTAGGAGCACCAGTGCGAGTGCCACCAATCCAACGGTGTCGACGGTTTTACAATTGTATTAGTTTGCTGTAGGAGATGCACACTCTGATTGCCAGTGCTCGCTGCTGTGCATTTGTTGTGTACGAGATGCGAATGAGATAATTGCACACCACTAGTGAGTAGAATGTAACTTGCAAAAAATATAGACCGACTTGTGAAAACGAGTTTGAAATAGTATTACTATCACCCCCCCAAAAAGGTTGAGGGGCGCCCTGCATCAACATATGCATCAGTCCTTGCCCCCCGGTGACGCCATGCCAAGCTTGGTCACTGTGTACTCTAATGTATTCGGTGCCTGACACGTTGCTGCGAATTCCATGACGTTGTGCTTGGCCAGCAACCGCAACGACTTCCACTGATACACAGGGTTTTTCACCACCTTGTCCTCTGCAGCCACCTCGTCCCCTGCCTGCATCTGTTCCGCCACAGGCTCGAGAAACTCCTTCAAACTGGGCAGGTGCTCTCGATCCTCTGGCCCCAAGCATTCCCCATTGTCATCAGTTTGATTCCACAACATGTCAAGTGCGGGGGTGCCTAGGACCACTGTGTGTTGGTCCTCTGCTTTTCGCTTGGTCCCAATAATGGGGTGTGCTGGAACTGTATGGTGTGTGGGGATGAGGGTACTGCATGTTTTCTCAAAAAGGGGGCTCCTGTCATGGGACTACTGCAATCCCCCCTCTTTCCAAAAACACACCCATACCAAGTTGTAATGTGGCAGGTGGCTTTTCAAATGAGGGGCACCCTATTGGAATCGCAGCCTTCCATTCCACCCAATGCTTTTCCCGAGCAAGCACCGTGGCTGCCAATGCTGCAACTTCCTTACCCGTGGCCCCACATAATCGCAGCTGCTCCACAGCCAACGCATGCAACTCATCTACATCTTGCAATTGCCGCTGGCGGGGGGCCTCCCCCTTGCCAGGGTGGCGTGCCTGATGCAACAGAATGAGCACTTGGAGCAAAAAATGTTGCCGAAATTCAGCATCACGAAGCTGTAGATGGAAGACTTGGGGGCTTGTCAGAAACTTGGGGTTGTGTTCTCGTACATTATCTATATTGTGGGTGGGTGGGTGGGTGGGTGGGCATGATGACGTTGACGATGATGATGATGATGTGGTGTGCTTGATATGCGTACAAACCACCAACATACACACAACAACACCAACACATACCTTCATCAAGCGTTGCAGCAGTAGTAGACACTGGCTGCTGTTGAAACCGTTGTAATACAGTTTTCACATCTCGTACCATGTGGCCCCACATCCCTTTTTCCAACACGGTGACAGGATTGGCAAACAACGGCTGCAAACCCCAAAATGTGTTGTAGAATGCAACATCCACCGTGTTGCCCTGACTATCAGTGGTACCCTGTTGATGGATGCATGCACGTGTGGCACCCCTGTTGAATTGCATGATGATCACCATCATCCCTTGCGCCATCCACGGATCACCCATACCTCTGCTACGTCTTCTATGTGGGTAACATTTCCTGTATTGTACAAACCAGCCACATTGACACCACTTCGTTCGCTCAGTGGGAAAAATGTGGCCAAGAACATGAGCATGCTGCCACACAGTGCTGGTGCTGATGGTGCACTCACACGCTTGAGGAGGGCATTGATGCTGCGGAGGATGAGTAGCTTGCAATGCTTGTATAATTCGGGCTGGGGGTGAGGGGGAGAGGGTGGTGGGGGAGAGAGACGCAGCGTTGCTGTGGTCATATCCAGCATGACACTTGTGTGACAAACAACACTTGTCAACAACACACCACAATGGCATGCCACACAATACCATCCGCACCATACCTTTTTAAACAGTGCAACCTTGGACTGTATGTATGCAAACACGGCAGGTGCATCGTTCCCACTGCACGCGTCCACCACATCCTCAAGCACACTGAGGCTTGCACCTGTGTGTGCAACAACAATGGCATGCTATGTGTGTGGTGTCTACCACCACAGCATACACGATGTGTGTTGCACTGATGACACACCCATCTCGTACTTGGTTCGGTCTGTCCAGTGTCTGCAAGGTGCAAAGCAATATCGAGCACGCGTGGCAGCAATGGGCTGCTGCTCTTGTCCTCATCTGCCACTGGCCCACAAAAGTCCATCATGGGGGTGCGTGCCTTGTGGGAGGCGGTGAGAATGGCCAACAGCGCCAGGTGAAATGCTGTTTCTACCATTGGCCGTCGATCTTTGGGGATGCTGATTGAAAGAGTACCATCCTATTGTGTATACGTGCGTGGTGTTGGTACACGTGATGCATGGCTGGGGATACAGGCATTGCACACAATCCCTCCATCGCTACCTTGGTTTGTTCTACGTATTCAGGTGAAAAACCTGCAAATGCTTCTGAAAATGCTTCTACTAGTGGTTGGCTGGATGCTGCAGCTTCTAGCAAATGACCCTGTATTGATGGGGAAATCGTGCAGAGGATGGTGGGTGGGTGCATTTGATGCACCAACACACCTGCAAACGCTCAGCATCAAGGCTATCAGCATCTGTGACAGTCATGGTGATGGGGTTTGTGTATGGGGGGAGTTTGGGTTTGTATGGAGTTTGTGTAGCATGTGAACACAACTCGAAAACACAACATGAAAACACCTTGAGCCATCAGCAGCCATGGGCACATGCCATAGAACCATCACCTCCACCTCGTATCACCAACGGGCCATCATGCACCCTCCCAAGCACTGCACCTCGCACACAACCACCCACTGTAGCATGTGACACATCAGCACGATTCGAAGCCACCCACACCACCCATGTTTTACTGATATCCTAATTTTAGCGAATTCAGCTCACTCATCAAACAGCCTCAACAAATGCAGTAGTATCCCCACCATAGGAGCTCGTGTGCATGCTTTCGCCTTGTTACACATCTCGCACATCTCACAATACCGTGTTTTGGCCTTCCCCGGGTTTACCACGGCATCACTACTCATCTCAACAAACATACAAACATAAGGAGCGTCCTGTTTGGCGTGCAGCCAGGGCTGCGCAAAGCCAGCAGCTCAGCCTCGAGCAGTACAGCATGGGAACCCCTGTAGCAAATAGAGACCCTGAGCGCCCCATCTTTCATGTAGCACCACTGCATGGGGGCTGGATGAACGATCCGAATGGACCCATCATGTATCGCGGCAGATATCACTTGTACGTGCATGGACACGGTTTTGCGATGGGACTTGTAGCGCGTTGTAAACATGGATGTGCATCGTGCCTGCCGTTTTGACATGGCTGTATGTCACTTTTGAGAATGCCGTATAATACACAAGCACATACCCATGGCTCGTCATACGCGGTCGTCCTCATCATGGTGTCCCACACACGCCCCACAGGTTTTATCAGCACCTCGTCGACCAGTGTGAATGGGGCTTTGGCCTCGTATGGGGTCATGCAGTGAGCAGCGACCTAGTGACCTGGGAGCACTTGCCGCCTGCGCTCTCCCCCACGCCAGCAACCAGTGATGCCGACGGCTGCTTTTCTGGCTGTGCAGTGCTGGACCAGTGTGGGACACCCACCATCTTGTACACGGGGGTGCGCTTGCGGAGCAACCCTGATTGTGGGCCATTGCCCCCTGTAGAGCATGATCTCAACCAGCCGTTTATTGAGACCCAATGCATAGCAACACCCATTGACGGTAGGGTTTTTGTTTTTGTTTTGTTTTGGGGGGGAGGGGGGTTGCGTCCATGTACTCTTGCCGTGTGGATGGAGCATGGTGAATTAATAGCACACATAATGTGGGGTGCACTATGACATGGCACTCACCATATACCCCCTCCATCACCATCATCAGGCAAGGATGACCTCCTCATTTCCTGGCGTCGTGAGGAAACCCCGTTTCTCGAGCTCCCACCAGCAATCCCCGAACTTGCAGGCTGGCGTGATCCCTTTATCTTTGAGACGGGTGGAAACGGCAGGGAATGGGGCATGCTCATCGGCACGGGTTTCAAAGATCGTGGTGGTGCCACCCTCGTCTACCGCTCCCATGACCTCCGCAAGGGGTGGCGTGTGGTTGGCATGCTGTGTGAAGCAGACGACCTGTCCACCGGGAAAATGTGGGAGTGTCCGATCTTGGTCAAACTGCATCGTGTCCCGCAGTCAACGCGAAGTCAAACCTATAGAGGACTCCACAAGTGGAGCAGCACTGATTCTTTTTCCTTTGGCAAGCCAAGTGCGTCCCTAACAGGTTCTATGGAAACATCCGGTGGCAGCGGTGGTGAAACCCTCCTGCCCACATCCGATGTCCTGCTCGCCAATCCCAAAAGCATGCTGGTTGTGGATGGCACTGATGAGCCCAGCAACACCACCTCCACAGCATCACAGCAGTTTACGCATTTGTTTTGTGTGTCGCCCGATGCACCAGTCAACCCTGTGTTGTATTGGATTGGATCGTATGATGCAGAGCAGGTCAAGTTTGATCTTGAGAATGCCAAGGGGCCGTTTAAGCTGGTGTGTGGTGTTGTGGGATGTGTTTGTGTGGTGGGTAATGTGTGTGTGGTGGGAAGTGTGTGTCTCTGGAGTAGTGTTTGTGAGAGAGGAGGGAATGTGCAGTTGGAAAAACAATTACTCAAAGAAAACCAGACACCACTATACAGCACACACATGTACTCACAACAACAACAACAACAACAGGATCTTGGTGACATTTTGTACGCCCCCAACATGATGACAGATGACCGTGGCCGACACCTCCTGTGGGGTTGGCTGCAGGAGCGTCGACGTGTGGGATCCTATGATTACAGTGGATGCCTGAGTCTCCCCCGTGTGATGTATTTGCGGGGGGATTCGTTGATACAGGAGCCTGCACCAGAGGTGACTGCACTGCGACAGGGGGAATCATGGTATGGAGGGTGTGGTGATGTGATGGGTGGTGATGATGGATGCTGTCTACAGCCACAGATCAGCACACATCAAGCAGCAATCAGCAGGGCGCACATCATGCTTTTTGCACGACACATGCCCCCATGCACCATGCACTATACCTTCCCACACCATCACAAACATCGCAGGCATGGTTCTGATTTCATGGTGTATGCAGAGGAAGGGGTGCCATTGCAACTTGTGGGGGGACAGGCACTGGAGATTGAGCTCACTCTTGCTCGGCACGAGTGCACCGCTGCTGGTGTGCATTTTAAAAGCTGGCGTGCGGATAGTGAGGATGCTGTGATTGTGGTGGATTGGGAACGACAAGAGCTACAGGTGCAGGGTTATGGTTTGGGATGATGATGGTTTGGGATGATGATGGTTGATTCACCCAGGATTCACCTTGGTTTTGGCGACCAGCAGTGTATCTACAGCACATACACCAATCCCCTCCTACACACACATTTACAGGCTATATTTTCGGATGGTGGTGAAGTGGATCTGGTGACCCTTCCCCATCTTGACCTGGGCCTGTCCGATCGCCTGCGCTGCATCGGGGGTGCCCTTGAAATGCGTCCCACAGCGCTGCTCGAGCCCATCACCCTGCGTGTATTTGTAGACCACAGCTGCGTGGAGGTATTTGTATCGACTGGCCAAACGCTCTCGACCCGGGTGTATCGTGGAGAGGCACCCCCATTGGCTGGTGCAGGCATCGAATTGGTGTCGTATGGTGGTGCAGCACGCGTGGAAACCATCACTGTGTATGAAATGGGAAGCATATGGAAGCCAGAGGCAGTGGTACTCCCACCACCATCGCTCGCAAAGAGCATCACACGAACTATGAGTGCACTGGGATTGGCGGCATTGGGTCCCGAGGGGCAAGGCATGCAGCCTGTGCACCCAATTTTGGACAATATTTCGCTGTCTTCACTGTCTGATAGTGGCTCTGAGGTGGATAGTAGTGAGGGGAGTAGTGTGGGACTACCGTTGCAGTTTGAAATTGACACGCGTGCTTGATGATGATGGGTGTGATGATGACGACAATTATGGATATGCTGTGTCTTGCACAGTTTTTTTTTTGTATTTTGTATGCATGCACGCAACACATATGTGTATGCCCCCCTTATTTGTGGTGGAGAAGAACAACAACCCAAGTGTATATACACGTACCCTAGAATGGTGCGGTGATGGTTTTGTGATATCTGCCATACCATGATATGTGTGTATGATGATGTGCATACTGAAAACCTGGTATTGATTACCTGCAGGACTGCTGCTTTTGTGTCGTGCAACCCTATGAGACTGACTGGCACTCGTGTGTTTTCCGTCGTGTTTTCATTGTGTTTCCATCCTCCTGTGTTTCCATCTCAATTGTGCTATCAATCCTACCATCATCACTACAGAGGGCCAAGTATGCCCATCTCTTTCATGTTTGATAGGCTGTAACCTCTCATCTTGTTGCCCCTGGGTGAATTACAAAAGCACACTCTGCGAGTCTCATCACACCAAACCGACAGGCCCTACCGATTCGTTTTACAGTCTTCCATCCACCCAGTATGCAAGTACACCATCAGAACGCATGCAGCCAACTCGGCTAGCAAACGCGTGTGGTGATGCATCTCCAGCAACGAAGACCCGAAGACAAATGAAACCTAAAACAGCGTCACAGCACCAGTCCGAGCCAGATGAGGCGACAGACAGCAGTGTCGAGGCATCCAGTGGCAGATGCACTCCAGCTGTTGTGGGCATGCCCCCTCCACTGGCATCAGCAGTTTTGCCACCTCAAATCCTCACCGTCGACGCTGGATACGTTGCTTTGTCATGGTCACCACCCATTTGGGACGTTTCCACGGATAATACAGTAGTGTATGGTGTTCGATATAGGGTGCTCATCGCAACAGTGCTAGGCAACGCGGATACGCGTGTGGAAGACGTGCAATGCTACCAGTGTGTCTACGAAGGCATTGAGACATCAACTCAGGTGCGATTGGCTCGCTTGCTGGCAAAACACTTTTGTGCATCCATCCACGTGCTCACGTGTGGAGTCTATGCACACAGGTGGCTGGCTTGCTTCCTGGGCGTATGTATGCCATACGTGTCAGCAACAGCCTGGTGTCCTTGTACAATCCTGCACACGTGTTTGACGAGCAGCTCTCCCCGCCCGTCTTGACAACAACACCTCCTGGCCCACCCTATGGCCTTGCTGCACCCACACTAGCAAAACGCACACGCAACAGCCTAAAAGTGTGCTGGCAGGCCCCAACACATGATGGTGGGCGGGCGGTGGTTGCATACATGCTGTTTGTGCGGCCCCCACCTACAGATTACCAAGGCGAGCTCAATGCGCAGGTGTGTTTGGTGAGAGGGGGTGGATAGGGAGACATTGCAGCACGCACACCATATGCTGTGTGGGGTTGTCATCCCATCCCATCTTCTCCATCTCCCATCTTCGTTCCCCATCCCATCCTTAGGGCTTTGCTCGGGTGTTTCACGGACAAGGCACCTCCCACAAGCTTGTTCGACTACGTGCTGGGCATACCTACCACATGTACCTTCAATGCTGCAACATCATGGGGTTTTCTGAGCCAAGCCCCACCCTGACCCTCACCACATCCCCATCAGTGCCATCCACCCCCAACGCCCCCACTATACTCTCACGCACCAGCGACTCGGTGACATTGCGGTGGGTGTGTCCAGAGGCAAATGGGGAGGCAGTGACGAGTTTTGTGCTCGAGGGGGATTACGGGGATGGGGGGGCATTTCACTTGGTATACAACGGGCCCGCTGTGGAGTGCTGCATCACCAGACTAGAGGTATTTGTGTTCTTGTGTGCGTTTGGAGGGGATCATTTCATTTGATGTAGAATACATGTGTATATGCCATGCCATCATAATCATCTGAGATCCCCATCCAATCCCCCCTCTCTCAAAAGGCATTGACATCCTATCGCTTTCGGGTGGCAGCATGCAACAGTGTAGGCATCTCCCTGTGGAGCCCCCTGTGTATTGCCACAACCCTGGAGGCCCCCTCGTCCACACCATCCAACCTCAAGTTGGTGAGTTGCAACCAGACCACGCTCATGTTCACATGGCAACCACCTGCGCACCATGGCATCCCCAGTAGCAGCGACAGCGATGTTGCCTCCCCAGGTATTGTGGGGTAGTATTTGTAGTGGTGTCGGACATACATGACGACACATTTCTATCACCACATCCACCACATCCACATCCATCACCATCACATCCATTACATCACCCCCTTACCATCAGACACCACTGCAGCCTACCAGCTGGAGCTCAAGGCACATTCCCGAGCAGCACTCCAAGCAGGGTGGCCAGAGGAGTATTGCGTTGCATATGAGGGCCTTGCTGCGGCGTGTAGCGTCAGCAATCTGCGTGCTGGCTGCACATACCTCGCCCGGGTGCGTACCGTGGGGGATGTGCTGCACAGTGAGGAGATTACCGTGATGACCACTGCCGACTGCCCTGACGAGCCCGATGCCCCCTGGATGTGTGGGAGCACCACGGACAGCCTACAACTGGCATGGCAACCCCCCGTGCACGACGGCGGGGCCGCGCTCACTGGGTACCACGTGGAGCTGCGCAAAGGGGGGGACCACGCAGGGCTCCCTGTACCGTCGTCTGCCGTCGTGTATCGTGGGGTGGACACCCACTGTATTGTACGAGGGCTCCACGCAGGGCAGGACTACCAGTTTCGCCTGAGAGCAGTCAACCCACAGGGTGCCAGTCCGTGGTCCCGCTGGGGCCTGGGTGCCACGCAGTCGGGCCCCCCCGCCGCACCCCGCCTGGCAGTCGGGGAATGCACCACCACTGCAGTGTGTGCAGAACTCGCATGGCAGGTGCCTGCGTGTCATGGGGCCCGCATTGAGGGCTACCACCTGCAACTGGCGGGGGGAGAGGCTCGCACCAAGATGGGTGGGCCCATGTCGCGCGTGGGGTCGGCGGTGGGGGATGTGCACGCGTTGAGCAGTGGGGAAGGGGATGCAGTGTCAAGCGCCAGTGACACGAGCAGTGGGGAACGACTGCAACCCGCAACACCCCCTAACGACGATTTTGGGGCACAGCGTGCCCCAGTGGCGGCGGCCCGGGGGCCCCCGGGGCCCCGACAGGGGCCCTTGACCTCCCCGTCGACATCGGCGCTGAGTACTGTGTCGCAGTCAACAGTGACAGAGGATCTGGGGCTGCCGCACTTGCAGTTTATCACGGCATACCAGGGCGCTGAGCCACGCTGTGTTTTGACAGGTAGTGGTGGGTGATTGTGTATGTAGCTCCTGTTGGTATGCCTCCATGCATTCCACATATGCATCATATGCATTCAAGGGGAAAACACACACACACACACACACACACAGGGCTCAACCCGGCCATGCAGTATTGGGTGCGTGTCAAGGCTATCAACACCCATGGGAGCAGCCCGTGGAGCGAGGTGCTCAGCTTGGCAACTACGGCAGCCACCCCGCCCCCCCCCGAGGGGATCCATGTCACCCCCACAAGCGCGTCTACCGCAGACGTCCAGTGGAAGGCCCCCCTGCAGCAGTATGGGTGCCCCCCACAGCGCTACCAAGTGGAGGCAGCTGCAGTGCCCCGAGGGGCCGGCGGGGACCCCAAGTGGGCCCTGCGATACACCGGGGACGCCATGCAGTGCACGTTGGACGCGCTCGCACCCGGTCGTGCGTACTGTGTGCGTGTGCGTGCAAGCAACGCCAAGGGGTGGGGGGCGTGGGGTGCGCCGGTGATGGTGACGACGTTGGCGGGGGTGCCAGGGACCCCTGCTGCGCCGGTGTGTGGGCAGCGCACGAGTACGAGTGTGCGTTTGCAGTGGCTACCCCCTGATGATGATGGCGGCATGGCAGTGTGTGAATACAGGTGTGGTGGAGGGTGGGGTTTATAGGGAGGGCTGTGTGTGTTGTTTGTGTGTGTACTGTGTGTGCTGTGTGGCTGTGTGTCTCATGTGTCTCATGTGTGTGCGTGTATGATGAGTCAGCATGTTGCTCGATGCTGGATACATGTATATACATGAAATTGTTATGATGTAGTACTTGTATGTGACAGCGAGCACAAGTCATCCTTGCCCTGACACGCACACATGTGTTGTAGTGTATGTATAGTGTATTGGGTTATGTAAGTGTATTAGGTTGTCTGTTGCTGCATATATCACACCACGACACACCCCACACACCACATTCCACACACCACACAGGTTGGACATGCAACACATCCCTGCCGACACATTACACCACCAAATAAACACCCACCATGACGACAAGGACCCTTCCGCCACAATATCAAGAACAGCCTCCTCATCCCTCTCATCAACAACAACACCAGCACCAACAACACTCTGTGTATACTCTGGCACAAGCCTCTCCACCAAAGTCACTGACCTGCATCCGGGAGCCTGCTATGCATTTACAGTGACAGCAGTCAACACAGTGGGATGCAGCAACCCGAGCAGCGCAACCACCATTACCACCCCACTGCTCCCACCCCCAGCGCCCAGCAGCCTGCACATTGAAGAGTGTGAGCAGGGGCTGCGGGTGGTGTGGAACATGCCGGAGAATATGCCCGAGGAGGAGGGGTGTGTGACAATGCCACGTGCGAGTGTGTCTGGTTATGAGCTGGAGGTGGTCAAGACCACTCCATCGGGCAGTGGTGGGAGCAGTGGTGGCAGTGCGCGGGGTGGTGGACAGAACAGTACAAAACAGCTGGTGCCTGTCACAGCCAAGCACTGTCATCATATGCTGCCTGCACTGGGGGATGGTGTGCACTGTCAGCTGCGTGTGCGGGCGCTGGGGAACGGGGGGGGCGGTGCGGGGCCCTGGAGCAGCGTGGCGAGTGTGACACATGCAGACAGGGGCAGTGCGCAGAGCAAAGGGGGACCCGTTGGAGGGGGTGCCACCCCCAGCCGTCGAAGCAGTAGTAAGCACAGCATGGGGGGTGTGCAACGTACCACAGGGGGTGCCACCCGGGAGGGGCCCTCCGGGGGTGCCCCGCAGGCCTCCGGGGGTATTGCAGTGGCCAAGCCCCCACCACGGCGGCGGGCCCCCCTGCAGCGAGCTGTGCAGTGGGCGGCATCGTGGGCGTTGTGCTTTGCGTTGTGTGCTGCAGGGTTGGGGGTGTTGTATGCAGTGGTGACTGCGCAAGAATAAAGGAACCCCGCTGTTGAGGTCGAAAACCAACACAATAATGATTTTTATTAAACATACTCACAGATGATGATAATGATGATGATGACAACGCACATCACCAAACATTCATGACAATAAACATGATGAATACATCCTTTTCCTGACCAATGATTAGTCAACATGTGTGATTTGCTAGAGTGTACAATTGTTCTTTTTGTGTAGTTGCTGTTTTGTTTTCAGCATGGTTCCATTTGTGCCTAGTTTAAACACCTTGTGTGCTCTCTAATACAACGTGTGTGTCTGTGACATGTTGCTGCCTGTATGGTCTGCATACCTGGCGCACGTGCACACACACACACAAAAAGTGTATGTACACTCTGTGTTTGCTGCGCCTGCTAACACCAACTCAAGACGTTTTGTATTTATTTTGCTGTCGTTTTGTCAAAGACACCCCGTGCGTTCCCGGGTGGTTGTTGCCAACCACTGTACATTCTTGATTGGTGTGTGCACATTGCTGCCAGAGCGCAAGGGGATAGGTTTCAACAACCCCGTCGACCATTGGGACGGGCGCTGTGTGTAAAAATAAAGCAACTGCTGTTGTTTTGCAGGCAAGTTTGCTTCTTTCTAAGCGTAATAATCGCCCAATCCGAGGTCACTGGCACGAGATGAATGTTGTGCAGGCGTGCCTTGTGCTGGGGATCGAGCCCCCATCCGTCTCGGTCCCACCGATCTCCCCGCAGCAGCTCAGGGCAGCCTACAAGCAGGCCGTCTTGGCACATCACCCCGACAAGGGTGGCAACGAAGACATGTTTCGAAATGTCCAGCAAGCATACAAAATTTTATCGTCAACAATCAAGCACCAATCGGGTCCCATCAAAACATCAACAGCATCCCCAGACCATACAGACGACGACGACCTTCTCTGGCGTGCGTTTGCAGGGCAAGACATAGAACAGGAGCTTGTACGTCGTGGGACCTATCGACCACCGGCAGACTTTGGGTGTTTTCCTTATCGCACACCATGGGGAGGGGCCAGTGGGGTGGACAGGGGCCGCACATCATTGGGTATGCAATTTCAACCTGCATCACCAGAAGACTCTGACGAAGAAGAAGCATAGTGCACGTGTGGATGGTATAATTCATTGTCCACAAAAGTACAAATAATTACAATATTGTAATACGCAATGCACACCATTATTGAGAGGGGAGAAATAATAATAATACACATTCATTGTCCTCAGTTGTCGCCATGAGCACACATACGCGCATTTTGACAAAATCCCTGCTGCAGACAAGGGTTTACTCTACAAAAATTTCAGGCACTTGGTTTCAGTGTGCACAGCATAGCACCGCACACAGCAGTACGTCAGCCCACAGCGCACACATGTGTAGGATGACAGGTTGCCACACACGGAGCAGAATTTTCGTGGTGCTGCTGTGGTTGGGGGTCCCATGGCGGTGTTGAGGTAGGTGGGCACCCCGGGCGGTAGCTTGTCAAGAGCAGCCTGATGAGGGAAGAGGGGGTGGAGGGAGGAGTGGCAAAGGATGGTGAAAGGATGGGAAAAAGGGGCAAGAAAGGGGTGAAAAGGGGTACCACGACAGGAATTGTTGCTTCAACCCCTGCACACAAGATCATCATCATCAACAACATCAACATCATCAACATCATTATCCAGTACCTCTTCAAGAAGCACTGCAAAGCTCTGTGCTGAGTTGCGTTCCCGTGCGCCACGAGTGCGCCGACCAGAGAGGATTACTTTTTTCTTCTTCTTTCGCGCCCTCCCGGGTGTTGCGTCTGTGTGATGGTGTACAGGGGTACGTGTGGTGGTGCGCGGCTCGTAAGGGGGAGTTGAAAACATGCTCTTCTAGCACATGCTGCATACCATCAATCTCCTCTTCGATGATGAATTCATCGTCGCTGTCGTCAACCAGTGTGTGCTGCTTTTCATCATTGTCATTTTCCAGGGCATTTAATCGTGCTTGCAATGCCTGCATGTGGGGTATGTGATGTAGGTGAAAACAGAGACACTGATGTGAACTGTGAGGGGGCATCACACTGTGGTGTTGATGAATACCTGTTTTCTGTCGCCATCATCCACCACTGATACTTTTTGCGACAGTTTTCGTGTTCTCGTGTTCCTGCTTGCTGTGTGGAATGGACATTGGAACTTGGTGGTACATGAACTGTGAGGCAGCAATCAATCGAGGCAGCCAAACACTACCTGACATTGCTGCTATGCTGCCCTAATGCTGCTATGCTTCCCTCTTATTGCTTAGCAATTTGTCAAGTGCATAAACACAAGTGTGAACATGCATTGATATAAAAAAATATACACTATCAAAACATACAACTCCCCACAAACTCCGACATGCACTAGCATCATGGATGCACAGCAGGCTGGGGAAGCATTGCAGCAGCTGGGGAAATGCTTTACCATAAGCGATGCTTCTCATCAGCACGATGATGATCAACAAAGCACCATCAATATCCACCACCAACAAGGTTGGTCAACACAAGCACACCACTAGAACACAACAAACACACAATGCACAACATAATAAAATCACAGGCGTGCAAGTTACAGCAAACGGATACGCAAGTCATGCCACCATCGAGCGCCAACGCAGTACCACAGTCCATGCCATTGCAGCCATCAGCAGCCACCCCCAAGACATCCATACACAGCATGCTACCACACCTGGTCATGCATGCGGCCCACTGGATGTCATCAACACCACCTCATCATCCCATCCCAACACAACCGCAATCCTCGTGCCACAGTGGCGATACAGGTTGGGTGATGTCCTTCGCTTTGCCCCAGCCATGATTCAGCATGCTGGAATGAGTCAGCTGTTGTTGTTGCAAGCAATGATGGCGGCATATGAATACGAAGCACAGCATGGCATGCCACTGCCTGTGCATCCCGACACACTGTTTTTGACCAACACCCTGTGGTTGCAGCACTTGCATCCAGCATGGCACAGGGTAGGGTGTGTGGGGGTTGTTTTGTACTGCATTGTGATTGGAGCAAAACACCAGACAGTGTACACCACATCATCATCACACAGATTGCCTACCCACCTCCACCTCCACCCTTGCACCAACTCACCACTGCATGGCAGCAACGACATCTTGACAATTACACCTACTTGCTGCACCTCAATGCCATGGGGGGTCGACGATGGGGGGATCCCGCGTTTCATCCCATCATGCCATGGACGCTTGACATGACCCACCATCCAGCCACTGCACAGCCGGTGTGTGCGGGGGTCTCTCGTTCTTGGGGTATATGCCCATGGGAACAGGAAAACATTGGTTGCTTGTGTGTTTGTGTTGTCCTCTGTTATTTCCCACCCCTCTTCTTATTTCCCACCTCTGTTATTCCCTACCCCTCGTCTTTCCCACCCCTGCTCTTCCCCTCCTACCCTCCCACACAGGGTGCTGGGTGGCGTGATTTGACAAAAACAAAATATCGGTTGACCAAAGGAGACACACAGTTGGACCTCACATATGCCATGTCTGAGTTGTCACACCATGTCAGTGATCAGGAGCTGTCAGAGGTGGCGTTTTGTATATACAAGGTATGAGGTGTGATTGTTATGCACATGTACATGGGTGCATATATATACAAACACATACCCACATATGTATATATATAATGTGTGTGTATGTACGTCTACATATGTGTAAACCTATGTGGTAGTCTATGCTGCATATGTATACAGGTCAAATACAGTAATAATGACATAATAAGACCAAATACACGACAATTGTCCATTATATATCTCTTATTATATATATCTCCCCCACCCCCACCTCCCAGGCACGTCGTCTCCCCATCACCCAGCTCACCGCAACCGTACGTGCCGTCTTCTCCCCCCATGAATACCCCATAAGCATCACCCGCCTGTACGAAACCACCCCTGACGAAGCCATCCCTGAATTCTACACCGACCCCTCTGTTTTTCTCTCCACACACCCCACCATGCATGACATGGCACTCCCCGCGTGGGCGGATAACAACCCAGCAACATTTATACAGCTCCACAGACAGGCATTGGAAAGCGAGTACGTGTCGGCCAACCTGCATCACTGGATTGATGTGACGTTTGGGGTGAAGTTGAGTGGGGGTCATGCAGTAGCGGCAAAGAACGTGGCGCTGGTGCCTCGGGATGGGGGGGGTGGGGGGGGGGGGGGGATGGTGGGTTGTGTAGATACTACACATGGGAAGAGCAACGTTGTGGATGATGATGCTGTAGATAATGATAATGATAATGAGCAGGAGGAGGAGGAGGAGGAGGATGGTGGTGCGTGTGGTGATGAGTATGGTGGTGTACCACTTGTACCACCAAGTGCAGCACTCATAGCACCTAGAGACGTAATGGCAAGTGCAGCTGGACACCCGCCACCATCAGCACACCCATCCTCGTCCTCGTTGGGTGTGGATGATAGTGTGCCAGGTGTCAAGGGGAACATTCCAGACATGGATGCCTGGGTGAGGTGCGTAGCGATAGGGTGATGTTGAGGACACGTGTGTGTATGTGTGCGTATAGGTGTGTGTGTAATCATGTGTGTGTGTAAACATGTGTGTGTATACAGCGATGATGATGGTGTGCACTTGTATGGTGGTACAATACATACACACCATCCATACACACATACAGAGCATTGGCTACGCTTGATATCGACCCCCAACACAGCCCACCTGACAGGCCACATGCCTTCTCCCCAACCTCCACAACACCACATACAAAAATCCCAACCACCACCACGCCAACAGCAGCAACAACAGGGAGGGGCCGAGGGGGCACCATGCACAGTGATGATGGTGGTGGTGTGGCTGATGACAGTGGCATGCAGGAGAGGAATGTATGGGATGTGTATCAAGTGGCGGTGCAGCTGGAGAGTGGGAGTATGGGGTGGGAGCTGCAATATGATAGGTATGTACTGCTGTTGTTATTGTGTGTGTTTCACGGCTTGGGTGTGTTTTCTCGGCTTGGAATTCACGGCTTGGGTGTGTTTTCACGGCTTGGGTGTGTGTGTTGTGGAGTGGTGTCCCACCCCAGATACACTCTCCCTCCCCATGCATCCTCACCCCACCCATCCATGCACACACACACACACACACACACACACACACACACACACACACACACACACACACAACAGGGAATGGCTTGCAGCTGGAGCCGCCATCCTCCCCTCCGTCACACAGCAACTCCTCCTTCACACCCTCCCCACCCCACCATCCGCTGTGCACCCTCCCCACCCTGCTATGCCGTCATTGCCACCCCCCACCACTGCACGCATGCACCGTTTGTATGCCTTGCTGCATGGAGGTGCTTTTGCGCCGCATGTGTGGGATGTATACAGGCTGCTCAAGCACATACACTGTGGTGGGGATGTGGGGGTGGGTGGTGGGGATGTGGGGGTGCGTAAAGACACAACAACACGCACTACAACAAATGATACACAACCAGCATGGCAGTGGGTGGCAGATACACCAGCATGGACACGTAGAGTGCTCGCAGCAACCCGCACCGTATGCAGGGACCCTGTGTGGGCCCCCCTCTTGCAACACCGGCCCACTGTGCAGCTGCTGCTGCCGAGTGTGCTTCAGCTGCTTCGGGCAAGTGTGGTGTGTGTGCAAGAGGGGGATGAAGATGCTGCTGAAGATGTGGTGGTGGTGTTGCAGACAATGCTCCCCTGCATGCAACCAGAGCAAGTATGTGTGTGGGGGGGGGGGGGGGTGTTTTGTGTGTTTTGTGTTACACAATGGGGTACATGTGTGTATGCGCGTGTGTACATGCTCCTGATAGAGTGTATGTGTAGCAACATGTGTGCATCTGATAAAGAACACGTGCAGCAACATGTGTGCATTTATCTGTCCACGCTCCATCATGCATGCAGCACCCCATCCCCAGTTCCCATCATCCACACCATCCACATCATCCACATTAACCACATGTTCTCCAGGTCGTTGACTTGTTGACCATGGATATCCTGCCATGCATGAGTGGTCTTCAACCATGCACAGCACCCATGATCACTGCCCTGCTACATCCAACACTCCTGCATGGTATACAAGAGGCGGTGGGGCTTCAGCAGTATGTGTCATTGGTACACCCTGTGGTGGTGGCTGTGTGGAGGAATGGGCATGGGAGGAATGGTGCTGGCAATGCTGGTGTGTGGGGTTGTTTGTGGGTGGGTGTGGTTGTGTATTTGTGGATGGGTGTGCATTTGTGGGTTGGGGTGTATGTGCCACATGCACTCTCTCACACACCAATACACACAAAAACACAAAAAACACAAAACACACACACACAAACACACACAAAACACACACAGCAACATCATCAGTCACAGCAGCAGCACAAGAAGCCCTCCTCTCCCCCTCTACACACTGGCCCCTCCCCGTCACACTCCGACACATCCTCCGTCCCCTCCTCCTGTTGCTTGGGGAGCACCCCAGCGTTGCCATGCTGCTGGTGGAGCTGGGGGTGCGCATGGGACCTGCACATACCCTGGAGCACCTGGTTCCTGCATTGGTGTCGTTACTGGTGGTGGATGGGGGGCGACCTGAAGCAGAAGGGTCTGGGAGTGGAGGGGGATCCCCATATGGTGTGTTTTGGGTGTGTTTTGGGTGTGTTTTGGGTGTGTGTTTTTGTGTGTGTTGTTCTGTGTATGTTGTTCTGTGTATATTGTTGTGGTCTGTGTTGGGTCTGTTGTATGTATATCATACTGTACCTTTATCAACACCCACCACCCTCCAACATCACAGGGGACACACTACACACTGCACTTGACACCAGCCTCACAGCTCTGAGTGGCCTCCTACCCCTCCTCGACCCCCACACTACCCTCCATACCCTCCTCCCACAACAACACAAACCCCTCGCAACCACCAACCCACCCAACAACAGCAGCAGTGCAGCCACCACCCCCGTTACCTCCCCCATTGCGACACACAGGGGGGCCCACCCAAACAGATCCCCCCATGGAAGTGGGCCCATCAATACCACCGCCGCCATGACCACCGGCACCACCCAGGGCCCCCCTCCCCTGCTGGGCCCCCTGTTGCGGCCAGAGCGGTTTTACCCACATTTCACACCGGCACTCACTAACCGGCTGGTTGGCCTGTTGCTGCAGATGTGTGGGGCAGCAGGGGGTGGGGCTGCGTTTGCGCAGCATGTGTTGCCATGGGTGGTGGGTGTATTTGACATGCCACCTCGTGATCGGGGGTGGTTTGGGGTCACACAACAAGCCAGTGGTGATGAAAAAATAAACAGAGGGGATGCAGGAAAAATACACGAAAATGCACAGCGAAGTGAGAGGGGACGCATGGACAAGGATGAGGATGTGGATGGTGTATACGACGTGCATGAGAGTGGGTATTGGGATGTTATACACCTGCTCTACCCCGAGGCAGTAGATGCTGTGGGCCTCAGCACGCTCCGGGGTATGCTTGGCATGTGGAAACCACTTGAAGCGGGGCTCCGCATTGGGTATGGGTGGGCCCCTGCTGCTGGGAGTGAGGTGCCCAGGGAGACCCCTGTGCTGCAACTGGCGTGGTACAAGAGCAACTCGGCACACCCTCCACACGTGCGCAGCGGCAGTGGTGGTACTACGAATGTGCATGCTGGTGGTAGTACGAGTGGTGCTATGCATGTGCGTGCATGGCAGTGGTTGCCTTATGACAATGATCTGACACAACGTACACAAGGGGCACCTTGGCCCACCCCACCATCTAGTACTGCTGTGGGTATGTGTCTCTGGGTTGTTTTGAGGTTATCGGTGTTGTGTTGAGGGTGTTGTGTTGAGGGTGTTGTGGTGTGTGATGAGAAACCAGATGCACACACCATGTATGTACACGTACAAACGTGTTGGCAACATTGCATGTGTACTTTGTGCATGATTTCTGACAACCATTCTATACCTTCCCACCGCACCCACATCCCACATCCCACAGGTATGTTTTGGGAACACCCATGGCGACTCAGCAATCGTGTCATTCACAGCTGGAAGGCACATGCAGGTGGGTGTCGGGCACTTGCTGGCAGCCATGATGAGCGTTTGCTGGTGACAGCAGGGGCGGCAAGGGTGGTGACTGGTCAGGTGACTGCGGGGGGGGATGTGGTGCGATGCTGGAGGATGGACGACTTGCAAGCAGGTATGTGAAGTTGTGGTGGATTGGGTGCAGTGTGTGTATGAGTATGAGAATGTGTGTTTACATGTGCATGCAGAGCTGTCAACACCACCATATATGGTTTTTCACATCCACCCATCCCACCCATCCCACCCATCCCACCGATCCCACATCCCACCAACCTTCTCCCCCCACAACCCAAACACACAGAAGTACAATACACTGCCCATCAGGGCCACATACTCTCCCTCTGCCTCCTCCCACCCAACACAACCCCACTAGCAGCGTCATGTGACAGTCATGGACAACTTCACATATGGAGCTGCATGACAGGCCAGCAGCTACAGTGTTTTGGGGTGCCACTGCCCCGCCGGTCCACAAAACCACCCAAAACAACAAACTCCTCCTCCACACGAGGAGGGGGCGGTGTACGCATTCCCACACCAAGCACTACCATGGACTACTATACAAACTACCATGCAAGCACTACCCCAAACAATGCATGGGCACCCACCCCACAGCCATCCCTGTCCTCCACGAGCCCAGCAAGTGGTGGGGGATCGTTGATGCTGTCGGGGGGATGGGGGGGATCGGGGTCGAGTGGATCTGGTGGGTTGGGTATCGACGACGTGCCAAGGGGTGTGTGTTTTAGCAGTTGCTGTGCACCAGGGTGGCATTGGTCGTCCCATGTTGCTGCTGCGAGTTTGGCATGTAGTGTGCAATTGCTGGATGTCCAATCGGGATGTGTGGTGTCGGAACATCTCACGCTGGCGCCTGGTGCCACAGTGGGTGGTACCTCTTGGGTGCGCTGTATGTGCAGCAGTGAGGGTGAGCAGTGGCTGGCGGCGGGGCATTCGACGGGGGCAGCATGTGTGGTGGATATGCGGCTGCATGGTGGGGTGGTAGCAAGATGGAGGCCCCATGAGGTGGGGGTGACGGCATTGCTGGCCCCGGGGGGACACCTATTGCTGACCGCCTCCAAGGTACTGTGTAGGGGTTGTGGGGGTGCATTGTTGTATGCAGATTATCCCTACACATTATCCCCCATTGTTACACATATTGCACACACAGGATGGGACGATCAAGGTGTGGGACCTGCGCATGGCACCCAGTGCCCATGTGGGTGTACCACCATCCAAAAACCAGCAAATGCCTGGCATGCCAATCTGTACACATAGCATGCGGGCTGCCAAGGGGTATGTGGGTGCGTTTGCTGCCCATGGGCTTGATGTGGTGGCATGCATGGACAGCAGCTTGGGTGCGTTTTCGTTGCCCACGCCGCAGGGCGGGGTGTTGGAGGCGATGCGCGTGCGGGAAGAGCGTGGCAGTAACAAGCATCCAAAGATTGTGGGGTTGGCAATGATGCCACAGAGTCGGCTGTTGTTGGTGGGACAGGAGAGTGGATACGTGCGAGTGTGTCGATAAAGATATTTTTGGTGTGATTTCATATATGTGGTTGATTTTTTTGTGTATTTATATTCTTTTCAGCACTATTCTAGCAATGCAGCTGCAACAGTTTACGAAAGCTCGCACCCACGTGGCTGTTCAACCATCAAGATGCTGTCAACCATCGATATGCAGATTGATCGTGCAATACCACCCTTTTTTGCGCCCCCCAGCCAACCCCGTTCATCTCCTATCCGTCACAAGACCATCACGACATCTAACAACATGTGCTGTTGCAACACAACCATCAGATGCAGAGAGCAGATGGCGAGGCGTGGTCGCTGCGTGCAGCATATCAACCTTTCTTGCAGCACTGCAACGTGTAGCACTCCCCGCTGTGGCTGTGCTCCTGCTCCAAGAGCTCTCCCTTGGGATGGACACCATGGGCACAGTACAGGCCTCTGTGCTGGCTGGGTATGTTGTCGGTCAAATCCCATCCGGGTTTCTTGCTGATCGCCATGGTGGGCTGCGTGTCCTCACCATCGGCTTGGCGCTGTGGAGTGCTGCAACAGCATGCATTGCCACAACATCCATGCTCCCGGGGGCCAGTGCATTACTAGCATTGATGGTGTTTCGAGGGCTGGTGGGATTGGGGCAATCCTGCATGATGCCAGCAGTGGCCGCCACGGTTGCACGATGCGTACCAGCAAGCCATCGTGCAAGCAGCACGAGTATTGTGTATGCGTGTTTTAGTCTGGGTACGGTGGTGGGGTTGGCAGCAAGCACCCCACTGGCGGAGGCTGTTGGGTGGCAGGGGGTGTTTGGGTTGTATGGTGGTATCGGAATGGCAGCAGCGGTACGAGGGGTGATGATGCATGGTTGTTGTTGTTGTATGTGGGTTGAGGTTGATTTGTATGAGTGGGGTGATGAGAGATTGTATTGTGCACAAGGTGGCACGGACGAACAATGTTGTGGGTGATATACCTTGGAATGTGTCTATTCGTCACACACAGGCGGTCAACTGGAGTGTGCATGGACACACTCCCTTAACTACACAACAACCCACACAACAACCTTCACAACGACAGCAACTAGTAGCACAAAAACAACCACAGCAACTAGTAGCACAACAACAACCACAGCAACAGGGTGTGTTTGATGGGTGGAGGTGGATAGCACACCCATCAGTGGCTCCCAGCATGGCTGCATTCATGTGGATACATGGAGTGATAGGTGTGTGTGTGGGGGGGGTAGATGTGGATGGGTATGCATGTATGTCTGTGTATATATGAATGTATGTGCATGTATGTGCATGTACGTGTATGTACGTGTATGTACGTGTATGGCACATGTGGAGTATGATATAAACACACAGTAGTGAACAGGAGCAGTTGATATATGTGTGTGAATAGTAAATAGAAATATGCTAATCATGGAAGTAACAATGGAAATAACAACACAACAGGGTATGGTTTCTTTATATTACAAATATGGACACCTTTGTATTTAAATCAACTGAAGGCGCAACCCAATGCACTGGTGGTGGGGTACCTCTCAGCACTTGCATGGACGGTGTGTGTCTGTTCATGTGCGAGTGGACATGGTCTGTGTGGTCTTGTGTGTACATGCTTGTATGTGTGTATACATGTTCTTGATACCCCCCACACAAACCTGTCACACACACACTCACACACACTCACACACTCACACACACTCACGCACTGCAAGGCATCTGCAGTGGCAGGTGTTGCAGCAGGTGCAGTGTCAGACAACCTACAACAACGTGGGCTGCAGCCAAGTACATTACGCACACTCATGCATGGGGTTGCCACACTCGGTATGTGATGTGTGTTACATATGGGTTGCTTGTCACTGCATGTATCATACACAGATTGCTTGTCTACCTGCAGTTGTGTTTTTGCTTAGTGCTGAATGTATACCATACATACATTGCTTGTCACTGCGTAGTACTCAATACATCATACATACATTGCCTGTCACTATGCATAGCACCACCCACCCATCCACCCCCACCCCCACCCAAAGGTCCAGCACTCTCTCTCCTCCCACTAGCCATCCTAGGCGTGGATGCCGACCTACCCATCGCCGTGGGCTGCCTCTCTGCAGCACTTGCATGTCAGGGGTTCAACTATGCCGGCTTTCACTCCTACGTACAAGATGTGGTGCCAAGTAGGGCAGGAGAGGTGTTGGGATTGACCAACACGAGCAGTACACTGGCTGGGATGGTGGCGACCCTGGTCACTGGGGCCCTGGCTGGAGGTGGGGGTAGTGTGGGGCAGGGTGGGTTTTCGCTAGCGTATTTGTGTACGAGTGTGTTGTATGCGTCTTCGTTTGTGGTATGGCTGTTGGTGTTACGGGGGCAAAGTCTGGATGATGCGGGGGGGGAGGGGGAGTAGGAAAACATATGCATTGATACTGGATATTCTCCATAGTGATTGTTGCTGGCAGTGATTGCCAGGTGTCTGATGCGTGGTGGTGATAATACATGGTGCATTACAAATTGATATTGTTTGTTACATCAATGGTAACACGGATACACCATGCGCAACACAATGCCTATGTATAGGTATACATAGGCCTACCTACGTATACACTTGTTGTGGGTCACTGTGTACATCAATATGCATGTACTACCCACCATCACTGCATGCACACCAACAGGTAGGAGTACTATTGTTGTGGTATATGCTGTGTTATGGGTTGTATTTGTGGTTGTATTTGGTCCAACAGGGCATCCAATGTGATTGGTGATGCGTCAGCTGCATCATGATCAATTATAGTGCCTGATGATAACAGATGCGTGAGGGTGTGCGAGGGTGTATGGATATTCACACGTACACACATGATTCGTAGTTGATGTGTGGCGGTGGATGTACATTGTTACACACACTGATACAACACATCAATATGTGCAGCACACATCCCACACACCTTGTGTCACCAGCAAGGTTACGGCCTCCTTGCCCACATCAACATCCCCGCTCTCAACACACCCCTTGGCCACGCGCACTACATTGTCCACCGCCTCCTCCGTCGACACCACCAACACAGCTTCCTGCCCCTCCAGTGAACCACCCAAACCATAATCCAATTCCACTTTCCAATTTTGTCTCAACAGCTCATCGAGAAACACTGCCGGGTTGGCTTGTATGCTGTCCCGAGTGCGCAGCTTGAAAAAGTGAGGTGGGACGGAGCGGCCCTCCCATATCGCCTCTGCTGTTGGGAGCACCTGGACAGAAAAGGGGGGCATGGTCATGATGGGTGGGAGGGGTGTACTGTACACCCAAACAACAACACACCTCTGCAGAGGTGAATGCTGTTTGCAGTGGGATGCCCTCCATCGCCGTCCGCGCGCGTGCAACCACCTCAGGTTGCAAGGTTGATGTGCAGCGCACGAGATAGATGCGCTTGGCGTGGAGTGTTTCTGTGACGGCATCAAACTCCTGTTCATCCTCCCACCTGGGGTGATCGGTGTTGTTCGACTGGGATCAACCTGGAGCCCCTAGTTCTTTGCATACACGCCTCAACCAACTCACCAATGTTCACTTGTGGCGCGGATCCAAGTGCATTTGGACCTCACAAACGGCGTCTTGCGGCGCTGTGTGCGTGTGAAATGCGATGTAGGACCACCACGATGGATGCAACTTGCCGGGTGTGAAAGCACACCAAACACCATAGGAGCAATTGGAGACAATTGTTACACGACTTGCACAGTCTATACTGTTGTATGAACAGAAAAAAACAAAGTACTTTGTCACAACATCAACATTGACTTGTTATTGACTCGTAGCATTTTTCCTTCGGCGGTGTGCAGGGGACAACACAATGTTCAGTGCTGCAGCTCGTCTTAAAAACTCTACATGCCGTGATAGTGCGTTGCTTTTGGTGTGTACTGCAGACCCTGCTCTGTCACTGCTTGTTTTCTGTGTGTGATACAGCAGTGCACTTGTCACGTGACTGTCATATGGGTGTAGCCCCCAACTCCATTTCCTCACAATATCTGACCACCAGAAAACACACCTTGACCAGCAATGGGCTGTCCCATGCATCCTCCTCCTCCTCCATCTTCGCAGCATGCTGTATTCCTGTCCCGCCTGAGGCCATCATGGTGTTCCCAATAGTATTAGTCACCACATTTTCCTTGTTCCCGGATTGTTCTACAACCCCCCCACTTGTGTTTGCCAACCTACTACGCCCCCGCTGCACACCACCATGTACACCACCATGCGTATGACCACCACCAGCTGCTCCTGTTGGTGTACCCCCTGCCCTATGGACAGTGGTGTGTGGATATGCTGGCTTGTGTTGGTGTGCTGATTTGGTGTTCTGGTCGGATGTCACTGCCATGTTTTGAAAGATGCTTGTTATCTGTTTCACATGACCTGCTTTGAGGACAGCACGTGCTGGAGAAGGTGCGTTGGCGTCCTGTGTATTTTGTAGGTGTGATGCATGTTGGGGATGTGGTGTGTATGTTGGAAATGGGTGTGTGTATGTTGGGGATGTGTGCGTGGACATGTCTATACACATAGATAGGTATATGGCGGCACACGTGTGCATAGCACGGCACAGCACATACTGTACATGCAATCCCCACACAACATGGTCCTCCTCCTCCTCCTCATCGTACATGTGTTTGGGTAGAGGCAGCAGCTATTACAAGATGCCCATCATGCTGTTGTTGTTGTTGTGCAGCTGCCCTGTGTGTGAAGGTATACATGCATCACTACACATGGAGGTATACATGCATCACTACACATAAATTCATACAGATATACATGAAGGTACATGCATATACACATTAACATGCACATCATGAAACACAAGTATACATACACACAAACAAACAAAACACAGATATACACACCGTAGTGCTATATTTTCTTGTTCCAGTGTGGCAGTCCTTTTGACCTGGGTGTGCATAGTATACAGGTGTACTAGGGTATGATGTAGGGTATGATGTAGGGTGTATTGCTGCCTGTTCACTTAGACGCACACACACGTCAAACCACACACACCAATCAACACACACCCCCATCAACACACACCATTGCCTCCACATGGTGCTCCAAGCTGGTCAGCATATGCATGGGATCCTCCTCCCCCCTTTCCTTTCCTCCCAGCTGAAGCATCTGCATGACATGTGCAAGCTGCCCAGCTGCCACCCACATGCGATGCAATTGGGTGTGCACTGCAGGAGGGACACCTGTCCACCCTATAGACGCGAGCCATGCATCCAACTCACCCTGCCCTAATTGTGTTGTTCCACCTTGTGTTGACTGTGGTGTTGTACTCTGCGGTGTGCCTGTTGCTTGCACTTGTGTGCTGTTTAGATGTAATGCTGGTGATGGTGGTGCTTCCACCTGCACTGCATCAGCAGCAGCACCTGTTGTTGTGTCTTGCACAACATCCTCATGTACAGCATCTACAACATGTCGTGCGTGCTGTGTGCCGACCCTCACAGGGGTTCCCTCCCTACTGTTTTGTTGCTGCTGTAAATGTTGCAACATCATGGCATACAGTTTGGTGCCTTCATGTGACACTGCTGCCCTGCGAGCTGCCTTGTCTGTGCTGCGTTGATCATGTGCTGCTGCGAGGGTGGGCATGGTGGATGGGATCCCATCGTCAGTGATGTGATGCTGATAACCAGTGGGTGTTGCGGGTGAGTCAACGCAGGCTGGTGGGGATGCATGCACAAGGGGTGGCAGGGTGTGTCCCATGTCGAGCTTGGACTGCACAGGGGATGCAAAGGTGATGCGCTGGGGATGGGCGCCCCCATATACAACCTGCTTGTTGTATTGCTCATCACGGTGTGTATCGATTGTATATCCATCATCCTGCTGCCCTGCAGCCCCCTGCAACACAGCAGGGGTGTTGGTGCTCGACACGACGCTACCAGCTGAATGCCACATGGTCTGTGCATGGTCGGTATACCCACCAGCAGCTGTCACTCGGAGCATGGCAAGTGCTGGGGTAGCTTGCACACCCTCTTGCATAGCAACAGATGGGGATGCATCTTGCAGTATGCACATTGCTGGTTGTTCAAAGGCAAAGGAGGCTGGAGACCCTGAGGTCACCTCACTGTCCACTGCACCCCCCTCGACCACTGCTGTAATGCCCGGGGTGGTGCGCATGGTGATGGTGCGCAGCGGTGACTGGGCAAGCAGCCATTCCTGTTCGGCGTCTTGAAGGTGCAGGAGGGTGCGGTCGAGCAGAAACGTGGGGGTGAGGTCTTGAAAGTCGGGTGGCAGGGCGTCCGTGGTCAAGTTGAAATAGTCGTGTAGTTGTTGTGGTGTTGTGTTGTCAAACACTGGCAATGAAGCATCGAATTCCTGCCATGGAGCGTTGGCTGTCGTTGTTGTGGGGCTTTCAGCATCCATCGAAGCCATAAAATTCTGAAAACTGGGCGAGTTGAGAAAGTCGAGATCATTTGGGGTGCTTGGTTCAATGGTGTCGAGCGTGAAAACGCCTTGATTTGTGGGAGTGGAGGGGCGTGCAGTGGACCAAGGATCGAATAATGGTAAACTATAGTTGCCTTGCTGTGACGACATTGTTGTGTTGTGTGGGTGTGTGTTGTGTGGGTGTGTGATGCATGTGCTATTATATGTGTTACATATCCTATGTTTTACTTGTGACAATGTTATCATATGTGATGTCTGGAATTGTGGGCAATGTGTATGCAGCATCATGACCACTTGTGCGTTACCGTCACAGTTGGAAGCAGTGAATACCATGGAATCAGCCATGACTGCAGCTTTTGATCACACAATGCAAGGGTGCGTCTCAAACGTGCATGCTTTTGTTTGGGAACAAGGGCGTCACTCTAATGGCAGAGAGCCCCCACACGTGCCACAGCGCACCACACACAAACACCACATGCACCACACAATCATCACATACACACATCGTTGGTTCACTACGGTAGTCTCATTATATATACCCTGTGTCCCACGCCATAGACATATACCCTAGTCGTCACGCCCAGACGTCCCCCCACTCATAATATGTTTTCAGTTTTGCTTTCAAACAAATTCACCATCATCGCCACCCATCAAATCTACATACCACCAATCATCAATCAACAAATCCCACCCGAAACGATCGTACTACAGAACAAAAACTGTGCATCGAAGACCACCATTGCTTTTTGGCATTCCCTTTTCCCCATATAAATAGCGGGACATGACCCCGGTCCTCAACCGGGCCAATCTTACATGTGGCATCGTGCGTGCTGCTCCATATGGGCTGTGCCGTGCCCCCACCAGGCATGTGCAGGCCCTACGTGTTGCAGCACCTCGACAGCGTAAGGAACGCCGTTTTCTGCACATCTGCAATGTAGCAGAGACAACAAAGGAATCGGAAGATGCAGAAGCCGAGAAGAATGGCAAGGCTCCATCAGGCGAGGCGCCTGCATCAACCATCAAGGTTACTGTCGATGGTACCGCCGATGAAAAGTTTACCACCATCGTGGTGGAGGCTGACAATCGTGCTGGGTTGCTGACTGCCATGACTGCCACCTTTCGTGATTTGGGTCTCGAGGTGCGCAAGGCCGACATTGGCGGCGATGACAACCGCATCCAAGACACGTTTTGGGTGGTGGATGCCGAGGGCAACAAGGTCACCGCAGACAAGGACCTGGCAAACATCAAGCGTGCCGTGGAGACTATTCTCAAGAGCCGTGTGGGGGGGCGCACCGAGGGGAAAAAGCGCCCCAAGCTGCTCACCTCTAGTGTCGATGTTCCCACACCTCAGGACAAGAAGGATTTGTTGTATACACTCATGGGTATGAGGGGTGGTGTGTTTGTACGCATGTTTGTACGCATGTGTGTGCTTTTGCGTGTGCTTTTGTGTCATCACTTGCATTGATCATCACCTGATCATCATCGCTGCGCTTTCTCACCCTACATCACCACCCTCTGTGCAGATACCTACATCAAGAATGATGTCCTGAGCATCCAGCAAAGCATTGTCAACCATGTGGAATACACCATGGCGCGCAGTCGTTGGCGCTTTAATGATTTTGAGGCATACATGGCAACTGCCTATAGCCTCCGTGATCGCCTGATTGAATCCTGGAACGATACCCAAGAATACTTCAAGTATGTTGTTGGTGGGTTGGGTAGTGGGTGTGGTGGGGTTCCTATGAAGTTGCTGCTATGGTGTTATTTTTGGGGGGGGTTGTTTGGGGTGTGTGGGTTGCGCAAATGCGGAGTTGCTGCTGTGGTTGAGGCAGTGTATCATGGGTGTATCATCACACAAGTGTCTTTGTTTACATGGCACAATCATCGACCTCATTGTCATCTTCTCCCCATCAAACCTCATCAACTATCTTCTCCCCATCAAAGTTTGTTATCATCATCCCCCCACCCCCACCCACCACACAGGGAGGTGGACCCCAAGCGTGTCTACTACCTCTCCATGGAATTCCTCATGGGTCGATCCCTCCTCAATGCCCTCTACAACATGGATGTAAAGGACACATACGGGGAGGCATTGCGTGAGCTCGGGTATGACATGGAGAAACTGGAGGAGCAGGAACGTGATGCCGCACTGGGGAATGGTGGTTTGGGACGTCTGGCAGCATGCTTTTTGGATTCCATGGCAACATTGAATTTGCCTGCATGGGGGTATGGTATCCGGTACTCGTATGGCATGTTTCGACAGGTGTGTGTGATGTGGTTTTGTTTTGGAGGGTGTGCATGTGCGTATTAGTGTGTATGAAGTATGCTGTTTTTACATGCCCCACCACACACACTCAACACACACACTACACACACACAACCCCTCTTTACACCTCACATAGACCATTATTGATGGCTTCCAACATGAGCAGCCTGACTACTGGCTCACCTTTGGTAACCCATGGGAGCTGGAGCGCCTGAACGTCTCATATGCCATCAAGTTTTATGGGCATGTGAGTGTGAGTGAGGAGAATGGGCGACAGGTGTTCAAGTGGAACCCTGGAGAGACGGTATGTGATGGGTGGGTGGGTACATAATGGGTGGGTGGGTATATAGAATGGGTGGGTGTGTAATGGGTGGGTATATAATGGGGGTGGTGTACATAACGAGTGTGGGAGAGAAGGGAAAGGGACAACCCCACCCCTACCTCACCCACCCCCACTGAACAGGTCACTGCGGTTGCCTATGACAACCCCATCCCTGGCTTTGGTACCAACAACACCATCAACCTCCGTCTCTGGGCAGCAAAACCCGACCGTGAATTTGACCTTGAGGCCTTCAACACGGGCGATTATGTACAAGCCATCCTCTCCAAGCAACGCGCAGAAACACTGTCGAGTGTCCTCTACCCAGACGACCGCACCTATCGCGGCAAGGAGTTGCGACTGAAGCAGCAGCACTTTTTCGTGAGTGCTAGTGTGCAGGATGTGGTGCGTCGGTTCAAGGAGCGACACACGGATTGGGATGATTTCCCGAGCAAGGTGGCATTTCAGTTGAATGACACGCATCCTACGATTGCAGTGCCTGAGCTCATGCGTGTGTTGATGGATGATAACAAGTTGGGGTGGACCAAGGCATGGCAGATTACATGCAAGGTGTGTTGTGGGTGTTTTGGGGAGTGATGTTGTGTCTATGTTTAGGGTGCATGTGTTCTTGGGGTACATGTGTTTGGTGTTGGATGTTGTATCTTCAAACACTGCTATTGAATGCATACATATACACACACATACACACATTTTTACACATACACACTCACATATACACCCACCCACCCACACCCACCCACCAGGTCTTTGCATTTACCAACCACACTGTGCTCCCTGAGGCACTTGAGCGATGGCCAGTCAGCCTTATGGAGAAATTGCTTCCCCGTCACATGCAAATTGTATACGATATCAACTGGCGCTTCTTGCAGCAGCTGCGGGGCAAGTATGGGGATGATTGGACAAAGATATCACGCATGTCGATTATTGAGGAGGTCAACGGGGAAAAGTATGTTGCGCTCTGTGTGTGTGTGGGGGGGGGGGGGTATTGGTTGGGGGGGTGATGTTTGTGTGCAAGGGTTGATGTTTGTTGGGGGGGGGGGTATGTATGTGTTTTGTATAGCACACACGTGTGTGTGTATTGTTGAGCTGCATGCTCACTTGTGTTCCATGTTCATTTCGTACACACACACGTATCCTCTCTTCATGTAGATCACAACCACCACCACTACCATCATCATCATCCTCACAGGTATGTGCGCATGGCCTACCTTGCCATCGTTGCCAGTCACACCGTCAATGGTGTGGCCGCCATCCACAGCAAGATTATCCGTGACACAATTTTTGCTGATTTTTACGATTTGTGGCCAGAAAAGTTTCAAAACAAGACCAACGGTGTCACCCCTCGCCGTTGGTTGGCATTTTGCAACCCCCCCCTGCGCCAGCTCATCACGGATACTTTGGGTACGGATGCTTGGATCAACGAACTCGACATGCTGCAGGTGCGTGCTTGTGTGAGGAGGGTGGTTGGCTGTTGTGATTGGTGTGTCTGTATGGAGAATTATTCATCAAGATTTGTGCACCAAGATTTGTTCACCGACATGTTGACCAATTCGTTGACCATTAGAATTCCACAATACAGCACCCCTGTGCAGCAGGGCTCATATGCTGTTGTATCTCACCACCCCTCACACCACCACCCCTCACACCCTCACACCACCACCCCTCACACCCTCACACCCTCACACCACCACCCCTCACACCACAGGAGCTCCGCACACAGGCAGGCAACAAGGATTTCCAAAAGAAATGGTGGGACGTCAAGCAAATCGCCAAACAAAAGGCCCTCACCAAGATCAGCGCCTCCACTGGCGTACAGCTCAACCCCGATGCCCTGCTTGATATCCAAGTCAAGCGCATCCATGAGTATAAACGCCAGCTACTCAACGTCCTCGGTATCATCCTACGCTATGATGCCATTAAAAAAGCGACCCCAGAGCAGCGTAAGGAATTTGTACCCAAAATATGTGTCATCGGTGGCAAGGCTGCTCCTGGGTATGAGATGGCCAAGCGCATCATCAAGTTGATAAACGCAGTTGCTGCGACGATTAATGAGGACCCTGATGTTGGGGATTTGCTCAAGTTGGTCTTTGTGCCTGATTATAATGTGTCTGTTGCAGAGTACATTATTCCGGGTGCAGAGCTGAGTCAGCATATTTCCACTGCTGGTACAGAGGTATGGGTGTGGTGGTGGTGGTAGTGAGGGGATGGTGATGTGCTTGTTGGTGTGCAGCTGATCACATACCATGGTTTATCACACAACACGGTCTACATGATGCATGTCAATCCTACATTATTGATATCAATCCCCCGTATTCACACACGCCTCACCGTACTCACACACACCTCACCGTACTCACACACACCTCAACCCCCCACCCACCCACCCACCCACACAACAGGCATCAGGTACATCCAACATGAAGTTTGCCATGAACGGATCCCTCATCATCGGTACGCTGGATGGCGCCAATGTGGAACTGGCAGAGGAAATGGGTCAAGAAAACATGTTTATTTTTGGCCTACACGCCGACCAAGTCGATGCAGCCCGTGCCATCAGGGCCACCCTACAAATGGACCCCCGCTTCCTCCATGTGGTGGACATGATCCGGAATGGCGTGTTTGGGTGGGCCGACTACTTTGCCCCCCTGTGTGATAGCATTACTGGCCCAGATTTCTACCTGCTGGCTAATGACTTTCCCCTTTACATCAAGGCCCTCGAGGAGGTGGATGAGACGTACAAGAACAAGGACAAGTGGATCAAGATGAGTATTCTGTCGGTGGCGGGGTCGGGGATGTTCAGCAGTGATCGCACCATTCGGCAGTATGCGGATGAGATTTGGGATATCAAGCCATGCCCTGTGCCCAAGGCATAGGAGAGGGGGGACCATGCAATGAGGAAATTCCATGTGTTGAGGGGATTCCATGTGTTGGAAATGAGAGGGGACGTTGAAGGGTTTCAGAGTCGAGCAGAAACGTGGGCAATGCCTTTCACAGCAGTGGAGGTTGTATAGGATGTGTTTTTGTGTTTTCAACCCGGGGCAAGGGTGATAGCACGTGGGTACAGCACACTGACAACAGTTGCTATTCGCACAGCAGCAGCATTGTTGCTGCATTTCTGTTTTTCCTGGGTGTCCACCCCTTTTTTTCCCTTTTTGCGGCCTACCTGCCACCCTGCAACTGCCCTGCTCGTGTTGTAACAGCGTTTTGCATTTCCAACGAATACACACACAAATAGACAAACAAATACACACACACACAGCTACACACAAAAAACGCTCGCTTCACATAATTCGCTTCATATGATCTTCACAGCAGCTCCATCATCACAGCACCCCCATCATCACAGCACCCCCATCATCACAGCAGCTCCATCATCACAGCAGCTCCATCATCACAGCAGCACTTGTGTCATGGAGGTCACCTCACGAAACCCATGTCCCTGAGGCAGCGCTGCATTCCCCTCTCGCACCGCCACCACCACCTTCCACCCAGCTTCCCTCGCCGCCTCTGCCTCTTTCACATTATCCGTCACAAACAACAAGTCCCCAGGTGCATCCACACCAATGTGCTCCGCGAGTTCCTCGTAGCTGCTCTTGACTGTTTTTGCCCCAGTCACTGTGTCGAAAAAACCAGAGAGGTATGGTCGCAGGTCCCCTGCTGTGGTGTGACCAAAGAGGTCCCGTTGAGCCATGCGGGAGCCACTGCTGTAGATGTAGGTTTTAATTCCATGGGACCTCCATTCTACGAGGGCGTCGGGGACATCCCGGTAGAGCTCACATTTGAGGGCCCCTTTGACAAAGCCGTCGTGCCAGATTTGACCCTAGAGGAGGGAGGGGGGGGTAGGTGTGTGCTGGTGTGTGGTTGTGTGCCGGGTTGTGGTTGTGTGCCGGTGTGTGTGTGGTTGTGTGAGTGTGTAGCAGAGAGCGCATGCGTGTATGTATGTACGACAAGCACCCTGCACAAACATCAGTGCATATGAATGAAAACCATGCACATCACCCACACATACATAAAGCACCTCATCCACTCCCACACTTTTTTTTTCCTTGAACAATCACACCTGTAGCATCTTCAATGCAGTCGTCTTTCGGTCAATCGCCATCTGTGCCTTTACACTTTCCACACATGCCTTTATCACCTCCTCCCGTGCTGACTCAGCACCCGGTACCTTCACGGCATCTTCCCGCCCAGCAGCACTGTCCTCTTCACCCAACACACGAAGGGCCTCAATTGCCCGTTGGGTGGGCGGGGTGTCATAGGTGGATTGTAGGTGGGACTCGAGGTGTTGGGCTGCATAGGGGAAGAGTGTGTCGGCGACATAGGAGATGGGGGCGACAGTGCCCTCTATGTCGAGGACGATGGCGAGGGGTTTGGGGGTGCGGCGCTGTTTCTTGTGGGAGGGGGGGAGGCCATCTGTATGAGGGAGGGGGGGGGGGGGGGGTATGCGTTTGTGTTGTGAATGCATGTAGTTTGTGTTGGTGGGTGGGTGGGTAGTGTGAAATACATGTGCTGAGGATCACAACAAAATTATCTCACAACAACATTACGTACACCCCCAAAAACACCCACCAAACAACACACCCAAAAAACACCCACCAAACAACTCCCCCCCACATACTTGTGTCTGCACCCCCGTTGACCAACCCACCATTAGTCAACGCTGCCGGTGCTGGTGGCACTGATGCATCAACACCCATCTGTCGCATGCGTAGTGCACTCTCAAAGAGGTAGTCGTAACACTCTGACTGTGTTTTGGCTTCAATCCATGTGCTGCCCCACACATACACACCATGTCGGCGCACAAGCACTGCGTTGGACTCTGGGTAGTCGATGATTGCCTGGTTTTGGGGGGAGTGGGGGGAGGGTGTGTTTTGTGTGCGGGAGGGTGCGTATTGTGTGGACATAGTGTGGTTGTGTAGACACCAGTGTGTGTTGCCATATGATGTGTATATTGCGTAGATGCAAGTGACAAGATGACACTGCTCACACATATACACAACAAGTATACACATATTATGCACACACACACACAAGTATACACACACACACACACATAACATTCCCTACCTGGCGCAGCCTGTCTGTGAGTTCACATTCACGAGCAGTGTTCTCGATGATGGGCACAATACAATTGCCGTAAAAGCCATGCCCCACAATCCCCTTGATCATCTCCAGATGGGTCACCTTGAACTCACTGGCATGCTCGTCCAACATGGTGGCCATGACAGCATTGAGTGAATGACTGTGCATCACAGCACCTGCACCACGCAGCTCATATGCCTGAAGGAAGGGTGGTGGGGACGCGTGATGATGCACGTGATCACCACCTGATGATCATCGTCACCCAACAACCTACCGCCATGAAGAGGGGCGTGCATTCGCTGAGCTTGGGTGGCTTGTATGGTGGGGGGCGTGCCTGGGGTGTGGAGATGATCTCCCCCTTATTGTCAAGCACAAACATGTCCTCGGGAAGCATGCGTTCTTTTTGCACCCCAGATGGGGCTACCACAATCTGGTTGTCATCGTGCTTGATGCTGATGCCACCACCCGTGCCAGATACCCATCCATGTGAGTAGAAATTGCGACAGAGTTCGCAGACGAGCTCTTTTGTGGCGTACAACGCATCGCTACTGCCTGTCATCGTGGCTGCTAGTGGGGCTGGTTGCCTGAGGCGTTTTTTAAATGATTGGGTTGTTAATTGCACACAATACTGCACAATTTTGAGGTGTGCACAATGTCTGTTTTTTGTATACAGCTTGTTATTCCCACCAGCAAGCATCAGCTCAGTATAAAACCCTCCTAGTTGGTCTTGTATACTGCATAGTCGTGGTGTTGCAGTAATGTTGCACCACAGGATCGCCACAGATCGTCTGTTTGCAGCACCATCATCTGTCAGTCAACGCATTGTGTGTGGTTTTCATCGTATTCCTGCAGCGCCTATCCAACAGCAATCTCTGTTTACACATACTATACATCCTTGCCAACGATATTACCAGGTATGGATCAAAGGAGCCTTGAATATATGTCACGTACATCATCATACCCCACCATCCATCCCAGACCACCATGGCCAGTGCCACACCACCCACCACGCAACCCACCACGCAACCCACTACCAAAGTGCTCTTTGTGTGTTTAGGCAACATTTGTCGCTCCCCCACTGCAGAGGCTGTGTTTACCTCAGTTGCAACACGCAAGGGGTTGCGTGATGGACTCACTATCGACTCATGTGGCACTGGTGGTGGCAACCCAGACTGGTGTGTGTTTGATAGTGTTTATGTTTGTTTGTGTGTGTGTGTATGTGTGTTGTTTGCTGGTATGTGTTACACACACACACAAATAAACAAGCATACACATGCCCACCACCCAGGTATACAGAAGGTGGGTGGTCGTATCATCAAGGTGACAAGGCAGACGCACGTATGAGGGAGCATGCATCACGCAGGGGTATCACACTGACATCACGTAGTAGACCATTGACGCCTGAGGATGTGAGGGAATTTGATTACATAGTAGGCATGGTATGTGGTTCGTGTGTGTGTGTGTGTGTTTGTGTGGGAATTTGATTGTATGTTGTGGGAATACAGTGGGGATGTTATGTGCACACATGTGGGGGGGGTACATAGTACATTGAAGACTGTGTTTGTCTGGAAATGAAAGGCAACACAACCCCACATGTGACCCACATGCTCATAGTAGTCCCCATACCCTCATTACCCTCTTGATTTCTCATTCCCCTCATTCCCCTCATTCCCCTATTCCCCTCATTCCCTCAATACCCAATATACATTACTATATACACAGGATGATGCCAATGTGAGGGCAATTGTAACAGCTGTTGAGTATTGGAAGAACAAACATGACATGCCTGCCGACTACAAGTCCAAGGTGTGTGCACTTGAGCAGAAAGCACTGTTGGCGTCGTGCTTGTTTCATTCATACTTTTTCATGTCATACTTTTTTCACATCATTCTTGTTTCGTTCATGCTTGTTTCTTTCACGTGTACACCACCCTCCACATCATGTTGCGTTTCATATACACACTGCATACGCACACATGTACACACTGCATACGCACACATGTACACACTGCATACGCACACATGTACATACACACAGGTGGTACGTATGTGTGAGTACCTGAAGCAACCCAAATTTGCTAGCAAATATGATAGTGTGCCTGACCCCTATTATGGAGGTGCTGCTGGTTTTGAACTGGTATGAAAAGTATTGTGGTCGTACATGCGTGCATGTTTCAATTGGCATTGTTGTGATGTGTACATGTCATGCTGTGATTGTGCATGTCAGGCTTTGCTTGTTCATATATGACATGTGTATATAAAATGTATACATCCATACACACATATTCCTACAGGTATTGGATTTGTTGGAAGATGCATGTGAAGGGCTGCTAGACCACATACAAACAAGCTCAGCACGCACAACATGACCACAACACGCATTCGTGATGTGAGCGTATGCATGTGTTGTTGTTGTTGTTGTACGTGGTTGTTACTTTATAGTCAATATTCTGTGTTGTAAAAGTCAAAGAAACATCATTATGCATGATACATTCCCCTAGGAGACATTAGCTAGGAGGCATTCTATCAAAGTACAAATAAGCTATAAACATCTGATCTGACATTCATGAAGGACAGCAAATGCACATGTACGAAAAACATCATGCATGCTTTTGAAATAAGAGCATGCAATACACCTGCAGGGAGAGTACCATGATACATGCACAGCATATGCATTTGCACTGCGCATCAACATTATAAAGCCACAAAAAAACCACACATTAATTGTTTTGGGAAAACTTGTGCCTGTGTGTAATGATGAGGATGGTGTGGGCATTAGGCAATACATAACATGTTTGCAATACACAACATGCTCTACATACCCAACCTCTCCACAGCAACACCACCAATACGACCAACACCCATACCCGCATGAGTTGCATTCGTAAAACACAGTCTGCCCTTCATCTGCACTACGCAGCTGCATGGTGTAAAACTCCAAACCCACAACTCCACACCTGTGGTTGGTGCATTGGTGAAAACATGCACTGGTGGAAACATGCATTGGTGCACGTGCATTTGTACGTACACGTAATGCTCCCACACATACACACAAAGCCCAAACCAAAGCCAACATGCTACAGACCCAACAAATAAACATGCATGTGCTGATGGTTATCGCAAATATGAACATGGTGTTGGCATACTTTGGGCAGGCTTCATCAATGGTTGCACGTTGACGCTGATTGAGGTGATCAGCAATTGCATCTGCATCTGGAACTAGGGGCTCTACACCATACCGCAGACGATATGACTTGAGGTTGCTGCGGCTGATTGTGACGGTCTTGATGAGCTCTGTGTGTTTGTGGGGGGTGGGGGTGTTTGACCAACGTTGGGGAAAATGTGGGTTCATATGCTTATGCAAACACCCTCCACATCGTACCATCTGCTGGTATTCGATAGCCAGAGAGGGAGCAGTAGGCATCCCCACTGCGGTCATCACTGTCGAGCAAGTTGCCGCTGTATGGGCAAAACAACTGCTCTGCCATCTTGACCTGTTTTGGTTGTGCAGCCATGATGTGTATAGCGTGGTGTTGAGGTGGCGCAGTCAAGTGTTTGGAAGCGAAAGTGACGGCAAGTGTTTCTTTTTGTTTTTGTTGTGCGCGTGGTGGCTCCGTTCAGCAACCATAAGTGTATAGAGCAGAAACGTATAGAAGCATAGCGCAAGGCAGTCACGCCCAAAAGAGCGTGCTTACTATACGCAAGCAAACACAAGGATTGATGCATATGGTGGTTGACCAACAACACTGACGTTTGTGCATTCTATTTGACGTACCAGCGTAGTTTCACCGTCATTTCAATTTGTTGCTGCACATATTCAAGAGCAACAGCAGCCACACACCAACATCCCCAGCAACACAAAGCATGGCAGACGATGAGCCCTCCGCTCGAGGAGCACCCAACGATGCCTCCACCTCTGAGGATGCACCCCCACCTCGCATCAAGGGCAAGGTGTGTGTTGTATGCACTAATTGTTGAGGTTGATGGTGAGATCAGGGGGACAGGGTATAAAGGTCACGCCAAACCATACAACACCATACACCCACCCACCCACCCTACGCACAGCACAAAAAACCCAAGCCATGGGACCACGATGGCATCAACCATTGGCATGTAGAGCCATTCACGAAAAGCGACAACCCTGATGGTTTACTTGAGGAAAGCAGTTTTGCAGTGTTGTTCCCCAAGTATAGAGAGCAGTACCTGCGGGAGGTGTGGCCTGCAGTCACACGAGCACTCAAGGAAGTGGGTATTGGGTGTGAACTCAACTTGGTATGGTGTGGGTGTGGGTATGGGTGGATATGGAGAGAATCTGTGGGTGTGAGTGGGTATGTGTGTGAGATAGGGTATTGGTGTGTAGTGGAACAGGGTTGCATTGGGGTGTGAGGTTTGTGCATGTATGTATTTGTGGATGTGCATGTATGCATAATGTGACATGGTTGTTCAATGTTATCTGTATCTATCATACATCATGTCCATCATTTTCATCATCATCACCCACACATCATCACACCAGGTGGAAGGTAGCATGTCAGTGCGCACCACACGTAAGACGTTTGATCCATACATCATCATCAAGGCACGAGACCTACTCAAGCTTCTAGCACGTTCTGTTCCTGCACCTCAGGTAGGGTGCTTATGAGTAATTGACACTGCGTCAGTACACAATAACTCTCACTGGGGGTATACATACCTCCGTAGGGTGTACACAACTCTGCACACGTGCTCTGCCCTGTACTTTTACACACACACATCATACACCGCACATCATACATCTGCACATCCTTGTCAACACACACACAGACATATACACATGGAATCATATTCATATGACAATTCATACACACACACAAACACACAACCCAACCCCTTTTCAGGCACTCAAAATCCTTCAGGATGACATGCAGTGTGACATTGTTAAAATTGGTGGCCTAGTAAGAAACAAGGAAAAATTCGTCAAGCGGCGACAACGGCTGCTGGGCCCCCAGGGCTCCACCCTCAAGGCGTTGGAGTTGTTAACAGAGTGTTATATACTTGTGCAGGGTAACACAGTGGCATGCATGGGGTCATACAAGGGATTGAAACAGGTGGGGGGTGGAGTTGTTGTTGTGCGTGTAATCGGGGTGTTGTGTGTGTAATGGTGTTGTTGTGCGTGTAATCGGGGTGTTGTGTATATACCATGGTGGTTGTTGTGTATATACCATGGGTGTTGTCTATGTACTCATTGTTCTGGTGATGTCACGGGTGTGTTTTGCAACCAACAACAACAATACCTCCATCCACCGACACCATCACCAACAACACCATCCACCAACACCACATCCACCAACAGGTTCGGCGCATCATTGAGGATTGCATGAACAATATCCACCCCATCTACCATGTAAAGACCCTCATGATAAAGAGAGAACTCGCCAAAGATCCTGCCCTAGCCAATGAATCATGGGACCGCTTCCTTCCCAATTTCAAGAAGAAAAATGTGCAGCGCAAAAAGCCCAAGGAAATCACAAAGAAGAAGGAGTATACGCCCTTTCCACCCCCACAGCAGCCACGAAAAGTGGATTTGCAGTTGGAGAGTGGTGAATACTTTTTATCAGAGCAAGCCAAGGTGTGTGTGGTTGTGTGTGCTGATGGGTATGTAGACTTGGTGTGTACATGGCGTTTCACCTTGCATGTCACACTGCTTGCTGTGTGCGAATGTACAGCACACAACAAAGCGTCTCTCCCTGTTTCTCTGTTTCTCTCTACTGTTTATCCTGCCTGTGTCTCACTTGTCCTCTCACCCACATCGCCTCTCCCCAACACCTGCATACTGTTCCCCCATCTTCATGCTGTCCCCACGCCTGTCCCCCCATCTCCACTCAGGCTACGAGCAAGCGACAGGCAGCAGCAGCACAGCAGGCAGCCAAGGTGGCAGAAAAGCAACAGCAACGTGCAGAAGCATTTCTGCCTCCGAAAAAAGAGAAAAAGAGCAAAAAGAGGACTGCAGGGGAAGAAGATGCGGACGATGCACCTACAAAGGGTAAGGGCACACCTTCCACAGAGGCACTTGCAAAGAGCCTGGCAGACAAGTTGGCAGGTGCTACACGTTCCAAGCAAAGCAAGGCACATGATCAGGATGTGTCTATGTTTTTGGCAGACGGTGGTGCTGCTCTCAAGAAGAAAAAAAAGAAAACATAAGGGGAGGGGGGGGTGTCTGCGGGAAGGAGTGTTTGGGCTGCTTCATGTTTTTGTGCGGCACACCACATGAATGTATCTTTTACATACACAATGTTGTAAGGTATCTGCACGATGTACTATGAATCATGTACAATACGCTTTATGCACAGTGCACAAAGGGGAGCACAATGTTGTTGGAAAAACGCACAAATTTGTGAGAAGGTGTCTATGTGCATGCACAAGCATACACACAGGGGACGCTGCGGGAGTGGTCAATTTGTATACCACTCCTTGAGATGATGTCACACAGTTTCCTCTGAAAATACACACACGCACACACGCAGAAACACAGACCCTTTTTCGCATTTATAAAAAAAGACAACAGATACCCTGCAGCACACACTCACTCACCAGTTACCCACTGCCAAATTACCTCCCTCCCCCCCGCCAATTTCCCTCTTTAGCCACTGCTGGAGGTGGACACTGAGCTAGGGTTGCCACTTCCAAGGTACTGCTGCAAAAAGGGGTCGATACACATGCCCAGGATCTTAAACCCATCCAGATTGGGGTGCAGGCCATCAATCATCAGCTTCTTGTTGATCGACACACCGTCGCTCATCAAAAACGCGTCGTTGCACTCCACATAGCGCACACGTTCCTCTGCCTCACCAAAGGCCCTCAGCTTTTCATTGTAGTGTTTGACCGCCTTCCATGTGGGGGGGTTGACCTTGAAGCTGAGGCTGCCGTCGACGTTGTAGCCAGTTTTGGGCATAAGACCCATGACAATGACCTTCAAGTCGGGGCTCTGGTCCATCATCCAGCGCACCATTGCGCGCACTTCCACGATGAGGGTGTCGGCGACGGTCATCTGGCCCTGATCGTCTTGATCACCCTCGCCAAAGTCGTTTGAGCCAATGTAGAGCAGAGCAACCTTGGTGCCTGCCTGCTTGAGCAAGCCGTCGCCGTTGAGCATACGCCAAAAGAGGGTGCCGGCTGTCTCGGAGCCCAGGGCCCATGACTTGGCATTGTACTTGGCACCCCAGTTGTTGTCAAACCAGCCGTCGACGTACTGGCAGAATTGACCCTGCCAACGCAGGCACTGCATGATGGAGTCACCATAGATGGCAAACTGGATGGGCTGTGGTTTTTTTGGGGGGGGGGTTGTGGTGTGGGGGGGGGGTGGGGGGGCGGACAAGGCGCACTCAAGTGAACGGGTTCACACTCCATTCCGTGTGTGCCAAACATACCGTGCCAGTGTCAGCAGCAGCCTGGGCCTCAGAGTTGAAGAGGGCAGTGTTGTCACAATACCACTGACGCTCTGTACGTGGGATGGCAAATGGGTACTTGGGGTCATCGTGGCCACCCCAGTCGCAGTAGCCATCGTCAAGCAGGGCACGTGTAGCAAATGCGCTTGAAATGCAACATGACAGTGCTACAGCAGCCAACAACGTTTTTCTGTGTCGGTGTTTGGTCGACGATGAAATGGGGTACCACGCACAGATGAGGTTCTGCATGGATACATATGCAGGATCTATGGCGTTCATCGCATACGACATCGCATGAGGCTACACACACAGTTCAATATATGGTCGCACCTCCCGATGACCATCGGAATGTAACTAGGCGATGCTTGTGGGAATGGTGTCGCTCACAAATTGCCTTGCGTGTGGTATGGCTGGTTTATACTCTTCTCAGGAACAACTGGTACGAACATATGTTTTTTTGACGTTTGTCACTTTGGAAATTGTACGGTATGTGCATGGGGCCCCCAAAAAAGCGTCAGACCGTGGCCAACATGAAGTTGAAATGTATACAGAAATAGATGAGACTCACTAGCTGTGGCCATGGCCGATGATGATATGCAGCACCTTCTTCAGGGGCTGCAGGAACATAAAGATCTGTTGCAGCAGCTCCAAGACGCTGTGCATGCAGATCCCAGCAATACTGATGCAAAAGAGGTACGGTAAGGTGGGGTTGCAACATTGTGGTGATGATGCACTCTCCTGTGCTGTTGACAATACACCGATTTCAGGCCCTTGAAGCATTGCAGCAAGCAGTAGCTGCCACTGAAGAAGCATTGGCATTGGCTGGGACACATGATGGTGTGCAGGATGGCTGGTCAGAGGACGAGGACGATGATGAAGATAATGACGACAATGAAGACAATCACCACATTGACAGCGACATCAACGACATCAGCTATGGGCACTTACAACTTGCACTGCAGGAATCGAACCAGGCCACCATGGCAGCCTCATCCAATGGCCCCCATGCACAGGGCCGTGTGTTTGCGTCATGGGAGCATCACACTCGGGGCATTGGATCCAAACTCATGGCTGCCATGGGCTATACGGCTGGACGTGGACTGGGGAGGTCCCAGCAGGGCATCCCTGTGCCATTGCAAGTTGTGCTTGGGAGCTTCAAAGCAGGGCTGGGAGCTACAGGTGTGTTGCAATGTGCAGGCACATGCACACGTGTTCGTATCTCTTGTGTGTATGCATGTGCCAACCAACCACCACCAGGACAAGCAAAGCTACAACATGCCCAAACCTCACCTACGAAAAAACGACGACGACGCAGACGTGCCGCTGCGGCCCAGCAATCATCATCAGGTGGACATGATGGCAATGCTACAGCCAACCCCTCACACCAAGAGGACATGTTTTCATGGCTCAACACCAGTAGCACAAGAAGCACATCCAGTAGAGAAAAGGACCTTGGTGGTGGCACGGATGTCCCTGCTGGTGGTGCTTCTTCTGCAGGGCCCCACACAGGGCCCCTCGATTCTTCCCACACTGGCAGCAAGAAACACCCTCCCCGCACACAAGGCGAGCACGACCTGTATCGAAAAGAGCGAGTACAAAAGCTTCAGCGTCGTTTGGAGACACTGCGTGCAACGTTGAAACGGCACCAAAACAACCCGGGGGTAATGGCGCGAGTGAAGGAGGATCTTGTCACAGCAGAGGAACAGCTGGCGAGGGAACAACGAGGGGTTGCATCTGCAGAGACACGAAATGCACAACAGCAGGCTGTAAAGAAACTGCTTCGATTTTGATACATATTTTGTGTGTGTTTTTGTGTGGTGTGAGGGGGTGTTGGTGTGTGTCCATGCGCAGGTGGTGGCTTGCATTTGGTAGCAATGCAGATGTACTTGATGATGTATTTTGATGCAGTGAATACCTTCTTGATGTATGTCTTATACTTTCTGTACAATTCTGTTCGTTCTTTGCAATACTGTGGCGTATTGGTGTTGTTACAAAGCACAGCATTCAACAACAATAACAATGAGTATCAATTGGAACAGCAACAGGGTGATGGGTATTCATCACCAACCGCGCATCTTGACCCGCATGCTCATCAGGTCGGTGTTGTTCGCACATCCTCCTCCTTGTATGCAGGGGGAGACTACAACAGCATCACTTGAAAAGATCAAAACCATGTTGAAACCAAAACAACACAACAACAACAACAACAACAACAACGTGTGCAGCCATGAGTGTTGTGTGCATCCTCATGGAGTGCAAGGATGCAAGCACTCCATGGCACACACTGCCAATGTGTACCGCACAACCCACACTCAATGATGACAAAATATAGTATATAGTAGTATGTGATGATGCATTTGAAACTGCCTTGTGTGTTTGGTGATGGCTGGTGTTGGCTGTGCACACACACATGCACACACATGTGCCACCACCACCATCACAAAAACCCTGTTTGCTACCATATATCACGACACGCAATGTCATGTGTGTCCATTTTCTGCACCAGCACCCCCAGCACCAGTTGTAAGGGATGTGGTTGATAACCGTTGACTCAATGCCATAGTTTCCAATTGCTTTGTCGCAGTCGTTGCTGCACGCTGCTGCCGCCGCTTGGGGGATTTGAGCTTCATATGACTATGCAAGCTTTGTATCTGTGATGGTTGTGCAGTGCATATCCGTGTGGTTTTGTCGTGCACATCCACATATGGTTGTGCACATCCTCGCCATACCCCTGGTGATGTTGCGGTGTGCTGCTGCCCTCTCAAGTTGTTGAACAATGCAATCATGGCTGGTGGTGTGGCTAGGCTTTCATCTAATGATGGTGATGCTGGTCGCGGGGGTGTGGTTGGGTGTTCACGTGTTGGTGATGACGCTGGGGGATGGTGCACTGGACTACCTGGTGATAGTATCTCTGTGTGTTTTAAGTGCGAATACATTGCTTGTGATGCAGAAAATAACCAGATCAACCACTGCACAGCAGCACTACCTGCTGTTGTTCGTGGGGGGACATGCTGTTGTATGTGGGTGTCTGTGGCACAGGCAGGCACCAGATCGCCCGAATCCCGCCTTGCAGATGTCATGCAGGCCTAATTGCTCCACAGGGCGCGCCACGAGAAAGTGCTGGTTGCTTAATGCTTAGAGGTGATGCTCTCAACCCACGTTGTGCAATGCAAGTTGTGCAATCCAGCTTGAGCTAGTGTAGTGAAAATCCTACAACTGATGTATACAGGTTGCTTTTGCTGCACAGTGGCTCGTGTGGGAAAAGACCAAGTCGAGATGGCAAGCCAATGTTGCAGTTGCCTGTTCAACCTTTGTGAGTGTGTGCGTTGTGTGAGTGTGAATGATGTATGACCTGGCGTGTTGGGGAAGAATGTACTGCAATTATTTGCTACGTTCCCTACATACAGTGCAGTGGAAAAACCACTTGACACACACAACCAACAATTCAATCAGTGCAGTACACTCGCATTCACGCACGCATTATGTTACCTCAAGCAATTCGCGTGGCAGGAAAACCCCCATGCCACCGATCAGAATGTTACCCTGGAACCCATCAACACCTTATTCACGCCCGCCGTGTGCCTTTACACGCATCCCGTCAACATCAGTACACATACATCAACCCATCAAACCCAACGCTGCGAAAAAAGACAATCCCATCCCATAGGGCGACAGCGCCCCCCCCTCGAGCAGCAACAACGCCCTTGTTTGCAACCACTGCTACCGCAACGTATGCCAACATGCTCCCATACATGCAGAATATGCTCATGTACATCTCTGGCTGTGCGTTGCTGATGTATGCGTTCAACACCGTATTCAACAAGATGCTCGGGGTGCGTGTGGTTGTGGGTGGTTGTGTACACACCGTAACATACCCTTCAGACTGTCTGCATGTACTTGAATGCCACACAATGCTACAACATAGTTGTTGGTGTTGCACAAGCACCGCACAATACTACAACAATTGGTTGCACCATCCACAGAACGTGAGGGATCAGCGCAACAAGATTGATGCTGAACGCAGCAACACCTTTGCCCTAGAGGCACTTGCAGTAGCCCTGCAACAGCCTGTACGCTTTCTGCTGCCATCTGCTGCACTGTTGCTGTGTGTGCGAGAACTGGGACGCATTTTATTGCAGTTTAGCCCCGAGACACGCACACGCTGGGGTACGTGGGCGGTGTTTGTGTGTTGATGTGTATGTGGTGGTTTTTGTATGTGATGGTGGGTTTATGTGATGGTGTGTATATGTGATGGTGTGTGTATATGTGATGACGGGTTTATGTGATGGTGTGTTTATGCATATGGAACGACACACACCTACCAACACACACAGGTCCCATCATTGCTTTTATATCTGCGCGCGTATCCGAGGCTGAGATGTTTACACTACGCTATTCTGAAGTGCTGCTCATCATTGTTGTGTACGTGTGAGGGTGTGAGGGTGTATGTGCTGCTCATCATTGTTGTGTACGTGTGAGGGTGTTTGCACACGTGTCCAGGGTGTGTACTGTGTTCTGTGTATGTGTAGACATGTATTGTATTTGGACACACACTACACGTTCTCTCCACACACACTACACTTATCTCCACACTCACTACATATTTTCTCCACACACACATTGCACATTTTCTCCACACACACTTCACGTTTTCTCCCCCCCCCCCCCCACACACAAACGCAGTACATGGATGATCATGGGAGCAAAAAGTGCTTTGTTTGAACGCATCTCCTTTGTTGTGTCAGACACAGAGGGCGTGGCAATGGATGAAGTGACAAGGGCGCTCACACCGGTGTCAGACCTGCTGAGCTGGGCTATAGGGGGGGGTTCCTTGGTGGTGCTGGCACAGGTATGCGTGCTGGGGGAGTATGTATGTGGGGGGGAGGGGGCAGGGGGTATGGTTGTGGGTGTGCCAGGCGTAGGGAGTGACACCCCCCCACCCCCCCACACACAATACACACATGTACAATACACACACACACACAATACTCACATGTACAATACACAACACTCAACACATATACACACACCGCACACATCACATACACACCGTACACATCACACATACACAGGTGTTTGGTTTCAACATGACCCCTGTGCTCCTCACTGGTGGTATTGGTGGTGCCATTGCAGCATTAGCCAGCCAAAGCTTCTTAGCCAATATTGTGTCTGGCATCAACCTGGTACGTGTGTGTGTAGAGGAGAGTGTGTGTATATGAGATTGTGTGTGTATTGGAGTGTGGATGTGGGTGTGTATTGGAGTGTGTGTGTAGGAGAGTGTGTGTATTGGTGCATGGGTGGGGGTAGGAGAGTGTGTGTATTGGTGCATGGGTGGGGGTAGGAGTGTGTGGGTGTAGGTGTGGGTGTGGGTGTAGGAGAGTGTGTGTATATTTGAGATTGTGTGTGTACTGGAGAGTGTGTGCACATAGGCGCACCCAACCAAAACCCACTCCATCACCCACCCACCCATATTCCCCCCACAGTTTGTCTCCCGTCCCTTTGTCGTGGGGGACCGCATCATCGTGAAAGGAGCAGTCAACGTGCATGGCATTGTAGAGGCCATTGACTATACCAGAACCCTCGTACGCGTTGACCAGCTGTTGCCGGTGCTCATCCCCAACAAGACGCTGCAAGAGGCGGTGATCATTAATGAAAGCAGGGCCGGGAATAGCGCAGTGAGGAATAATTATGTGGGCCCACGTAATTTGAATTTTTCTTTTCAAATGCCGTACAAGGACATGGACAAGGTACGTGTGGGTACTGGTGTGTGTTGTGTTTGGGTGTGTTGGCATATGTTACACACATACTTGCATACTTACATCCAGGCAGACAACATCACAACATACCATCATGTACACACTCCCTCCACCATCATCATTTACACACTCCACCATCATCATACACACTCCACCATCATCATACACACTCCACCATCATCATGTACACACACACAGGCAGACAAGATCACAGCTGAGATACGACGATGGGCACGAGAAGAGTGTGACCTGGTGGACAACAGATATGCTCTGTATGCCTGGGTGACAGGGTTTACAGACAACACATGTACCATATCCATCAATGTATGTGTGTAGCGATGTCTGTGTTGTGTGCATGTTGTGATGCATGTTGAAGATGTTGGTGCTGCATGTCGTGAACACATGATGGATGATACACACACATCGGATGATCACCATGTATTGTTAATCACCATGTATTGTTAATCACCATGTATTGTTAATCACCATGTATCCTCTCTACTATACATACAGTTGTACAGCACCACACCAGCTTCAAGGGCATTTGCGTCATTCCGGGAAATAGTGCTCATTGTATGTATTACTGTGTGTTATTGTTGTGCTATTGGTTGTGTTGTGTGAAAATGAAGGGGTTGTGCGTATGCATGATGGGGGTTGTACATATGCATAGGTGTTGTATGTTGATGTTGTTTACTGCAACATGTAGTGTGTTTTCACACGTGCGTTTCTGTACCAGCCCATTGTCACCCCTCACCTCTTTTTTCCCACCCAGAACGTTTTCCGCATCGTACGAAGCTATGGTGCTTCCATTGCTAATTATCACATCATTACAAATTTCGAATACAACATGGGGTCCCTCCCACAAGCCAGCAATGGGGCCTCCTCGAGTGCCCCTTGGACCATGTTTGAGCCACAGCTGCCTAGGGAACCACAACTGAATTGAGAGTGGGGTTGAAAAAGCCTAGGGAACCACAACGCTGATATGAGGGTGGTACACAACATGCCTAGGGGGGTTGGGCATGGGGGATGCCACAACGTAATTGAGTCTGCTTGGTTGATACGATAGCACATTTCATGCAGCACACACTTGAAAACAATGCAACACACACACACACACACACATACACGGGGGGGGTGGGGGGTGGCAGGGTGCCATGGATACCCAGGCATTATCATAGGGGCAGTGGTCTTGATTGAGTATAGGTGGTCTTGCTTGAGCTTTCTCACAGTGATGAATGCTTTGTATTGGTTATGTGATCATTCCCATGGTGTTGTGTTTTACATACACAGTGCCAAGTTGTCTCCTGCTGTAATTACTCGTGTTGTATTTGCTTGTTGGTACTTGCTGTTTGTTTTGGTAACAAAGTACATGTACATCATACATTTCCCCCCCATCACGTACACACCACGTAGACACATAGTGTGCAGGAAGGAAAACACCTATGACACTCCCACATGACCATGCACATGCTCTTCTGGTCTTTTGCATCCTCCTTGTGTTCTCCTCAACCCACCTCCCCTCCTTGTCCTCCTCTGTCCGCCTCCCCTCCCCATGATATCCTTCCTACTCTGACCTCCCCTCCTTGTCTTCTCCCTACCCTGACCTCCCCTTGATGGACACCTTACACAGCTTTGCCAACAACCCAGTCAGCTGCAGCAGTGAATTCACACCCTCTGAAATACGCATCTGACAAAAACCAACCTCCTGTGTGTGTTGTTGCTTGTGTGTGTTGTTGCTTGTGTGTGTTGTTGCTTGTGTGTGTTGTCACATGTCGCACAGTACCCCCAACATGTCGCACAGTACCCCCAACATGTCGCACAGTACCCCCAACATGTACTCACACCCCCAACAGCACACAATAACCACACACCCCATATCAACACACCTTCAAAAACTCCAATTTGACGAATTCATTCAGTGTGGTGCTGCTACGCACAACCCTAAACAGGGTGACTATGATGTCCATTGCACTGTACCCACAATCATACAACGACTGTGAGGGAGAGGGAGGGGGGGGATGACAGAAAATGTGTGTGTACGTGTGTATGTGTGTGATGTTGTGTGTATGTGCATGTATATGTATGTGTGTGTATACATACATGTGTTTGTGTACGTGTGTATGTGTGTGTGATGTTGTGTGTATGTGTATGTGTATGTGTATGGGCATATATATGCATATGTGTGTGTATGTGTGTACGTACAACCCTGTGTGTCTGTCTGTATGTACAATGCATGTACGTACAATGTACAATGTATGTACGTACACATATGTCCACCCCCCCCCTTTACCTTGAGCGCCTCATAGGCCTCCTCCAGCTGAGCCTCTGCACATTTCCCCACAATTGCACTCACCAGCAGTGGTGGTGGCTGATCACACACTTTAAACACATTGTCAGGGGTGACCATTGTAAACCCACTCACCGTCGCCTGAAGATTGTTCAATGCCTGACGCATGTCACCATCCGCCGTGAATATGACTGCCTCCAACCCCTCCTTTGTGTAGGCCACCTGTTCCTTTTCACACACACGAAGTAAACGGGCAAGCACCTGGGTGTCGTTGAGTTTGGTGTAGCGCACGATGGCACATCGGGATTGGATGGGTTCGATGATCTTGCTGCTTTGGTTGCAGGCAAGGGCAAAGCGTGTGGTGTTGCTGTACAGCTCCATGATGCGTCGGAGGGCTTGTTGTGCTCCAGTGGTCATACTGTATGTGTGTATGGGGGAGATATGTGTGTATAGCCCATGTACACATGTATGTATAGACATCGACACATGTGTGCTATGCAAAAGTGCACCAGTGGCACCCCCCTTACCTGTCTGCTTCATCCAAAATGATAACCTTGTGGCGCCCAGGTGGCAAGGTGACCTTTTGTTGTGCAAACATCTTGATCTTGTTGCGGACGACATCAATGCCGCGATCATCTGATGCGTTGAGCTCCAGCACCGCATCTCTGTAACTAGGACCCAGCAAAGCATGTGCAAGGGCAAGGATGCTTGTTGTTTTGCCAGTACCGGGGGGACCCTGGGGATGGGGGAGATGGGATGGTTGGATGGATGAGGGGGGGTTGAGGGATTGCGAATGATTGTACAACATCATGTGTATGTACCCTGCACACTGATACATGCATATTACCCAGATATATATACACCCCGAGAGCATACCGAGAGGATGAGGTGTGGCATGTTGCCCTCAGATGCAATCACCTGCAGACGCCCCACTGCCTCTTCGTTGCCGACAATATCTTCTATCAGTTGCGGTCGATACTTTTCCACCTGGTGGAATATGTGTGCGTTGCGTGTGGTGTTGTGCACAGCAATACAGCAGCTGCTGTGTGTGTGCACGTATACAGGCATTTACCCATGGGAGTTCTTGTTGCCCGGGCTTGGATGCAGGTGCACTTGTGGAGGGACCTGCCCCATCCACGTCCATTGGCGTTGTCATTTTATGTGGTTTTTGATGGTGCTCGTTGTTGTACAGGGGTGGTTTGGGCTGCTGCTGTTGATGATCACAAGTTTTGATGATGATGATGAAAGTGGAACAGACTATCAACCCCGCTTGTGAATAGAATCCCCGAAAACTTGCTTATTGGGATGTTGGCCAAAGTGTGGGCTTGCAGGGGTTTGGCAAAACAAGCCCAAAAACAGACAATAAACACAACAATTTGCCACACAAACTCACAACCATTCAACCCTCTCCTAATCATCATGGGGCGATCACGCTCACGCAGCAGGGACCGTTCACGCAGCAGAAGCCGTAGCAGGGACAGGCGAAGATCCCGCTCAAGAGAACGCCGCAGGTGTGCATATACAGCAGCTATTCGACCTGGTATTGCTGTGTATGATTGGTATAATACCAGTACAACGATGTCCACGTGTTTTCCTGCAAACAGGCGGAGAACTGGCTTTGATGTATCGGGCGAAGCGAGACCCATGTCAGATGCAGAAGCAACACAAGCGGTATATTGGTGTTGGTATGGTGGTGGAGGTTCACCAATACCCCATGTTCTGCAGCAGAGCATACCACATCATCCCACCCAACCCACGTCCAGGCCATTGCCGCCATCCAGCAAGAGCAGTTGCAAAAACAACTCCTTGCCCAACAAATACTCTTGCAGCAGCAGGTATGCACCATTGTTTTGCTGCATATATAGAGCATATGTGGAGCATACACTGCACAATGTCAACGACATCATCATGGCATCAAACACAATCATCCGCAACCAATCATCCCCATCCCTCACAGGCAGTCACAGTTGCAGGTGGCAACTCCCAAGCCCGTCGACAGCGCGAGCTCTATGTGGGCAACCTCAACGTAGGCATCGTCACCGATGTCACCCTCAAGGAGCTCTTCAATGGCGCCCTCGCACACCTGGTCCCCGACCCACTCAACAACCCCCCTGTGGTGAGCACCCGCATCGACTCCACAGGACGTTTTGGGTTTGTCGAGTTGCAGAATGAAGAACTGGCTGCTGCAGGGCTTGCACTGGACAAGGTGGATGTGTTGGGAAAGGCACTGATCGTGGGGCGACCCAAGGGGTATGTGGATCCCCCTTCGGGCCCCATCACGGCACGCATGGGCATTGCGTCGCTCATGAGCAAAATGTTGATTGACCAGCCATCGCGTGTGTTGCTGTTGGAAAACATGCTTCCTGCACGCGTGCTCCTGGATCCAAAGGAGCGCGAAGAGGTGTGTTGGGGTTTGTTTTGGGGAATGATGGTGGGGATGATGGATGTTGGAAGGTACCGAGAGGATGGGGGGTATGTGTGCGCACTGACAATGTACACTAACACTACTGACAATGTACCCATGTACCACATGTACATGCCACACCCACCACAGCTCAAAGCAGAGGTACAAGAGGAAGCAGCAAAATGCGGCACCATCCTCAAGGTCATCGTCCCCATCCCACCCCTCCACGTGGGTCCCGAGGAAGGTGGTCGGTGTTATATACACTTTTCCAGCCTCTCAGAATGCAGAACATGCAAAGAGATGTTTAATGGACGCACGTTTGATGACAATGTGACACGAGCAGCGTTTGTGACAGATGAGGAGTGGCAGCAGGCACAGGCTGGCATCTGGTTGCCCAGGGGGACAGGGCAGGGGGCTGCTGTGGGGATGCGTGGTGTGCTGGGTGGTGGTGTGCTGGGAGGTGGTGCATTGCCTGGTCCACCTGGCCTGCACATTGCTTGATAAAGATTCCTCGATCCCCAATCCCCAATCCCATGAGGGGGATGCGTAGTTTGGGATGTGTGTGTGATATCATGGGCATGCTACACAGGCGTGGTGTTGGATCGTGCTGCTAGTGTTCTTTTGTGCATAGAGATGTGGATAGATGAGGGGAAACGAATAGAGTGTATGATGAATAGCACATGTGTGCTGTGTGTAACAAACAAACAACCTTGCACATGTGCTTGCATGAAACACGAGCATGTTTATCACATCACTGTGCAACTTCACTGTTTAATCATTGTACAATACGTCACTGTTGTACATCATTGTACAATACGTCACTGTTGTACATCATTTTGCAATACATCACTGTTGTACATCATTACATTGTGGTTTGTTGGGTGATCAAGTCCTTTGTGCTGAAAACTACATGTGAAGACGTATTCATTCCTGTACTACACCGTGCGCATACGAAAACATGTTTGTGCATAAATCACACTCCCATGTGCACATATCACACTCCCATGTGCACATATCACACTCCCATGTGCACATTTCACACTCCCATGTGCACATATCACACTCCTTGTTCATGCAGATGCCTTGTCCAGCAGTTGCACAGGAGTCAATATGTTGCTCTTGTTGGTTTCCACTATACACCCATTAATCATCATCTCATCGAGTATAAAATGAGCCTGTGGCATCGTGTGTGCGTGCTGATGGATGCACGCACGTGTGTGGGTGCTGATGGATGCATGCATGTGTATCATAATCCCCTGTCAGGTGATATTGTTTCTCCCTTTCCCACCCACCACATCGCCTGATCGCCACATGATGGCACACAACGCCCCACATACCATTTCCAGGTTGAACATGAGGTCCAGTTCACACACATTCCCAAAGTAGCGATCAAGTGTTTCCACCAAACAGTGAATAAACTCGAGTATGGCTAGTTCATTCTGTGGTGGGAGGGTATTATTGTCACAGGGCATTGTCACAGTTGGCATAGGTCGTCCACACAGAGTGTGTGTGTGTGTGTGTGTGTAGTTGCATGTATCTTGTGCATGTGTCTACGTTGCATGTATCTTGTGCATGTGTCTACATTGCATGTATCTTGTGCATGTGTCTACATTGCATGTATCTTGTGCATGTGTCATGTGCACAACCACACAATCATACCTCATCCCCGTCTACGCCCACCAGGAAAAACAGAGAAGCATACCGCCGGTAGATGACCTTGTAGTTGCGATGTTCCACAAAGGAGCACTGGGTGTTTGACAAAACCCCGGTGATCATGCATTGATTTCAATGACATCATCACACCACAATCACCACACCCAAGCCCAACCTGCTTTTCTGAACGTGTCAAGCATTTGCGCACGATCTCTCCTTCCAGCGCCCGTTTTTCCTCCACTGACATTTCTTGATCTGTGTATTTTGCCAACCTCGTCTGCCCCTGCTTGTTCACAAGCAATACAAAGTTGATCGTCATCGTGTTGGGCTGCTGCTGATGTTTCTGATGATGATGGAAACAACACTGCTTACACTAAAGAATAACTTGCCCAGCACACTCAGTTGTGAAGATGGAGATTTCGTGGAAACAAACAAAATTGTACGCCAAATAGCAACAATGCATGATGAAACCTATGTAAACTAGGTATGCTGCCCACGTGCCATCACAGAAAGGGCGTCAGCACGCCAAACGTCAAAGCCATCAACCACTGGCGCCCCCGCATGCCTCCCGCCCTCCCCCACCGTCTTTGGGAGCGTCTGAAACGACCGGCCCTGCAACTCCACTGCAGCTGCCTCGAGCGCCCGTCGCTCACCATTCCATGGCTGCCCCATGCTGATCACAACACGATCCAGCGCATCATCCACCGTCGAAATCAGCCGGTCGAGTGGTATGTGCAGGTTGGATGATAGGTAGAGCCAGTTATACGCACACCACTCCACGGGGACGCCCCCATTGGCAGAGACGGGGCACTGCTTGTGTTCAAGAAGTGCCATCCGCTCCTCCCTTTGTGTGTTTAGGTGTGTAGGTGTGTGGGTGGTATAATATTGTGTAGGTTGTATTATATGGGTGGTATTATCACAGCATGCATATAGAACATGTATCAGGGTGTATGGAGCATCCTACATAAAAACATAGCAGCGCCCCACCCCTGCATACACCCACGCTCGAACAACATACACCCATAAACCCACCCACCCACTACACACATACATTGACAGTGCAGCATATTCCTTTGATTGTAACACACGGTCTGTCATGAGCTGTATGTGCTTTGGCTCTGTGGCTAGGAGCTCCAACAACTGCAGCTGCTGGACTCTCATGTTACCAACCTGTGAAGAGATGTCCCATATAGTGTATAGTGTTTGGTGTGGGAAAACAGGGGCGTATAGTGTTTGGGGTGGTTGTGATGCCAAGATGCATCACATACAGCACCATACAACAATACAGCACCATATAACAATACAGCACCATACAACAATACAGCACCATACACAGCACCATACAGAGCACCATGCAGAGCACCATACACAGCACCATACACAGCACCATACACAGCACCATACACAGCACCACAAGCAGCATACATGCACCATACAACAATACAGCAAGCACCAAACACGCACCATGACTGACACATGCTCCTGCAGGGGATACAACGTGGTGGGTACAATATGTACAAGTGCAGCATGACGGGACATAAACACAGTGGTTGCTATTGCTGGTCCATGCACTACGACCACCACTGCTGCATGGTGCATCACACGGGCCTGCCATCGTAATGGGGTCCCCTGTGTGGGTGGTAAATACAAGGGGAGCGGTGGGTGGGAAACACAAGGGGAATGGTGGGGGAAATGTGTATGCATGTGGGCATGTATGGTGCTCTGGATATGTATGGTACCGTCAGGTCAACAAAGAATTGGAGGTCAACAAAGAATAGAAAGGCATGTATGGTAATGTGAGGAATGTATGGCATTGGGAGACATGTATGGTCAAATCAATAAAGAATTGGGAGACATGCATGGTGCATCATACCCGAAAACGCACAAGCCGTGTCTCAGATACCCCAGGCAAAAACCGTCTATACAACATGCGCCTCAACCCCCTCATGACATCCGCGGCGTTGACCATCGCCCTCCCCTGCTCATACTCTCGGTCAACAACCAACACACTGGGCGTTTTAACGTTGACCGTTTGACCAGGATCCAACCCCATGCAATGCTGCATGCGTTCTATGAACTGGGTGATAATCTCAGGTTTGGCGGGCTGCCGTGCCCACCCTGTGTATGCAGAGTCTTCACCCCGACACATGTGCGCATCACCTACACAGGTGGTACCATAGCCCAGCACTGCCGTGCGGAGGATAAACGCTTTGGAGCTCACCTGTAGGTGTATCATGTGTGTGTTTGATTGTGTGTGTTTGATTGTGTGTGTGTTGTGTGATTGGACATCGGTTGTGTGTTGTGTGTCTATTGTTGTGTATTTTGATGTACATATGCGCACCAGCATGACCACCATCACCATGTACACGACACATCACCACCACCACTGCACTTACTATGGATACACAACCCCCCCACCCCCCACCCCCCACCCCCCACCAGGTATGTGGCAGAGAGACCACCCACTGTAGACAAACACGCCATCCCCCACCATACACAAACACGCCACCCCAGACCAGTTCAACATACATCAGGGTGGTGCACCCAGAGGGGAACTCTTGATGACACACATGTAAACGCCTCTGTAGCTGCACGAGACCACCCTGGGTCTTGCGCATTGTAGGGTGCGGTGTTGAGGAGTATTGTTTTATACCTATCTTGCAATGCGCATTTTTCTGTGTGTGTGTTTGAGAGGGGGTTGTGGGTGTGCGAGAGAGAGGGAGCGAGAGGGAGGGAGAGAGAGAGGTGTATATGCAGGTGTGTACATGTATGTATGGGGTCATGATTGGTGTGATATGCAGCACAATGCACACACACACACAAACACACACACACACACACACACACAGCAACATGACCACAAGAACAGCAACGCCTACAAGTCATCTCAACCACATACGTATGTTTTCACATAGTGCATTATGCAAAGATGCAATGTACTGTCCAATGAGCAATTGTAGATCCACTTGTGTTGGTATATTGGCAAGAATACTCGTGTCTATCTCATATTTCTGTGGGGGTGGGGGGTGAGTGCATGTGTGGGAGTGTAGGGGGTGCATGTGTATGGGGGTGCATGTGTATGGGGGTGCATGTGTGGGGGTGTAGAGGGTGTACATAGGATCATATAGATACCATCAACAATGTGATACAACAATCAATATGTGTATGTGTTGTGCATGTATACACAGCAACATGTGTATACAACAGCAACATGCACATGTGGAAACAGATGTTACTTGACATACATGCTGCACATCCCCCACATGCTACAAACCCCATACACTATGATTCCCTCACCCTCAACACCCTCAACCACTCACCTTCACATTGCTCCAGTCAAATGGAAGGTTTGTTTGTCGTACAGTCACTGGCTGCAGAGTGACAGGCGACTGTTCATCAGGCCGTAGTGAAATGTGCACCGCTGGCAATGTGGTGGGTGTTGCGCTGGGTTTTATGAGGTAGTAGATGGTGCCATTGAACATGATCACATTGGACAAAATGCATAGAGATTGCTCAGGGCGGTCGTGTTGTATACACTGTAGGGGGGTGTTGGGGGGGTGAGGGCCTATTGGACGCGTCAGTTATGCGTCAGTTGGTTACATGGTTTCCTCTGTTGCCTACCTTGTGGGAGGATTTTAATGTTTCCAGCTCTTCCATACGATGCATGCGAACGTATGCATGTGCCATGGTGCAAGAACACGCCACAAGCAAGGCGACAAAAACACCGGGCAACCGCATCTTATTTAGTGTCGTCGTTCAAAAAGCACGCTAGTGCATGGCTAGGTGTCCAGTTGGGTGATAGGTGCTTAGCAGGTTCGGTACATGTCGATACGAGGCGGGGTTTGAGGAACCGTGGCTTCTCGTGTACAACGGTGCATTGGCAATAAGCAACGATCAGGTGGTTGTCTGTGCGACAAAGTATTTACATGTTCGCGGATACTAGACTAGCATAGCAAAACTACACGATAGCAAAATCATAATCACAAAATCTTTCATTTATTTCTTGCCCCGTCCTCGGGCTTGCTTTTTCCCAACACCCCCCTTGGTGCCAGCCGCCCGCGGCCCACCCTTGCTCTCTGCAAACTTTTGCCCCTTTTTCGTTCCACCAGCACCAAACTTTTTCCCCCTCTGCTTCTCACCACTTTTGCCCTTCTGACCACCACCACCACTACCACTGTTTTTCTTGTCTGCGTGTCGCTGTGCCCGTCGCTGTGCCTCCAGCTGCCCAGCAGCACGATCAACATCTACAATATCGTCGGCACGCTGTCGCACAATCTTGTCTGCGAGCTTAGCTGTCACTGTGCGCTCCTGGGTACCCATTTGCAGGGGCTTGGGGCCGGAACCAGGCAAACGTCGCTCATTGGGTTTTTCTCCCTTGAGGCGTACATCAAACTTGCCCATGGATGCTGTCGAGACACCTGCCTGCCGACTGGCTGCTGTAATCTGTGTGGTGATGGGGGGTGGTATGCGTGATGATCATGTGTGAAGATCGTGTGTGATGATCATGTGTGATGATCAAGCATGTGTGAGCATACGCAATATCAACACCATCAACCCCCCCAACAAACAACCCCCCCCATACATCATATTTCAGCTCTTTGCGTTTGACAGGGCGCCCCTTGCCATGCTGCGGCAACGATGCTGCGAGCTTCAATGTAGGTGGCAATGCCTCTGTACCCGCTGCCTTTGCAGCAGCCTTGAGGTTGGCCAATCGTCGCTTCTCCTGCTTGGCAATCCGCTCCTTCTTCTCATGCATGCCTGCAGTAAAGGGATCATCCCCCACCTGATCCTTGCTGCTAGCCTCAATCACAGGGACGTCATTGGGGTCATTGACACGCTTGTATCCATGACGCCGGCGCCATTCCCCAGCAGTGTCATCCCACTCAAGCTTGCTGCGTTTGCGCTTTTGGATGCCCTTTTTGGCTGCAAACTGCTCCCATCGTGTGGGTGGGCGGGGCTTGGGGATTGGTTTGGCACGGGGGAGCTTGGTGGTGGGGCTGGGGAGCGCCACGATGCGGCCCTGCACGCCGGGAGTGGGCACGGTGGGCAATGCAAACAGCTCAGCAACCAAGCCCTGCGTGAGCAGCTGGGCAAGGCGGGTGCAGGCAGCGTCTCGGGTGGTGCTGGATGTCAGTGCTGATTGGTCTGCTGGGCTGGGGGCAAAGGCTGCCATGTTTCCGAGGTCATACTCTACGGGTCCATCGTATTGAGAAATAGTGGTAATTCCCAATTGTTCGCGCGTGACCCTGACGACGCTGGTGTTGGCGGCACTGGCCATGGCCGTGATGTGTTGGAGGCGTAGGTACGAAACGTTGTTGCCTCAATGGAATACAGGTGTTATGTGTATGTAATTAACGTATTATACAAAAGACATGGTGTGTTTTATTTTGCTGGGTTTATTTTTGCTGGGTCATTTGCTGGGTCAAACGGGGACGGTGTGGGGTTGTCCTCCATTTCATCACCTGCTGCTTGATCACTTGCAGCAGCATGTAGCTCTTCCAGCAATCGCATCCTGTTGTTGTGCACGCAGTGGTGCATGTGGACTTGTATGATAGGCCCACTGGACCACCCCAAACCAAACAACCCCCACTATACCACATGGCCTGGCTGCTGGCTGCACGAGCAACAGGATCCACACGCTGCAGCTGTGTCTCTATACGAGTGGCAAAGTACTGTGCCATGTGCTGCACCATGGGTGGGTGTGACTCCAAGAGCGGCTGGGGTTGGGGACAGTGGGGTGTGACACACATGTGGGGGTCTCACATGTACACACCTATACACATCTACCCATGTCGTACGCACACCACCATTGGTCACATATACCACCATCATGTTGTATACACATCCCATACACACCATACACCCCCCCTATCCACACACATCCACATCCTTCATGTTGCATACACTCAAACACACATCCACATCATATACCACAAGTTCATGCATGGACAACTTCCACAGGTAGCAATTGGTCAACGCTCTCAATGTGGCTGGTCGTGTTTGCTTTTCCTTGGCGATCCACTCGAGCAGCGCTGCCTGACCCACTATGCAGGGAGCATGCACAACATCCACTTCATGTGTGTTGTGCAGCACACGCAACACACCTATAGTGGTATGAGACATGTGTGAGATATATACGTGGGAGATGTGTTGCATGATCATCATGTGGATGTATAGTGTATACATCTCAGCTGCAATGACATGCTCTCCCACCATGTACACGCCCACTACATACACTCTACACACATCATCCAACACATCCCTCATCCCACCCCATCACCCACCCCCATCACCCCCATCACCCACCCCCCATATATACCCACCGTCCTGCAGCACCCATATACAATCAGCAGGGGTGCCCTGGGCAGCCAAGTTGACACCCCTTGGTACAAATATGGGCACCAATCGAGCCGCAAGTGTTTCCTGGTGATGTTCCGGAAGGCGTTTGAAGACCGAATTGCTCTGTAGCACATGCCCACAGATGTGCCATGCCACGCGATGACGGAGATCGTCGGGGAGATGGAGAAATTCGGTTCTTTCGTGTTCATGTTCCTTGGTGCTTGGCCAGGTTTCAATGAAATAAGCGCTGTGAGGGGGGGGGGTGTTGGGGGGGGTGTAGTGGTATTTGGGTGGGTGTATGTGGTGTTGGGGTAGACGATGTGGCCGGGTGTGTGTGGGTAGGGTGGAGTGGTGTGTATGGTCTATCCTCTACATAGAAACAACAGTTGGCTTGCTGAATAACACCCGCACAGCTACACGCACCCCTACACACACCTATGCACCCCACCATCACCACCCATACCGTATATCCTGCATAAGTTGCTGTGGGAAATTGCGTCGTGATGACCACACCTCAATGTTACTCAGCTTGTCCCTCAGTGCTACAGCTTTGCGAATACGACCTGATGCCACTCTCAACATGTCTCCCAGGCTGGAGAGCAGCACACCAAACACAAAAACACCTAGAGAGGAATACATGGTTGTGGGTGGGTGGTTGTGGTGGTTGTGGGTGGGTAGTATGTGAGGGGCAACACCAAGAACAGACCGAGTGTGCTGCACATATCTTGCTTGAGCGACTCCACATGGCCAAACACATGGTCAAATGCATGGTCAAACACATGGTAACACATGGTCAAACACATGGTGAAACACATGCATACCAATCAGCATGATGAGAGAGCTCACAATGAATTCAGCTACAGTGGATGGTGAAATGTTACCATACCCTGTGTGTATATGTGTGTGTAGGGGTATGTGTGTAGGTGTGTAGGTGTAATTGTAGGTGTACATGAAGCACACATACACAGCAGCAACAAGCATCATATAACACACCTACACACACTAATCACACACTAATCACACACTACACACACACACACACACACACACACACAGCCATACACACACGCACCAATGGTGGTTACAGTGGCCATTGCAAAATTAACAGCAGCCCAGTACAGGGTCATTGAGGAGGCACCAGTCAACCCAGCATCATCTACCCAACTCATATTACCATGCTGCTGCTCCATGTCTGCCACAAAAAACCTGATGATTAGGTGTGTGAGCATTACTATATGTATGTGTGTGTGTGTCTGTGTGTGTGTGTGTGTGTGTGTGTGTGTATGTGTGTGTATGTATATGTGTGTGGGGGTGTGTATTTATATGTGTGCATGTATGTGTGTATGTGTCTGTGTACATATATATGCGCAACAGTCATTATTATCACTATCTATCAGGTAGGAAAACAACAACAAGACAACATACCACAAACATGCCAAGCCATTGACAAGTACCTGTGATGGTGAGGACAAGTGTGTGTGTGAGGACAAGTGTGTTTGTGAGGACAAGTGTGTGTGTGAGGAGGATGGTGTACCTACCCATACACAACACACCCATACAACACACCCCCACCACCGCCCCCCACGTACAAATATGAGAAACAGAAAATTAAAGTAAAACATGGTGATTGCATTGATCAACCCACCCACCCAGGAGCGTGCAGGCAGGTGCATCAGCACGAGGAGGGAGAGAGAGTACAGCTGGGATAATGCCCTGGGCAGCCTGAGGAAACGCAGCAGACGCAAAAGGTTGAGTATCAGGCTTGCAGTGTAGCTGTATAGACCTGGGATGCATAACAATACAACCTAGGTGCGGGGACAAGTGTGTATGGGGGGAATATGTGTGTGCGACTCATGGGTGTGAATACATGTGTGAAGATTGCTATGCAAGTGTACGTGTGTGTGTGTACATGTGTCATGAGTATGTATGCATCCATCAATACCTGCTCAAAACCATCATGCTCAACACAATCATGCTCAACACCTTCATCTTCAAAATCCATTATCTTCAAAAACCATCATCACTCTCAACCATCACCCCCAAAACCATCATGCACCACAACAACACACCAACCACAACAACATACCACTGGGATTGTGGGTAATGCCGCAATCATGTCCCCCAATGCTGATGACTTGCACAAGTAATACTCTGCCACCAACACCCCATCCAATATCAATGCCTCCTGCTGACGCCACCGTACACGTACACCTATGGTAAACCCCATCATGACATCCACCATGTAGAGGGATCCCCCAACCACATCGACAATGTTGAGCCACTGCCATTGGAGCAAATCATTGGAAAATGCAATTATGATGGGCACCAGGAATGCAGTGTAGGACAAGTCGAGAATGAGCATGGATACTTGCCATATACTGTGTGTATGGTGGGTGGGTGGGTGGGTGGTGTGTAGGGGGAGGACACATGGGGATACACCATATGGTATGTGCAGCAGATCACACATGCAGTGTGAAGTGTGGACACATGTGGGACACTAAATATCATATGTGCATCAGACCATGCACTTATACTCCATGTGGCATGTGCAGCAGACCACACACACACACACACACACACTACACCTACCGTGCTCTTGTGCTATCTGGATGAAGGACAGGCCACCCAAACAATGTCTGACGCAGGCGAATAGGGGCAATGCGTGTGGAGGATGCACGTTGAGGTTGGGAACCTGATTGTGACCACGAGTGCTTCCTGCTATGTACAGGGAAACACACGGTTGATTTCTTTCAGTTTTTTTTTCCACATGGTGTTGTTTCCATCATGTTGTGTATTTGCAACACAGAATACACATTGTAGTACAGCATATACATTGTGCAGCATGCACACCCGGTACATACCTGTTGGCAGCAGCATGACCGTTGGCATCACCCCCACCATCATCATCCCCTACACGACCCTCTTCAGCTGCTGCTCCTTCCCTACCCGCTCCTTGTGCCTTTGAGCGCTTGCAACTTGTCCATGCATGAGAGCAATGACCCCATGCGCTCCCTATCCATCGTGCGAGCAGTGGGAGGGGACCATATTGAACGAGCCAACAGAGTGTTTTGTGGAGTTTGCTGTGACGCCCTTTGTGTCGCCGTCCCCCAACAGTAAAATGATGCCAATCCTCATCCTCGTCAGCCTCAAACTTGCGCTGCATATACTGCCAAGCGTCAAACTCCTGTTTGGGCCATGCATGTGGGGCATCAGTACTGGGGGGCTGTTTTTCATCCTCATCTACATTGATAGGGCGCTGCATCACAGTGTATGGACTAGGTGGGCGCACCCCGTGTTGTGTGGTGTGTAGCAATCATTGAGGTGCATTGTATACTTGGAGGTTATTGGGAAAATAAGTGCTGAAAAGCTGGGTAGTTTACAATGAATTGCTTGCACTTGCACATTGCTGACTCACTGACCAACTGACCCACCACTTCTCGTCATGTTTGCGTTGCGATATGGCTTTGCGCATCGACACACACGGCGTTTTTCGTTCACCATTGCGTCAATAACACCATCAATCCCTCCATCAATCCCACACCATCCTCCCACACCATCACGACCATTGTTCATTCAACCATTGCACACACAACCACCATCATCTGCACAATTGGAAGCAGCTGCACATTTTGCATGCTTGAGTGGCCTAGCATATAAAAGTGACCTCGAGCTCACAACCCAATTGACCCGAAAGCGCCTCCACCTGGTTGCTGCTGGTGAAACAACCTTTACACGATGGTTTGTAGCAGAGGGCACATTGCCCTCCCATGAAGATTCAACAACAGATTCAACAACAAAAACAGCACCCCCTACTCGTGCCCTCTTGCTGCGGGGTGTGGATTGGAGGGGTGCACGTGCCACTGGTTCAACCACCACCCTGTGGCAATCACTGAGCCGTTGCTGGCCTGTGCCACTCCTCCCTACACTCACCCGGCCCCCAGAGGCGCTGCTGTGTCATGCTGGGGTTGCAGACATGGCACAGGCGCTGTGGGAGGATGTGGGTGGATATTGTAGCGGCCCCCATGGCGTGGTGTATGCAGGGTATGGTTTTGCAAAGGATTGTTGTGTGTGCCTGTGAGAGCATGCTGTATGGCACACACACAGTACACACAATGGTGCATACAAACATACTACACAAAATCATGCACACTAATAATGCACTCCTCGCCATCAAACAACCCCCTCTTTCTAACAAAACCCTCGCTCCCTCCACAGCCATAGTCTTGGTGGTGCATTGGCAGTCGTGCTTGCCATCATCGCACGCCTCACACTCGACGCCCCACCCCCCCAATGCTACACGTTTGGCTCTCCCCCTGTTGTCACATACAACAACAACAGCAGCATATCCAGCAACGATGATGCACTTCGTGTGCTGGGTCTTGCATCATCTGCGTTGCAGCATTATGTGCTTGATCAGGATCCCGTGCCCCGGGCAATGCTGTCAGTGGACCCCACGTTGAGTGTGCTCAAGCATGTGGTGGGCCTTAGTCAACCACTGTTTGGTGGTGACGCACATCGCAGCGTGGGATCTTTTCTGGGGGGCACACCCGCACGTTTTTTGATGGATCTGCCACTCGGGGAGGTGTATCTACTCAAGCTTGACCAGCAGCGTGTGCATCGTCTCCAAGCAGACAATGCAGCATCAGCATTGGAGATGCCAGTGGCAGAGATGATGGCTGCCCCTGCCAAGGCAATCAAGGCGCTGTTGGATCACTCACATAGTGCGTATACACAGGAATTGAGGGCTGCTGCACGATTGGCACAGCGGCGCAGCACTCAGGGTGGACCATTCACATAGTGCGTATGAATTGAGGGAGCTGCACAGCAGCGGCCCACGCGAACAGACGAGGTGATTTTTGTTATGGTTTCACCTGCTCAATTTTGCCCTTTTGACGGTTCTAATTATTCTTCCAGCAAACACTGTAACACACTTGTAGCAACAGCAGTTGACAGAGCGGTTTGTGTTAACATGTGATGGGATTTCCGTGACAATGTCGGAGCCTAATTACCTTGCAAAACCTGTCATCTCTTTCAAAGCATTGTAAGAATGTCGATAGTGTTTGTATTGAAAGCGGATTATTCGTGGCCAGCCAGGCAATCTTGATGTATGTCGACACGCCATCTCACAGGCAACGCAGTAGAACCACACTTGAGGACTTTGCGCAGACATACCTGCCACTGCATGGTCTACCACCAGATGTACGATGCGTTTTTCAAGCATAATCACGCAGAATACCCCACAAGGGATGCCCTCTGTGTATGCCTGAGACACGCACACACACATGCACTCGCGTACCGCGCCTCAGTGCACAAACCCTTGACCGCACTTCATAACACACAGTCCCTTTTCCAGTGGCTTGACCTGTTTGTGTATGTAGAGGCTCTGATCTATCAGATGGACGAGGACAATGAAGCACTGTGTAGCGCAATGACAAGCACAGTAACCCCATCATGCTTGCCAACAGAAACACAACCGGCAGGTACATTGTGGTACAGTGTGTGTTTATGCTTTTGTGTTTTAAAGTATATGTGTTGCATTGTGTATGTCTATTTCTCATATGCAACAAGCTACCCACAAGTAGTCCACTATGTACACACATGAACACACATGGACACACCTGTACACATGTACACACATGTACACATATGGACACACGTGTACACACATGGACACACATGCACACATAGGTATCAAGTGCATAGAAATGCTGCTGAAAGAAAAGGGATACTGGGATGACGCAATAGCACATGAGCTTGCTGAGGTATGCAGTGTTTTACATAATAATGATATCTCATACACCTTCACAATATACAACCTTGGAATACACACCCTCAGAATGCCTCCTATACACACAACACCTCTCATACGCACACCTACAATCACCTACATTCTCCTTCATACAGGGCGTTGCCTATTGGGAGGAGGAGAAGCAGCTGTGTCATGCTATGGCAGCACGCACAACCTCCCTCTTACACACAGACAATGACACAAACAACAACAATAGCAGAATCACAATACAGCGGGTACTTGAAACCCACAAGAAAAAGAGTTTTGATTATCGCGTATTGCATTTATTATTGCATCATGTGTTGCGGAAATCCTATGATACATCGCTGATTGAGTTTATTCGGTATGACATTGTACTGCATGTCAGACACTTGTGACAGACACTTGTGACAGACAGACAAAAGGCGTGCATGATGCACACACACACAGACTCACACACCTCATATGCTCACACCCAACATGCACTCCCGCACACCACACACTCACACAGTGTTGACGAGATGCTGGTGGATATTGGAGATGACTTGGTTGATTATGAAGACGATGTTGCTGCCAATTCATTCAACATTTACAGAGCCTTTCTTCATGTATTTGGGCGGGACGCAGACATGCAATTGATCCAGCGCATTGGAGAGCTTGAAGCCGTGCTTGATACACTGCTGCAGGGTCTGCCAGAAGCAACGCAAGCAGCGTATCGAGCAAGGCAAAGGTCTGATGCACATGCAGTGGGGTCTGAGCGGTGGGTGGTCCCAGCAGCAATATGGAACGAAAAAAGCTTTCAAGCAACGCTTGATGGTGTGGCATAGTGTGTGTTACCTATTGTACATCAAGTGTAGTAATTAACAAGAATGGGATGCACTATCAAAAGGAACAACAACATTATCGACCACAATGTGGCGCCTACTCATCAGGCCCTTACTCATTAGCCCCTTACTCATCAGCCTCTTCACGTTCTGGTGGTACACCACATGGGATCAGCATGTTGGATAGGTACTTGTACTTCATGCGTCCGATAGACTCGTTCTCTGCAATGGCAAAGTAGCTCACCAATGGATGGTGGCCAATGTAGCTTGCATAACTGTCCCGGTGGATGTTGACTGCCCATTCAAAACGGTGCATATCTGCATGCCCTGTCCCCACATATTTGGCTTGCAAATGCTCCAACTGGCTGTTGACATTGAACCGATCTGCCAAGGATGCCATATTTGGTGGTTGTGTGCTAGAGGGGGGCTGCAAGGGGTATTTGCAAGCTGTGTTTGTTTATGTTTGTGCTATGTTGAAGTTGTTTTTGATGTTTTTTAAACAGCAATAACTCAAACACGGCCAAAACCTCGCCAAAACAACCGCAACCTTCACATCAACTGCTGCTCAAACAAGCCTCAACCTACCACCCCAATCATTGCCACAACAAACCTACAAACCCACCAGGGTTTTATATGACGACATGCACACAAAGCACTGATCATCTTACATGCTCCGGTGCCGCCCCACCCGGCCACCTTGGGCAGCAGCACACACGCTCCTCCCACCACTGTGCCCACCACAACACCATAGAGCTCTCAACACTCGAGTCTATGCCACAAAGGATGCGCAGCAGCGGGTGGATGCGCTCTTTCACAACAGCATGCAGCGCAAGGTGCTCATGCTGGAACGCAGTATTCGCCCCAACAACCTAGACACAGCCCTCTGGGACACATCATCCTTTGCAGCAGAGGTCTACCCAGACATACCATTACTCACAAGCTGGAAAGATGTGCAAAAGCTTAGTGGTTCATTGACAGGAGCACCAACAACATCATCATCACCTGCAACAGTGCCATCACCACGCCGTGAGGGGCAGTGGCTTGTACACACCATGGGTGTGCAAACACGAAGAAGCCCTGGGCAGCTGCAAGAGGCGCTGCTTGCCAAGGCGGGTGTGCTAGATGGCAATGCAAATGGTGACATGGGTATACATCATCGCCAACCAGATGCCCTGCTTATTGTGTCTGGCAGTCACTTGCTACGTCGTGTACCTGGCGTATCTGGGTATGTATGTCTGGGATTGGTTTTCTGTCTGTCCCTTCTCTGCATGGCTCTCTGTCCCTTGTTCTCTCATGTCTTCTCCAATCCAACACCTACCATCCCCAACACACACACCCCACCCACCCAGGTTGTTTAGCAATTCTATTCAAGCACTGGAGGTTGCCAGTCGCTTGCGTGCACAGGGCACCCTCCCCTCCTCCCTCGCCCTGTGGTGTGTGGACAACCCCCTTGTGCAATCAGATGCAAGCAGATTAGAGGTCAAGGCAGATGCTGGTGCACAGGTGGTGCTCACACAACCACCGCTGCTGTGGGATTCATTCATGCGGTGGGCAGACGATGTGCAGCGGTATGTACTGTTTGTACTTTATTGGTTTTTTTGCACTGTTTTTCGCATATTATTTTTCCATGTGCGTGTATGTACAGCTGATGAGTAGTGCTGGGTACAGGTACATGGATGGCTGTATGTAGACAGAGTGTGCACCTCATAACACACCATCATGACACTCTACGATGTGATTCTATCTATACTTCTATCTATACTTCAATTCAACCCCTGTGGTCAACCACACACCCTTATCCCCCACCCACACAGTCGTGACCTACACACACGCCTCAAGCTCGTCATTGGCATCCCCATGCTGAGTTCAGCCACCAACGCTGCCTTTTGGCTGCAATTATGTCATGCAGCAGCACACCCTGGAGCACCAGGCATGCTTGCTGACCTCCATGCACAAGAAAAAGCAGCCGGTGCCGACCCACATGCTCAGCGTGTGTTGTATGAACGGATTAACAAACAGCTGGTGGCGCGGGTGTTGGAGGTGCCCGGGGTGGCTGGGTTGCATGTGATGCCGCTGACGGCACTGGCACGACGCATCACGCTGGGCATGCTGAGAGATGGGGGGCTCCCTGCTGGAGGGACTGTGGAGCAGAGTGCGATGCAGGAGGAGGACAAGGGTTGATGGTATGCAGGAGGAGGAGGGGTGATGGTATGCAGGAGGAGGAGGGGTAATGGTATGCAGGGGTGGCACAATGCGACCTTGTGTAATATATGGTGGTTGTTTCATGTATGATGGTGTTTTTGAGTACATGATGGTTGCTGTACAAGTAAATGTTGGTTGAGTACTGAATATGGGTAAAGTGTATTGTTACCACAACAACAGGAGCTGAATTGTATGACAACAGGGGACAGCGTTGTGCTTGTTTTGTTGCAGTTAAAACAACACTTGGCTTACAATCATGATCATCACACATAGTCAACACACATGGGTCATCATCAAAGAGAAAGAATACAGCAGTCAACACACAGCAGCATGGTGATGAAACAACGTACACAAACACATATGAGAACACACACACACATTTTTATGCAAAACACATGATGGGCATCTGCGTGTGCTATTCCCCTCCTCTCTTCTTTGCATTACACAGATAGTTTGTTGTTGATGACGTTCCTCAATGCCTTGCATTGTGTTGTCCATGTCTGTATAGCCTCGTACCGCTTGCAGTTGTTATCCATGCTGTTGACCTCCAACACCTGATTGACCTGTTGTGAGGATGGTCAAACTTGAGCAGGATGGTCAATATGAGGGTGATCAATGTATGCATGGACAGTGGTATTCACTCCAATATCTCTGTACACACTCTATACATACACACTCGGTATCTGCCATGCCATACACATATACATATATATATATATATACCCATACCCATATGTATATATATGGGTATCATGTACCACCATACATGCACCCACCACATCCCACCCACCACCACCCACCACATCCCACTCACCACCACCCACCACATCCCACTCACCCATCACCATCCACTACGACCCAACACCCACCTGGTCGATGTGCCCCGCCACCTTGTCATCCAATATCAATGTGACCAGCAACTCCTCCACCTCCGCAGGGGTGATGTTCAAGTGCTGTGCAACAAAGGGGATGCGTACACGTGTAAAGGGGCGGATGACCTGCAGGAGCACTTGGGTGCGGATGTTGGTGAGGAGGTCGTTGATGTAGCGCTGGATGAAGGGATCATTGAGAATAGTGCCCCTGTGTTTGTGGAGTGTTGTGTGTGTGTGTGTGTGTGTGTGTGTGTGTGTGTGTGTGTGTGTAAGGGGGACGGGGGGCAGTATGGATGGACTTGTGGGTGATTGGGGATGCATGGGAGCGGACGGGGATGCATGGTGTATATGAGATGTGGTTGGTGTATGATACATTCGGCATGTACATGCTTGTCAACAGGAAACACGCAAACACCCCAACACCTCCATCCCACACAAGATCCCCCCCCCCCCTAACCACCCCAACATACTTGTTGGTCTTCAGTATACGCTCAAACCCATCAATATCATTATTCTGATATGCTGCCACCAAATTAGTCATCGCAATCACTTCTGAGTCATTCTTATATGGTCGTGCCTCTTGGGCATCAAAGGGGTCCACATTACTTTGCATGAGCATGTTGGAGAGGACAAGGTACTTGAGACACTGGATACGACGCAAACTGCCTGCTTCATCATAGTTTTTGAATGCCTGAGAGGGAAGGAGGGGTGGGGGGTTGGTGTGTGGGGTGGGGCAAGCGGGGAGGGGGTACAAGTGGTTGGTATGTGTGTGTGGAGGTGTTGGGTACATGTCATCACACTGCTCGAGAAACAACCATAAGCCATACACATAAAAACCAAAACAATCACACGCCGTATACACAAACCACAAACCATAAACCCACACACCACAACATCCACCACCAAAACATCCACCACCACCACATACACCGCTACTAACCCCTCCCCCCACACCTCGAAGAAGTCAGTGGCTGCTTCATCCCACACCCGCTCATGCATGTGCATCTTCCCCCCACACTCACGTACAATCCCCATGATGCGTGGGTGAGGAATGGCACTCTTCACACTGAGGGCCTTTGTATAGAGCTGCTTGAGGCGTTTGTTGTTTTTCTGCTCTGTGTAGATTTGAATTTCAAGCGCATAAATCTCCAACAACTGAGTGCCTTTTTTAATATCATCACTGCCATCCTCATTTTGACAGGACCTGGAGAGGAGGGGGTTGCGTGTGTATGGAGGAGGTTGTGTGTGTGAAATAGGGGGGGACGTGGTCGTGTGTGTACGGTGGGTATTTGTGTGTGGGATGCCATGTGGGATGTGGGGGTATATGTGCATGTCGCACAGCAATACTATGCTACAAAAGAGTACACACAACGCCCCCCCCCCCCAAAAAATCATACTTGTGCAGGTCACGCAGAATTCGCTGTGCTTTGCCATACTCGTGTTGCTCTGAAAACAATTGACACAACTTGAGATTGGTTTTAAACCACAGCCGCTCATTCTTGGCATCCAGCAGTGCCTGGAGGGTGATGGTGTAGAAATCCTGCAGCAGGGAGAGTGGGGCTGAGCCATTGGAAACATGGTCGAGCAGGCTGTTGATCTTTTTCTCACTGGCATTGCGGGTGACTGCGGTTTTGATGTAGGTCAGCATCTCCCTGATTGTGGTAGGTGTATATGTGTGTGTGGAGGGTACTTGTTGTGTGGTGCACACATGTTTACAATAAACACATACCGATAGGCAGCAAGCATCTCGTCGGTGTTGCCCATCTGAAAGTGCAGCTTGACAATCTGCTTCATCGCCTTGAAACCCCATTCACCCTTGTCTGTTTCCATCTTGACAACCTCTTGAAAGCCCTTTAACGCTGCTTGCAAGTCGGCTTGTTCCAGCAAACCTGTGGATGGACGTGATCGAGGTTCTACTGCCTTATAACAAGCCTTGTATTTGCCAAAACCACGTGCCTTTGGAATTGTAATACTGGTTTTCCACATCTACGTCCTCTTCCTGCTCATCCTCGTCCGTATACTCGAAACCATAATCCTCCATATCATCGTCACTCATCTTGGTGGTTTTTAGTCGTTGTTGTGGGAGAAATAACGTTGATGACACTGTTGTGTTTGATGGTACAAACAAAAGCAACTAAAAGAATACAGGGAACAACAAATATCATACGCCCTCGCTGGCCTCATGGAGCTGCTGCAGCAACACCGACACTTGCTTCTCTGCTTGCGCATATGCCTGCTCCTGTACCGTCGCATCACACGGGGCCTCCACCACATCCAAGACCTGCAAGATTGGGGTGGTGGTGCGTCATTCGTCATAGTGTGTTATTCATCAGAGCACGGTGCACCTGCTTGTGTATATATTACCCCAGTGGTGATGTGCACACCACTCCAACATACCTTGCTACAAAATGCTGCAAAATTTGGGTTGCCCAATGCATGACGCAATGCCTGTGGGAGTAATACCCCAGCAACGTGTGTGCCCCATGCATACATTTGTTTAGACAACCCACACAACCTACCGCTTCTCTGTCGTGTGCTGCATCAATACGCCTGATAACATCTTGCAACGCTGAATCCCGCAGATGTGCAAATATCCCCTCATCCTCACCTGTAGTCACACAGTGGTTGATCTGTGTACACACACCCTGTGCACATACAGGGCACAACACACATGTTCTTCACACACATGTTCTTCACATACACACACACATGCATGACCTACCTACACGGTGGAGTTGTGCATCAGGTAGCCTCAGTCCTTCTTCATCATCAGGGTCAACCACAGGTGCTGGGTTGCTCTGCAATACTGTGTTGCAAAAAGGGGGATTAGGATGCATGTGCATGGACATGCCAACCAATGTACAGCGGTTCCTCACCAAAAGGTTGGTGGTGCTAGTGCTCTTGCTTTGCTCTATTTCTTGCACTGGACACCTCACACCACACACTGGCCCCCCACACACAATACAAAGCACGCAATATCATCTCTGTACATACCCAATGGTGGGTCGTCTGTGACGCGTCGGTCACTGGGACAGACACGAACAACAACACTGGTGGTTTTGTTGCTAGCTGGATCACGCTTGACGATGCGTACTGTGCCACGACATGGGGCGGTGCATTGGGCAAGGATGGGTCTGTGTTGTTGGGGGGGAGATGGGTTGTTGGCCATCAGATGGGTTGTTGGGCATCAGATAGGTTGTTGGCCATCAGATGGATTGCTCAACCACCACGACACACCTCAATGATTCAGATGTCTCTGATATACGTATAGAGAGCAATGGAGGTGCATCTACAGCACGAGAACATGCGAGACAGTTGGATTCATTTGCATCAGGTTGCACTACGAGCTTGTCACCAGCCTTAAACTGCTCATGATCAGCAACAACCAATGCCTCTACATCTACTTTGTCTACAGCAGGCATTGTTGCCTCACATTGAGCACTTGCTGTTGGTTAGCAAAGCAGCATCGTTGACCAGTGTGTGACCAGTGTTTGCATGTATGTTTGTTTGTGTGTGGGGGGGTGGGTGGGTGGGGGGTGGGGGTGTTTTTGTACACAAAAAGCCCTGTCTCACAAAAAGAAAACCTAGAACTTGGTGAGAACATGTACGTGAGAATCGACCCCAAGCAGTCGCCTGTATTCAACGGAAGCGACCACCCAGATTTCGTAACCCCTCCTTTCTCTGATAAAAACCGGCCCTATTTTTCTGCAGTTACCACAATAATTGCTCTCCGCAGCCTTCCAAGCCTCCAAACAGGTCTTCCCGCAACCCACAGATTGGTACGATGCCCGATGGACACGCGGAAACCCTTGTTTTGACACTATTCACACGTTCCTGCAATGCGCATATGTGTTTATATTGATGCAAACCCTATATTACCTCGTTTACGTATTGAACCATGCACACACTCCGTCTTCTCACTTGCCCAGATCCAACATGGCAACCCTTCGTACAGCAGCTCTGTCGCTGCTCCTCCTGACCACCAGCGCATACGCCCAATCCCTGTCAAGCACCGACATTGACATCCTCAACTTTGCCCTCAACCTGGAATACCTTGGTAAGACTCCAGTGCCATCACACACATTCCCCCCTTCCCAAACCGACCCACCCACCCACCACCACCCTCCCTTTTCCCACATAGAGGCTGAATTCTACTCGTGGGCTGCCTTTGGCACGGGCCTCCCTGCTGATCTGCGTGGTGGTGGCCCCCCCGCAGTGGGAGGCAAAAAGGCCCTGCTGAGCCCCCAGGTCCAAGCCTATGCTGAGGAAATTGCCACCGATGAAATCAACCACGTGAAACTGCTGCGCCGTGTGCTCGGCAGCAATGCTGTGCCCCAACCTTCCATCGACATTGGAGACGCGTTTGCCACGGCTGCCAATGCTGCATTCAATGCCACCTTGCCTGTTGAATTTGATCCATATGCCTCTGACGTCCTCTTCCTGCATGGTATGTGTATGTTTATTGGTGTATGTTGATGTGCCTGGTGGTGTGTATGTTGATGTGCTGATCCCCATCATCAGCATGCCTCCATTCCCACCCCCTCGTGGTGCTTCAATTCACTTATGGTGTATCCATTCACACAGGTGCCTTTATTTTTGAGGATGTGGGTGTCACTGCCTACAAGGGTGCTGCTGCTCTCATCAACAGCAGCGCTGTCCTCACTGCTGCTGCTGGTCTGTTGGGCACTGAGGCATACCATGCTGGAGCTATTCGTGCACTGCTGGCACCCCTTGCAAGCACCACTGTGTTTCCCTATGACGTGACAGTTGCTCAAATTATACAGGTATGATGATTATGTGTGTGTGTGTGGAAAGTGCACGATGTGCATACAGAGTGAGGTGCGCTTTTTGTTGTTGATGCTTGTTTTTGCATGCTGTTTTATGTCTCTACCCTCAGCATAGTATCAATATCACACTCTCTCCCTCCCTGCACACCTAATACACATCAACACAGGCAATCTCCAACCTGCGTGATGCCGTGGATGGCTCCACAGACCTTGACCAAGGCCTCCTCTACACACCCAATGGCCCCCCCACCTCCACTACATACAACGTCACCACGCCCTATGGTGGGACCGTTGCAGTGCAGGACCCCCGAGTGTACAGCGCCATCAACTTGGTGCCCACGGATGCAGACTCGTTGCCCTTTTCACGTACAGCACAGGAGGTGTTGGCGACTGTGTATGGTGGCAGTGCTTGTGGTGTGTTTTTCCCCAGCTGCATCAGCACTCGCAGCAGCAGTGGGGCCATGGCACCTATGTCTGCTGCCAGCACGAGCACCTCTGGCTGAAGAGTCTGGGGATGATGGTGTATGGCTGATGCCACACATATCTCTTATCCTTTATTTCTCATTCTCATCAAGCACTCCCGTGTACAGACTGCGCCCTCTCCTTCCCCTGTTTCCCCACTGTGCATACTCATTCATGCGTGTATTGACGACAAGCATGCATGCAACATCATGCAGGTTTCTGTTTGTTGTTGTTGTTACATGCTTTTGTTATCTACATATGTATGCTTTTGTCTTGGTGCAAAACATCCTTCTGCCCCACTGGGTAAAGCACGCACCCAAGAGACCACTATTGCTAAAACATTACATCCACCACAACATCCACCACCATTATCATGCAAACAACAACCACAAGTTACGCATACATGACGTAATTCTCCAGCTGCACGTCCACATTGGCAGCCAGTGCCCGTGCCATGTCATCAGACATCTCACACCGATACGTCGCCCCCTCAAGCACCTGCCCACCCACAAGCACAAACAGCCGCAACCCAACCAAACTCGAGAGCTGCTGCATGACATCCCCCGCCATGCGCAGCGTATCATCCAAGAGCTCCTCGTCCACCCCGTCGTCCTCCTCATACGCAGCACCCCTCAACTCGCGTGTTGAACGCCCCCCTTTTTGTTGCTGATCTGTTGGCTGCGTTGCCCCAGCACCACTCCCCACGCCTGCCCCTGCTTCCAGCTGCAGCAACGACCAAAATACAGCCAGCAGCCGCTCCCTGCTAAAGGACCCGGGGCCCTGTGCGGCCACTGCAGCAGCATCGGCTGCTTGGCGATCATACTGGGCGCGGTTGCGTAGTCGCCCCCCACCCTCTGTGGAGAAGAGGCGTCGGTCGACAGAGGGCTTGTTGCGGCTTGCGATGTACCCAGCAAGGAGGAGAAACTTGGCGAGGTAGGGGAGGTCAGCGTCAAAGGCAGATGACGGGATGGTGGGCTGGGATGATGTTTTCTTTCCAGTGCTGTTGGTGGAGGTGTTGAGGGTTTTGAGAATGTGATTGGAACTACTACTCCATCTATGTACACTGCAGATACGCACTCACTGTGAATCAACTGTACACCCACCCCTTACAAACAACACGTACCCTCGAACCACGTGGTCCCAGCTGTGCATGGTAGCACACCCCTCCCCCGTTGCAACATCATCCAGCACCTTTTTCAAGTATGGTTTGAACCCTGCATACACATCCCGCACCCTCCCATCATGTTGCTCCCACAGCTGCATATAGCGGTGCAGCAGCTGTTGTACAACCACCTTGATGTCTTGGAGAATGCGGGTACGACGCCACAGCTGGGTGACGAGGGTGGTGATGAGCTGCTTGTAGGCAGTGGGGTCGATACCACGGGGGATGCTGTGCTGCAGGATCTGTGTGTGTGTGTGTGTGTGTTGGGGAGGCAATTGGTGCACACATGATGGTGTACTTGACGGTATACAACAATGAACACAAATCAGACATACATGTACCATCACACCTACCGCCACCACATCTACTCAACATACCGCGGATGCTTGTTCATCGGTGTATTGTGGAAAGTGAACCACTGCTGGCACAGGCACCGCAGCAGCCCTGCCGACAAATTGAGCACACCCCCATGGCAGTTGTGTAATCACAATAATACCCATGTTCAAGTCTAACAACTCCTTGGTACGCTGCAGGAATGGCAGCACGTGGGGTTCGAGCAGGGCATCGGCGGCATCCAACACAACATAGACAGATGTGGTGCCACGAATGAGGCGTGGGAGCTGCTCGAGGAGGTCGATGTTGCCTGTGCCTGCTGCACCTGTGTATGACTCGTCCTTGCTGCGCTTGTTTGACTGGTTTTTCAAGAGGAGGAGGGAGGCAATGTGGGAACAACATGGGATTGTGGGTTTGTGTTGGACATCATGGTGTACCTTGAGCTGGGACACCAACGCTCGTGCTACTTGGGTTTGACGCTTATGTTCTATGCAGTTGATGTAGACCATCTTGATGTGCGTGAGTGTACGCAGCACGTGCCTGGTGAGTGTATACAGCGTGATGTAATGATCATCAAAACACCCACCACGTGGATCTCTGCTTGCCTACCTAACAACCCCTGTCTTTCCTGTGGACGGCTCGCCAGATACAAACACAGTTGGCATGTCTGGTTGCTGCAACAAGGTGGTGAGTGATTGAATCTGAGCCTCCCTAAACGGCCACAATGCATTGGACGATCCCATGTGCGTTACACACTCTCGATGTGTGGTAAAGTGTTGCTGTGGGGGGGGCTATCAGGTGTGTGATAATGATACGTGTAGAAATGTATACAGTTTCTACGTGCAGTATTGTCATTGGCCAAAAGGTGCCACAAGTTTCCTCGTCAGTTGTGTACGTTGTAACCCCACCACCACGCACAAGCACAGCATCATGCGTGGCCAGAAGCAGCACATCCTGTTCCTCATTGCGTTGACAAGCACTCTGACAGCGGGCCAGCACGTTTTCAACAACACCAGTGACGACTACGACTATTTCCTGCTCGTTCGGTGCGCATACTATGCGAAAATGACCACACAGAGCCAACACAGAGCCAACATCCCCTCGTACCTTTCCTGCTCGTACAGGCAATGGGGAGCCACATTCTGCGAGGAGGGACACTGTACCGTTCGCCCTGTGTACGTGTTTTTTGGGACAGTTCATGTGGCATCAGGTGGTGATCATGTTCCTCATTGCCACCCCCCCCCTCCCTACACAGCAACCGCTTTAGCATTCACGGCTTGTGGCCAGAGCGCATTGATGGCTCCTGGCCATCGTGTTGTGACAGTGATTATCCATTCCGCATTCAAAAAATCATCGACCTGCTGCCCAAGCTTGCCCGTGAGTGGTTCAGCTATACAGCAGGCATCAAGTACCAATGCAACTGGGACGACCTCATGACTGTGCACCACAATGGTGTGATTGCACCTCAACCACCCTCCTGGACACAACGCATTGTGCACAGGGTGCATCACCTGTTGAGCAAGGCGATTTCTGGTGCCACTAGGGGTCGTGTGTTGCTGGGGAAAGGACGGCGAGGTGCCCGTGATGATGAGGAGGATCACAAGGAGGAGGAGGAGCACAAGCATATGGGTGATGAGCACAAGCACAGGGAGGAGGAGCATGGAAACGGCGATCATGGCCACCACCACCACCATGATGATGATAACGATGATGACCATCATCATCATGAGGGCATGAGGCACATGCACGACAAGGGGGACGCCAATGCAACCCACCACCACCACCACCATGATGATGATGATGATGATGATGATGATGATGATGCACATCACAAGGCACACCATGACAAGCATCATGATGCATATCACCAAGATCACCACCACCATGAGGATGACAGGGAGGAGGACGAACACGATCATGATGAGCACCACAAAGACCATCACAAAGACCATCATGAAGACCACCACTCAGAGCACCAAAAAGAGCATCCAGATATGGAAAATGACAGCCCCAATTACCAGTTTTGGCAGCATGAGTGGGAAAAGCATGGTACATGTGCCCTGGATGTGTTTCGCAATGAAAAGGATTACTTCAAGACTGTGCTCAAGCTCAACCACAAATACAGCATCGATGTATGTGTGTATGGGGGGGGGTAGTATGCAAGTGTGTGTATGTGGGGGAGGGGAGAGGTAGTATGCAATATGTGGGGGAGGGGAGAGGTAGTATGCAAATGTGTAAAGGTGGGGTGGTATTCATGTACTTCCATAGGAGTACACTATCATGTGTCCAACACATTTCACTGTTCTCCCCCACACGCACATGCACACTGTACACACACTGTGCACCCCTCAGCACTACCTCACACTCGCATGTACACACTGTACACACACTGTGTACACATTAACTTCATATGTATATATATGTACATACACACAGGAGTACTTGTCAGACGCAGATATTGTTCCTGCAGAGGACCCTTATCGCTTCAAGGACGTATTCAAAGCCATCACCAGGGGGGCTGGTGCTGAACCCTTCATCAGCTGCAAGGATGGCAAAATAAATGAGGTATTTTTAATTCTTTATTGTGGCCAGGGAAGAGAGGAGGGGGATGTATATGGCGTGTAGAGGTTGTGGTTGTATTTGGACGCGGGAGTTTGCGGGGGGGGAGGGGGGGGGGCATCGGGTTGTGTTGGGAGGAATGCATGTGTGCATTGGATCATGTGCCGCAGCAACAGCACATATTTACAGCACCAACAATACACATGTACTGCACCAACAGGTGTGGTTGTGCTTTGACAAGGACATGACCATTTTCGACTGCCCCCCAAACAAAACACCCGAGTTCCTCAAGTGTGGTAAGCATGTGCAGCTGCCGTCTGCCAAAACTGGCAAGCACCACCATGACAAGGCCTCTGAGTGATGATGATGGAGCTGCCTGTATTGCTGTACACATGGGTACTGTGATGCACAATGTAGCACACTATTGTATCGTGATTTCATGCGCAACAGAGAAAAACACAGTATGTAAGAACACAGCAGTCCTGTTGATTGCACTCCTATTGGTTTTCCATGACATTGCACTCGTATTGATTTATTGTGAGTTACAGCCATGGCAGTAACTGCTACAAACACAAGACAATCGAAAAAACATGGTTTTGGTCCACCAATGGGGGCCAGTCACACGACACCCCATCCATTCCTCCTGTACATCTGTCCTCACCAAACATGTCCTCACCAAACGTGCAAGCCTCCATGTCCACAGCAACCGCACCACGCATGTGCTCTGCAACACACACACACATACACACCAACAACCTCACAATCAGAGCATGTGTAAAACCTTTGCGCATGTGTAAAACCTTTGCGCATGTGTACCACCCCTACAAAAGGAAAGAGGTGCACACACCAGCAACTGCAATAAGGGGGAGCTGCATGATACACCACACAGCGCCCTACTTGCTTGCGCCGAGCGCGTACACCAGTACGTGCTTGTTTTGGGGTTGCATACACATGCCACACAATCACATGTTGTCATTCACAGATGCACACATACAGGACACACACTCACACACAAGAGAGACAGAAAAGCGTGACATATCTTCATTTTTTTTCATTGTTATATCCACTCAACAGCTGCTCAACTCCCACACAGCTGCTCAACTCCCACACAGCTGCACCATGTGGCATGCTTGTTTCTTCTTGATTCTCTTTTTCTGTAAACACATGTACAAACCCCTATTTCCCACAGGATCCAATACCACCACCCCACAACCACCCCACAGCCATCTCAACAACATAAAACAAGGCCAACAGTGTTCTGCACTTTGTGTAGGGCAATTGTATAGCATGGCATACAGCAGTACACTATACACACACTACAACCCCACCACCTCACTGCAGTGCCAACTTGAATGCATAGTGTTCATGCTGCCTGTACAAGCGAGTCATCTCCCCTGAGTCCAACCTCAACTCAACACTCTGTGTGGCTGGGTCGAGCATCACCACCGATGCACGCACCCACTGGCCCAGCTGGGGGAAAAACACCTGCACTTTACGACCGATGCTGCGGTGCCCAGCATGAAGGAGTTGCATCAGTTCACTCATTGGTTGCATGTGCTGTGCTGCAGCATAGCCGTATTGCATTGCTGCGTGTTGCTGCGCATGGGCATAGTGTTGCGGCTGCTGCATTTGCCTGTGTGGTTGTGAGTGTGTGGGGTGGGTGGGTGGGGGTTGTCAACAACATGGTTGATCATCGTGGACATCCACCTTTCTGATCTTCTCATACTCCCCCAAACATGACACTCCACATACATACACACTCCACGACAATACCTTGCTTGTTGTGGCGCGGCAGCACGGGGCTTTTTCTTCTTAGGCTTTTTGCGGGGGGACTTGGCATCAGCATAGCGGGGATCAAAATCGTCATCATCATCGTCCAATTCTGCCTCGTCCTCGTCCTCCTCTTCTTCCAGGTACTCTTCCTCATCATCGCTGTAGTTGCGTTTGGGCTTGGGTTTGGGCTTGGGGGCACGTGGGGTGGTGTCGGGGACGGCCTCATGATGGAGCCATGCCACTTGTTGTTTGTCCACCAACTCACTCAAGTCCAGTTCAGGCTCCTCATCACCTGTTGATGGTGGTGGTGGTGTGTGCGAGTGTGTGTGCACAATCAACTGTGTACACAAAATTTCCCCTACAAGCAGACATCCCAAGCTGGTATATGCAACACCATTCCACATACATCGTCCCACATCTACCATTTTACATCACCACCACTACCACCACAAAAACACACACCTGTCTCATAGAGAAGCAGCACAGTGTAGGGATTGTTCCTCACCACCTGAATGACCTTGGCAGGCCACCAGTTGGCATCATCTTCCCAATACACCCACAACCATCGCCCAACAATGCCAGGTCTGCATGTTTTTTTTTTGCGGGGGGGGATAGGTGTGTGTTGGGAGGGGGGGGGAATAGGTGTGTGTGTGTGTTGCAAGACAAAACCCACACAATACAATCAACCCACACACATACAATGCAAACACCACATACAATACAAACACCACATACAATACACCCCCCCCCACACACACACTACACCACAACCTACCGTAGATCATCAGGCTTGAGCAAAAACTTGTCATCAGGGGCCTTTGTGATGGACCCAATAGAGTACCCTGGTCGCAATCCCAACACTTCCTGAATGCTGGCGGCTTCACCACGAGCATACCCTGCCACAGCCTTGGGTGCTGCTCGTGCCTTGTTCTTGTAGTAGTCATCCTCCTCTTCATCATAATCATCCTCATCGTCCTCATCCACCTGGGGTGGGTAGTGGGCGGGTGAATAAGGGTGGTAGGTGGTGGTGGTCGTGACAAATCTCCTTGTAGCAAAAAAGCCACCACCCAATAAATGCACCCAGACACAGTGATGTTGTAGAAAAAACCCACCACCCCTAACACACCACCACCCATACACCCACACCACCACCCATGCACCCATACACCAATACCTTTTGTGCAAAGTTGCGAGCGGCCTCTGCAGCCTTGCGCTTTTCCCGGCCGTGATCCTCGTAGTGTTGCATTTCTCTTGCTGCTTCTGCTTTTCGCTGTTCTAGTGCCTTTACTTGCTGCTCGTACGCGTGGAGTTGCGCGGCAGCCTGGTGGTTGGTTTGTTGGTAGTGTCCGAGTGCCTCAGCGTGCTGCTGCTGTTGCTGCACACGGGTGGCTTGGGTGGCACGGATTTCTTGTTGCTGTGCTTCCAGTGCTGGGTAGTCAATGGGCTGTGGAGAGGAGGGGTGTGATATATTGTTGTGTGCTTGTGGGGGTACCACAGCTGCATGGTTGTATTTCACTTGTACCATTGTATATCATGAGTTCACTATCAAAGGTGACTTGAAGACATTTGTAAGAGGTGGGTTCTCACACACCCTACACTCCCCCCACACCTTGTCGTCACCAGCGGACGCGACAAGCTCCTGTATTTCGTCCGGAATGTTTGCTGGCAGTGTCAACGTGAGGTCGGCTCTTCGAGCAGCCTCAACAGCACGTTTGACAGCGGTGTGGGCGTCGTGTGTCGCGTCCCGGAGACGGTGTTCTGCTGCAAGATGCTGCTCGGCGTCTTCAGCGTTGGGCTGCTCTTGAACAAGGGCAGGCACCTGGTGGGAGTTGGCCATGATGATGATGATGATCATGGCTACTGTGGATGATGATGATCCAATCACACAACATACCAGTACGTGTGCAACACCGGTAGACTCTTTATAAGCTACTGGTGTACTAGTAGATTGTTGTTGCTTCCAAAGCGACCAGGCTCGGCTGGCGTGGGTTGCAAACAGACGTGCAGATGATGGGTTGGCTGCTAGAGGTGGGGCTCCAGCACTGCAATAGCAAATGGGACGCCTGTTGTTTGTGGTGTGGTGCGCACAACATGGTGATCTACATAGTGCACAACAACAACAACACGTCTACCAGCAAACCAACACCCTGATCACGGGGTGCAATGCTGCTATCAAAACCCACCCAGACCCCACAGTGTCCTGCCCCATGCACGATACAACACATATGCACGCAATGAGCAGCTCCACCGTGGCTGTGCCAACGGCCGAGTTGTACACAAATAGAGATTGTTGAGACGGTCAGATGCAGTAACAAAGAACGCACCCTGTCTCACAGGCGACGTGGAACAAGGACACGCTATGTTTGCGAGGATTGCTGTTCGTCGAGTCCTTGGCCGGTGATATTAGCATACGAGGGAGAGCATGCTATGTGACAACGTCCTGACAGCAACGTGCACACCGCAACGGGACGGTGAATGTGCAGTGAATGTGGATGAGTTGGGATAGGAGCAAAAAATTTGGTGAGCGCAGCACGTATGTTTTTTTCACAGGTGAGGCTGCCTACACTCACAACAGCTACTGGTGCTCATCATGCTGGTGTGTACCTGGGGTGTTTGTTGATCATGCTACAAACAGCATGCATACACAGCACTGTTGGCAGATGCTGGTCTAAAGGCGCACAAAACTCACAAAACTGCAATAGATGTAGGCATCATCGTGGATTGGTGATCCAATCTAGTGTGTTGTTGGGGGATCGTGCGCCAGGCGGGGTTGTCAGGGTGCGTGGGGCCACCGCAACAAGGAGGCTATCTATGGAATATGCCCACCACCCCCACCACCGGTGGCGTGGGCATCGCCTGCCTGTGCTCGCTGCTGCAGCAGGCCATGCTGCCCCACCATCTACCACCACCAACACCCTCCCTGCCGCCATTGCACTCGTGCTGGCTGGCATCACCAACCGCATATTGTGTATGTGTGTGTGTGTGGGGGGGTGATCCTACAACATCATGTATGTTCAGTTGATGTCGGAATGTCCTTACAACAAACACCCCCCCATCATCACACAGATAAAATGGCGCTGGTGCCAATGGGCACGCATATATTCTTCCTAGCACAGTCTCTCACAATAGCCTATGTAGCTGTCTATGCAACTGTGTTGTGGGCACGCTACCGCAAGGGCATTGTCACACCCGCCATGATGAGCTTTGCTCGCTCAGAATGGCGTTTTTTTGCCACTGTTGGTTTACTGGACACTGCATCACAGTTGTTGGGGTTGCTTGGTAGGTACTGTACAGTCACCACCTTCCAGTCATCACCCACTCATTCCCCACTCATCATCAACCCATCCCAACCAGGTGCTGCCAAGTTGCCAGGTGTCCTGCTGCCCCTGTTTCAACAAACATTCATCCTATGGCAGCTCGTGTTTGGTGCACTGCTGCTCAAGCGCAAATACAGCCCCCAGCAGTTGTTGGGTGCTGCATTGGTGATTGGTGGGGCAAGCATGGCGGCTAGCTCAGCACAGCTGTCTGCAGGATCACTTGCACAACAGGTTTTTTTTGGGTGGGAAGGAGGGGGGGGGGTGTTGTGTGTGATAACGGTGTGTGATAATGTGTGTGATAACGGTGTGTGTGATAACGGTGTGTGATAAAGGTGTGTGATAATGGTATGATAATGGTGTGTGTGCAGTGTATGTGTAGTTGTTGGTGTGGCAAAGTGTGTACTATGTGTGTGCATACATATCAGGGGTGTGCACACATCAGGATTGCCACCAGCATGTCCCGCACGGTGGCATCAACCCCCCATCCTCAGGCAGTCCCGCTCATCCCTGCAGTGCTCTTCCTCTCCTCCATGCTCTTCCCAGCACTCGTCACAGTCACCAAGGAGGGCCTCTTTCGCAAGGCAGAGGCCAATCTGGGCATGGCACTCGACATCTTCATTGTCAACACCATGGCGAGTGTTTCTCAGATGGTGTGCACCCTGTGTGCCTTGCCACTGTTGGCACGCCTGCAACATGTGGACAACCTGGGGGCATACATTGTAGATGGTATGTGGTGGTCGGTGTTCCCACACATGGGAACTGTAGTTGATGGATACCCAATGCTACTTGGGCAACACGCAGGTTGGAACATATTCATGGGGGGTCAGCAAGGTGCACCGCTCATCCCATTGCTCTATGTGATTTCCAACTTGGTGTTTAATGGTAAGTTTGTTTTTGGGTGAACATCATGAGAGGCAATCCATGGCAACATGCCCACCACTCCCATCATAACAGTGATTGCGTTGTGGATGTTGCGTGCAGTGGGCAGTGTGCAGGTGAGCCTGGCTATTGCACCGGTGGTGCCCCTGACAGTTGCAACCTTTGCACTGCTGCCGTTGCCACTGTTGCCACCAACACCACCACTGGGCATGGGCTTTGTGGTCGGCACTGTGACTTTGTGTGTGGGGCTGCTGCTTTGGAATGCCAAGCAATTTGGACGAGTGCTGTTTGCTGGTGCGGGGGGAGGAGAGGTGGAAAAGCCGTCGTGATGACTGTAAAAATACATTATTCTCTCTTTATGCTGCTCTTCTCAAACTTTTATAAAGCACACCAGTTGAGAGTAACAGCACCACAGCATATCCTCATTCATGTGCAGCTTCAGAGCAACCAATGGCATCGCAGCACAAGAACAAGCGACAGTCATCATCCTACACCAATGGAAACCGTTTGGGCAGTGACAGCAGTAGTAAAACACGCTTTGGATCAGGACTAGTGTCGCTGGGAGCAGCCCCCAAGGTGGGAATTGTTTGTCAAGCACAGATTTGTTCACCACAGTATGCAGTCCCTCCCCCCATGCAACAACGTGCAAACGCACATACACAGGGTGGGAAAACAACCAGTGTTGGAGGCAAATTCGCAGCTCCTCCACCCGTCAACTTGCCATCGCTACGAAAGGTATGTTTGTATTTTGTTGTCAATGCGTGTTGGATCTCTATGATGGATCCCAAACAAACGCAGGAAAACGCTGGCAACGACCCCAACGCGCAGCTTGTCAGTGCATCAGCGCACGGTTGGAACAGCACCAGCAGTCAAGACCACAACGCCCTCTCCGCTGGCTCCCACTGGGCAGACACACGAACAGCCACTCCCAACGCCACTCCATCAGGCCGCCAGCACCTCTCTGCAGCAGACTATCCATCATTACAGGCTGCCGCCAAGGGTGGGGCACGCACTAGTCAAGTAGCAGCATTTCCTCAACACGCATGGGACGAGGATGAGCGGGGTGTGCAAGGTGGTGGTGGTGGTGGTGGTGGTGGTGGGCAGCATCATCATCATCACCATCAGGGGGTTGGGCATCTACACAGACCGCCACCACCGTATGTGTTGTTTTTGCTGTGCTCGTTGTTTTTGTGGTTGTGTATTATCTTCCTTCCTTGGACAACCCCCCCAACCACACACACACAGGCAACGCTCCTGGGGCCATGATGACACAGCCACACCCAGCAATCGCAATTGGCGTGATGCGGACCCCCCACGTTTTGGTGCACCACGTGTGTGGCAAGAAGAAACCGATCATTGGGGGAGTAGTGGGCGTGATGGGGATCGATGGGAGCGTCGTGGGACTGGGGGGCCCGGTGGTCCTGGGCGGTACAACGAGCCGCAGCACAATGGATATGGTGCTGGGCATCATCATGGTAGTGGCCATCATCATCATCATCATGGGCATGCATATGGGAGTGGTGGGTCTGCATTGTTGGTACAGGACGATCCGTTGTTGGATGATGTGGCTCTCTTCCCACCGGGCCCCTCTGGCAGGCGACCCTCTGGGGGGGAAAGTGGTGGTGAGGGACATCATGAGGCACGCAATAATGGGGGAGGGGTTGTGGAGGAGGAAGATGATCCGGAACGTGCCGCATTTGAGCATGAGCTGGAACAATTGGCGTCACAACTGCACAAGGTGGGTTGTGTTGTATAAAGTGTGTATTGAGTGTGTATATGTGTGGGTATCTACGTGCAGCCAATACAACACCAATATGCACACCACTCATACAACAACAGCAACGTGAGGGAGCAACAGCAGCAGCAGCGCCCCCCCCCATTGCCCCCCCCTCCCCCCAATCGCCCACTGCAGCCGCCCCACCTCAATCAACCCCCCCACGCCCCGCACCCCCCCCACGGGTAAACCATGAAGCATTGGCAGCACGACAGGCAGCCAAGCAGCAGGAGGAAGAAGAGGAGGAGCGCGCCCGTAAGCATGCCGCTGCCATCAAGCTGCAACAGCTGGAACAGCGAATTGCGGCCCGACAGGAGGAGGCTGTGGTGGAGGCAGTCGCACAGGATGTGCTGGGTGGGGACGAGGAGGATCACGAGGTGGTGGTTGAGCATGGTGGCGTGCATGGTGGGATGCATGGTGGGAGCAGGGCGACAACACCATCGCATCACCATGCGTCCCCGGCGACAACAGCATCGCTGCTCGATCCATCCCCATCGCCTTATGCATTTGGCACGAATCTTGCAGAAGAGGTGGTGTCGATGGCAAAGCATCTGAATCTCAGCGATCCACCATCCCTCACGGCATCCCCGGCCCCCCCCACGGAGCGCCCGTCGGATGTGCTGGGGGCGTTGCCAGCAGATTTGTATCCCCTGGATGGTGGAATGGGTGGATTGGGTGGGTTGGGTGGTGGGTATGGCGCACCCTCATCTGCGTTTGGGGGTTTTACCATGGTACAGGGATTGTGGCAGGTATGAGGCTTTTTTTAGAGATGTATTATGGGTGTCCCAGTTACTTTTACTTTACACCCCCCACCACCAATAACAACAACACAGCAGCAGGAGTTTGGATTTCCCTATTCTCAGAACAACAACAACAACAACACTGCACAACCAGCGCCTCAGTATGGGACTACCAACAGTGGGTGGTATGCTGCCAAGGCACCCCCGTATGGCAATGGTATGGATGGGTCGTATACTACGCAGCAGCAGCCCTTTGTGCAAACGTATCGACAGCCTGACTGGAGCACGGGGGTGGGTGTTCAGCCTCCCCCCCCCCGACCACCGAAATAGTTTGATGATGTGTATTTCTCTGTTCGAGTAACATCAAAGTCGTACATATATAGTAGCAAAAATAGCATATGTGGACAACGAGGTTGCTGCGTCCCTCCCTCCCCAGGGGAGAGACGTGGTTGTTTGGATGTACAACAATACGATGCTGCAGACACACTGTTCGCACTGTGCTCATACCACCAACACCACAGCATTATACTAAACAGCGTCGTCATATATATTGTCAAGCCAAAACAGCAACAACCATCGCCAGAGCTGATGGTCAATCATCGCGCAGCTGGCAGACCATGGATTTCACAGCAATGGCAGCTGCTGTACAGGAACTTGCACAACAATGGGTACCAAGCCGTGTAGAACAGGTATATATATTGCTACATGCGCTCAAACGTCCCCCCCCCCCACCACAACACACCCCTCCTCCCCCCCCTAAAAAATAGGTCTTGCAGCCGGATGAAACAACAGTGTTGCTCGACATGCGAACATTACAGCATCGTGCATGGTTGCGCATCTCATGGCACCCTGTACGTGCCAGCATCTCTGCCATCCCCAACACCACCAGGTTAGATGCCTCTCGGGCGGCCATCTTTTCCTTTGGCACACAGCTGCATGGCCTGTTGAGAGGGCTTGTGTTGTCAAGGGTGAGCATGCCAGAGCCATGGGAGCGGGTGGCACGGTTGGATTTTGCAGAGCGCCCAGAGGGGGATGTGGTCAAATCTGTGATTGTCGAGGTGATGGGCAAGACATCCAATGTGGTGGTGGTGGACGAGCACGGGCGCATTGTGCTGTGTGCATACCAGGTGGGGGGGTATGATTATTGTACATTACGTTGGACGTCATTACATCCTCGTCATGTACTACACTGCACATCACCAAACACCACATGCAACACCACATGCATAATCTCTTGTCACCATTGCTCTCTCTTGACATGTCTCTACCATGTCTCTCTCTTGACCATCTCTTTCCCCACCCTCTCTCTTGACATCTCTCTACCACCTTGCTCCTGACATTTCTCTACCACCACCTCCTCTTTACCACCATCTCTTTACCACCATCTCCTCTCTACCATTAGCTCCTCTCTACCACCATCTCCTCTCTACCACCACCTCTCCTCTGTACCACCACCACCTCCTTACCCAGGTGGGGTGTAAAATGTCTTCTGTGCGTCAGCTGCAAACAGGCAACCAATACCGACTGCCCCCACCTGGGTTGGGCCTCCCGCCCACATGTGCCCAGACAATGGAGGAGTGGAAGCACACACTGTGTCAGCTTGCAACAAGTGGTGCTTTTGATAGTGCAAGGAAACAAGGTGGGAACAAGAAGGTGTACATGATTGTATGTATGCACATGCGTATACATACACACGAGTATATATAGAAAAGAGTATATACATACACATGAGTATGCACATACATGAGTATATATACACATGAGTATATATACAGGCATATATATACACATACACGAGTATGCACACACATGAAAATACACACACGGTTGTGCACATGTACACACATGATATCACACATACTCACACACAGGTACCACATCACAGGCGCAAAACACACCCCAACAAACACCCTCCTCATATACTCAACAAACACCCTCCTCATATACCCAACAAATACCCTCCTCATATACCCAACAAATACCCTCCTCACACACTCAACAAACACCCTTCGCATCACACCAAGCAGCAGCAGGCCCCTCCTGGGTGCAGTGCTGTGTGCGGGCATATCAAGGCACATCCCCCGTGTTGATGGCACAGCTGGCACAGAGGGCGGGGTGTGCAGTGGACGCACCAGTGTTGGGGCTATCGGAAAAAACGTGGGAAATGCTGTGGGAGGCATGGAGGGGATGGATTGCTGCTGTGGAACAAGGTGGTTGAGGGAATGGGGTGGGTGTTTTTTTTTAACAGTGACAGAATATTATTCACTTGCTAACTATCTGTTGACCCATTCCTTGTTGACTGATGCCCTTTCTATACATACTCCCCCACATACTCCCCCACATACTCCCCCCCATGTTCCCCCCCATGTTCCCCCCATTCTCAGGCACGTTTACGCCCTGCATTTCCCCCTGTGGCACCCGATACACCATGCTTCCCAGCATCCCCACCTGCAGCCCCTCTGAAACGGGCCCACTGGATCTCCTCCAACATTACTATGCCAGTCAAGAAGCTGCTGAACAATTTGTGCACCTCCAAAAACGACTGTTGACCAAATTGAATGCAGTTCGAAAGAAATTGAAAAATAAAGAGTTTGCCTTGCTGAAACAGCTCAAGGCAAGTGAGGCACATGAGGAGACAAAAAAGCAGGCAGATTTGCTCATGGCCAATGTGTATAGGTGGGTGTATGGGTAGGAGTGGTGGGGGTGGGGGTGGCGTGGACTATGTGTGGATTTCGTTGTTGTTCTGTACAACAGAGAGGAGTGGTGGTGTGTGTGTAGACCATGTGTGTTGCTGTATGTGTACACTATGTGTGGATTTTCTTGTTGTTCTGTACAACAGTTGTTCTACATCAACCTGTGTACAACAGTTGTTCCATGCAGTCATGTGTGTATGCACACCCATATGTATGCACACCCATATGTATGCACACTTAACAGGTCTGCCCCCGTCCCTCTCTGTCACACACACACGCGACATATGTATATATATTACCCCCCTCCCTCTCTGTCACATGTATATATTACCCCCCTCCCTCTCTGTCACATGTATATACCACTATATATAACATACTATACATATGTTACCCCCCATATATTACCCACACAGGTATGACCCAGGGGAGCGCACCCTCACTGTGGAGGACTGGGACACTGGACAACTGATTACCTACACCTTTCCACACGATGAATCACCCATAAGCATGGCAGAGGCACTGTATAAACGTGCAAAAAAGCAGAAACGAGCAGCGGCATACGTAGAGCCATTGCTTGAGGAAAGCAGGGAGCAGGGTGCGTATGTGGAGGAGGTGGGGGCCTCCCTGGAGTTGCTCGAAGGGTACAGGGAACCAGGGGACCTGTTGGTGCTCAGGCAGATACAGGTGGGTGTGTATGGTGTATACAAAGGGGGGGGTGGTATCAGTGGATCTTGTTGTTGTTGGGCAATGGGCCATATTGATTGATGATGCTCCTCGTATATACTTCACCATGACCATACTGCCTCCACACACCACTGTTGTGGTTGGGTATTCCCATATTGATTGACCATGACGATGCTCCTTCACTATGATTACACCACCACCATGACCACACACCACCATGACCACACACCACCATGACCACACACCACCATAACCACACACCACCATAACCACACCAAACCAGGATGAGATGGTGGCAGCAGGGCTTATGCCCCCCCCCCCAGACGTGGCAGCACTTGCCAAGACGGGGAACAAGCAGCGCAAAGCAGCCGCACGGAGGGCAGGCAATGCAGGGGGGCCGAGCAGCGGGCCCGGGTTTCGTGAGTATACGTCACCCAACGGCTTTCGGGTACTCATCGGGCGCAATAACAGGTATATATGGGTTTGGTGGTGTAGATGGTGTACATGTGCACTTACATACAACACCCCCACACACACACCAAAGGCAAAACGATGAGTTGACGCACAAGGTTGCAACCGGTAAAGACGTGTGGATGCATGCACGTGGTTTTGCAGGGGCCCATGCGATCGTGTGTGTGCGTGATGCCAGGGAGCCTGAGGAGCAGGACCTGCAGTTTGCTGCAGATCTGGCGGCGTTTTTCTCCAAGGCGAGGAATGAAACAAGGGCCCCTGTGATTGTGGCGGATATTCAGCACGTCAAGCGACCCAAGCGGGCGGCGCTGGGGCAGGTGATGGTGTCCAAGGAGCGGGCGGTGATGTATGGGAGGCCGGGGGAGTGTGTCGATGGGGGGTGAGTACCTTGCTGTGAGTCAGGAAACGCTTCTGAGGGCTGGGATCATCAGCTAGGACCAAGGAGCGGGCGGTGATGTACGCGGGAGTGTATTGCACCTGGGGGGTGAGTACCTTGCGCTGTGTCAGGGAACGCTATTGAGGGCTCTCATCAGCTCTCAGTAACCTATTGTACCTATTTGACAACACTGAGAGGGCACACAGAGGAGGAAACATATATCAAGGGGAAAACTTCAAGGTAAAACACACATTGTGGGGAACAGCAGAGTACCGCGTTGCATGGTGAAGCCCATCATATATGTGGGTTTCTTGTAAAAAGCCAAACATATCATCGACCACCAACGATGTTCCTGCACCCTGCAAAGCCAGTGCACACACATGCACGCGATGCTAGGTGTCACAAAGGCGTCCAGGCATCTCCACGATGCTTTTCATCGCATCGCAGGTAATCGCAGTGTATCTCATTGATGGTTTTCTGCATTTGATTACCTTTGCACCATTTGAGTATCTTTGCACACACCAAACACACCACAGGCGAGTAGCCTGCCAGGCAGGTGGCACCATTTTGCGAGAGGTACTCGGTCCTAGCGAACGCGTCAAACTCAACACTGCAGACGATCGCAGCTTTTACAGCGTATGTGTGGGTTATACATATGACACACCAGCCACACCCACCACACCAGCTACACACCCCACCACCCCAACTACCCTTACGGCAGGCCCCGAGGCTGGTGTATCATGTGGACGACGCCTTTTGCTCACAACTCACACAGCTGTATCGTGAGCGCATCCCTGCTAATGCAGTTGTGCTGGACCTCATGTCATCATGGGTAAGCCACTTGCCACCAGATGCTTCATACACACGCGTAGTGGGGCATGGTTTGAATGCCGCAGAGGTGTGCATTGTGTAGGGAGGTGTATAGGGTGTGCTCTGTTTGACCGTAGTACACACCCTACACAGCTTGCGCGGAACAAGCAGCTTGATGAATTCTTTGTGCGTGATTTGAATGCCAATCCAGACAACTGGGCATTTGCTGACAAAACATTTGATGCCGTCATTTGCTGCGTCTCTGTACAGGTTTGTTTTCACATGGGTGGGTGTGTATATTGCACACAAACAATCTTCACAACACTCCCCCCCCAACACAGTACCTGCAGCAACCTGAAAAGGTGTTTGCTGAGATTTTCCGCGTGTTGAAACCCACTGGTGTGTGCATCATCGCCTTTAGCAATCGCATGTTTTACGACAAGGCCATTGCTGCATGGCGTGATGCTACTGGGTATAGCCGCGTGCAGCTGGTCAAGCAGTATTTTGGGGCAGTGTCAGGGTTTACACAACCAGAAGTGGTGACCAAGGTTGGTGGTGGTGATGATAAACCCCCGGCGTTGTTCAAGTGGTTGGCAATGTTGTTGCAGAGGGCCCAGCAGGATCCATTTTATGCAGTTATCGCACATCGCAATGTCAAACCCATGTGATGGGACATTGTTTGTTGAGCGTACGTCACACAGTCACTTTTGTCTTGTTTTCCCCTTGAGATACATTCCCGCCCTCAGTGTTGGTACATCGCCACTCATGAGAGCGTTTCCTTACATTCATAGTGTTCAACCCATGTGATGGGACATTGTTTGTTGTGTGGCAGTGTACAGTCAATTTGTGTGGTATTAGAAATATACGCGCCATTGTAAAAATGTACACAGCACTTGTTACCCTTGTGTTGTCCCCCTGGTAGCTTCACCTGTGTGTCTATAGCTAGTTTTCCCCTTGAGATGCATTTCCGCCCTCAGTGTTGGTACATCACTGTTGTATTCCACTCAAGAGTGTTTCCTTACATTCATAATGTCATGTCTTAGGAAACGGCTATTGAGTGTGGTCAGGAGCTTTACTGCACCCTAGTTGACAACACTGAGGGCACGCAATGGGGAAAGCTGAGACAAAACACAAGGGGAAGCTGCAGGTTCACACCGAGGGTTTAAACAACAGCAGGATTCAACAGGGCTGTTTCGCGACAGACAGTGTATGTCACTATATACTCGTTGCGGTGTGGTATTATTAATATGCGTGCTACTGATTGAATGTAAAAATACACACAATCACCGACTGCTCCACCCGTTACACACATCCGCGCCACACACCCCACCACCCCCTGCCCATACCACCCCATCACATATGTCCCCCATGTGCATCGCCCTGGACCCATTTTATGCAGTCATTGCCCATCGTAACGTCCATGTGATTGGGGGGTTGTTGTTTTTTACTGGATGTTCATGTGTAGTTACTATGTGTTGTACTACCACCGTCGGGTGCCCCTCGAGCTCCTCCCCCCACACGCAACCACCCGCCATGTGTGTACGACGTTGTTACTCTGCCCCGCAACAACAAGCCACCCATCACACATGTCACCGACCACACCACTCCATCACCTGTGTCAACTCGGCTCCATGCGCATCACCCACAGCAAGCCAGGGACAACACACTGTTTGGGTGGCTGGCAACGCTTTTGCCCAGGACCCAGCAGGACCCGTTTTATGCAGTCATCGCACAATGGCACATGCCCATGTGACATGAGTGGGGATGTGATAGTGTGACAGTGTATATATCATAAGATGTGACAGTGTTACAGTGTATATATCAATGTCGGTGCCAGTGTTACAGTGTATATACCATTATATGTGACAGTGTTACAGTGTATATATCATTATATGTGACAGTGTTACAGTGTATATATCATTATAGGTGACAGTGTTACAGTATACGTCATTAGAAACACACAATTGAATGTGAAAATTACCAACACGTACCAAGTACAAAATCACCGACCGCTCCCAACCACCTGCCATGTGCGTACGACATTGTTGCTCTGCCCTGCGGCAACAAGCCACCCATCACACACGTCCACATCGCACACACCACCGCCCCCTGCCCAAAACCCCGACCGCACCACCCCGTCACATGTGTGAATTTTGTACACGGCCCCGTGGGCATCGCCGACAGCAAGCCACGGGTACTCGAGGGCCAGGGAGGTGATGGCAGCTGGCCCCGTGTGCACGTGGTGCTGATGGGAACTGCGTAGGTCGTGGGCGTGGATGGTGTCGTTGACTGCAGTGTACAGGGTGTTGTTGTCCCAGGTGGCCTCTATTGCGCTGAAAGGTTGTTGTGCATGTATGGTGGAGAGTAATGTGCCTGTCGGTACATCCGCTGTGTAGATGGTGCTATTAGCACGTATGTGGATGCGGGTGCCACGCAGCAGCACCTGCGATACCCAATCACTGCAGCCCAGCGTGCGCACACACATGTCGTCACGCTCCCTGTTTGTACACCACAGGCGGACTGTGGAATCCCAACTGCCCGTGGCGACAAGACCATCTGTTCCCAGTGTCACACAGCTTACGGGGCCTGTATGCAGGGTTGGTAATGTCAACGGGCGCTGGGTGATGTCGAGGTTGTGGTAGATGTAGATGTGCCCATTGGCAGCACAGCTTGCAACTGTCGTGTCATGGGCAGCCACACAGCGAATGTTGGTGGTGGTGCGGCTGGTGGAGTGTAGGGTTCCGTCTGTGAGGTCCCACAGGCGTACTGTGCCATCATGCGAACCTATTGGCGATTGTGGTTGGTGGGGGCGCACACACACACATACCACACAAACACAACCCATACCTGTGAGGAGCATATCCACCCCTGGCACCAGACATACAGATCGCACACGACCTCGGTGTCCATAGAGCATGTCCATGCGTGTTTTGGCACAACGCCAGTGGTTTGAGGTGATCATCTTGGTGGCAAGGGCACGTTGTGGGGATGATGAGGATGATACCCCCCAACAACGTGCAAAGTGACGTTGCCATGTGCTATCTGCGTCTTTTATGAGGCTGTCTAATGATTTGCATACTGTACGCAGGATGGCAAGGCAGCGTGGTGGTAGATTGTCGATGATTTTTGTTAGGACATGGGATGGTAGGGTGAGCAGGTCTTGGGTGGCGTCGTCAAGGAGGGATGGTGGTGGTGTATAGTTGTGTTGTGTTGTGGGGAGTGTCATGCTGGCTCAACAATGATTATCAAACTCAACAACCACACTTTTGTAACATATATGTCACACACCACACATTGTCACATCACACACCATGAACAACCACCACAAAGAAAAGAGGGGGAAAAGGAGCGAAAAGCAGCCGCACGGAGGGCAGGAAATGCAGGGGGGGCGAGCAGTGGGCCCGGGTTTCGTGAATATACGTCACCTTTCGGGTAGTCCTTGGCCGCAACAACAGGTATGTATGGGTTTGGAGGTGTACATGGATGCTGTGCACATACACAACACACACTCAACACCAAAAGGCAAAACGATGAGTTGACGCACACAACCAGAAGGGACACGTGGATTTCAGGGGCCCATGCGATTGTGTGTGTGTGCGGGGAGCCTGAGGAGCAGGACCTGCAGCAGATCTGGCGGCTTTTTTCTCCAAGGCGAGGAATGAAACACAGGTCCCTGTGATTGTTGCGGATGCACCTCAAGCGACCCAAGAGGACGGCGCTGGGGCAGGTGAGGGTGTCCAAGGAGCGGGCGGTGATGTACGGGAGGCCGTGGGAGTGTGTCGATGGGGGTTGAGTACCTTGCTGTGAGTCGGGGAACGCTATTGAGGGCTCTCATCAGCTCTCAGTAACCTATTGTACCTATTTGACAACACTGAGAGGGCACACAGAGGAAATATGTAGATATCAATATATGGGTTTCAAAACCAGAAATCATCGACCACCAACGATGTTCCTGCACCCTGCAAAGCCATTGCACACACACACAATATATGGGTTTCTTGTGAAATACCAGAAATATCATCGACCTCCAACGATGTTCCTGCACCCTGCAAAGTCATTGCACACACATGCACGCGGTGCTAGGTGAAACAAAAGTGTCCAGGCATCTCCACATCGCAAAAAAGCATCGACGACGACAGGACTCGAACCTGCGCGTGTAAACACAACTGCTGAATAGCTGCGATGTAGCTTTTTCTAGGCAGTCCCCTTAAGACCGCTCGGGCACGTCGTCAAACATGTAAAATTTCTAATGAGCACGCACAGGTTGTGTAATCACAGAGAACATTTCCAGCTGAGTCAGCTTAATAAGCCGTGAACAAGCCGTAAACAAGCTGTAAACAAGCTGTTAACAATTGTAGCTGTCATCGTGATGGCTCTGTGGCTTTTTCTTGTGGGCCGGGCCGATGTGATAGCACCACCAGGGGGCACCTGCACATGTAAGCACAGTCAGGGGGTGATTGTGAGTATGATGCGTGATTCAAATGTATATACACATTTGTACCTGTCCATCCATGTCGCATTGTGCTGCTGCCCTCTGCGCACTGCGAGGGGTCCTCAACTTTTGATTGAGCCGGTTGTTTGTGGGCATGTGGATGGGCTGTAGCGGCGTAAGACCTGTAGAAACTGCAACATCAGCCAAATGTCATGTTGCTGACCTGCAGGCTGATCTTGCGTAGCAGACACCACTGCGCATGCCAACGTTTAGGGACCACTGGGAATTCGCCACGCTCATCCTTTGGTACAACCCAACATCAAGTTCACCAGGTTGGACAAAACCAGGTTGTACTCGTGGGATCAGGTGTCAAACTCTGCGATCAATCGTCTTCTTGCTCGGCGTCTGCAGATCATGCGGCAGGTCCAGGACACCCAGCACCTGCCCGCTTTAGATGCCTCAAGTGCCTCACTGACTCTGCTGCATGCATCATGCAGCACACACGCAAGGAGCCAACGGAGCGCATGGACAGCATCTTTCCGGATGCCTTGCCAGAACTGATTGACACCATCGAGTTGCGTTTCCACATCCCCAAGGGTGCCCGTGCAAAAGCAGCTGGCAGCTTGCTCACTGTTGCTGGCACCCCCACTGGCACATCTGTAGCTGAATACAAGCTTGACCACCGTGTATTTCCACTACACAAACAGGAATGCACGACATAGCGGGGGAGATAATTGCTCCAGTTGCAAGCTCTGCACTAGGTATTCGATCTGAAACGGTTCTTGTGGTCAGGAACCGCGTCAAGCACCAGGTTTATATCAAGCTGCTACTCGACCGATGAGTGCTCATGAGCAACAGGAGTGGACCGCAATGAGGTGCCCCAATTCCTCCTCTACCACATAAAGCTGGATGGGGTAAGATGCACCAACCCACCAGGATGCAGTTGTTTTCCAATCGTATGTGTTACCCACATGATCCATGCACACACACACACACACAAGAAAAAACAACAAGACAAGTCATCACAACGACAACACCATGACACAACACACACACACACACACATTGCGTGGTGCTTGCCCCCTTTCCCTACTTGCCCACACACGATTTCATGGGACTCAACAATGCCTCCTTGATCTTGAGCTTTTTCGGGATAGGCGAA
>VFQP010000590.1_pt1 | contig 113522 bp, 101 predicted proteins | sample 3512351 | NCBI WGS metagenome assembly VFQP01 (sample SAMN10412372, study PRJNA504923) | tailings metagenome | isolation source: Relicate 1 Philex TSF1 revegetated site | place: Philippines: Tuba, Benguet | collected 2017-08-29
ACCCTTGCCCAGACCCCCGCAATGACTTGTCCAGCATCGTATCCCTATCGCCGCCGATTCCGGCTAGTCGGCAGCGCTCTCTACATCAAGAGAGGGAAAGGTGCGCTAATACCTTCCGCCTGTCACATGCAGTACTTCGCCACTGATGTATGAGGCACGTTCGGACGCAAGGAACGCAACAGCATCGGCGACGTCGTCCACAGTTCCCAGACGCTGGATCGGTGTCGTCTTGACCGCATTGTCGCGCACGGACTGGTAATGCGGCAGGTTCTGGATGGCCGGCGTGTCCACGATGCCTGGCGCGACGGCATTGACGGTGACGCCGAACTTGCCGTTCTCCAGCGCAAGCGCGCGCGTGAAACCCAGCAGGCCGGCCTTGGCGGCGGAATAGTTGGCCTGACCGGAGTTGCCGAGATGGGCGCGCGACGACATGTTGACGACGCGCCCCCATTTGCGGTCGATCATCGAAGGCAGCGCCGCCTTCGTGCACAGGTACGCACCCTTCAGGATAACGTCGACAACGCTGTCCCAGTCCGACTCGGCCATCTTGCCGATGCGCATGTCGCGCTGGAACCCGGCGTTGTTGACCAGGATTTCGGCGCTGCCGAAGGCCGAGAGCGTGGCGGCGACCATGGCCTCGACGGAGGACGCGTCGACCACGTCGGCAGCGACCGCGATCGCCTCGATGCCGTCCGTCCTCAGTTCGTTCGCCTTCGCCTCGGCCCTGTCGAGCGCGATGTCGGCGACGGTGACGCGGACGCCTTCAAGGCCAAGCCGTCGCGCGACCGCGGCGCCGATGCCCCCGGCGGCGCCGGTGATGATCGCCGTGCGTCCCTTCAATCCAAGATCCATGATGCTCCTAGCCTCCTTCGGTCGTCCGTCACGCGTCGTATTTCACATGACCGCTGCGCATCACCGCGACGCCGCGTTCAATCGCGTGGGACTCAATCGCGGCGGTGCCGTCGCCGGTGCGCCAGATGCGCGTCTCGATCGTCTCGCCAGGGTAGACCGGGCTGGTGAAGCGGACGTCGAGACGGCGGAGCCGCGCCGGTTCGTTGCCGCACAAAGCACCGAGGACCGCGCGGCCGGCGATGCCGAAACTGCAGAGGCCGTGCAGGATGGGCCGCTCGAAGCCAGCCGCCCTCGCGACAGCCGGATCGGCGTGCAGCGGGTTGGTATCGCCGGAAAGACGGTAGATCAGTGCCTGGTCGGTGCTGGTCGGAAGGGAAACCACCATGTCGGGCTCGCGGTCGGGCGCGGGTTGCGGTGCGGTCGGCGCCGCCGCCTTGCCGCCGAAGCCGCCATCCGCCCTCAGGAGATTGACCTGCCGGACGGTCGCGAGGAGCGTTCCGTTCGCCTTGTCGAAAACCCGACGCGAAACATGCAGCAGCGCACCCTTGTCCCGACCTCGGTCGTAGATCTCGTCGATCGTCATCCTGCCGAGCACTCGGCCCTCGACCGGAAGTGGCGCGTGGAGTTCGATTGACTGCTCGACATGCAGCAGCTTCTGCCACGTGATGCCGTATCTGGGATCGCGCGCCCAGAAACCGGGATAGGCGAGCACGACGGCCATGGTGGGAAGGGCCTTCAGCCCCGGCTCGTAGACGAAGGAGAGATCGTCGTCGCCGCCCGCTGCCGCCGTCCCGGCGCCGACGCCAAGCGCGTAGAGGATCGTGTCCTTCGTCGTGAAGGCGTGGTCGATCTCGAGGGGCGGGAGGCCGGTCAGGAAAGCGTAGTCCAGGGCCATGCCGGGTTCTCTGTTGATGGAAGCGGGCAGAAGTCGAAGTTAATTCGGATTATAGCCTTTAGTCGGAAGGATGGCGCCGGGTCAATCCCGCGCAATCCGTTGACGAGTGACCGACGGAAGAAAGCTGCCGGCCCTCGCGCCGGATGCTTCTTCACGAGGCGAAGTTGGCCTTGCGCTTCGTATAAGTCCGAACAATATTCGATTCTGGGACATCTCGATGCCGTTCCGGCCTCATATGGTGGGGACGCGCGAATTCACCGCGAAAGGGTGACGATGACTTCAGGCCGGGGTGCGGTATCGATCGAGTTCGCGGATGCGCCGGAGGCCGGCGAGATGCGCGAAATCGCCGACGGTGTGTTCTGGCTCCGCCTGCCGCTTCCCTACGAGCCCGGCCATGTGAACGCCTATCTGCTGCGCGACGGTGATGGATGGACGGCCGTCGATGCCGGTCTTTTCGACGAACCGACCTGCGCGATCTGGCGGCGCGTCCGGCAGCGGCTGGGCGGGCAGGGCATAACCACCGTCCTGGCGACACACTGGCATCCGGACCACCTCGGGGCCGCAGGCTGGATCTGCGAGACCTTCGGCGCGACGCTGGCGACGAGCGAAAGCGAGTTTCTCCGGGGACTCGTCGTCCAGTACATGCCGAAGGAGGAGGGCGACGCGCTTGAGCGCGGCTTCTTCCTGTCGCACGGCCTCGCGCCGGACGAGACGGAACTGTGGGTCGCTAACGGTCGCCGCTTCATGCACGACACCTACCGGATTCCGCCGACTTACCGGAAGCTGGCGTCCGGCCAGACAGTGGCGATCGGCGGCCACGACTTTCGGATCGCCGTGGCCGGCGGCCATTCGCCCGAGGAGGTCATGCTGCACGACGCCGGGCGCGGCCTGTTCTTCTGCGCGGATCAGGCAGGGCCGCGCATCGCGCCGACCATGGCTGTCCAGCCATCCGATCCGCTTGGCGACCCGCTCCGCCATTTCCTGGCCGGGCTGGACACGATAGCCGCCATGAGCGGGCCCGATGACCTGCTGTTGCCCGGGCATGAAGCGCCTTTCCGTGGCTTCCACACGCGCGCCGACGAACTGCGGGCATTCTATGCGCGGCGTTGCCACCAGGTGCTGGCGGCCTGTAGCGAGGGACCGAAGACCGCGAACGAACTGCTCGCATCGCTTTTCCGCCGCCGCCCGGGACCGATCTGGATCGGCTTCCTGATCGGAGAGGCGCTCGCCTATGCGAACAATCTTGTGGCCCGCGGATTGCTGGAACGGCAGGTCGACCACGGCATCGTGAGGTTCTCGATGCGGCCCTGACACCGTCGTCGGCGTCGGGCGGCTCAGAGACGGTAGACGCGGCGCGCGGTGCCGCGGAAGAGCGCGTCCTTCTCGGCGGCCGAGGCGCCGGTCGCCAGCCGCTTGAAGGCGTTCCACAGCACCGCGTAGGAATACATGCCCTTGTCGACCGGGAAGTTGCTCTCGAACATGCAGCGATTCGGGCCGAACAGCTCGATGCACGTCTCGACCTGCGGGCGCCAGGCTTCCGCGAGTTCGGCGGAGCCAGGAGGCGAGGGCCGCTCGTGCCAGACCGGTCCGCAGATGATCATGCCGAGGCCGCCGATCTTCACGACCACGTTGGGGCAGCGCGCCAGTTCGGCCATGTCGGCGCGCCACGCCTTCAGCGTTTCGTGCTCGCGGCCGCGATAGGGGCCGACGCCGATGACGCATCCGAGATGGTCGAGCACGACCGGCAGGTCCGGCAGCGCGCGTGCGGCCGCGGCCAGTTCGGGGATTTGCTGGTGGTAGAGCATCGCGTCATAGGAGAGGCCGAGCCGGGCGGCGGTGGCCAGGCCCTCGCGATAGGCCGGATCTGCCAGCATCCCGGCCGGGGCCGGCCGCAGGACGATGCCGTCGGGAAAGTTCGTGTCGCGCGAAACGCTGTGGCGCACGCCCCTGAAGCGGCCTCCCGCGGCCTCGATATGCGCCTCGATCACGCGCTCCACGCCGCTGCCCAGCATCAGGTCGGCGAAGCCGACGATGCCTGCGGCGAGGTTGGCCGGCAGGCCCCTTGCCGCTGCGGCCTCCGCCATGGCGGCGACCTTCTCGGTTTCGCCGACGGGCTTCATCTCATCCGGCCCGGACGTGCGGTAGCCGTAGTGCGCCTGGACGAAGACCGTCGCCTCGACGCGGTGCCCGCTGCCGAGATCGTCCGCGAACTCGTCGAGCAGGTAGCGATTGCCGTCCTGGGTCCAGAGATGATGGTGAGGGTCGACGATCGGCAGGTCGGGCTCGATGATATCCTCATGCCGGAGCTCCAGCCAACCGGGGCGCGGCGACGGGTATCGGTAGTGTCCGGTGATATCGAGGCTCATCGCTTGCTCCGCAGAAACGCGAAAATATTTCGGCTCAGTCCCGGTGGCAAGCGGCTTCGTGCACTGGCAAGAACAGGCAACGCGAATTGACGGCCGTCGGACGATGCGGCGGTTGAATTCCTCCCTAAGGCGAATATAATTCGGCTCTTGCGAGCGGGAGGGGTCGCGATGTTGCCAAGAAGCCGCGACCTGGTGTTCCACTACATACTCGAACGTCGCGCCATCGAGACGCCCGACAAGCCTTTTCTCGTCATGCGCGACCGCGCGCTTTCCTATGCGGAGGCGAACGCGGCCATCAACCGGCTGTCGGCCGGATTTTCCGCCGAGGGCGTGGCGAAGGGCGACCGCGTGCTCGTCATGATGCCGAGCGGCATAGACCATGTTCTGGTCTGGCAGGCACTGTGCAAGATCGGCGCGCTGATGGTACCGGTCAACGATGCCTATCAGGGTCGGATGCTGGCCAACCAGGTCGCCGACGCCGATACGCACATGGCGGTGATCGCGCCGCGCTTCCTCGACCGCTGGCGCGATCCGGCCGCGGCCGTCAGGGTCCCGGCGACGGTTGTCGTCTATGGCGACGCGGTGGACGAGGCTGCGGTCGGTCCTGCGCGCCTGATCGCCTTTGCCGCCCTGCCGCGCGGCGATGGCTCGAACCCGCCGCCGGCGGTGGACTATGTCGACCCGGCCGCCATTCTCTACACGTCGGGAACGACCGGTCCCTCCAAGGGAGTGCTCTACGGTCACGCGCATGCCCACGCGACTGCCGCGCCGCTGGCTGCCCATCTCGGGCCGGACGACGTATTCTACATGTTCCTGCCGATGTTCCACACCGGCCTGCCGCACGTCTTCGGCACTGTGCTGATCTCGGGCGGGACGCTGGCCATCCGCGAAAAGTTCTCGACCTCGGAGTTCTGGAACGACGTGCGCCGCTTCGGCGCGACCGCGACGCTGCTGATCTCGACCATGCCGGCCTACCTGATGTCGGCCGCGCCCGATCCGCGTGACGGCGACGACAGCTTGCGGACGATCTTCATGACGCCGCTCCTGAAGGACATCGATGCCTTCAAGGTCAGGTTCGGCTGCCGGCGCGTGATCAGCCTCTTCAACATGACGGAGGCGTCTACGCCGCTGATCACCGGGGTCGACCTTGTCGACGCGCAGTCGTGCGGGCGTCCGCGTCCGGGCATATCGGCGCGCGTCGTCGACGAGCACGACGAGGAAGTGCCGCCGGGGGTGACCGGTGAACTCGTGTTGCGGTCCGACGACCCGTGGGAGTTCAATCTTGGCTACTGGCGCAATCCGGAAAAGACCGCCGAGGCCTGGCGCAACCAATGGCTTCACACCGGCGACCTCGTGATGCGGGACGCAGCCGGCAACTTCTACTTCAAGGACCGGCTGAAGGACGCGATCCGGCGACGCGGCGAGAACATTTCGTCTTTCGAACTGGAAAGCGAGGTGAAGGCGCATCCGGCCATTGCCGAGTGCGCCGCCGTCGCCGTTCCGTCACCGATGGGCGAGGACGAGGTGAAGGTTGTGATCTCGCTTTTCCCCGACGCGACGCTCGACGCGCCCGCGCTGGTCGAGTTTCTCGTGCCGCGACTGCCGGCCTACATGGTGCCGCGCTATGTCGAATTCCGCGACGAACTGCCGAAGACGCCAACCGGCAAGATCCAGAAGATGTCGCTGAGGGAAGACGGCGTCGCCGGTGCCTGGGACCGCGAGGCGTCCGCCCCGCCCCGCGCGCAGGTACGTCCCGCTTGATCCGGCCACCAATCGCAGGCAGCGCCATGACCCACCCGCCCAAGAACCCCTATGCGTTGAAGGAAATCTTCCTTGCCGATGCCCTCGCCGACGACGAGCGCCTGTGGGTCAAGTCGGGGGAGGACGTCGCCTTCCGGCCGCTCTTCCTCTCGGCGTCGCAAGGCTACTGGATGACGATCGCTCGCATCCGCCGCTCGGGCATCGTTTCGCGCCACAGCCATCCGCAGCCGGTGCATGGCTACACGATCAAGGGTCGCTGGCGGTATCTGGAGCATGAATGGGTCGCGGAAGCGGGGAGCTACATCTTCGAGCCGCCGGGCGACACGCACACGCTTGTCGTCGACGCCGAGGGCGGCGAGATGATGACGCTCTTCCAGGTCCATGGGTCGATGATCTATGTCGACGATGCCGGCGCCGTCACCGGCCATGACAACGTGTTCACCCGCATCGAGCAGTGCCGCCGCCACTTCGAGGCAGTCGGCCTCGGCGCATCCTACGTGGAGCGCTTCATCCGCTGAACGTCAGCTCGCAACGGCCGCGCCGGCCGCGGGCAGGGCAAGCGGTATCATCGCCGCCGCGGCCAGCCGCGCCTGGTCCTTCAGCCAGGCATCCGGCCGCGTCGCTGCCGGGTGCGGCACGACCACAGGCTGGTAGCCCGCGAAGCCCAGCCGCGCCGCCACACGCCCGCAGACATCGATGAAGGCGTCGGTGATGACAACGGAGGCCGGAACGCCAAGCCGTTCAAGCTGGAGGGCGTCCTGCAGGCTGCAGGCGCTGCACGAGCCGCAGTCGCCCAGCCCCGAGATCAGCAGGTCCGTGCTGCGCGCCAATCGCTCGGCGGTCTCCGGGTCGATGGTGAAGGCTGCCGACGGTTTCGAGTGGACCGTCACGCTGGCGACGGGGAAGCGGCTGGCCAGTTCGTCGGCGACGTAGGTCAGAAGCGGCACGGTCTTGGGCTTGCCGTTGTTCAGGAGCGTGATCCTGAGTCCGCCGGCCGGTACGCGGCGGCGCGCCAGTGTTCCGGTCGGCATGATCTCCTCGGCGACATCGGGCCGGTAGACGAGGATCTTCGGCATCTGGTCTCTCCTATTGGGCGGCCACGAGGCCGGGCAGCACGATCTCGCAGGAGTCCGGGCCGCAGTCCGGCAGGGCTTCGCCGGCAGGGCGCACGCGCCGCGTCACGGCGCGGATGTGCTTGTTCGGCGAGAAGGCGGGGATATAGGACGACCAGCCGGCGCCGTGGCCGCCTGCCGTGACGATCAGCAGGTCCTGCTGGGACATGATCGTCGGGTATTTGCCATCGGACGAGGGCGGCAGGTAGTGCTGGTTTCCCTCGACCTCGAGCGCCACGCCGGCCGCGGCCACCTCCTGCGGCGTGACGCGTGTTTCCTCGGTAAGGAAGGCGCGGACGCGCTCCTGCGTCCAGCCGCAGTCCCTGAGCACGAACTGGTGCTCGGGTCCGATCACGACGATTCCCTGGCCGCCCTTGCCGACGATGAATGTCGCGGGGGCCTTCATGATGGAGGCGAAGGTCTTCAAGAGCGTTTCGGCATCTCCGTTCGAGTGGCTGCCGATCTGGCGCGGAGCCTCGGTCGCCATCACCGTAACGGTCGTGTCTTCGCGCTCGAAGCCGAGTTGCATCCTCAGCGGCCGCCACGGTTCGGCCGGTTCGTCCTCCGCGAAGCAGAGCGTGTACTTGCCCGGATTGGCCATCGACGATTCGTCCTGGAGACCGGGGCGCGCGCCGATGACGTTCATCGCGACGAGCCGCACGGCGCGTCCGATCGTCGCGTTGGCGCGGAAGCCGGGGCCGAACAGGTTGCCTTTGGCATTGAGGCCGACGGCGCGCGCCATCGGCCCGCTGACGACGATGCAGGCAGCCGAGCCGCCCGTGCTGGTCAGCGCGCCGTTCGCGTTCCAGAGCGGGTCGAGCATCGCGCGCAGCGCTGCCAGGACGATGGGGAAATAGTCGGGCCGGCAGCCGGCCATCACGGCGTTGACCGCCGCGAGCCCGGCAGTCACGGTGCGGCGGCGGGCAGGGACAGTGCCCAGCACTTCCTCGGCATCGACGCCGCCTCCGGCCAGCATCGCGGCGACGCGGTCCGGCGTGGGAAGCACGACCGGCAGGCCGTCCGTCCAGCCGCGCTCCATGAACAGGTCGAGAGCTTCGGCGTCGTCGATTTCGAGAACTTCGAGCATCGCCACGTTCCTCCCGGCAACGGTCCATCGATAGAGTTAGCCGAATTTCATTTGAAATCCAGCGCGATTTGAGGCGAGTGTCTCCGATAGCCCCATCCTCTGCGCCGCAAGCATTCTGAAACTCTGTTGACAGCCGCCCGGGCCGACGCTAAACACGAAAATTATTCGGATACGGCGTCATTTGGGGAGCCGATGCCCGATATTGGGAGGAAGATACAGTGTCCAAGCACTTCATCTATCGGCTGGCCGGTGCGGCCGTTCTCGCTGCCAGCGTCAGCATCGCAACTCTCGCAGTGGCCCAGGATGCCCCTGGCGTGACCAAGGACGAGATCAAGCTCGGCGCCTGGTCGGCGCTGACCGGTCCGTTCGCCGTCTATGGCGTTCCCGGCGTCGCCGGACAGACGGCCTACTACGGCTTGCTCAACGAGCAGGGCGGCATCAACGGCCGCAAGATCACCGTGATCACCGAGGACCACGCCTACAATCCGCAGCAGGCAGTGGCGGCGGCCCGCAAGCTGGTCGACAGCGACCAGGTCCTCGCGATCCAGGGTTCCTACGCCACCGGTCCGAGTGCGGCGACCTTCCCCTATCTGGAACAGCAGGGCGTACCCTACATCATGCCGTATGGCGGCGCACTCGATTGGTACGAGCCTTCCCGCCCGCTGATTGTCGGCGCGCAGACGCTGCTCGACTATCAGGCGCGTGCGCTCGGCCGCTGGGCCGGCAAGGACGGCTTCAAGAACGTGCTGGTCGTGCATGCCGCCGTCGCAGCGTTCGAGAAGGTTGCGAGCAATGTGGAGCCCGGTGTGCGCTCGGCCTCGCAGGACGCCAAGGTCGAGATGATGCCGGTCAAGATCGGCACGACCGACTACGCGCCGATCGCACTCGAGGTCGCAGGCAAGAAGCCGGACGCGATCGTCTTCATCGGCACGATCACCGAGCTCTCGCTGCTCGCCAAGGAACTGAAGCAGCAGAACGTCCAGACCCAGCTTTTCACCTATGGCGGCAACGTCACCAACGACCTGATCAACCTCGGCGGCGAGGCCGTGGAGGGGCTGCGCAGCGTGTCTCTGTCCTACACGATCGACTCCGACGAGCCGGCGGTGAAGGAATACCGCGACGCGCTGGCCAAGTTCGCACCGAACGAGAAGCCCGACTACGGCTCGCTGCTGACCTACGGTCTCGCCAAGATCGCGGCCGAAGGCATCCGTAACGTCGACGAGCCGCTGACCCGCGAAAGCCTGGTCAAGGGCTTCGAGAAGCTAAAGGACTATGACAGCGGCGTCCTCGGCAAGGTGACCATCACGCCCGACAACCACCTCGGCACGACGCAGGTGCTGCGCGTCGAGATCAAGGGTGGCAAGTGGTCTCAGATCGGCGAGTTCATCGACTCACTCGGCGAATGGTAGTCCTCCCAAGACAGTAACCATCGCAGCCTGCGGCCTCCGCGAAGGGGGTCGCAGGCCAACGCCCGGGAGATGAGCCGATGCACGACCTTCTTCCAGTCATTGCCGCGGGCATCGTAAGCGGTTCCGCCTACGCCCTCCTTGCGCTCGGCATCGTGATCATCTTCCGCTCGACGGACACGGTGAACTTCGCGATCGGCGACACGGCGACGCTCGGCGTCTTCGTGTCGGTGACAGCGATGCAGGCCGGCGCGCCTGTCGCGGTCGCCCTGCTGATCGCCGTCGCCTTTGCAGGCGTGTTCGGTGTCGCGACGGAGCGTCTTCTCGTGCGGCCGCTGGGTCCGGGTCACAAGAGCCTGTTCATCGCGCTGGTCGTCACGATCGGGCTCGGCCTTCTCATCCACGCCGCGATCGGCGCCATCTGGGGCCACCGGCCCATCACCATCGCACCCATGGTGCCCGGCACCGTCAGCGTCTTCGGCGTCGCGCTCACCTGGAACAAGGTCATCGCCACGGCGATCGCCATCGTCGCCATGGTGTTCGTCGCCTGGTTCTTCCGCTTCACGACCGTCGGCGTCGCCATGCGGGCCAGCGCCGAGGACCATTTCGCGGCGCGCGTCGTCGGCATCAATCCGGGCCGCATCGCGGCCTTCGCCTGGGCGCTCGGCTGCGGACTGGCGGCGATCGCCGCCTTCTTCCTGGCGATGGAGACCTCGGCCAACGCCAACCTGACGATATCGGCGCTGTTCCGTGCCTTCGCCGGCGTTTTCCTCGGCGGCCTCACAAGCATGCCCGGCGCGGCGGTCGGAGGCTTCGCCATCGGCATCCTCGACAACATCGCCGGTCGCTATCTTTCGGCGAACTATCGCGACACCATCGTCTTCGCGGTGATCGTCGCTGTGCTCTTCATCAAGCCGGCCGGCTTCCTGGGCGCCGGCAGGAAGGAGCGCGTATGAGCCCGCTCGTTCGCCGCCTGCTCATCCTCGCCGTCGGTATCGCCGCCGGCACGATCGCCGGCGTCCCTGGCCTGATCGGCGGATACCCGCAGTTCGTGATGGCTTCGGTCGCCTTCTTCTCCATCGTCGTGCTCGCCGTCTCGATGGTGGCGGGACTGACCGGCATCTGGTCGCTCGGCCACATGTCGTTCGTGGCGCTGGGTGCCTACCTCGCCGCCAATCTCTCGGCCGTCGGCGTCCCCGTCGAGGTGATCGCCGTCGCTGCGTTCGCCCTGTCGGCCGCGATAGGTTTCGTGCTCGGCCTCAGCGCCGGCCGCTTCTCCGTGCTCTATTTCGGCCTGCTCACCATGGCGCTTTCGCTCGCCGCGAGCGAGGTGATCGGCCATTGGTACGACTATACCGGCGGTGACGAGGGCATGCCGGTCACGCCAGCGCGCATATTCCTGCTCGGCATCGGTTCGCTCGGCCTTCAGGGCGCCGTGGTGCTGACCATCGGTCTCGCCACCTTCTCCTTCCTTCTCGCAGACGTCGTCGCGAACGGGTCGCTCGGGCGCAAATGGCTCGCGGTGAAGAGCCAGCGTGTCGCATCGACCGCGATCGGCCTGAAGCCGCAGCTGGAAAACGCCAAGGCCTTCTCGCTTTCGGCCGGCATCGCCTCGCTCGCCGGCCTCGGCATCGCCTACTCCATCTCGTATCTCGATCCGGTCGGTTTCGAGCTGAATGTCGGCGTCCAGCTGCTGGTGGCCACGGTCGTCGGCGGCGCCGGCAGCCTGCTTGGCGCACTGCTCGGCGCGGCCTTCATCGTCGTCGTGCCGGAAATGGCGCGGTCGGTGCCGACCGTCTCGATCTTCGTCTTCGGCCTCTCCACGGTGCTGATCCTGCTCTTCCTCAGGAAGGGCATCGTGCCGACCGTATCGGCATGGATGGCGCGTCTCGTCGGCCGTGGCCAGCGCAAGCCGGTGGGCGAGGCACATGCTTTCAGGGCGGAGGCCGTCGCCGACCTCGTCCGCCAGCTGCTGCCGCCAGCGACCGAGGTCCTCGAAGTAAGGAATCTGTCGGTCCATTTCGGCGGTGTGCGCGCCCTCGACGGCGTAGGCCTGACGGTCCCGGCCGGCAAGTCCGTCGGCTTGATCGGCCCGAACGGCGCCGGCAAGACGACCCTGCTCAACGTGTTGTCCGGCTTCTACCAGGCAACGCGCGCCGACGCCGTCAAGCTCGGTAACACCGACCTGATGACGCTGCCGACGCACGGTCGCGCCGCCGCGGGCTTCGGGCGCACGTTCCAGCACGCGGAGCTCTTCGGCGAACTGACGTTGCGCGAGATGTTCGAGACGACCGCCGAACTCGGCGCAGCCCGGCGCAAGGCCGCCAGCCTGCCGGCCGCGTCGGCGGCCGAGGTCGCGCAGCGCATCATCGACGGGCTCGGCCTGTCGGCCTACGCGGATCTTCTTCCCGGCGAGCTGCCCTTCGGCATCCAGAAGGTCGCGGACGTCGGGCGGGTGCTGGCCACCGGCGCATCGGTGATCGCGCTCGACGAGCCGTTCGCCGGTCTCGATGCCGGCGAACGGACCGCCATCCGTACCATCCTGCAGGGCATGCGACAGGCCGGCGTGTCGATCCTGATCATCGACCATGCGGTGCAGGAGGTCATGGACATCTCCGACCGCGTTGTCGCCTTCGAGTTCGGCCGCCTGCTCGTGGAGGGGCTGCCGCAGGAGGTGCGCCACCATCCGGAAGTGCTTCGCGCCTATTTCGGCACCTCCGAAGTGTCCGCCGTGAAGAAGGTCGTCGCCGCATGAGCACCGCGCCGCTGATCTCCGTCAAAGGCATCGGCCACCGCTATGACGGCGTGCTGGCGCTGGATGGCGTCGACCTCGACATCCCGGCCGGCGGCTTCGTTGCCGTGCTGGGTCCGAACGGCGCCGGAAAATCGACGCTGGCGCAGATCGTCGCCGGTGCGCTGCGCCCGCTCAAGGGACGTATCGAACTCGCCGGCGGCGACGTCACGTCGCGGGCAGGGCGCCAGGGGTTGGTGGATGCCGGCGTCGCGCTGATTCCCGAAGGGCGCCGCTTGTTCGGCCAGCTGACCGTCGACGAGAACCTGATGCTCGGCGCCTATGGCAAGCCCCGCGCCGAGCGCGAGGCGCGGCTGGCCAAGGTCTACGAGCTGATGCCCGAGGCGGTTCGCAACGGCAAGGACCGGGCGGCGGCGACGCTGTCCGGCGGCGAGCAGCAGATGCTGGCGGTCGGTCGCGCGCTGATGGCGAAGCCGCGCGTCGTGGTGATCGACGAGCCGTCGCTCGGCCTTGCGCCGATCCTCACCGACCGGGTCTACGAGGTCCTGGACGGCCTGCGCCGCGATGGCGTGGCGGTCGTCGTGTTCGAGCAGCTCGCCACCCATGCGATGAAGCATGCCGATCAGATCGTCGTCATCGATCATGGCCGCATCTCGCATCGCGGCGCGGTCGACGACGAGGCCACCGTCGAGGCGCTGCGCATGGGGTATCTCGGCCACGGCTAGTCGGCGCGGCACGCCCGCCGAGATCATTGCATGCCATACATAGGCGCGTTGCGCATCTGGAGACCGGAGACGAAATGACCATCAAGCCGCAAGACATCGCAACGCTGGTCGAACTGTTCGAGGCATCGAACTGGGACGAGTTGCATGTGCAGCTCGACGGGATGCACATCTTCCTCTCGACCGACCCGAACGCACGGCTGGCCTCGACGCCCGCCCCGGTGGCTGCGCCCCAGGCGTTCGCCGCGCCGCAGCCGGTCGTCGCCGCTCCGCCGCCCGCCGCGCCGGCCGCCAAGGCTCCGGCGCCTGCGGTCTCGTCGGGCGACGTGCCGGCAAGCTGGGTTGCGGTGACCGCGCCGAACCTCGGCACCTTCTACCGTGCGCCGAAGCCGGGTGCTGCGGCGTTCGTGGAGATCGGCCAGTCGATCGATACCGAAACCGAAATCTGCCTGCTCGAGGTGATGAAGCTCTTCACCGCGGTACGCGCCGGCGTGAAGGGAACGGTCCGCCGCATCTGCGTCAACGACGCAGACATGGTCGAGTTCGGCCAGACCCTGTTCTACGTCGAGCCGGCCTGAGCGATGCCCATCAAGCGTCTGTTCGTCGCAAACCGGGGCGAGATCGCGGTTCGCATCCTGCGCACGGCGAAGAAGCTCGGCATTGAGACGGTACTGGGCGTCTCGGCGGCCGACCGCGAGACCTTGGGCGCCGAGATGGCCGACCGCACGGTCGTGCTGGGGCCGGCGCAGTCCGCGAAGAGCTATCTGGACGTAAATCTCGTCGTCCATGCCGCCAAGGCGACGGGGTGCGACGCGCTGCATCCGGGCTACGGCTTCCTGTCGGAGAAGGCCATCCTGTCGAAGACCTGCGAGGACGCGGGCATCATCTTCGTCGGCCCACGACCGGATACCATCGAGGCGATGGGCGACAAGCTGTCGGCGCGCGCCATCGCGCGCGACGCGGGCGTGCAGACCGTGCCCGGCACCGACCATATCGCGAGCATCGAGGACGCAAAGGCTGCTGCCACGAAGCTGGGATTTCCCGTTGTGATGAAGGCATCGGCCGGCGGCGGTGGCCGCGGCATGTTCAAGGCGGCGAGCGCGGCGGAACTGGAAGCCTCGTTCGAGCGCGCCTCGCGCGAGGCCGAAGCCGCCTTCGGCGACGGCCGGCTCTACATGGAGCGCTTCGTCGAGCGGGCGCGGCATGTCGAGGTGCAGATCGTCGGCGACGGCGAAGGCAATGTCGTGCACTTCGGCGAGCGCGACTGCACGGTGCAGCGCCGCTACCAGAAGCTGATCGAGGAGGCGCCGGCCTCGGCGGTTCCGGACCATGTCCGCAAGCGCCTCCACGAGGCGGCCGTCAAGCTGACCTCATACGCGAAGTACCGCAACGCCGGCACGGTCGAGTTCCTCTACGACGTCGACCGCGTCGACTTCTATTTCATCGAGGTCAATTCGCGCATCCAGGTCGAGCATCCGGTCTCCGAGGAGATCACCGGCCAGGACCTGATTGCGCTCCAGCTGCGCGTGGCTGCCGGTGAGGGGCTCGGCATCGCCCAGGACCAGGTCAGCATTGCCGGCCACGCCATCGAGGTCCGCGTCAACGCGGAGGATCCGTTCAACAATTTCTCGCCGGCGCCCGGTCGGGTGACGGCGTGGTCACCGCCGTCGGGCGAGGGAGTGCGCCTCGATACGCACGCGCGCCAGGGGTATCTGGTGCCGCCCTTCTATGACTCGATGATCGGAAAGCTGATCGTGCGCGGCAAGGACCGTGACGAGGCGATCGCGCGGCTCCTGAAGGCCATCGCCGGCTTCACGCTGGAGGGACCGAAGACAACGCTGCCGCTGGCGTCCTACATCGTCGCGCATCCCGACTTCAGGGAAAACCGCATCACCACCCGCTGGCTGGAGGACAAGGGTCTTCCGGGCTTCGGGCACTAGGAGCATTCGCCATGGCCCACATTGAATTTCTCGACGAAACCATGCGCGACGGCCAGCAGAGCCTCTGGGGCCTGCGCATGCAGGCGGGCATGGCGCTGCCCGTGTCGCCGCTGCTCGACAGGACGGGCTTCACCACCATCGACCTGACCGGTGGCGGCATGCTCGACGTGCTGACCCGCTACTGCCACGAGAACTACTGGGAAGGCCTCGACCTTCTCGTCGCATCGATGCCGAACACGCCTGTCCGTGCCGGGCTTCGCTCCAACGCCAACGTCACCTTCGGCGTCAGCCCCGACGCGCTGATGGACCTGTGGGTGCGTCGCCTCTGCGCACACGGCGTCCGCTCGTTCTGGGTCTATGACGTGCTCTTCAACATCGACAAGATGCACCGTATCGCCAAGGTCGCGAAGGAGGCGAACGCACAGGTAGCCGGCGCCATCATGTATGCGCTGTCGCCGGTGCACACCGAGGAGTTTTTCGCCGACAAGGCCGACAGGCTCTCCGCCTCGCCCGACATCGACACGATCCTGCTCTATGACACGGCCGGAGTCCTGGAGCGCGACCGGCTGAAGACGCTGGTGCCGGCGATTGCCGCCAAGGCGCGCGGCAAGAAGATCGAGTTCCACTCCAACAACCTGCTCGGCATGTCGGCCAAGGCCTATCTCGACGCGGTCGAGTTCGGCGTCAGCGTGCTGCACACCGCCAGCCGCCCGATGGCGAACGGCCCTTCGGTCCCCTCGACCGAGATCATGGTCAGGAACATCGAGTTGAAGGGCCATACCCACTCTCTCGACACGTCGCTCTTCAAGCCGGTGGCAGACCATTTCGAGGCCGTGGGCAAGGCTGCCGGCTTCCTCGTCAACCAGTATGCCGAGTACGACGTGTTCTCGATCGAGCACCAGATCCCCGGCGGCATGATGGGCACGTTCAAGGCGCAGCTCGCCAACCACAACATGATGGAGAAGCTGCCCGAGGTGCTGGCCGAGACGGCGGCCGTCCGCAAGGATCTCGGCTATCCAGGCATGGCGACGCCGTTCAGCCAGCTGGTTGGCATCCAGGCGGTGCTGAACGTGGTGACCGGCAAGCGCTACGGCACGGTGCCGGACGAGGTCGTGCAGTATGCGGCCGGCTTCTACGGCCAGACGGTGGCGCCGATCGACCAGAATGTGCTCGACAAGATCATGTCGTCGCCGCGCGCCAAGGAGGTCGTTGCGAACCCGCCGCAGCAGCCGACGCTGGAGGACCTGAAGAAGCAGTACGGCACGGAGGACGAGGACGAGCTGATCCTGCGCGCAACCGTGCCGGAGGCGGACATCGCCAAGATGCGCGCTGCGGGCCCGGTGAAGCAGACCTATCCGCTGCTCTCGTCGCCTGAACTGGAGCGGGTCCGCAAGCTGATGAAGCTGACCCGCACGCCGGTGGTCGAGGTCAAGTCGGCCGAGATGACGGTTTCGCTGAGGAGAAACGCCAAGTGAGGCAGGCGGTCATCGTCTCGACGGCGCGCACGCCGATCGGCAGGGCGTTCCGCGGCGCGTTCAACGACACGCAGGCCCAGGCGCTCGGCGGCCATGTCATCGCCGCCGCCGTCGCCCGTGCCGGCATCGACTCCGCCGAAGTCGATGACGTGATCATGGGCGCGGCCATGCAGGTCGGTTCGACCGGCGGCAACATCGCACGGCAGTCGGCGCTGCGAGCCGGCCTGCCGGTCACCGTGCCGGGCATGAGCATCGACCGCGCCTGCTCGTCTGGCCTGATGGCGATAGCGACGGCCGCCAAGCAGATCGTCGATGACGGCATGACGGTGGCGATCGGCGGTGGCGTGGAGTCCATATCGCTGGTGCGCGCCGATTATACCGCCGCATCCCGCAAGCAGGACCCGGCGCTCGCCGAGCGGATGCCGGAACTCTACATGTCGATGCTGGAGACGGCCGAGATCGTCGCGGACCGCTACGGCGTTTCCCGCGAGGCGCAGGACGAGTTCTCGCTCGTCTCGCAGCAGCGCACCGCCGAGGCGCAGGCGGCCGGCCGCCTGGCCGAGGAGATCGTGCCTGTCGAGACGGTCATGGCCGTCACCGACAAGGCGACCGGCGAGACGACGCGCAAGCCGATCACCATCGACCGCGACGAAGGAAACCGTCCGCAGACGACGCTGGGCGACCTTGCGGCATTGAAGCCGGTCTTCGAGAACGGCCAGCGGATCAGGACAGGCCGCTTCGTCACGGCCGGCAACGCCTCGCAGCTCTCCGACGGCGCGTCGGCGATGGTGCTGATGGAGGCGACCGAGGCCGGCCGGCGCGGATTGAAGCCGCTCGGTGCATGGCGCGGCATGGCGGTCGCCGGCTGCGATCCGGCGGAGATGGGCATCGGTCCGGTCTTCGCGGTGCCGAAGCTTCTGGAGCGCCACGGTCTCACGGTCGACGACATCGACCTGTGGGAACTGAACGAGGCCTTCGCCAGCCAGGCCGTCTATTGTCGCGACAGGCTCGCCATCGATCCGGCGAAGCTGAACGTCGACGGCGGCGCGATCGCCATCGGACATCCCTACGGCATGTCCGGCGCCCGCATGGCCGGGCATATCCTTATGGAGGGAAAGCGGCGCGGCGCGAAGTGGGGCGTCGTGACGATGTGCATCGCCAGCGGCATGGGCGCCGCCGGCCTTTTCGAGATATTCTGACCGGAGCATTGCCGGCAGCCAGGGAGATCATCATGAACACAGACCGCTCGATCGTCGCTACCCGGTACCCGGCATCCCGCCTTTCGGGGCTGGGCTCCAGGCTGGCGCTGGTGCTCGCAGGCACGGCGCTCCTGACCCTCTCGGCAAAGATCTCGGTGCCGTTCTTTCCGGTGCCGATGACGTTCCAGTCGCTGGTGGTTCTGCTGATCGGCGCGGCCTTCGGCCCCCGGCTCGCGGCGGCGACGCTCGTCGCCTATCTCGCAGAGGGTGCGGCCGGCCTGCCGGTCTTCGCCGGGACGCCCGAGAAGGGTATCGGGCTCGCTTACATGGTCGGCCCGACAGGTGGTTTCCTGCTCGGTTTCCTGATCGCGGCAACGCTGGTGGGCTGGCTGACCGCCCTCGGCGCAGCCCGCGACATCTGGACGTCGGCGCTGGCTGTCCTGGCCGGCACCATCGCCATCTACATCCCGGGCCTGCTGTGGCTCGGCGCGGTCGTGGGCTGGGACAAGCCGGTGCTCGAATGGGGCCTGTACCCGTTCCTCTACGGCGACGTGCTGAAGCTCGTCATCGCGGCGCTTGCGCTGCCCTTGGTCGCCGGACGTCTCGGGCGGATCTGAGACGGCAACGGAAGCGGCGGCATGTACGGCGAGACCGACGAAACGCTGGCCACCATGCCGCTGTCGTTCCGGGACGGCTACTTCGCCGGACAGACCGCGATCATCACCGGCGGGGGACGGGGCATCGGCCGGGCGCTTGCATTCCAGTTCGTTCGGCTTGGCGCAAAGGTGGCGCTGAACGGCCGCGACCCCGAGCGGCTTGAGGCGACAGCAGCCGCGCTGCGCAGGATCGGCGGCGACGTCTTCGCCCGCGTGGCCTCGATCCGCGAGCCCGAGCAGATACAGGAGTTCGTGGCCGCCGCCGCCGACCGCTTCGGCGGCATCGACATGCTGGTCAACAACGCCGGCGGCCAGTATGCGCAGGCCGCGTTCGACTTCTCGGTCAAAGGCTGGCGGGCCGTCATCGAGAACAACCTCAACGGCACATGGTTCGTGACCCAGGCGGTCGGCCGGCACATGCGCGACACGGGCCGCAAGGGCTCGATCGTCAGCATCGTCGCGCAGACCAGTCGCGGCATGCCGGGCGTCGCGCATTCCGCGGCGACCCGCGCCGCAATCGTCAACCTGACGCGCACGCTGGCGATCGAATGGGCGCCGAACGGCATCCGCCTCAATTGCGTGGCGCCGGGCATCACCGCCACCGAGGGAATGGAAGTCTATTCGGACGAGGCGCGGGCGGAACTGCCCAGGTCCAACCTCATGAGGCGCTTCGGCACCGTGCGCGAAGTCGCCGACGCGGTCTGCTATCTCGCAGGCCCGGCCGGCTCCTTCACGACCGGAGAGGTGATCGCGGTCGACGGCGGCAACCACATCTGGGGCGACCAGTGGACCATCCCGCGCCCGACATATTTCGAGTCGTAGGTCACGCCCCCGCCGACCGGGACGAAAAATAGTCGATGAACCGACGCAGCGTTGGCGACTTGTCGGCTCGGCGCCAGACGAGATCGAGGCTGAACTGGAGGTTGAGGTCCTCGACCTTCCGCAGGACGACGTTGTCGGGGCAACGTCCCCTGTTCGTGTCGGTGACCAGAGACAGGAGCCCTCCGACCGAGACGAGACTGAGCGACACCGATTCGTGCGTCGTCTCCTGGACGATCGCCGGCGAAATGCCGGCGCGAAGGCACGCGCGCATCGTCAGGTCGAAGGTCGCCGGGGCGGCGTCGCGGCGGATCCAGACCATCGGCTCGCCGGCGATGTCGGCGAGCGAGACGCGCTTCGCCTTTGCCAGCCGGTGGTCGTCGGGCAGGGCCAGGAGGATGTCGGTCGTCTCGGCCGGAAGGTGCATGAGATCCCTTCGCTCCGCAGGGAAATGGTAGAGGAACGCCGCGTCGATCTGGCGATTGGTCAGGGCTTCCAGCTGGTTGATCGAGGTCATGTGCTGGATCTCGATCGAGACCTGAGGATAGGTCGCGCGGAAGCGGATGATGGAATCGACCATCGTTCCCCGAGATGACGCGCTTTCCGGCACGCCGAAGCGCAGCTTGCCGGTCTCGCCCAGCCCCGCGGCGCGCGCGCGATCAACAAGATCCTGGACGTCCGCCAGCACGCGCCGTGCATCGATCATCATCTGGCGGCCGACAGCCGTCAGGCGCACGCCGCGAGGCAGGCGCTCGAAGAGATTGTCGCCGAGCTCCAGCTCGAGCTGGCGGATCTGGCGCGACAAGGCAGGCTGCGCGACGTTCAGGCGGCTCGCCGCCCGGCCGAAATGCTCATCCTCCGCGACGGCGCAGAAGTAGCGAAGCTGGCGCAGTTCCATCTTTTCCTTCGCCTCCCGACCGATACCGTTTCGGCATCGGACCAAGCGTAAATTGCTATTGGACGTTATCAGTTCCTTGCCTCAATCTGAAGTCGAAATAATTTCGGCAATCAGTCTGGGAGGACCCGGTTGACGACCTTCACGAAGAATTCGCGCGTCTCCGCCCAGGGCTTTCTGCCCCGTGGCTGAGCGCGGCTATCACGGCAGGACTGCCGTCGTCTCGGCCGGCATGACGGAGCTGTCGCGCCAGTCGGGCCGCAGCGTGCTCTCGCTTGCGGTCGAAGCCTGCCGCAAGGCGATCGACGCGTCGGGCATCGACAGGGACCTGATCGACGGCGTCGCCTCGTTCGCGATGTACGGGGATTCCGTCCCGTCCGAGTCGGTCGGCGGTGCGCTTGGACTGCGCGATCTTTCATATGTGATGGACTTCAACCAGGGCGGCCAGTCGGCGTCGTTCATGGTGATGCACGCCGCGATGGCCGTACATAGCGGCCTGGCGAAAGCGGTGCTGGTGTACCGCGCGCTGAACGGCCGGTCCGGGCTGCGGGTCGGCCGCGAACGGACGACCGGCAGCGGCACCGACATGCGCTACCCGGTGGGCCTCGTCGCCTATCCGCAAGTGCAGGCGCTGTGGGCCCGCCGCTACATGATCGAAACCGGTGCGACCGAGCATGACCTGGCGGCTGCCGCCATCAACGCGGCGCGCGGCGCATCGGCGAACGAGCGGGCGTTCCGCCGCAAGGAGATCACCGAGGCCGACTATTTCGCCAGCCCTTACGTGGCCGAGCCGTTCCGCCGCCTCGACTGCACCGTCGAGATCGATGGCGGCTGCGCGTTGCTGGTCACGTCGCTCGACGTCGCCCGCGACCTGAAGCTGCCGGCGGTCGTCATCGAAGGGTCCGGCTGGCACAGCCACGGCTTCGATCTCGATATGGCCAGCGCGCTGACCTATGACGCGCCCGGCCGCAACTACGGCTATCACCTGCGCGACCGGCTCTATGGACTGGCCGGCATGAAGCCGTCGGACATTGACGTCGCCTCGCTTTACGATTGCTTCACCGGCGTGCTGCTGCAGAACATCGAAGGCTTTGGCTTGGCCGGGCCGGGCGAGGCCGGCGAGCTCCTGCGGCGCAAGATGCGAGGCGAAAAGGGCCCTGCGATCAATCCCTCTGGCGGCCTGCTTGCCGAAGGCTACCTGCACGGCATGAACGTCGTCGCCGATGCCGTCTGGCAGTTGCAGGGCGTTGCCGGCGACATCCAGGTGCCGGACGCGCGCACCGCGTTGACCTGCTCGGGCGGCGCGATGTGCGGCTCGGCGCTCGTTCTCTCGCGCGACGGGAGGGCGGCATGAGCGCCGAACTGTCACTGGCCGCAATCGACACGTCGATCCGCGGTGGCGTGCTGACCGTTGCCCGTTGCCGGGCATGCGGCGCCGAGCACGCGTTCCCGACACCGAGCTGCTTCCGCTGCGGTTCGCCGGATCTGGCGATCGTCCCGCATTCCGGTAGCGGCAAGGTGTTTTCTTGGGTCGTCAACCACTATGCCTTCGACGCCGATCAGGCCGAAGTGCCCTACACGGTGCTGCTGGTCGAGCTGGAAGGCGGCGCCCGGGTCTATGGGCGCCTGCGTGACGAGGCGGCGATGCGTCCGCGCCTTGCGGGCGGGCTGCCTCTCGTTTTCGATGCAAGTGCGAGCGCGACAGCCGGCCACGCGATCTTCGCGCTGGCCTCGTCGGTGCAAACGACCGGCGTGGCTTTCAGCACCGGCTATCAGGTGGTGCGGGAGGTGGCGAGCCGTCGAGCGTCCCATCCGGCATTCGAGCTGATCGGCCTCCAGCGCCTCACCTATGCCGAGCTGATCGTCCGGATCGATGCCTGCGCGGCGATGCTCGAGACGAGGGGGCTGAAGCCCGGCGACCGGCTGGCGGCGATGGCCAACAACCGCGTCGAGATGCTGGAGCTCTGGCTTGCCTGTTCGCGCATCGGCGCGGTTTTCGTGCCGCTCAATCCGGCGCTCCGCGGCCCGATCCTCGCCGACATGCTAGAGCTGGCCGAGCCGGCGCTGGCCGTCTGCGAACCGGAGTGGCTGGAACGACTGGCCGAAGTCCTGCCCGGTTTGGCCATCGTCGAGATGGAGGCGCTGGCGGAAGGCCGGGCGAACGACTGGGGCAACGGCAAGCCCGGTGCCGTCGCGACGGATCCCGAGGCGCTGTCCATCATCATGTTCACGTCCGGCACGACCGGCCGGTCGAAAGGCGTGATGTGGTCGTCGATGACGATCAATTGCATGGCGCGCCAGGTCGCCACCACAATCGAGTTCGACGCGTCGGATCGCCTCCACACGGCACTGCCGATGTTCCATGGAAATGCGCTGGTGCTGAGCGTCTACAATGCTCTCACGCTGGGCGCGACGTCGGTCGTGTCGCGCAAGTTCTCCGCATCGGGTTTTGCCGGCGAGCTCGAGGTTTCGAGGGCGACGGCCACGAGTTTCCTCGGGTCCATGACCAACATGGTGCTGGGCCGTACGCCGGACAGGACGTTCCGGGGGACGTTGCGCAAGGCGCTTGTCATCCCGGCGCCGCGCGCCACGATCGAGGAATTGTCCCGGCGGTTCGGATGCCGCGTCGCGACCGCGTACGGTCTCGCCGATGCCGGCATGCCGCTGTTCAGCGGCCTGAACTTTCCCGAAGGCGCCTGCGGGCGGGTCTACGACGAATTCTGGGAAGCCCGGATCGTCGATGACGAGGGCAACGAGGTGCCGGACGGGACCACCGGCGAACTGGCAGCCAGGCCGCGGCACGGATATGTCAGCGCGCTCGGATACTGGCGGATGCCGGAGGCCACGCAGGCGACCCGCCGCGGTGGCTGGATCCGCACCGGCGACCTGATGCGCCGCGACGGCGACGGCTGGTTCTACTTCATGGACCGCGGCAAGGATTCGATGCGTCGTCGCGGCGAGAACGTCAGCTCCCAGGAACTCGAGGCGGTCTTCGATCGACATCCCGCCGTCCTCGAATGTGCGGCCTATCCCGTGCCGAGCGAGATGGTGGAGGACGAGATCATGCTGGCGGTCGTGTGCAGGCCGGGTCATGTGGTCGAACCGCTGGATCTCATCCGCTTCGCCGAGCCGAACCTGCCCTATTTCGCCGTCCCGCGCTTCGTTCGTTTCATGCACCAGCTGCCCAAGAACGCGCTTGAGAAGGTGCTGAAGGCGGAATTGCGCAAGCAGGGCGTCGTGCCCGGTTCCTTCGACCTCAGCACCACCTCGCATCAGGTGAAACGCTGATGAACGCCGCCGCGCCCATGGCCGCATCGGCGCCCGAGCCGTCAGCTGTGACCATGCCGTTTGCCGCGCCGGAGAGGTTCGGATCGCTGGTCGAGGTCGCACCGGGGGTCCTGTGGTCCCAACTCCCGCTGCCCTATCAGCCGGGACATGTGAACACCTATCTCATCGATGAAGGCGACGGCTGGTGCGCCGTCGATACCGGGCTCTACGACGACGACACGCGGGCGACCTGGGGCCGCATCATCGACGCTCTTCCGCACCATCGCACCATCAAGCACGTGCTCGTCACCCACTGGCATTCCGATCACTCCGGGGCTGCAGGCTGGCTGTGCGAACGTTTCGGCGCGCCGCTCCTGATGAGCGAGTCAGAGTACTTCAAGTGCCTGCTGCTCCAGTGTTTCCCCCAACGCGCCAACGCCGAACTGGAGCGCAGGCACTTTCTTCTGCACGGGCTCGACCCGGAGACGACCGAAGAGTGGGTCCGCAGCGGCCACAAGTATCTTCACATGTCGGCCCCCATGCCGCATGCCTACCGCCGGCTGGTCGCCCGCGACGAATTGCGGCTCGGCCGGCGCCGCTTCAGCATCCGCACCGCGCCGGGGCATTCACCCGAAGAGGTCATGCTGATCTCTGATGATCGCGACGTGTTTTTCTGCGCCGACCAGCTCGGCCCCAGGATCGCGCCGAACATCGCGGTGCAGAGCAACGATCCACTGGGCGATCCGCTGTCGCACTATCTCCGTTCACTGGACGAGATCGCACTCGACCAGCCCGATCCGGCGCTGATCCTCCCCGGGCACGAACGGCCGTTCCACGGCTTCGCCGGCCGGGTCGAAGAACTCAAGGCCTACTATGCGCGCCGCGTCGGCATCGTCGAGACCGCTTGTGACGCGGCGCCGAGAACCGCACTGGAACTGGTCAGTCACCTGTTCCGCAAGCCGCCGGGCCCTGTCTGGATCGGCTTCGTCATGAGCGAGGCGATCACGTACGCCAACTATCTCGTGTGCCAGGGAAGGCTGGTCAGGCAAGTGGATGGGAATTTGATGAGATTTGCGAAAGCGTAATATATATCAAGTATCGCAAGTACTGGTGTCAGAGCGGCGAATTATTTTGCCGTATATATATTGTTGTGTATTCGCCTTTATCAAGATTAAGCAAAATTAATACGTGACCTTTATTGACAATACCCGAACAATGATCGACTTCTGTTTCCGCGACTCGTGTCGCTTCCAAGGGAGGAAAACATGAATTCACTCAGCAGCAGGCGGACCTTCGTGGCAGCCGCGATGGCTGGCGTCGCCGCGCTCGCCATGTCGGCCGGCGTCTCGTTCGCGCAGGACAAGGAGCCGATCGTCATCGGCACGTCCAATCAGCTCAGCGGCCATACGGCCACGGTCGGGCGACCTTTCGTGGCCGGCGCCAACACCTACATCAACTGGATCAACGACCAGGGCGGCATCAACGGCCGCAAGATCCGCTTCATCGCGCTGGACGACCAGGGCAATCCGGACACCGGCATCGCGAACCTGCGTCAGCTGCTCGCCGACAAGGCGCTGGTGATCTTCCAGCCAGTGTCGAGCGCGGTCGCTGCCCCGATGCTGCCGATCCTCGCCGAGAACAACGCGATCATGGTTTCCTACACCGGCGTCGAGGCGATGTACGGCAACCCGAACTATTTTGCGGTCGGACTGGACACGACCACCACGCTCGGCATCGTCGCGAACTACATCAAGTCCGTAGCTGGTGACACGAAGCCGAAAGTGTCGTTCCTCAACGTCGAGACGCCGGCCTCGATCGGTGCGCGCGACGCCGTGATCGAGAAGATGAAGGGGCTCGGCTGGGAGATCGGCGAGCTGCAGACCTACCCGCCGAAGGTCACCGACTTCAGCCCGCAGATCGCCAAGCTCGCCGCGTCGAACCCCGACTACATCGTCGGCACCGTCGTCGACGGCTTCCTGCCGCAGGTGGTGATGGGCATGCGCCGCGCCGGCATCAAGGCGCCGCTCGTCAACTTCCAGGCCGGCAACGCCGAATCGAGCTTCAAGACGCTGGCCACCGACCAGTTCCTCGCGGTCCGCGACTTCCTCGATCCGGTCGAGAAGGAGGCGGCGATGGATAAGGTGCGCGAGATCGCCGAGAAATACGGCTCGACCGGCGAGATGACCAGCAACACCTTCACCAAGGGTTGGGTCACCGCCGCCGTGACGGTCGAAGCGCTCAAGAAGTGCGAGCCCGATTGCGACCAGGCGAAGCTGAAGGCGGCGCTGCTGACCACCGACTACGACACCGGTGGCCTCGGCCCGCGCATCACCTTCTCGGAAACCCAGCGCGTCGGCGCGCAGTCGGGCCGGCTCTACAAGTGGGATGCCGACAAGGGAGCCGCCGTCCCGGCGACCGACTTCGTCGAAGCCCTCAAGTAGGACCTTCGTGCTCGCCCGGCGGTCGAACCGCCGGGCACCGCATGCTGCGCCGTCACAGGCGCGGCAACCGCCGGGCAGGGGAACGCCAATGACGCTCAGCCTCTTCATCGCCGCCATCATCGATGGCCTGATCCTGTCGGGAGTCTATGCGCTTGCGGCGCTTGGCTTCGTGATCATCTACCGCGCAACCGGCGTCTTCAATTTCGCGCAGGGCGAGTTCATGATGCTCGGCGCCTACGTGTTCTATCTGTTCAGCACGACATACGAACTGCCGTTCTTCGTCACCGCTGCCCTCGTGCTGGGCTCGCTGGCGCTGGTCGGCGCAGGGGTGTTCTTCCTGCTCGTGAGGCCCCTCACCGGTCAGCCCCTGCTCGCGGTCATCATCATCACGATGGGCGTGGCGATCCTGATGCGCGCGCTGACCGGCCTCTTCTGGGGCACCACGAACCTCTATTTCATGGCCCCGCTGATGACGACGTTCATTGATGTCGGCGGCTACTACACGCTGTCGGCCTACGACCTGGCGTCGATCGTCATCTGCCTTCTCACCTACGGTGCGATCATGGCGTTCCTGCACTTCTCGCCGATAGGCCTGCAGATGCGGGCCAGTGCCGAGAACCCGACGCTGGCCTCGCAGCGCGGCGTGAACCTGAACATGGTCTTCGCGCTGTCGTGGGTCATCGCGGCGGTCAGCGCGTCGGTGGCGGGCGCGGTGTTCGCGGGGCGGACCGCGGTCAGCCTCAACATATCGCATCTCGGCCTGAGTGCATTCCCGGCAGCAATCGTCGGCGGCTTCGACAGTGTCGGCGGCACACTCATCGGCGCCATTGTCGTGGGACTCGCCGAGACGTTCACGGTGATCGTGCTCGGCTCCGAATACAAGGACGTCGTCGCGGCACTGATCCTGCTCCTGGTGCTGATGTTCCGGCCCTACGGGCTGTTCGGAACCAAGCAGGTGAACCGGATATGAGCGATCTCTGGACACTCCCCGGGCGTCGGCCGTTCGTCGCCGCCGCCATCCTCCTGGTCGTCCTCGTGATTGTGGCGCAGGCCCTGCCGTCCTACTACCTGTCGCGCTTCAACTTCCTCTGGATCGCGATCATCAGCGCCGCAGGCTTGAACCTGCTGATCGGTCTCTCCGGCCAGGTGTCGCTCGGACAGGCGGCGTTCATGGCGATCGGCGGCTACACGGCCGCGGCGGTCCATCGCTATCTCGGCCTCGACCTTCTGGTGTCGCTGCCGCTCGGCGCGGCGCTGGCCGCCGCCGTGGGGTTCCTGATCGGCATCCCGTCGCTGAGACTGCGCGGCTTCTATCTCGCGCTGACGACGCTGGCGCTGCACTTCGCGGCCGTCTTCGCCGCGAACAAGTTCCAGCTGCTCGCCGGTGACGCGGCCTCCACGGGCTTTTCCATCGAGCGCGCGATGATCGGACCCTTCCGCCTCGCAAGCGACTACCACTGGTTCGTGCTGCTGTCGTTCCTCGGCCTGCTGACGCTGGTCGGATTTCACAATCTGGCACGGTCGAAGGTGGGGCGCGCCTGGACGGCGATCCGCGACCGCGACATCGCGGCGTCGATCATCGGCGTCGACGTCACGCGCTACAAGCTGCTCGCCTTCGTCGTCAGCTCAGCGATAGCGGGCGCGGCGGGCGTGCTGCAGGCATACTATCTCGGTAACGTCGCGGTCGAATCCTTCGGCCTGGAGCTTGCCATCTCCTATGTCGCGATCATCATCGTCGGCGGCATGGGAACCGTGGCCGGCACGGTGCTTGGCGCGATCGTCATCCTGCAGCTCCCCTTCTTCATCCAGTGGATCACGGCGATTACCGTCGGATCCGACGCGTCGAACAACTTCATCATCTTCGACCTGCAGGCGGGCGCCTTTGGCGTCGTCATCGTCGCATTCCTGCTGTTCGAGCCGGACGGCGTCGTCGGCATCGTCAATCGTGTGCTGGGCTGGTTCCGCCGTGCGCGCAAGCCATCGCGTCCGGGTTCCGCCGACAGCATCGTTTCGCCGCGGGAGGTGCGCTGATGTCGGTGCCGATCTCCGCTGGACAGGTGGCCGTGCGCGACCGGTCGGAAGCGCTGCTCGCCGTTAGCGACGTTGCCGTTGTCTACTCGCGGGCGGCGCGGGCCATAGACGGGCTTTCGTTCTCGGTCGGCAAGGGCGAGATCGTCGCGCTGCTCGGCCCGAATGGCGCGGGAAAGACCACGGCGCTCCGCGCGATCGCCGGGTTCCTGCCGGGCGACCGCGCGGTCGTGGAGCGCGGTTCCATCACCTTCGAGGGAACCGACATCCGCAGGCTTCCGTCGCATCGCATCACTGCGATGGGCATCGCGATGGTCGCCGAGCGCGACAAGATATTTCCCAGCCTCACCGTTGCCGAGAACCTGAAGCTCGGTGGGCTGGCGAACCGCGATGCATCGCAGGGCGAACGGCTGCGCGCCCTCGTCGACCGCATGTTCCCGATCCTGCGCGAGCGTCGCGAACAGGTTGCCGGCTACCTCTCGGGCGGCGAGCGGCAGATGCTGTCGATCGGCGCGGCGCTTCTGTGCAACCCGCGTATCCTGCTTGTCGACGAACTGTCGCTCGGGCTGGCGCCGAAGGTCGTCGGCGAGTTGATCGAGTCGCTGCGCAGGCTGAACAGCGAGGAGGGGATGACCATCCTTCTCGTCGAGCAGAGCGCAACCGTCGCATTCGCCCTGGCGAACTACGTCTACGTCCTCGGCCACGGGCACAACACCGCCGAAGGGGCGCCAGACGAGCTGAAGAAGCTCGCCGACTTCCGGTCGGTCTATCTGGGCGTCGGAGGGAAGAAGCAGGATGCTGGCCTTGGCACCACCGGTTCTTGACATTGACGGCGTCCACCTCGCGTTCGGCGGCGTTCACGCGCTGACTGGTGCGGGCTTTGCCGTCCACGAGGGTGAACTGACCGCGCTGATCGGACCGAACGGCTCGGGCAAGACCAGCTTGCTGAACTGCATCAACGGGTTCTACCGGCCGCAGCGCGGCTCGATCCGCATCTTCGGCAACGAGGTCGGGAAGGCGCGGTCGCACGAGATCGCACGGTGGGGCGTCGCGCGCACCTTCCAGAATGTCGAGGTGCTCGGGTCCAGCAGCGTCATCGAGAACATCCTCCTGGGCCGGCATATCCACATTCGGCAAGGCATGCTTGCCAGCGCCATCCAGGTCGGGCGCTCCGCGGCGGAGGAACGGCGCAATCGCGACGACACGCGGGAAATCCTCGCCTTCCTTGGTCTTGAGGCCGATGCGGACCGCTCGGTTGGAAGCCTCCCCTATGGCACGCAGAAGCTGGTCGAGATCGGCCGCGCGCTTGCCATGGAGCCGAAGCTCTTGCTGCTCGACGAACCCACGTCGGGCATGACGCCGGGCGAAAAGGATCTCGTCTCCAACGTGATCCGCCGCATCGGCAAGGAGCGCGGCGTGACGCAGCTCCTGATCGAGCACGACATGGCCTTCATCAGCAATCTCTGCGGCCGCGCCGTCGTCCTGAACATGGGCTCGGTCATCGCCGACGCCACGCCTGAGAAAGCGCTTTCCGATCCCGCCGTCGTTTCGTCCTATCTCGGTGTCGAGTTCGCGGGCTGACGCAATGGCCTCGGTCGCCGCCATCGCCGGACTGAACCTCGATCGCCACGACGCGCGGGTGACCTCGACCGCCGCCGTGCCGGCCGTAGGCGAAACTCCGGCCTATACCCGGGTTCGCGGTGTCGTCGAGGCGGAGATAGGCTTCGAGGTCCGCTGCCCCGCCAGCGACTGGAACCGCAAGCTGCTTTTCGGAGGGGAAGGCGGCTTCGCTGGCACCATGGGCGGACCTGGCAGTCCGTCGGGTCTCGGACTGCGCCGGGGCTACGTCGAAGCCTATTCCGACACGGGTCACCGCGGAGAAGCCCGCGGAGGCTTCGAGGCCGTCTATGACGGCAGCTGGGCCTGGGGCCATCCGGAACGCGTCGCCAACTGGGCGCACCGCTCGACGCATGTCGTTCTGCCCGTCGCGCGCGCCATCGCGGAGGCGGTGTGCGGCGCGCCGGTGCGCCGCTCCTACTTCATGGGATGTTCGGGCGGCGGCAGGCAGGCGGCGATGGTCGCGCAGCGCTACCCGCGGGACTTCGACGGCATTGTTTCCGACTGTCCGTGGCTCAACGTCACCGGTCAGGTGCTGCTCTGGATCCACGTTGCCCGGTCGCTTGCGGCCCATCCGGTTCCGCCGGCGAGGCTGGGAAGTCTTCGCGATGCGATGCTGCGCGCGTCTGGTGACGAGGCGGCCGGATTCATCCGGGATCCGCTTTCCGTGGCCAGGGAAGGGCAGTGGTCCGGCTGGCTGGCGGGCGAGGACTCCGGCCTGTCGGCGGACGAGATCGAAGCCGTGAAGGCAATCTATGACGGAGCGCCGGAGAACGGACTGCCGGGCTATCTGCCCGGCGGCGAGGATATCCTCTGGCCCCAGGCGCTGGTCGGCAGCGTCGATGGCGGGCCCGGCGAGCGGCTGGTGCTGCTGCCCGAGAACTTCCTGAAGTATTTCGCCGTGGGTCCGGACGCCGATATCGGTGCCTTCGATCCGAAGCGCGACGCAGCCTCGGTACGGCGCTTCGCCGACGAACTGGACGTGAAGTCGGACCTGAACGCGTTCGCGGAGGCGGGCGGCAAGATGGTGATGATCCACGGCTTCAACGACGTGCGGATCTCGCCGCGGTTCACCCTCGACTTCCGCGACGGCGTGGTTGCGGCGTTCGGTGGCAACGAGGACCGTGTCGAGGATTTCTTCAGGCTCTTCCTCGTGGCGGGCGCAGGTCATTGCGGCGGCGGACCAGGCCCGAACGAATATGACGGGCTTTCGGCGATTGAGCAGTGGGTCGAGGAAGGCAGGCCTCCGCGCGAACTGATGAGCGTTGCAAGGCGGCCCGACGGCAGCGTCACCGCCACGTCGCACACTCCCCATTTCCGTTGGGCCGGTCCACGGCACGCTCGCCGGGGGTTCGCTCCCGCAAGGGGTGAAAGCCCGAAGGGAACCGGAAATGCGTCCTGATGACATCGCCATTGTCGGCATCGGCGAGACCCCCTCGCTGCGACGCTCGGGCCGCGACATCAAGCGCATGGCGCTCGACGCGATCCTCGATGCGTTGGCCGACGCGGGCATCGACCCGAAGGAGGTCGACGGCATCGTCACCGAAGGCATGACAATGCCGCGCAGCGTCCCGCACGAGTACGTTGCGGCTCAGCTCGGCATCGAGCGGCACTTCGACGCGACCATGTCGCAGGTCGGCGCTGGCATCGTCGGCGCGCCCATGTTGGCGGCTATGGCGATCAAGGCGGGCCTCTGCAAGGTGGTCGTCTCCTACTTCTCCACCGACTGGGGGTCCGATCCGTCCGGTCCCTACGCCTATCACGATGCGTTCCCGGCCAAGGCGGCATTCGAGAAGCCCTACGGCTTCACCGGCCAGCCCTCCTACTGGGCGCTGTGGACCACCCGCTACATGCATGAATACGGGCTCACCGAAGAACAGCTCGGGGCGCTGGCGGTGCAGCAGCGGCACAATGCGATCCTCACCGGGCGCGGCCAGATGACCAAGCCCATGACGATTGAGTCCTACCTGGCATCGCCCATGGTCTCCGATCCCTTGCGCATCCCCGACTGCTGCCTGATCAGCGACGGGGCAGGGGCCTTCGTGATGACCTCGGTCGAACGCGCCCGCGACTGCCGCAAGCGCCCGGTCCACGTCCTGGGCACGGGGTTCTCGTCCACAGGTAATCCCGACGACCTGTTCTCCCAGGGCCATCGGCTGCTGGTGACGCCGGGCGCCGCCGAAGCCCGCATCCAGGCCGAGAAGGCGTCGGGCGTTTCGCTCATGGACGCGGATTTCGGCGAGCTATACGACTGCTTCACGCCCGCATGCCTGCTGCAGATCGAGGACCTCGGGCTGTGCGCCAAGGGAGAGGCTGGCGCCATGGTGGCCGAGGGGCACACCAGCCTGACCGGCCGGCTGCCGATCAATACGCATGGCGGGCTCCTGTCCTACAGCTACAGGCTTTCGGTCGAACACATCGTCGAGGCCGTGCGCCAGCTTCGCGGCGAGGCCGGCGCGGTGCAGGTCCCCGACGCCGAACTGGGTTTCGTCACCGGCGAGAGCTTTCCCGATTTCAGCGTGCTGGTCCTCGCCCGATGAACCTGTCCGAACCCCGTGCCGCGGAAGCCAAGTACCCCGGCGAGTTCCGTCCGTTCTGGGACGGCCTGCGCCGGCAGCGCATCAGCTTCCCGCGCTGCACCGCCTGCGGCAGGACGCACTGGTATCCGATGAACCGCTGCCCGCACTGCCTCGGCGGGGACTTCGACTGGCCGGCGGTGTCCGGCAGGGCCAGCCTTCATTCCTGGACCGTCGTCCGCCGGGCATTCTCCCCGGAATGGACCGCCCGGTTGCCCTATGTCGTCGGACTGGTCGAGTTCGGGGAAGTGCCGGGGACGCGACTGATCACCAACATCGTCGACTGCGCTTTGGCGGATCTGGCGGTCGACATGGCCCTCGATCCGGTCTTCTCGGACGATGGCGTCTCGCTGCCGACCGTGTGTTTTCGTCCGTCGGCATCCCGAACAGGAACTGTGTTCGCATGACAGACTTCATCGATACCTCGGGTCTGAACACGGTAGCCGAAGCGTTCGACATCATCGCCGGACGCCATCCGGAGAAGGACTGCATCTGCCTGCCCGCGATGGACGGCCGGGCGTACTACCCCGAAGGCAGGACGTGGTCCTATGGCGAGGTGTCGGCGCAGGTCGCGGATCTGACGCGGGTCTATTCGGCGGCGGGCTACGGGCACGGGCACCGCATCGCCCTGATGTTCGACAATCGCCCGACATTCGTCGTGCATTGGCTGGCGCTGAATGCGCTGGGCGCCAGCGTCGTGCCGGTCAACCAGGATTCGACGGCCCATGAGATCGCCACGCTGCTGCAGCGGTCGCATGCGATCCTCGCCGTCGTGCTGCCGGCACGCGGCGAGCTTTTCGGCCGCGCGAACGCGCTGCTGGAAAAGCCTGTTCCCGTCGTCGCGGAAGAATGGCCGGCGGGCCTGCCCGTTGCCTCGGTGCCGACGCTCGAAACCCCTCCCGGCCCGACGACGGAAACCGGGCTTCTGTTTACCTCAGGCACCACCGGCGTGTCCAAAGGCGCGATCCTCACCAACGAGTCGCTGATCTTCAACGCCGAGCGCTACATCGCGGCCGGCGGGCTCATGGCGATCGCCTATGGCGAGGAGCGACTCTACAACCCGCTGCCGGTCTACTACGCCAACGCCTTTGCCCACACGAACATCGTCATGATCCTCTCGGCCGGGTGCATGATCTTCCCCGACCGCTTCCATCCGTCGACGTGGTGGCAGGATATCGTCAGGACAGACGCCACGATCATCCATTACCTCGGCATCATCGCGCCGCTGCTCCTCAAGCGCGAGCGAACGCCGGAGGAGCGCGCCCATCGCGTCAAGTTCGGGCTGGGCAGCGGCGTGGATTCGAACCAGCACATAGCCTGGGAGGAGCGCTTCGGGTTTCCGCTCATGGAAGTGTACGGTATGACCGAGCTCGGAATCTGCTCATTCGCCAGCCAGGAGCCGCGTCTCGTCGGGCAGCACTATGTCGGGCAGCCGATCGGCGGAGTCGAGTACCGGATCGTCGATTCCGAGGACCGGGAACTGCCGGCCGGCGAGGCGGGCGAGGTGCTGGTCCGCCGCTCCGGGCCAGACCCGCGCCGCGGCTTCTTCGCGGGCTACCTCGACAACGACGAACTGACCGAACACCTATGGCGTGGTGGCTGGTACCACACAGGCGACATGCTGCGGCGCGACGCGGACGGACGCTACTTCTTCGTCGATCGCCTCAAGCACATGATCCGCCGGAGCGGCCAGAACATCTCGGCCGGCGAGGTCGAAAACTGCCTGCGCCTGCACCCCTGCGTGTCCGAGTGCGCCGTCGTTCCTGTCGCGGACGCGTTTCGGCAGGAAGAAGTGATGGCATGCATCGTCCTCAAGGACGACGCGCCGGCGACCATCGACACTGCCCTGTCGATCATGGACTTCGCCCTCGAGCGGATCGCCTATTTCAAGGCGCCGGGCGGCATCGTCTTCATGGACAGGCTGCCGACGACGCACACCAGCAAGCTCCAGAAGGAGAAGATTTTCGCACGCGATGAAGACCCCTTCGCGCGGCCGCGAAGCTTCGACCTGCGTCACCTGAAGAAGCGCGACACCGCGCGCGCGGCATCGGCATGACGGAAAGGCCGGCGGACTTTTCCACCGCGATCAGCGCCGTCGGGCCGGGCAGGGTGACGCTGCGCGGCTACGCCATCGAGGACGTGATCGCCGGCGCGTCGGCCGGCGAGGCGCTGTTCCTGCTGCTTTCGGCTCGCCGACCGACTCGGCAGGAGCTGCGCGTCTTCGAGGCGATCCTCGCGTGCTGCGCAGATCATGGATTTGCCAACACGGCGGCCGTCGCCAGCCGCTATGTGATGTCGGGTTCGGCGCATCTGCCGGCCGCGCTGGCAGCCGGGCTGTTGTCCTTCGGGCAGAACACCGGGACCGCACATTTGACCGCCGAGATGCTGCTCGCGCTCCGCGGGCCCGACGGGCCGGAAGCCGTCACCGACGCGGCGATGGAAGCGCACATCCGGGGCTTGCGCGGGCGCGGGCTCGCCATCCCCGGTTTCGGGCATCCGGTCCACCGCGCCGGCGATCCGCGCGAGCATGCCCTCAGGGCGGTGGTCGCGGGATGCGGGTTCGCAAGCCCCCACGGCGCGCTCATCGACCGCCTGCATGCGATCGTCAGGCGCGTCACCGGCCGCGACTTGGTGCTGAACGTCGACGGGTTCTTCGGCGCGCTGCTGCTCGACATGGGCTTCGGCTCCGACGCCATCTTCGCCGTGAACATCATCGGTGCGATGCCCGGCATCGCGGCACACGCGATCGAGGAGCGCGAGCAGGGCCGGCGCCTCCGGATACCGCCGCACGACGCGATCTCCTACGACGACGTGCCGCACGACCGGACCTGGGATGCGAGGCCGGAGTGAGCATCGACCGCCTTCTCGAATGGAGCGTCGACCGCTTTGCCGAGCGCATAGCGGTCCAGACGGACACGACGCGACGGACCTTCCGTGAGGTCGACAACCGTGCGAACGCGCTGGCCAACTGGCTGATCGCCAACGGAATCGCGAAGGGCGACCGCGTCGGCGTGCTGATCGGCAACCAGGCGGAGTACCCAGAGGCCGAGATGGCGATCGTCAAGGCCGGTGCCGTGCGCGTGCCGATGCTTATCACCTCGTCGCAGTCGGAGATCGAACGCTACGTGTCCTTCGCCGGTACGCGGGCGGTCTTCGCGTCGGGCGGCAAGGGGCTGGATGCGCTGCGTCAGGCGCTGCGCGACCCGGCGATCGCAACCGACCCGCCGCTCGTCATCGTCATCGGGGAGGCACTGCCCGGCGAGATCGACTTCGAGACGGCCATCGCCGCGTCGCCGGCCAGCCGCCCGCTGGTGGCGCTGGGTGACGACGACCTCTACGCCGTGCGCTTCACCGGCGGCACCACGGGCCTGCCGAAGGGCGTGATGATGGATCACCGTTGCATGACCAACGTCATCAACAACGTGCTCCTGAACTGGCAGGTCGGTGACGACGAGGTTGTCTGCCACATCCACCCGCTGTCGCATGCGTCCGGCAAGATCATGTACACGTGGTGGATGCGTGGCGCGCGGCAGGTGATCATGCCGGCCTTCCGTTTCGATCCCGAGGAATTCCTGCGCACGGTCGAGCGCGAGCGCATCACGACGGTCTTCATGATCCCCACGGCCATCAACATGGTGCTCGATTGCCCCGCGCTCGACCGCTTCGACACGACGAGCCTTCGCCGCATCGTCTACGGTGGCGCCCCGATGGCTCAGCGCCGCATCGTCGAGGCCGTGGAGGCGTTCGGACCCGTCCTGTACCAGATCTACGGGAGCAGCGAGGCGCCCAACATGCTGACCTGCCTGTCGGCGCAGGATCACGTGTTCTCGGGCGAACCGCCGGCCAAGCTGCGTTCCGCCGGTCGGCCCGCCTACAATATCGACTTGCGGATCGTCGACGAAAGCGGTGCCGACTGTGCGCCGGGCGAGGTCGGCGAGGTCATCAGTCGCGGCCCGCACACGATGCGCGGCTACTGGCGCGATCCGGCGCTGACCGCCAAGCGCAAGGTGGACGGCTGGGTACACACGGGCGACATGGGCCGGTTCGACGGGGACGGCTATGTCCATATCGTCGACCGCAAGGACGACGTCATCATCACCGGCGGCTTCAACGTCTGGCCGGCCGAAGTCGAGAACGCGATCTGCGCGCATCCCGACGTGGCAGAGGCGATCGTCTTCGGCCTGCCCGACGAGAAATGGGGCGAGGCGGTCACGGCCGTCGTCGTCGCACGCACCGCCCGCTCGCTGTCTGCCGACGAACTGGCGCGGCATCTACAGCCGCTCCTGCCTCGCCACAAGCAGCCGAAGCGCATCGACGTCCGCGCGGAGCCTTTGCCGAAGAGTTCGGTCGGCAAGCTGCTGCGCCGCAGCGTGGCGGCCGCCTATCGTGACCGGTAGGCCAGCGTGCCGCCGCGCTCTATGCGCTCGATCTTTCCCTGGCCCATCAGGTAGTTGACGTGCGCCAGCGTCTCGCCGATGGCGAGGTCCATGACGCCGTCCTCGATCTGCCGGCCGAAGACGACGGGCACGAGCTCGAGGCAGGTGCGCGCATCGTCGCAGGCGGCGAGGATTGCGTCGCACCGAACATGGTGATGGTCGGCGATGGTCTGCGTCCGCGCGTGGAGACCCCGGAACGGCTGCCGATGGCAGGGCAGGACCAGCGGATCGTCGAGCGCTTCGTGCAGGCGCTGCAGCGAGGCGAGATACTCCGCCAGCGGATCGGCGTCGGGCTGCGTTGCCCAGACGCTGACGTTCGGCGTGATCTCCGGCAGCACCTGGTCGGCGGACAGCAGTATGTCGCGTGACGCGTCGTGCAGCATCAGCTGTTCGGGCGAATGGCCGCGGCCCGTGTAGGCAATCCAGGAGCGTCCGCCGATGTCGAGCCGGTCGCCGTCCGCAGTGCGCTGGAACCGCGGCGGCATCTCTACCGTGAACTCCGACAGCCGGAAGGATGTCCGCGACATCTGCCGCGCCGCATCCTGCGACGCGCCGCTCTGCAGGAAGAAGTCGGTGCGGACCTGCTCGGCCGCCATCAGGTCGGCGCGAAAGGCGAGCCGGGCCATCAGGTACTCCGTCTCGGTCATCACGAGCGGGCAGTCGAAACGCTGGCTCAGCCTGCCGGCAAGCCCGCAATGATCGACATGGAAATGGCTGGCCACGATCCTGACGATCGGCCGGCTTCCCAGGTTGTGCGCGATGATGTCCGACCAGATCGACCAGGTGGCATCGTCGGCGATGCCAGTGTCGAAGAGCGTCCAGCCGCCGAAGTCTTCCAGAAGATAGACGTTGACGTGGTCCAGCGCGATCGGCAACGGCAGCCGCAGGCCGCATATGCCGGGGGCGACCTCCGTCAGCTGGCCTGTCGACAGCGCTTGGATCCGGTGCGGCATGGGAACGAGGCGACCTTGTTCAGTCGGAGAGTCGGCACAGCCTCGACCATGGAGGCTGAAAGCCGAACAATATTCGAATAGTCACGGATGGCAAGGATTGTCCGGCGCGTCTGGCTTCCGGCGTTTGCCGTCGCAGCGAGCGAACCTCCCCCGCCAGGCTGCGCAAATCCCGCGACTATCGGCAGGGTCTGCACCGCAGCAGGGAAAGCTGAAGTGGCTGGTTGTGGGGGCAGCGGGGGAGCAGCCGCCCGAGCAACGATATGCGGCGTCTCCGGGAGAATTGCCGCTGGCTGCCATGGTGCCTTGTTTAGTCGCTCTCGAACAGGCTGCTCAGCTGGACGGTCGCCGTCGCCATCTCCTCGACCATGTCCCGCACGATATCCCGCGCCGAGCGTGACACGTTCATGGCGCCGACGATCTGTCCGACGGGTGAACTGATCAGCCGTCCCGCACCGGTGCTCGGGTCGACCCTTCCCGACGCGGCGTTCACGGCGATGCGCTCGATGTAGTCGCCGATCAGCGCCGTCTGGAGCGGTGTCGGCAGCGGGGCCGGCGCACCGTCGCGCTCCCATTCGTCGACCCATTCGGAGCGCAGGAAGCGCGCCGGCTTGCCGGTGAAGAACTTGGTTCTCGCCGTGTCGTCAGAACCGGCGGAGAGAAGCTTCTCCTTGACCACCGGCAACACGTCGGACTCGGTGGACGTCAGCCAGACCGACCCGCACCACGCGCCCTGTGCGCCGAGTGCCAGTGCAGCAGCGACCTGCCTGCCGCGGCCGATGCCGCCCGCGGCCAACACCGGCATCGGGGCTACGGCGTCGACCACTTCGGGGATCAGCACGATCGAGCCGATCTCGCCGGTATGGCCGCCCGCTTCATAGGAAGCCGCAACGACGAAATCGAGGCCGGCCTTCTTGTGGCGAAGCGCATGCTTCGCCTTGCCGGCAAGTGCCCCGACCAGCATGCCCTTGGCATGGCACCGGTCGACCACGTGGGGCGGCGGCGTACCCAGCGCGCTGACGAACACCTTGGGGCTGTATCTGAACATCAGTTCGAGGATCGCGGCGTTCTGCTCGGGCGTGAACTTCGCGTCGCCGAGGAGCCCATGCTGCTCGCTCGAATTCGCGTCGACGGGCGGCACGTCGAAGCGTTCCATCATTCCGTCGAGGAACTTGCGGTGCGCGTCCGGGATATGCGCCTGCATCTCCTCTTCGCTCAGATCCACGAATTTGGACGGCAGCATGAGGTCGATGCCGTAAGGCCGGCCCTCGACCTGGCGCTCGATCCACTGGATATCGATCTCGATCTGCTCGGGCGTGTTCAGCGCGCCGCCATAGATCCCGATGCCGCCGGCGTTGGTGACGGCCGCGACGACGTCGCGGCAGTGCGAGAAGGCGAAGATCGGATACTGAATGCCGAGCGCCCTGCAGATTTCGGTTGTCACGCTTGCCTCCGGTGCGCCGCCCAATGGTGCGTCGCTGCTTGATTTCAGATCGCTCGCCCGCTCAGGCGGCGGAGCTTGCCTCGATGAGGGTTTCGGGCAGGGTCGCAGCAAACGCCCTGGCCGCGTCGGCGTGGAAATCCCGCATCACGCTTTCGACGAAGGGCCTTCGGTCGAGCTCCTTTGCGACCCGATAGGCGGGATCCGGAAGCGCAGCGAGGCGCTTTGCCTGCGCCAGGGCTGCCTGCCGCAATGATCCGGCCTCGACCACGTCGTCGAGGAAGCCGGGCGCGATCGCGTCTGCCGGCGCGTAGAGTTCGGCGTGAAGATAGGCGCGGTCGAACCAGTTCGGCGGAATGCGGTTGCGCGCGATCGCCCGGAAGCAGCTCGGCAGGGGCAGGCCGTTCTTGACCTCGTTGAGGCCGATCCTGAAGTCTCCTTCAACGCCGACGCGCCGGTCGGCGACCAGCAGGAGGAACGCGCCCAGCGCCACCGCATGCCCGCCGCATTCGATGACCACCGGACGCGGGAACTGGGCGATCCGCATCAGCAGGCCGACACCATGCTCCACCAGGTCGAGGAGCTTCCGGTTGCTGCCGCCCCGCACCACGTTGAGGTCGAAGCCGGCCGACAGTATGCCCGGCCGGCCGGCGATCAGAAGTGCGCCGCGGTCGGTCGGTACCTTGTCGAGATGCGCCCCGATCGCGGCGATCATGTCGAACGAGAACGGGTTCACCTTGCCGTCGTCGAGCGTCAGGACCGAGATGTCGTCCTGGACTGCCATCGTCGCGAGCCGCGTCATGCCGGTACCTTTTCCTGCTTGAAGCTCGCGAGGGCGAGCAGTGCCGCGTCCGTGACGCCGGCGAAGCCGATCTCGCCGGCGATGAATGCCCGGCAGAGTGCGTCTACATCGGCGCTTTCGACGGTCCGAAGCCGCTTTCTGACTTCGTGCGCGACCTGATCGGCGATGATCTGCCGCACGTCGGCGACGCGGTCGATGGCCGGGTCGTCGCGCCGCGCCTCAAGCGACCCGGCGATCGTGTCGACCAGTTCGACGATGCCGCTATGCTGGAGCGCCGACGTCGCGAGCACGGGAACGTCGCGGTTGGTCGCGCGCAGCGCCAGCATCATCTGCAGATGCCTGACCGTGCTGGTCGCTGCCGGCAAATCGCTCTTGTTGACGACCATGATGTCGGCGATCTCGAGAATGCCGGCCTTGATCGCCTGTATGTCGTCGCCGAGACCGGGCGCGTTCACGACCAGCTTCACGTCGGCGATCGTCGTGATCTCCACCTCGGACTGGCCGGTCCCGACCGTCTCCACGATGATGACGTCGAAGGGCGCGCAACGCAGCAGCTCGACGATCCGCCGCGTGGTGCGCGACACGCCGCCGAGATGGCCGCGCGAGCCGAGAGAGCGAGCGAAGACGCCGGTGTCGGACACGTGTTCGACCATGCGTATGCGGTCGCCGAGGATGGCGCCGCCGGTGATCGGGCTCGACGGGTCGACGGCGACGATCGCCACTGTCTTGCCGCGCTGGCGCAGTTCCCGGATGACCGAACTGATCAGGCTCGACTTGCCCGCGCCCGGCGGGCCCGTGAAACCGATCACGTTCATCGCCTTCGTTGCGCGATGCACGGCCCGCATGATCGCCTCGAAGCCGTCCGCCTCGTTCTCGATCAGCGTGATCGAGCGGGCAAGCGCGCCGATGTCGCCGGCGCGGATACGCTCGAAGGCGTCGATGGCGAGCGGCGCCGTCATGTGGCCATCGCGGGCGCCTGCGCGACGATGCGCCGGATGTCGGCGGCGACATCTGGGATGGATTGGCCCGGGCCGTAGACGCCTGAGACGCCGAGATCCTTGAGCGGCTGCACGTCCGCCATCGGGATGATGCCGCCGACGATGACCGGCACGTCGCCTCGGCCGATCTCCTTCAGCGCGGCAATCACGCCGCGCGTCAGCGCGACATGGCCGCCATTCAGGTAACTCAAGCCCACGACATCGACGTCTTCCTGCAGCGCGATCCGGGCGATGTTCTCCTTTTCCTGGAACACGCCGGCGTAGATGACTTCCATGCCGGCGTCGCGCAGGCCGGCGGCCAGAAGCTTCACGCCGGTCTCATGCGTGCACAGCCCCGGCTTGGCCAGCAGCACACGGACAATCTTCTGCTCGGACATGGTGGGCCTCACGCAACGTTGGGGATGATCGGCATGTACTGGAAGCGGCCAACGACCGACTCGACGGCGATGACCATCTCGCCCAGCGTGACGTTCGCCTTGGCGGCGTCGACATAGCGCGGCATCACCGGCTCGCCGGCGCGGACCGCCTGCTTGATCGCCTCGATCGCGCGATGCGCGGCGAGTTGGTCGCGGTCGGCGCGCAGCTTCTTCACCCGCTCCACCGCGATCTGGGACACGGCGTCGTCGGGACGGAACACGACCTCGCCGAAACCGGTGCTGCCTGCTTCCCGGTAGGCGTTGACGCCGACCTTGACGATGTTTCCCTTCTCGAAGTCGCGGTTGCGCAGGTAGGAGGTGTTGGCGATCTCCTGCTCGAAGTAGCCGGTGTTGAGCGCGACGGCGACGCCGCCCAGCCGCTCGACCTCGTCCATCAGCGCAAGGCACCGCTTCTCGATCTCGTCGGTCAGCGCCTCGACGAAATAGGAGCCGCCGAGCGGGTCGGCGACGTCGCAGATGCCCGTCTCGTGCATCACGATCTTGGACGTCTTCACCGCGACGCGCACCGATTCCTCGGTGGGGATGCCGAGCGCCTCGTCATAGGCGTCGACATGCATGCTCTGCGTGCCGGACAGCGCCGCCTGCACGACCTGGATGGCGATGCGCGCGATGTTGTTCAGCGGCTCCTGCGCCGTCAGGCTCGAGCCGGCCGTCTGGGTGTGGATCTTCAGGCGCGCGGCGCCGGCGTCCTTGACGCCGAGCTCGTCGACCAGAATGCGGGTCCAGATGCGCCGCGCGGCGCGGACCTTGCAGATGTCCTCGAAGAAGTCGGAGCCCTGGCTGAACTGGTAGTTGATGCGCCGCGCCGCGTCGTCGGGGCTCATGCCGAGCTTCATGCCTTCGCGCACGACCGCGCGCGCGATCGCGAGGTTGTAGGCGACCTCCTGGATCGCGTCCGCGCCCAGCTCGCGGGTGTTGTAGGCGTTGATGCGGCAGGTGTTGAACTTCGGCGTCTCCTTCGCGCAGAACGCCATGCAGTCGGCCATCAAACGCATGCTCGCCTCGGCCGGGAACATCGGCGTCTTCGAGCAGAACATGTCGGTCAGCGGATTGTTGCAGACGATGCCGCGCAGCTTGTCGCGCGGCACGCCCTGCCGGTCGGCAAGCGCGATGTACATCGCCATGATGAAAGGTCCCGAACGATCGACGATCAGGCCGACGTTCAGATTGTCGAGCGGGAAGTCCTTGAACAGGCGCTCCATGTCGTCGAGCGAGTCGATGATGACGCCGATGTTGCCCACTTCGCTCTCGGCGAGCGGATGATCGCTGTCGAGACCGCAGAAGGTCGGCCGGTCGAAGACCAGGTTGATCGAGGCGCGCCCCTCGAAACCCTTCTGGCCTGTTTCGGCGAGGAACTTCGCGCGCTTGTTGGTCTCCTCCGGCAGGCTGTAGCCGCAGGCGAAACTCTCGATCCACGGCGAGTGGCGGTAGCCGCTCTCGAAGATGCCGCGGGTATAGTCGGGCCGGCCCGGGATGGCGCCGGCCGCGGCCTCGGTGGTGCCGGCATAGTCGTCGCGGGTGTAGTACGGCTTGACCGGTATGCCCGATGCCGTTGCGCGCGTTGTGGACGTCATGCGTTCCTCCTGCGGTCTTCCGCGTCCGTGCGACGCTCCTGTTCCATCCTGTCGGCGACGCCCTCGATGCGTGCGACGGCTGCCGTCACCGAGGCGATCAGCGCCTGCTGCGCTTCTGCGCGGGGAGCCTCCAGCAGTCGCATCAGCCCGTCCGTTCCCGACGCCACGTCGATCGGCGCCTTTCCGGTCCAGGTCTTCAGCGTCAGCTGCTCGAGCCCCCCGAACACGACCGCGCGGGCGACGCCGAGCGGAACATCGTTGCGGAGCACGCCTGCGCTCATCGCCTCGTCGAGCACCGAGGTCAGGATCGCGGAATAGCGCTGCTTGAGGCTCTGCACGATCTGCGAGCCCTCGCGCGCGCCGGCATGGACCTCGCGCACGAAAAGGGCGCACAGTTCCGGCTCCGCCAGCAGGGTAGCGAGATGCCGGCCGATCACGAACCGCACCCGCTCGATGGGATCGCGGATGAATCCGAGCTGGCGCTCCAGTTCCTCCGTCAGCTCGGTGACGAAGTCGATCAGCACCTTGTGGAGCAGGTCGGCCTTGTCCTCGGCGTAGAGGTAGACGGTCCCGGTCGCCATTCCGGCCCTGGCCGCCACTTCGGCTATGCCGGTTGCGTCGAAGCTCTTCTCGCGGAACAGGGCGCGCGCTGCCGCGACGATCGCGCGTTCGCGGTCCCGCCGTCCGGAATTCTTGCTGGCTGTGGCGTCGCTCATGATGACCTATTATGAATCTAGTTCATATCGAGGATGAGACGTTTGTCAATCGAAATGCAGCATATCGCCGGGCGACCTGCGAGAAGGAACGTCCCAGTGACACCGAAGAAATGAACATCATTCATATACCGGCACCCAGCCTGCCAACAGGCCCCGCAATGCCGCGATCAGCGCCAGCGGCTGGTCGATCATGAGATGGTGGTGCCCGGCCGGGATCCCGATGACCGGAACCCTGTCGGGAAAACAGCCGGCGATGTGCCGGGCGACTGCCGGCGTGACGAGCGCGCTGCATTCGCCATGGATCAGCGCGGCAGGGGTAGACACATTCCTGAGCAGCGCGCCGAGTTGCAGGAACATGGCCTTGCCGACATTGTCGTCGGAAAGCTGCGTACCCTCGAATTTCCAGACCCAGCCGTCGGCGGTCTCGCGGACCGAATGGCGCGCGATGTAGTCCTGGATATGCGGCTCGGAATTGGGCTGCGGCGGGATGAGGCGGAAGCGTGCCAGCGCGTCGTCGAGCGAGGCGTAGCTGCGCGGCGCGGCGGTGAATGGGATATGGGCGGGGATGCGCAATTCGTCCGGCACCGCGAGATGGGCGTCGACGATCACGAAGCCGCCGAGCATCGCGGGCCGGGCAAGCGCCAGATGGGCCGCGGCAAACGCGCCGAAGCTGTGGGCGACGACGATCGGCTTCGGGCGGCCGGGCTGTGCAAGTCCCGTATCGTCGAGCACGGCTGCGATCTCGGCGGCGAAGTCGCCGATGCGATAGGCGGCGCGTCGGCCGCTCTCGCCCATGCCGGAAAGGTCCAGCGCCGCGACCGCGTGATCGTCCACGAAGCTTGGCGCGATGTGGTCCCACCAGCGGGAATGGGCGGCGCTGCCGTGGACAAAGAGCAAGCCGCGTCTCGATCCATCGTCTCCGCCTGGCCAGACGCGATAATGGATATCGCAGCCCGCGACATCGACATGTCGGCTCGCCGTCGGCGTGGCGATGGCGTTGTCGAACCATGCGCGATGATCGTCGGTGCCGGTCATCGCGGCGGCTCCGTCGCGGTATCGGCTTGCCGGAAATGGTCCGGCTTGCCGTTCGTCCAGATTTCGCCCCAGTGCCGGGTGCCGCCATCGATTGTGATGACGTTTCCCGTCATGTAGCCCGAAGAGGGGCCACCTGCGTAGATGCAGGCCTCCGCAACCTCGTCTGCGTCGCCGACCGTCATCTGCGGGTTGCAGCGGGCGTATGACGCTCTTGCCTCCTCGGAATAGACGCGCCAGCCGTCGGTTCGGATCAGCCCGGGCGCGACGCAATTGACGCGAATGCCGAGCGGCGCCCACTCGACCGCCACGGCGTTGGAGAATGCGACCACGGCAGAGCGGGCGGCGACCGTGTGTGCCACCCCGTACAGGCCGCGCGGTTCGACCACGATGTTGACGATCGAGCCTGGCCGGGCGGTGTCGCGCCACAAGCGGGCCGCTGCCTGCATCAGGTTGAACGAACCCGTGAGATTGGTGTCGATCACGGCTTTCCAGCCACGGTCCGTGAAGTCGATCGCCTCTTGCGGAAACTGGCCACCGGCCGAGTTGACGACGATGTCGGGGATCAGGTTTTCCAGCGCCAGCCAGCTGTAGAGCGCGTCGACGGCGGGACGATCCCGGATGTCGACCACGTAGCATTTCGATCTGCCGCCGGCCGCGCCGATCGCATCGGCCACTGCATCGATCTTGGCTCCGGTCCGGCCGGCCAGCACCGCCGTGGCGCCGAGCGACGCCGCCAGCCGGGCGGTTGCGCCGCCCAGGCCTCCGCCCGCGCCGAAGACGAGGACGGACCGGCCGTCGAGCAGGCCGGGAGCGAATAGCGGCCGTCGTGACATCGCTTTACCGCAACAGCTCGCCGGCGATGATCATCTTGCGCACTTCGGTCGTGCCGGCCCCGATCTCTAGGAGCTTGGTGCATCGGAAGAGGCGGTTGATTTCGCTTTCCCATATGTAGCCGGTGCCGCCGTGGATCTGGACGGCTTCGTCCAGCACGCGGTTCATCGACGAGGCTGCGAGCATCACCGATGCAGCCGTCAGCGCATGGATGTTGCCGCGGCCGGCGACGCCGGGCTCGAGGTCCGTTGCCTCGGCAAGGACGCGGTAGGTCATCGCCCGCATCGCCTCGATCATCACGTACATCTCGGCGATCTTGCCCTGCATGTACTGGAAGGACGCGATTGGCTTGCCGAACTGGACGCGCGTCCGCGCATGGTCGATCGACAGTTCGAGCGCGCGCTCGCAGATGCCGAGGCAGACCGGTGCGATCATCGAGCGCTCGAGGTCGAGACCGCTCATGACGATCTTCAGGCCTTCATTCTCTCCGCCGAGCCGGTTTCCGGCCGGCACGACGCAATCGTCGAACACCAGCTCCGCCGTCTGGCTGCCGCGGAAACCCATCTTGACCAGCTTCTGGGCGACGCCGAAGCCCGGCATGCCCTTCTCGACGATGAAGGCCGAGATGCCGTGGGCGCCTTTCTCCGGTGCTGTCTTGGCGTAGACCAGCAGGACGTCGGCGACGGAGCCGTTGGTGATGTAGATCTTGCGGCCGTTCAGCACATAGTCGTCGCCGCGACGACGCGCCGTCGTCGCCATCGACCCCAGCGCATCCGATCCTGCGCCGGGCTCGGTAAGGGCAAGCGCCCCGATCAGGTCGCCGCTGCACAGGCCGGGTACGAAGCGGGCGCGCTGCTCGTCGTCGGCATGATGGAAGAGATTGTTCAGGCACAGATTGTCATGGGCCACCCATGACAGAGACAGGGCGCCGTTCCAGCGGGCGATAGCCTGGAGTACCAGGGCGCTGGTGAACAGGTCGGCGCCGACGCCGCCATGCGATTCCGGGATGGTGATGCCAAGGAAGCCTGCGTCGCCGAGCTTCTTCATGACGTCGGCCGGCCACCATTCCTCGTCGTCCATCCGGCGGGCCAGCGGGTAGAGTTCCCGCCGCGCGAACTTGTCGGCGGTGTCGAGTATCTCCCGCTGTGCGGGCGTCAGCGAGAACGCACTGCCGGCACTGTTCGCCTCCTGCGCATGGGTCTGCAGCATCGTTCTCCTCCCAGAGTCGATCACTAATGAGCTAGACATATTAATTGCGAAACGGGCTGTCAATTCAAGTTCATTTTCTCACGTGTGAGCAGGGAGAGCTGCGGCCCAGCAACCCGTTTTCCACGTCGATGCATAAATATTTCGGGCTGCAAATCAGCAGCTTAGCATGAACTTCGGGTTCGCGACGGCAAAATGAACGCCATTCAAGCCGACCCACGCTTGACACCAAATCCGTTAGTGAATGATACTCACCAAATCCGCGGCGGTCCTCCGCCCGGCCGGGAGGAATTTCAGTGCAGAACGTCGTCCGCGACGAGCGATCCGGCTCGGCGCTCACCTTGGTCATTGACCGCGAAAGTCGCCGCAACGCGATCAATGCGGATGTGATCGCTGCGCTGCGCGATGGCCTTGACCGGGCCGAGGCGGATCCCGCTATCCGGTCCGTCGTCATCACCGGCGCGGGCAGCAAGGCCTTCTGTGCCGGCGGCGATCTTCAGCCGCAGGCGGACGGAACGCCGTTCGCCGTGAACCACGCGGATCCGGTCCACTTCGTGGCGGCGTTCCTCGCGCGTCTGGCGGAGTGCCGGCTGCCGGTGATCGCGCGGGTGAATGGGGCGGCGATGGCCGGCGGCTTCGGGATCATGTGCGCCTGCGACATGGCCATCGCCACGGAGGACGCGGTGTTTGCAGTTCCCGAAGTGCGCCTCGGGCTGTTTCCGATGATGATTCTGCCGGCGATGCAGCGCGTCATGTCGCGTCGGCGCCTGCTCGAGCTGTCGCTAACCGGCGACACGATCACCGCCGCCGAGGCGCTCGACATGGGCCTGCTCAATGCCGTGGTCCCGGCCTCGGAGCTGGACGCCGCCGTCACGCGGCTGACCGACAAGCTGGCGACCGTCAGTCCCACCGCCGTTCGTCTCGGCAAGATGGCGTTCCGCGCCATGGACGGCATGAACTACCGGCAGGGGCTCGAATACGCCCAGCTGATGCTCCAGAACATGGCGCTGACCGAGGATGCCCGCGAAGGGCTTGCCTCTTTCGGCGCCAAGCGCGCGCCGCAGTGGAGCGGCCGATGAGAAAGGTCGTGCGCATCGGTGGCGGCGGGGGCTTCTGGGGCGACAGCGCCGAGGGTCCGAAGCAACTCGTGATGTCGGGCGGCATCGACTACCTGGTGATGGACTATCTCGCGGAAGTGACGATGTCGCTTCTGGTGCGCGCGCGTGCCAAGTCGCCGGACGCGGGCTATGCGGCCGACTTCGTCGAACATGCGATGAAGCCGTTGCTGGGCGAGATCGCCGCGCGCCGCGTACGTGTCATTACCAATGCCGGCGGCATCAATCCGGTCGCCTGCCGCGACGCTCTCGAAAAGCTTGTCGCCGCCGCCGGCCTCGACCTGAAGGTCGCGGCGGTCCTGGGTGACGACGTGTCCGGGCGTATCGACGGCCTGCGCAACCGTGGCGTCACGGATATGTTTTCCGGCGCGACGCTTCCCGCCAAGGTCCTCAGTGCCAACGCCTATCTCGGCATGTCGGGCATCGTCAGGGCGCTCGAACTCGGCGCGGACATCGTCGTGACGGGCCGCGTCACCGACAGCGCGTTGGCGCTGGCGCCGCTGGTTCACGAGTTCGGCTGGGCGGCAGACGATTTCGACCGCTTGGCGCAGGGCAGCCTTGCCGGCCACATCATCGAGTGTGGCGCACAGGCAACCGGAGGACTGTTCACCGATTGGCGTTCCGTGCCGGGCTGGGACCGCATGGGCTTCCCGATCGTCGAAGTGTCGGAGAGCGGCAGCTTTGTCGTCACCAAGCCCGACGCAACCGGCGGGTTGGTCACGCCGGCGACGGTCGCGGAGCAGATCGTCTACGAGATCGGCGACCCGGCATCCTATCGCCTGCCGGACGTCGACTGCGATTTCAGCGATGTTCGCCTTGTCCAGGAGGGTCCGGACCGCGTGCTGGTCGAGGGGGCGAGGGGCTGCGCGCCGGGCGCCAGCTACAAGGTCAGCGCTACGTACGCCGACGGCTATCGCGCCACCGCGACGATGATGATCGGCGGCCGCGAAGCAGGCCCGCGAGGCCAGGCCGTGGCGGACGCCGTCCTGTCGCGCTCCTCCCGGCTGATGCGTGAGGCCGGGCTGGCCGACTTCACCGCGACGTCGGTCGAAATCCTCGGTAGCGAATCCATCTACGGACCGAACGGCCGCGCCGGCGCGACCCGCGAGGCGATCATCAAGATCGCCGCGGCCCACCGCGACCGCAATGCGCTGGAGCTCTTCTCGCGCGAGATTTTCCCTGCCGGCACAGCGATGGCTCAGGGCTTGACCGGCTTTATCGGTGGCCGGCCGGCTGTGACGCCCGTGGTGCGGCTGTTCTCCTTCCTGCTCGACAAGACGAGCGTCGACGTCACGGTCGAGACGGGCGGCATGCGCGACACCGTAACCGTGCCGGTGACTCCGAGCGCGGAAAGGCCTGCGAAAACGGGTCTGCCGAGCCTGCATCCGATGCTTTCGGACGGGGACGTCGAGGTTCCGCTGCTCGCGCTGGCCCATGGGCGCTCGGGAGACAAGGGCGACAGCGCGAACATCGGCGTTCTCGCCCGCGATACCGAGTATCTGCCGGCCATCGCCGCATCGCTGACGCCTGAAGCCGTCGGCGCCTATTTCGCGCATCTCGTCGAAGGCCCGGTCGAGCGGTTCGACTGGCCGGGGCTCAACGGCTTCAACTTCCTCCTGCATCGGGCGCTTGGCGGCGGCGGCATGGCGTCGCTGCGTTACGACCCGCAGGGCAAGACTTACGCGCAGATGCTGATGGACATGCCTGTGAAAGTGCCCGCAGCCCTGGCCGCCGCCCTCGAAGACCGCAGGAGCGCCGCATGACCGTCAGCGCAACCGGACGGACCCGTCAGCCCCCTGAAAAGCGCCTTGCCGACATTCTCGGCGCGGCGCGCGAGGTGTTTCGCGAGAAGGGATATGACGACACGTCGATCACCGAGATCGCGGCGCGTGCCGGTCTTGTCGAAGGATCGATCTACCGCTTCTTCGAGAGCAAGCGCCACCTGCTGATCAGGGTGGTCGAGCTCTGGTACGAGGAAGTGCTGGCAGACTACGACCAGCAGTTGGCCGGCGTACGAGGCGTCTGGAACCGGCTTCGCTTCATGGTCTGGCACCATCTGAAGTCGATCCACGAAAACCCCGAACTGGTCTCGCTCTTCTTCCGGCACATCCGCGTCAGCCCGGATTACGTCAACTCGACCGTCTACGACCTGAACCGCCGCTACACCAACCACATCGTCGAGATCGTGCAGAGCGGGACAGCAGGTGGGCGCATTGACGGAGTGGCAAATTGTGTGGGGAGCGTGTTGCTCAAGTCGGCACACACAACCTCTGTTGCTGAGGTATGTTGGTGTGGCTACCCTGCAGGTAGCTTCACAACACACACACACATGTGTGCACCACCCGCATCACACAGTTTGAACAAGTGGTTTCACTCAACCTCATGAGTTGCTTTCACATCCTCAAACCTACTGTCAAAGCCATGATGAAGAGTGGGGGGGGCAGTATCGCATTTTGCTCCTCAGCAGGTATGTGGAACGACGTGCCCCATTTCTTTGTCTTGTATGAAAAATAGTGCGCGTATGCTGTGTGTACTGTCAATTTTGCATCCACACACAGTTGCAAAGCATGGTATACCCAATCATGAAGCCGTTGCTGCTGCCAAGGTACTGGTCTCGTTGTGTGTATATTCTTGTTGCATGATTTTTGTTGCATACTCTTCCACAGGATATGGTGGGGGCATCCATGATATGGTGGGGCATCAGTCACCTCCTCGATGCGCTCAGGGTGGTGTGACAGGGCTCATGCTTAGTGCAGCGGCAACATATGCACCTAAAAACATCCGCATCAACTGTGTTGCACCAGGCTTGGTATGTGTTGAATGATGATCAGGAGCATGCACGTTTAATATAGCACCTACACACATAACATTCTCCTGCTTCTTCACCTGGCAGCCCCTACACATCACACCCCCTACACAGACACGTACGCCCATGACAGCACGCATAACAAGCAGTGAGAGCGCCCTCAAGGCTTCAGAGTCTATGCACGCCCTCAAGCGCATCGCAGAACCTATTGAAGTAGCTCGTGCCCTGCGATTTGTGCTGTCGCCTGAAAACTCATTTATAACCGGGCAGGTGTTTGGTGTAGATGGTGGTTTAGGCAGCCTCAAGGCAAGTTAGTGCGAAAGAGATCACTGTGTTACATTTGCATTAACAAGAATGAGTCTTGTGATTAGTAGGATACATACAAATATACATCATCACTCAATCACTGCTATCGGATGTGTGGTCTGCCTTCATTTTCTTTTTCTTCTTCTTGTGTTTTTTATGTTTCTTTTTCTTTCTGTACTTGTGCTTTTTTTGCTGCGGTGATGGCACTGGGCTTGCCTCCTCTGCTGCTTCATCCACAAGGCTCCCCACCCCTCCCCGGCCCCGCACTCGCCGCTGTGCCAACCATGCCTGCACGTCATTCTCCTGCATCTCCCCATGCGCAGCATCACCTGCACCACACTGGTTACTATTGCGCAGTGCGTCCTGATCTGTGTGTCGTGCAGGACTTGGTGAGGCATCCGTGGATGACCGTGTGCAGGGGGATGATGGTGATGCAGCAGAGGGGCTGCGAGACCTTTTGCGGGCAGCAGATGATTCTCGTGCTCGTTGCAGCTCCCTGCGATCCCACATCTCATCCTCTTCAACACGCTTGTTGGCTGTGTGTACGGGTGTTGGGATGTTGGGATGTGTGTCGTGGGCACCCCCAGCACTTGGTACCACATACCACTGCGTATGTTGCCCAGCGTGTTTTGCAAAAAGCGTTGATTGGGACGCAGGCGTTTGGTTGGCTTTTCCAAGTATGCTGTAACTCCGCGAGCTGCGTGTATAGTTGTGTAAGGTGTGTGTGCAAGGTGTGTGTGATGGGGAACGGTTGACAGTCAACATACTCTTTGCACGTTCTGTCAATTGCTGAGCCTCCTCTGCCAGCAATCTTGCCAATAACAGCTCCTGTTGCTCATCCATTTTTTGCATTTGGGCTTGTATTCGTTTGTTCATGGTGGGGATTGGTGGATGCACCAGGGATGGTTTGTGGTCAATGCATGTGTCACAACATGGAGGTTGTAGAAACGTTTCCAAATTGTATCCAAAGAGTTCTAACTTTGTGAGAGTGAGTTGCTTGGTGAGCTACCAAAAACTGTTTGTATTGTACTCCCAATATTGATCACTTGCAAAATTAATATGCACGTTTGTTGTACTGTTGTGTCCCTTTGGTGTATGCCCTAGTGAAGCAACCTGTGGGTTTGTTCACACAGCTGCCAGCACATGCTCAGAAGGTGTGCCCCACCCCGTCCTTTACCCAGTTTCTCAGTCTGTCGTATGCACGTTGTTAATTCCATACTACATAATCCCACGCATAAACTGGTGTTACACTCATGTTTCACGACAAACGAATCCACCTGCAATCCCACCACAGCAAGTGACGAGCTGCACCATGGCAAAAGAGAATTTGGTAGAGTATCAACACGATTTTGAAGCAGAAGAGCAGGAGGATTACGATTTTGATGGTGACTTGGACGGGCAAGCTGAAGTCAAGGTCGAGGATGACTTTGACGAACAACAGGAAGAACAGGAGCAGCAGCACCAGCCAGAAACCAAAGATGTCAAGCCAGAACCAACAGCTGTTGTTCCAGTAGTAGCGCCGGCAGCGGTATGTAGCGTTGTCAAAGAACAAAACACATCTCGCACGCCCCCACCCCCCACCCATCCCATACACAGCAACCACCACCCCAGCCTGCCGCATCCACCATCCTCCCAGCACATGCGCAGGAATTTGCCAATGCACAAATCCCCCGGGATCAATGGCCGTTGCCGCTCATCCGTGTACGAAACATCCCAGCCAACACCACCGTCATGGCAGTGCGTGATTTGCTCGAGCAACAAGGTGTCACAGTACACGACATTGCCTTTGACGAGGTCATGGCTGCTGGTCTACGTACAGCGCTTGTGCGTCTGCCTCCTCCACCACCGGCATGGCTGCAACATGATGCCAAAGCGAGCGACCCAGGTCGTGATTTGCTTGCCATTGCAGCAGATGGAGATGTCACTGTTATTGCCTCCAAGGTGGCCAGTCAACTTACGGTATGGTGCAGATATTTGCTGTGGTTGTTTGGTGCGGTTGTACATTGTTGTGTTGGTGGGTTGAACAGGATGTCGTGTCCTGTCATTGTTCCATCTTGTCTCCCACTGTCATTATTGTTCGTGGTTGGTACAATGGTTGCAATAACCACACATACCAACACAGGCGCATGTACCAGCACTGGCATTGGCTGGATCCACCCTCTCCTTTGATGCCTCACATCAAGACGTCACATTGTTCATTGCCAACCTGACACAAGAGTATGATGATGACACCAAGCTGTCAACCAAGATGCAGGAATTTGGCACAACACTACGGTGTTTTGTGGTGCGCAATCCTGCTGGACAAAGCAAGGTATTGATGGGGGGAAGATGTGTCCACAAGAGATATGTGAGGGTCATCGTGTGTATATGTTTGTATTTTTCTTTTCACTGTATGCATTGCATTTGCAATGCATGATTCGGATGCATCAATGTACAATACACACACTGGCACACACCCTACACACGCTCGCATGTACAGAATTATGGTTTTGTGGAGTTTCAGTTGCCAGTTGCTGCGAGGAGGGCCAAGGAATGGGCGGATCAAGTAGAATTGTCCATGAGACCCACACGTGATAGCGAGGTATACAAGCACCATCATGTTGTGTTTTGCAGGTGTACAACAGCAGACTGTTGTGCGCATGCTGTTGTGTGCCCATATGATTGGGTGCTTGTATTCCCATTGGACGATGGGGCACGTGGGTATAGTGTGCACCTGTGTTGCACATTCTTGTGTTTGAAACCCATTGCATGCAGCACACATTGCATACAACATTGCGTCCATGATGTGCATGCTTGGTGCATGCATTGTGTTTTGACCATGTTGTGACAAATGTTGACCATGTTTGTATGGGCATGCCACATTGCCTTGCATTTATTGTATTACAATTTCATGATATACGCAATTACAATTGTTTCTCCCCCTCCCCTTGTATCATTGTGATATTGCACCCTAGGGTCGTTTTCAGCAGGTCAAGCTTCTTAAAGCTGAGTGGGCATTGGCGAAAACTGTTGTCAACAATTATGGCCGCGTGTTGTATGTTGCAAATTTGCCACTGGTACGTGAATGCATATGTTGCTGATACGCTGCAACACAACATGCATGCGCTCAATTTTCGATTGTTTTTCTACATGGAGTGCCTTTCATACATACCATACTTTCATACGTACCATGTGTTTCATACATTCATTGTCGCCCTTGCATTGTCTATATCGATACACACCCTTGCATGGTCTATATTAATACACACCCTTGGTACATATATATAGATACGCATTCTTGCTACATTTAATACACACCCCTGATACATTTGATACACACCCTTATTACATGTGTACTAGTCCATAATTCATCATGCATTTCCAATTCATTTTCTCATGCATATTTTCTCTTGCCATCATTGTATGCCTTGCCTGCGCAGTTAACCACTGACGAGAAACTGCGTCAGGTATTTGGGGCATATGGCAAATTGGTTGATTGCTATATACCCCGCAACAAGATGACTGGGCAGGGCAAGGGGTTTGCATTTTTAGAGTTTGGGACCACCCATGAAGCAGACGCGTACGTGTGTGTTTTGCTGTGTTTGTATACTGTGTATTTTGTTGTTTCATGTTTTAGCTTGTGTGAACCCCTGTGAAGGGTTTGTGTATTATAATCATTGACCACCAACCATCATACTCATACCATCATATGACACACCGTGTATGTTGGCACATTATCATCCACAGGGCATTCCGTGCATGTGATGGGCAATTTCAAGCCCCACTCAGTACCAAAGTACTGGTTTCCTTTGCCAACCCTGCAAAACAACAAACAGGTCAAACCAGCCAACCTCAACAACAACAACGTCGACCACAGCAACAGGGTGGGCGCAACCGCAACCAACACGGTGGTATGATGCAGCAAAACAACACAGGTCGAAACAACAATATGGGAGGGATGATGAATCGTAGCAATGCACGTTCTGGTACTACTGGCCGCACCATGACGGGTAGCATGCTCACTGGGTTGACCCAGGGCGGAATGACTGGTGGTTTGACCGGCGCCGGGTTGACTGGGGGGTTGACTGGCACGGGTTTAACTGGGGGGTTGACTGGAGCGGGGTTGACAGGCATGGCCAATGCAGGCATGGGTACAGGTGTGTCTGCAGGCATGATGGGTGCAGGTGGAGCAGGTGGTATGATGCAGGGGATGGGCATGATGGGAGGCACATCCATGTCGGGGATGGCCATGGCACAACAACAAGCAATGATGCAGGCACAGGTATGCTGTGGTTACACATATATACTTCACGCACAAGGCACTCCTGTACATAGAGAGGCACACACTCAAACACACTCATACAGCTTCGTACACAAATGGCATTGCAGCAACAAACGCTTGCCATGCAGCAGCAGCTCCAGCAAACACAACAGCAGCTGCGAGAGGCACAACAGGCTGCCACTGCTGCACAACTCAAGGCCAAGCAAGAGGCAGATGCACGGCGTCAAGTAGAGGAGGCAGCACAACAACAACAGCAAAAGGCTGCCGCTGCGCTCACTGGATTTCCTGGGTATGGGGGAATGGGCGGTGCAATGGGCACCGCTGGTGGACTGGGCACAGCTGGTGGAATGGGTGCTGGCGGTGCAATGGGTACTGGTGCAATGGGCACTGGTGGAATGGGCACGGCTGGTGCAATGGGTGGCATGGGAGGCATGGCAGGGGGGTTGGCAAGTGGCATGGGAGGCATGGCGAGCGGCTTGGGTATGGGTGCCGGGTTGGGTGCTGGGATGGCAGGAGGAATGGGCATGGGTGCGGGGATGGGGGGAGGTTTGGCAAGTGGCATGGGGGCAGGGATGGCAGGTGGCATGGGTGCAATGAGTGGCATGATGGCATCTGGCATGGGGGGTCTGGGGGCAGGCATGGCGGGGATGGGTGCTGGTGGGTACGGCGGAATGGTACGTGTGTGGAGGGGGTTTCCTGAAGTTGTATGCACGTCAAGACACATCATGACATACTCTGATTACACACAGGGTGGTATGCAAGGTGGGATGGCGGCGCAACAGCAAGGGCTTGCAGGTGGGATGGCGGCGCAACAGCAAGGGCTTGCTGGTGGGATGGGTGCCGGTGGGATGATGGGCGGTGCCGGCCGTGGCAACAAACGATCATACAACAACAACAACCAGGGTCAGGTATGGTAATTGGTGATGCAGGGGACTGTTCCGCTAGCTTATGACGACATATATACATGCAATCATGATGGTGGCACACATGTTGTGACATCCATGTGATGGCTGATCGATAGGCCTGAAGCTAGCTGCGTACTGTGTTGTTGTTTGGGCAGAATAGGTTGCACATGTGTGTTTGATGTTTGTCCATACACATGTCACACTTTTCTGTTCATTTCCCAGCAGGGTGGTGGGTATCATGGCGGCAACCAAGGCGGTATGTTGGGGGCATGTCAAATGTACTCTCGTGGGTCATTACAACAACAATAATACAACCCAAACACAGGAGCAGGAGGGTATGGCAACAACAAGCGTTCGAGGTACTGACCACCACATGAGGGCCGTTGTGGGCCTACAACCCATCAGAGCCAAACAATCTTTTTTCACCGCGGTCCGACTCTGTGTGTATTTCCAACGATTGTAATAATAACAAACACACTCCAAACACACGTTCCGCCAGCGAGGGCAGCCCCGACTTTGTCGTCTCGATCTGCGCTGCAACGCCATTGCACCGCAAACATTGACCATCCATCTATAGTTTGCTGCGAGGGTACGTAATTCATCCATTTGTGCAGCATATGCATTGCATGGCAGCTGTGTAGAGTGTCGAGGTGGTGGTCGTCAATGCAGGGGTGTTGAACCAAAAGTTGGCAGCAGCACGTGAAACCAGAACCTTTGCGTGCAAATGCGATGTATATACCTAGAGGGGTGTGGTGTGCACTACATACCTGTTTATTACGGTTGTTGGGGTGAACATGGCGAAGGATGAGCAGTCGACACCCGTTGGCGAGACATCGCAACTTGACTCGTTCCAGCAAGACAGCCAGCGAGTTGTGTGCTGTTGCATCAAAGCATATAAGCGTGCGAGTATGAAATTAACGACGACCTTTCAACCCTCATTCTCATCCATCACCACAGGCACTGTGATGCTCGTTACCTAGCGTGAATACATGATGACCCAGCACAACGCCATCCTCGTGTGTGTGGTGTTGGCGCTGTGCGCTTGTACCCATGCCACTGTACGCACGCCCGGTAGACACCTCTTGCAATCAACAAGTACGTGTGGTGATGATGCACCATGGCAGTTGGTTTTCTACTACGCACACCAACACCAACACCAACACCACAGTACCTACAATTGACTCTTCTGGACCATGCCCTGATGCTGGCCCCGTTTTTGATGGACTCTCCCCAGGCTTCGCAGCCATTCGTATGCGCCATGGCGCCGCCCCCCTCAAGCCTAGTCCCAAGCTCATGGCGCTTGCCGAGCAGCAGCTTCGTGATCAACGTGCATGCTCCACATCAACCAACCCTGCGCCATATTACAATTCCACATCTGGTATTGTAGGTGTTGGGTATTCTGCACTCGGAACACCCGCTGCTCGCTCCTACAAGTGCATTCAGGTGTGTTGTATGGTTATTGTGTTTGTGTGTGTGTTTTTTGTGGTTGTGTTGCGTGTATTTACTTTGTATGAGGTTGTGTTGCATGTGTTTACTTTGTTTGTGATTATTTTGTGTACAGCAAATACATTGGTGCGAGAATGACTGGTTGTTATACTTCACCCCATTCCACATACAAAAAAACACCGACCACCAACAGGGTATCAACCAATGGTACACCAGTGCAGCTACCTTTCAATATAATGCAGCCAGCATCGTTGCTGAAAACAGCCTACCAGGTGACCTCACCCGCACCTCAGACCAACTCGGCTTTGTTGCCAGTGTGTGGAACGGCACCGTGGCCTATGGGTGTGCCTTTGCCGTGTGCTCTGATGCCTTCCACACAGAGATGATGTGCATGTTTTCCGACGCCTCTGGTGAGCTCCCCATGCTGCTGGAAAACAAGGCCGACATCGACAGCAACAACCGCGCGATTGTGCAGGATGTCAATCTTGCGATTGCCGCCAATGTGATGGCACCATCCGATCCCTGTCCCACCTCGTATGTCACACGTGCTGGTGACTCGTTGGAAAATGTGGCACGTCAATTCAACACGACTCCTGGAGAGCTCATGTGCTTCAACAGTCAAATTGGGCCCATGACCCAAATTGGGTTGGGGGGGGTGCCCCTGCTGATCCCCTGCCCTGGGATGGCCCCTCCAAGCTGCATGGAGTATCAATTTGTCACACGTATGATGATGTGTTGTTTGGGGGGGGGGGGTTTGCAATGGTGGTTGAGATGGTGGTTGAGATGGTTGAGATGATGGTTGAGATGGTGGTTGAAGTAAATGCAATAGAATACACCAAGGCTGGCGGTATTCATCATCATACACACTGTGCAATACCCCACACAACGCACACACACTAAACTCAACCTTCAACCCACTCGACCATACCTACACTCAACCCCCACCCCCACCACGCACAGGCCAAGCACCCACCGGCATGTTGCAAACCCCAGTTGACACCTTTGCAGTTGCTGGGCGTGAGTTCAACATGACTGACAAGGACATCTGCTGCTACAACCCAGGGTATAATATCACACAGACAGGCTACCCACCGTGCAGTGCACCCGTGTTGTATAATGATACAGCAAGTGTGTTTATGGTGCCCAGCGTGAATGAGATCCGGGATCGCAACTGCAGCAATTTCAAGCCAAACAAGGATACAAGTATGTGAGGATTGATGGTGGTTGGGGGGCTCGTGGTTTGGGGGGATGTTGGTGTGGGGTCCCTCACACACTCACTCACACACACTTTCTCACACACCACCTCACACACCACCTCACACACTCCCCACTTCACACACCACCTCACACACCACCTCACACACTCTCACACGCCACCCACAAACCCTCCCTCACAGTGTATGCTCCCTGCAGTGACAAGGACACCACGTTGGCCATATTCAACCAATTTCGAAGACGCTTTTACCTCAAGGATATCGTGTGGGATGAAAACCTTGCAGCACAAGCACGCGAGTATATGGTTCGCAACGATGTATGTGGTGGAGCATGTGCAGGGTAGCACTTCTCATGGTGGTGCTCCTGGTTGTGTGTGTGTAGCACATGTGTGTATAGTACATGTGTGTGAGGTTGTGTTCCCTCAATTACCCACCATCACATCCACTACCACTGCATTCAAGGCATACACCCCTCATACACCCCTCATACACCCCTCACCCCTCACCCACACACCCCTCATACACCCCTCATACACCCCTCACCCCTCACCCACACACCCCTCACCCACACACCCCTCACCCACACACCCCTCACCCACACGCCCCTCGCCCACACAGATCTGCAACAACCCCTTTGGTCCCCGCTCGTATCAAGCACCAGGTATTCAGCTGTGGTCAGGAAGTGCCCGCCCCCTGTGTGAGAGCTTTAATCGCTTCTGGCCGTTGTACATCAGCGCAGCCAATGCACTCAGGCTGTGGACGCAGCCCCCCAATTATCAAATCGATAACAACGAGGTCCGTGTGTAGGTAATTGTCATGTGATGGATGGGTGCTATGGGATGGGATGTGAAACCCACACATGACATCATCACACAACACATCATGACATCACATGGTACATCATGACCCTCACACCACTGCCCACCCTTTCCCCACCCTTTCCCCAACCACAGTTGCTGCAGCAGTTGTACAACTACCTCCCACGCAACGAAACCACCAGCATTGGGTGCTACAACAGCCTATGCGGACCCTACTTTATGGGCCCCACATGTTTGTTTGGAGCCTCATCCGCACCACGCAACACCACTTCCAATGTGGCCGGCCGCCGCCGGCTGCTGCAGGGGCCCAGTGGGGGCCCCCCTGTGCCCAGCAGTGTTGCCCAACAAGGTAGGTTCCTGCGGGGGGAGTGGGAGGACATGGGATGTGGGTCGTGATTGGATGTGGAATAAATGGAAAATGTGCTTTTGTGCATGTCTGCAATGTCTGTGTATATATCTGTATGGTGTGTGGTGCTGTATGCCGCCCTCAACCATCACATGTGTTCTCACACACTCACTCACACTCTCACACTCACTCACTCTCACACTCACCCACTCACGCACTCACACACAACACCACCACCTCACAGCATCATGCCCCAATGGTGCAATCCCCATGGCAGGCGACACCCTTGAGTCATTCGCAGCCCAGTACAAATCCACACCCCAGGAAATTGTGTGCTTTGGCAATCAAATGCGCAACATCAACAATGAATTTGGCTCGTATTGGATACTGGGGACGATGGTGAATATTCCATGCCCAAGTGACAATCCTGCTAATGTGACATGCCCAGAGTGGGAGCTGATGCAAGGTGTGGGTGTTTTGAGGGGTGGTGTTTTGAGGGGTGGTGTTGAGGATGTGCTTGTGTTGAGGGTGGGTTTATACGGGTACACACATACATACACCTCTCTCCCCACACACTTCTCTCTGCACACACCTCTCTACACACCTCTCTCTAAACACACACACACACACACACACCTCTACACACACTCACAAAGGCAAGTGTGATGTCAAGTACCTTGTGTACCCAGCAGACACCTATGGCAGTGTGGCCAACATGGCACTGCGTGTGACCAATGCAAGTGTGAATGTGACTGCTGATGAACTGTGCTGCTTCAACCAGGTGTGTTTGTGTTTTTGTTGTGTGTTTTTGTGTGTGTGTTTGGATGTATGTATATTTGCGTGTGTGTGTATGTGTATGTGTGTGTATTTGTTGTATAGCAAACACAGGCTCAAACAAAGAGCAATACAATATAATACATTACAATGTATTGCACACCACACACCCACCCACACACAGGGCATGGATGCTGTGCTCAATGGTTCATGCACACTGTCCAACCTGGTGGGTCTCAACATCACACTCCCTTGCCCCGGTGCACTGCAAACATCAGGGTGCACCTCAAGCAGCATTGCTACAGGTGTGTGTAATGTGTGTGTTTTGTGTACTGTGTGCGTGTGTTTTTGGCGTATGTTTGCCTGTGGTTTTTGGCGTATGGGTGCGTGTTTTGTGGTTGCAAACATGCACGTAGCCTGTATACAACAAACAATGTACCAAAAATCAAAATCATCTCTACCCCACCCCATATATACCCCCACCCCTCCCTCCCTCTTATACACCCCACCTCTTATACACACACACCACCTCTTATACACACACCCCACCTCTTATACACCCCACCTCACCTGTACCCTCCCTCATATCACCAGCACAAGCCAATGCCTCTTCCGGAGGCAGCAGCAACCTGGGTCTCATACTGGGCCTCACCCTTGGCTTGGGCTTGGGTCTACTGCTCATTGCTGGGCTTGTTGGGCTGCTGCTGTACAAGCGTCGTACAAAGACACGTGGTGGCAGCAGTAGCAGTGGTGGGTTGCGTGATCCATTTGCCAAGGGTGTTGACTTGGATGATGACCTACACAGTATGTGGGAGTATCTGTGGGTGTGTTTTGTATCGTGGGTGTGTTGTAGGAGGTGTATTTTGTATCGTTGTAGGGGTGGTGTTTTGTATCTTGGGTATGCCCATCGCATCACCGTCTCCTTCTTTTCCATCATGATCATCACACTGCCATTGACAACACCCACCACACCCACCACCATCACCACCATCTCCAACCACCACCACCACCACCACCCACAGAGGGCAAGTATGAGTGGGACTCCGACAGCAACATGGAAACAAGCAACAGTGTGCTTATGTTTGGAAAGCAACGCACTGGTGCAATGCTGCCAGTGGTGGTTAAGTTCTTCAAAGATGAGGACACCTATAGGCATGAGCGCCTGTTTTATGCCGACCACAGCAACCCCCAGTACTTTCCAGGTAGGAGGGGTGGGGGGAGTATGGAGGTGGGGGAAAAGTATGAAATGTACCATGAAAGTTGATGTACAATATGATACGATATGATACGATATGATACAATATGATACATACACACACAAAAACAAGCAAACAAACAAACAAACACACAACCCACTCAAAACACAGAGTGCTATGATGCCAAACCCACCTGCAAAGACCACTTGGCCTACATCGTCATGGAGCGTGGTGACACAAGCCTGCGTCAGTGGATCAAGACTGGTGGCCACAGTGGCCAACGTGCCAAAGCCCACGTCAAGGCCATCCTGTCAGACATAGGGGAGGGCCTGCGTAGCCTACACGGCAGGGGCCTCATGCATGGCGATGTGAAGCCCGAGAATGTTATGTTTTTCACCCGAAGCCATCGTTGGAAGCTGATTGACTTTGCCACATGGGCACAGAATGAAGATACAGTGGTGCCCTCATATAGCCTGCGGTATAGTGCACCAGAGGTGGTGAGTGCTGCAGTGGCTGGCAAGGCTGCCCCGGCCAAGGCTGCGTCTGACATGTGGAGCTTGGGGATGGTCATGTGGGAGTGTCTGACTGGGGAACACATGCTGTCAGACTACAAGGACGAAGAGGTGTGTGGTGTGGGTGTGGGTGGGTGGGTGGTGGGGTGAGGGTGGTGTGTGGGGATGCGCATGTGTGATGTGATGAATGTCGAGAGTTTTCACAGCGTCATCAAAACACACAATACAGTATTCCTCCCACCTCCTACCATGTGTACACCATACATACCATGCCATTGTTATTACCACATTGTTATTACCACTGATAACCACCACCACCCTCCCTCCAATAGGTCTCTGCCATGTTGACCGGTCAATCCCCCATGCCATTTGAAGACGACCCCTCCCTCTGGCAGGTCATCAAAGAAGAACCTGCCCGCCGCCTGCTCCATGCCCTGCTGCAACGCAAGCCCAACTTCCGCTGGGAGGTTGGTCGTGTCATGGACAATGCATTTTTCAGGGAAGGGGAGGATACTGTTATGGCCTACAGGAAGTTTCAGGCACTGTCAGAGGCCCAGGGTGCTGTGCTCAACAAGCTGGGTGAAGTTTCTTCCAAGGTTTGTGTGTTTTGGTGGGGGGTGGGCGGGAAGGTGGGGGTTTGTAGGTGTATGTGTGTGTGTGTGGTATGGAGAGTACACAGTACAATAATGATACCTGTCTCACACAATACTCCACATTCTTACATTCTCTCACGCACACATCCCCCCCCACACACCACAACAGGTTGAGTTGCTTCAGCCCTACCCAGTGGACCGCCTTGAGTCCCACCCCAACAATGCCATGATGATTGGCTGCTCTATTGAAGCACTGAGTGAAGCAGACCTGAAATTGCTGTTTGATGGGGAATCTGCACACACCAATCAACATGGAAACAACCAAGGTGTGTATTTGTATGCTGTGGTGTATTTGTATGCTATTGTATAAATTATGCAATTGGCCCCTTTTTGCATTTGAAAATGTATTCACATGCATGTACACTCCATACATGTACACTCCACATCTCACATACTCGACATCCCACACACTCCACATCTCACCCCCTCCACATCCCACACATTCCACATCCCACACACTCCTCACACACATGTACCCCCACCACACACAGGCATGGAATCTGCAGGTGAGCACTACAAGGTGCAGGAAAAGGACCCCCTGGTGCGCCTGCGCAAGCTGGTGAATGAGGGTGTCCTGCAGCCCACACAAGCACCCATCTATGAGTCCCCTGAGCCTGCAACAGACATGTCTGGTGGGAAACAGATATTCATGCTCACCAAGGGCACCAAGTACCTCATCAAGTATGAATAATGGGGTTGCTGGTGTGGGAGATGTACTGTGTTTGCTGGTGTGTACATGTGATTCAACGAGTATGGAAATACACACAGAGAATAAAAACCACATCAGACACAGTAAAAACTACATCAAGAACACAAGCATCACCACCATACTCCCCCCACCCCATCCAACAGGGTGACATTGGCAATGTGTGACCATACCGCCCTCAGCGTGCAAAGCGTGGCCAGCTTGTGCCTCACCCCAGTCACACGTACCGATGATAGTGTGCTGGTGCCTATGCAACCCCTTGAAAGTGCGTGCAGTGAGCAAACACTGGTGGCCTTTGGGCTGTGGGACCCTGCTGAACATGGTGTGCGTGTGTTTGAGGAACTCAACACGGAAGTTGCGATGGAAGCTGCCTTGTGCATGTACACCAAGGTATGTTGTGATGGGGGCGGGGGTGAGGTGCATTGAGCAACATTGTTGGTTCAGCTGCATGTGTGCAATTATCCCAATAACTTGCAACAACAACATCAATAAGCAAAAAAACACAACCTCCTCAAAACACACACAGACTGCAGACATTCCTGTTGTAGTGAAGCCAGTGGCCAACATGATGATGCTCGCAACCCCTGCAGATGCTGCCAAGTTTACAGTCAGCCCACCCACCACCCTGGCTTCTCGATGGGACTCATGCCCAGAGGCCCTTGGTAAAACCATTGTCGGCGTGCAATGGTTTTACGAGTTGTGAGGAGGGGGAGGTGTGTGTGGAGGTGTGCATGAGGACGTGTGCCTGAGGGAAAGGAGGTTGATTGTACAAGCAGGTTGATTGTACGAAAAAGGGGAGCGGCACTCGTGCAAATGAGAGAGGTGTGGGTTGGTGTACAGTGATACACCCAGAGACACCCAGCCACTATTGTGTATACAGTGTTTATATACAATCTTTGTAGAGGTGATGTTGATGACGGTGTTGAATCGGGAAAACAACAACAAACATACAACCCCCAGTTGTCTTTTTGTGTGCTTTGTTGTCAGGAGAAACATGTGATTACTACGCATGCTATCTTGCACAACATAGAATTGCACAATGTGTGTTGTCGATGTGCAGGGGGGAGGGGCTGTTGAGCCACCCCCTTTTGTATACACCCCAATTGTCTTCTCACAGTAGGCTAGTTGTTTTGTACTTGTTCTCGGCCCACATGGTTTTCCAACCGCCATGTTTCCCCAGTCAGCAAATACGATTGTGTTTGTGCATAGTAATTGCCTTTTCCACGCTATCTACCACCGTTGTCTGATGCACTGTATACACAGTGGTGCAACATATAAATATCCCTGAATGATTCCCCATCCATATATACCATACGTCTTGTATTTACAGCTGTTCGTGCAATACGTCTCAGAAAAAGGATCTAGTCCTCATACACACGGCACTCGGCAGCATCAGGCTCCTCTTCACACAGCTTGTCCAAGGGGTCTGTGGACTCGGCAGCCTTGGCGGCCTTCTTGTGGGCGATGGCTGCGCTGATCTCCTCAACCTGTTGAATGAAATGGGGAAGAGAAAGTGAACTGAAGTCGTGATGATCTGCAAGTCGATGCTCACGTCAAAACATCATCAAACGCAAAAAGTCCGTCTGCGACCCTCGCGTGTGCATGCGCCCTGCTGTTGCACCCTGCAATCAACACCCCTGTCCTGCACGCAATAGCCCACACAATCCAAAACCCACTCGATGTCACGAACAAACTCCTCCACCCTAAAACAAGTACTAGCAGTCTCGAGAGATCTGCATGCCCAAAGACGGTATACACGCACCTCGTCCCATGCAGCTGCGCACTCACCCTGGCTGCCATCCTTGCACGTCTCCTCGGCCCCCTTGATAGCAGTTTCCACTGCATCAGGAGCAGGCTCGGCCCTCACGATGACAATGTTGCGCTTGAGGGCAGTCACCGCAGGCTTGAAGGGCCGTGCGGCTTGTGGCCTTGCCACAATGCTTGCAGACACGGGAATGCGGCACACGGTGGTGTTCATGTTGACTGGATTTACAAGTGATGAGCAACATACAAACTGGCCTCAGTTTTGTTTTGCAACACTGTTCACGCACTGCCTTGTTGCTCCTTGCTGGCTCCATCCTTGGAACTATCTTTGGCGCTGTCCTTGGCAGCCTCCTGCACAGCTTCCTTGGCATGGGCTTTGCTGGCAGCCTGTCGCTCCTTCCACAGCCGCTGCTCCTTGTTATCGATCAAGTTGTGCAACGCCAAGATGCAGCGGATCATCGACGCCAGGTACATAACCTGTGGGGGTTATTGTGGTGGAGCGTGCCAATTCCCCATGTGGTGGTGCTTGTCACAAGCATATGCCACAGGTGTGGTCTCCAGAATGGCAGTATTTGTCGTACCTGCAGCATATCGTTGGTCTGCACTGCGAATGCCTGCGCAAGCTCATCCACGTTGAGGTTTGGTAGCAAATTGAATACATCCTGTGTGGGTGAACGATGTGCATGGTGTGTGACACACTGTGTGATGATTGTGCGACAAACATCATCATCATCCCAACACCCCATCAAAACACACACCTGCAGCTGGTACATAATGTCATGGTTGACTGGCAATTTTCCCGCCAACACGGCCTCCATATACTCTTTGATTTCAAGCAGACGGGATTGCAAGCCTTTGAGGCCTGTCACCATTTGTGATACCTGACTAGACACTGTGCCAATGGTGGCATCCTTGACATCACGCAGCAAGTGCTCCACACCTGATGAGAGTGGGGTTGTGTGTGTGAGAGAGTGTGTGGGATCAACTGGTGCATTGCAGGTGCCCGTGCAAGTATTGAAGCGCTCCACACACAATCATCATCATCACGTACCAATCTCCTCTGCTTCAGTGGCGCCCACCTCTGTAGGGATGTTGGCAAACACTTTTTGGCTCTTTTGTGTGCCATCCTATTTGATAGGGAGGGTGATGTGAGCAGGTCACTACATTTTGTTTGCTACACACCCATGTCGACAAATGGCGCCCCCCCAACTACCTCACGAACGTCTTCCTTGGCATAGTATGCAACAGTTGGCAAGCCCATCTCACGAGGCTGTGTGTGAGGATGATGGTTTGTGCAGGATATGAAACACACACCATCACCGGCCACACACACCAACCTGGATGTCGCATATGACCAGCACGGGGTCCTCGCAAAACTGGCTCATCAGATCGTTGATGTCAAGGTCTGCTTCACGTAAACGTGGTCCTGTGCTATACCAGCCAAGCACGCGCTCTTTGGCATTGACCTTTTTGAACATGTGAAACATGGCCTCCAGGTAGCTATGATCGAGAAACCAAATGGTTGGATCCTTTTCATCCTCCTCAAATGGCACTGTGGTTTTTTATGGAAGTGGGGGAGACAATGAGGGACACTCGCATGGTGTTGTTGCTGCCATCAATTCTCCAAACCTGCAAACCTGCAAAACTGTTTGTGATGTCAACTCTTCCCTTGTATGTTTCCCCAAGCAGAACCCCAACCACTCGTTTTTTGGTGTCCCTGGCAACTCGGTTGTAGTGATCCACAACCGAGAGCAGCACCAATGGGTGCACAACCACAAGATCAGGAGCACCCATTTTTCAGATGTGCGTGTGGGATGGGGCTAGATCATGAGCTGCTCAAGCAGCAATCGACGGGGGAACGCTGGGGATCTGATGATGGTGTGCTTGATGATGCACTGGTTGTGTTACTACTGTATTGCTTGGCACAAAAGGACTCAATTCCTTGCACAGACTCAATTCCTTGCACAGACTCAATTCCCTTGCACAAAGTGTGCCTGTTATTGTCAAAAACATTCTCACACAAAAAATACACACACTGTTCCACACACATTGCTCTTCCCAGTACTGCATCCCTACAGTCGTAATGTGGGGCGATAGGCTGGTGGTGCCCGCCGCGTCACTCCATTGGGCTTTGCGCTCGCAGTAGGCGTCGTGGGTGCAGCACACTCGGCAGCATCAGTCGGCTTGGACAATGTTGAAGTCGGCGATGATGACATGGCCGCCCCCAACACAGACCCCAGCACAGCCTCCATCAGTGCAGCCTGCAGCACAGGCACACATTGCTCTGTATCTTCCTCTTTGTTTATTTGTTCCTGCACCAAAGGTGGCGCTTGAGAGGGTGGTTGAGACTGGGTGAAAAGGGTCATGGTCGGCGGGGCAATGATTGGGGGGCCCCAGGTTGGAGGGGGAGCAGTGGTTGGGGGAGCGGTGGTTGGAGGGGCCCAGGTTGTTGGGGGAGCAGTGGTTGGTGGGATAGTTGATGATGGTGGTGGTCCAAGACAAGGGAAATCCTCCAGGTATTGTTGTTCCTGGAGCACATGGTCGTCATAATTGATGGATATGGCAGGTATGTCAAGAGACACATTATTTTCAAATGCCTGTGCTTGCTGCTGGTGTTCCTCTTGCTGCTGTACCATGCCCTGTTGTTGTTGTTGTTGTTGTTGTTCCTGTTGTTGTTCCATAAGCTGTCGTTGTTGTTCTTCGAGTTCCTGTTGTTCGTGCAGTTGCTTTTGCCGTAGCTTGTTTGACCATGGGAGTTCTCCAATGGCTTGACTGCTAAAGTCCCAGTTGCGGGCTTTACGCAGTGACTCACGTGCCTGGCTACGCAGGCGCCCACCACATTGTTCACACACCTACACATTGGGGGGGAGGAGAGGGGAGATGACAGGGGAGATGACAGGGGAGATGAGAGGGGATTGGGTTGCAGTTGGGAAGGGCACACAATGTGCAATGTACAAATATACATATTAAGCATCGTGTCACATTACGGACCCCCATCACCATTCCCCCCAAAACAAACACAACAAAAACAAACACAACAAGAACAACAGTAATAACACCACCAACAACTACAATCAACACACCTGCATTGCTTCATATGCCATTGCATCATCCAGCTTGGGGTGTGACATCACATGCAGCAGCAATGCAGCAGTCACTTTATCCCCTTGCATTTCTCCTGCAGCTTCAGCAAGTTCTAGAACAATGGCATTGAGCCAGGCTGTTTGCTCACTGACTGCCATGCGCTGGTAGAGTTCACGAATAAAGTGTGGGCCATTGTTGTTCCTACTGAGCTGTGGATTGGGTGGGATGTGAGTGGGTGCATGGTGGGTGATTGGTGGGTGGAAACATAAACAACAGGTACATCATTGCGAAGAACCAATCAAAGCACATACCATGCAAGAACAGGACATGCAACAAACAATGCACATGTACACATGTACACACACACACACACACACACACACACACACACAAACACACACGTGCACATGTATCATACACACATGAAACATCGCATCCATTCAAACAACCACAACCGCACTCCCAAAAAACACCCATACTGCACCCACACCCATACCGCAATGGCTGCCAGTTGGTCTTGCACCACAGCTGCAATGTTGCTTGCTGCAGCCACCAGGTACTGATCTGCTGTGGGGTCTGGTGAACGCATTGCACATATAGCACCCAGTGCATGGAACCCATGGGATGCATACATGCACTGCCTGATTATGTTTTCCTCAGTCATACCCATCAGCAACTGGGGTGTGTAAAGTGGAGAAGGGATTGGGCATGGTGAAGAGAAAAGAGGGGTTGTGAGGGCAGGAAAACAAAAGGGGAAATGGCATATGGCATGTGTAATGTGTATGTGCAATATGTATGTATGTGCAATGTGTATGTGCAATATGTATGTGCAATACATACGTGTAATACACACACACGATCACGTACAGTGATGGCAGCTTGAGAAGGGAGTGCACCTTGAATACACATCACCACTATACGAGAAAACTCATGATTTGATGTGAAATCATCAAGCAGCCATGTTTGTGTGGAGGCCCGCAATGACAGGCATGCCAGCTGAAAGAGGTGTGCTGCATGGGGTTGGAGTTCACTAGTGCCTTGACTAATGTTGACCTGTGTGTGTGTGTGTATGTGTGTGTATGTGTGTGTGAATGATTTTTGAGTGTTAAGGGGAGAATCGGGGTGATGCGAGTGGTGGTTTGTACATATGGTGGTTTGTATGTATGGTGGTTTGACATGCCTTGTTGCGACACTGTGTAATGCACGTACATGCATGTACACATATTTCGTATTCCAAATCATCAGAAACCATCACATACCCCCCCCCCAAAAAAAAACACGCACCATGCGCAACACCGCCGCCCTCAACACAAACGTTGCCGTATTGATCAACTTCTTCCCCTGAGGCAGGCGATATCCACCTTTATAGACCCCATACAAATCCTGCAACAGTGGTGTGGCCAAATCCAGCAACTCTGCCTCACTCGCCACCTCGAGGGCTTTTTGAATAGTGTAATTGGCGTTTTTGTGTACTGCCATTGCTCGGGCATCTGCAGCCATGCCGTGTAGGAGGATGGAGACGATGTCGGGTCCAGGGGTAAAGAGTAGCTTGTCTGCATCAGCAGGCTGTGAATGGGGGGGGGAAAGGATGGGAGACGAGAGGAGGGGCGGCAGGGTGGGGTGATGGGTGGGTAGATGGGTGCATATGTGTAGGTGTACGGTGGGTAGATGGGTGCATATGTGTAGGTGTACGGTGGGTAGATGGGTGCATATGTGTAGGTGTACGGTGGGTAGATGGGTGCATATGTGTAGGTGTATGGTGGGTAGCATGGGAATGACAAAACAAAAGCATGGGAATGCCACAGCACCATGAACAAGAGAGGAAAGCAGCTACTACATAACAACATGGAACACATAGCATCAATGCAAACACAGCACCAATGTCAACACAGCACCAAAAAATAGGGCAAAAACACATTCACAGCAAATATATATACCCCTCACAACACAGCACATACATGTACCCCTCACAACACAACACATACATGTACCCCTCACAACATATATATACATATCCTCCTCATACATTGGTTTCTTGTGCATGCTCAGCAGCTCGCCTCAGTTCTGATCCAGCAACAAGCAAGTCTTGCAGGCCAAATGTACCAACGGCATGACGAGCAAGTTCATGAATACGCCCTGTGTGAGAGGAGTGTGCATGTGTGTGAGAGGAGTGTGTTTGTGTGTGCGAGAGGAGTGTATATGTGTGTGAAAGGAGTGTATCATGTGCAACACAATACGCTGTGCTTGCCATAGAAACAGAAACACCATGCACACCATACATAAACACCCCCAACCCAGCCACAAAACCCACCCTGGAGCAGCAGTGCCAGTCGATGAAGTTTCTTATGTCCATTACGCCGAGCAGCTGCAATAACAGCGGATGCTTCACTGCGCACTTGAATTTTCCCCCTTTCAACCACAACAGTCATGCCAGCATCTTCCAGGAGATGGTTGATGGAGAAATGAAAACGTATGAGCAATGCTTGATAGGCGTCTTCTGCGCTGCATGACTGCACATCAAGCTGATTGGAGAGGGTCTTGCCTCGTGTGGCTGGTTGCACACGTTCGTTACCACAGCCTGTACACTCTGTGACGGACAATTTATTGGCTGTTGTACAGGCAGTACAGGTCCATGTGGGGGGGGGGACACTGGTGGAGGGCTGTGTGTCGGTGGGGGTGGGTATTTGGGTGGGGTGGATGATACATTGGTATGCACGCCATATATACAGTGGCAGGCAGTGTGCAGGCAGCACAATGACGAGGAAGAAGAAAAACCTTGTCACAACACGTGTGTACCTTGCTGGAAGAGGCGGAGGATGCCCCAGCGGATGAGGTGGTGTCGGGGGTTTTACCCAGGCGTGCAGCAGCTGCGTTTGCATCTACCAGTGCCTCACAAAGACACTGGTCCCTGTATGTGCAGTATCGTGTATGTGGTGGACATTGGGTATCAGGGTACGTTGGGGCAAGGTGAATAAAGCAGGCACACCACCTAGCATACGTGGGGTCTGCAGCAACAAACTCTGTGACTGTACCACGGCACAAGGGACACTCAAAGCCCTTGGAAGCCTGGTTGAGATGGATGATAGTGGAAAAAGACTGGTGCAGACGGGTGGGATCAAGATGACGCAATTTTCAACATGTACCTCAACAACAACATCCCATGCCTACCCGTTGCACTACACGCAGGCGCATGCTTTGGACACAGAGATTACACAGTTTATGGTTGCAGGGAGTCATTTTCACGTTGGGAACGCGATCTTGACATACGCAGCAACACGGCTCTGCTTCGGATGACCTCTTGGGTATGACCTGAGTGTGATCAACACAACGGGGTGATCAACACAACGGGGTGATCAACACAACGGGGTGATCAACACAACGGTTGAGGTGTGACGTATTCCCAATGATTAGTGCTACAACGGTTGAGGTGTGACGTATTCCCGAGTTAGATTGGACGATAGATGATGATTAGATTTTGATGATGCCGAGCGCCTTGTGCGCCTTGTGCAGCACAGTTACCTTGACTTTGTCACCTGCCCATGAACTGCCTGGGGATGTTGGTACAAACATCGTTACGTGTGCTTACAAACCGTCAGTGATCTGCAACTCCTAGGCTGATGCTGTACAGGCATCTGTGCAGCAACCTAGTGTATGCACACTGTGATCTGCAAAAAAACAATGTCGAGCAGGAAAAACGATTGAAATTAAGATGCACATTTTTCGTCACAAATGTGGCTCCATAATGTATGCTAAACTTGCTGTAGCACAACACCACAACAAAATCCTTGCAACAACCAACCTTGCAATAATGAAAGCAGCATTGTAGACAATCACACATATTATATAGGCGTGTTGTCAAGCCATGCCATTGGCTGCACACCTTGCTGCGCGCTATGCAGCGATGCTGCACGGCTGCACAAACAAGCATGCATTGCTAGGCAACACACAAGCATACATAGCATCGCCACAGCTGCAGCCATACCGGTAGGTGATGGTGTGGAAGGATGCAAAAGCAGATTGTTCAACAACAAACAACGTCCCATACATTCACACAGTCGCATCAAGCAAAGTAAAAGGCTACGTAGAGTTGCACGAGCAACCACAGACGAGTATAAGCAGGTATGGAGATGTGCACGCCACCACCCATTGTTTGACCACCCACACCACACATGCTCACCACAGGACACACTCTCCAAGCAATACGCAGAAGAGCCACAACCCAGCATCAGCGGCTGGCCAGATGCCACCGGCACCAGCACCAGCACCCAACCAGATCGCCCTCTCCTCGATGACACCGACATGGAACGTTCCCCACGCCCCCGCCGCAAGCCCCTCCCGTCCAAGCGTCTGCCCCGCAACCCCACCCCGGAGCAGGTCATCGAGTATTTCGAATCCCTAGAAGCGTATGCCAATGCAGAGCAAACTAACAAATCCCGGGTCCGCCGCAACTCGGTCCTCCCCACTGGCCTCATTGCCTTTGTGCAGCCTGCCACCATTGACGCACTGTATGCATTTTCCCTGGAAGATGCGCTCGAGTTGCTGCAGCTGATTGCAGAGCTTGAGTATGCAGTGGACAGCATGTTGTTTCCGGATCTGGTGGGGGCATTGGAAGATCACATCATGCAGCATGTGGATGGCATGGAGGAGGATGCTGCAACATGGGTGCAGGTAGGGGGTACACCATTGCTTTATGGGGTGTGTAAAGGAGCTGAAGGAGCCCAGCTGTGTATCTCTTGTTGACATGCACTACAAATACAACCCACACACTCATCCCACACCACACCACACCACACACCACACCCCAGGTGTTTTGGCTCTACCGCTTGTCCCTCAGCCTGCGTCGTAGCAAGAGCCCCCTGCTACGCCACACCCTCTACATGCTGTTGCACCACCTAGACACCATCTCTGTGGATGGTCTGTGCTCTGTGGTGCTGAGTCAGGCATACGTCGACACACAGCGGGTAAATAATGCATTTGCCAGCAAGGTGTTGCAGCGGGCGGTGGACATTGTACCAACACAGCATACGTATACGTGGCAGTTGAGTAATATGATATGGAGTATTGCGAGAGTGAATCACCCACTTGCTGGGGAACACGTGCCGGTATGTGTGGGGTGTGTGGGGTGGTGGTATGTGTGTGGGGTGTTGGTATGTGTATGGGGGGTGTTGATAGATGTGTGGGGTGTTGATACGTGCATGGTGTGTTGATACGTGCATGGTGTGTTGATACGTGTATTGTGTGTCTCATTGCACCACAAAAGATCCAACATATACAATGACAACAACAGCAACCCTGGCATCACACCATCCTCACACCCCCACACCCCACCCCATCCCCACACCCCACCCCAACAGAAATACCTGCAAGCCCTGCAAGGCAAAGTCCACCTACTCAAACCAAAATTCGCAGCCAATGTGGTGTGGGCATGTGCCACCCTCCGCATCCCATGTGTTGACTATTGCAATGAGTTGACCGACGCCATGACCCTGCATGTGCATGAATACCCCCCAAAGCAGTTGGCAAATTTGTTATGGGGGTGGGCAAGGTTGGAGTTCAAGCCACCAGGTGCATTGTTGAATGCTATGACTGAGCAGATATTGAGGAGGGCACGTAATTTTGCACCACAGGTGTGCGGTATTGGGTGTTGGGTGTGTGGTTTGGGTGGGTGCGGTGTTGGGTTTGGGATTTTTGGGTGGTTTGGGTGTGTGGGTGTTTTTGTGTGGATATTATGTGGATGTGGGTGAGTGAATGGAGGTGGTTGGATGTGGGTGTGCAGTGGAGCATGAGGTGGGCACTATATATGCATACGTGAAACTGACAGCAACCATGACAACCAAGTACAATACACAAACCCTCGCTTCCCCTCCTTCACCCACCCACACAGGACTGGGACAGCTTACTGTGGGGCTATACACGTATTGCGGATGAGGTTCCCCCCGAAATACTTGATCAATGTGCTGACACACTTGTCCGTCTCAAACGTGTTATACGAGGCCGAACCTTGTGTAGTGTGATTAAATCATTTGCATCATGCTTGAATCGACCAACATACAGTTTTGAGCAACTTGTTGGGGTATGTCTTGGGGGTGTTGGGGGGGGTGGTATGAGGGGGGGGGTGTATGTGGGTGGGTGGTATGGGGTTGTGTTGCATGGAAGGGAATGTACATGAAGAACCTACATGTGAATATGCCATGCCTTCATATCTACACACCAACCATGTACACTCCCACATATGCCTACTCTCCCACACACACCACACATACTGACGACTCTCACACACACATCTACCCCCCCCGCCCACACACACACTCACCCCACAGCTTGCTGAATTTCGTGCCAACACACTCTCCTCCTTTGACATTTCAAACCTACTACTGGGCCTGGGACACATGGGGTACGCAGGGACCCCCAAGGGGGCCCTGTTTTCCGGGCCCTCTGACACCGCAGAGCCCCTGGGTGGGTTGGAAACGACAGGGGGTTCCTTTGGGGCGGGTCCGGCAGGAGACACTGCTGCAAGGAATGGAGATACTACTGCTAGGAATGGTGGTGCTGGTACTCCCGCTGCCCCTGGTGATAGTGCTACTGGTGGGTATGGGGTCCCAGTGGTAGGCGCAAATGGGTCGGAACCTTCCCCGGGAACTTCTTCAGCAGCTACCATAGCATCTTCTTCAACTGCTGACACTGCTACACAAGGTAGTAGCACACAAGTGGGCACACAATATCAAGGTGGTGCACGGGGTGGTGGTTCTTCAGGTACATCACGAAGGAGGGGGGGTGTATCGGGGGTGGGACGTGCAGAGACCACTACACCACTGATGTTGAGGTTGGAGGCGCGTACACTTGAGGTGATTGACCAGACAAGCCACCAGGTAGGGTGTTGTAGGGTGTGTGAGGTTGTGGTTGTGGTTATGGGTGTGATTATGGTTGTGGTTGTGGTTGTGGTTGTTGTTGTATAGTGAAGACACCCACAACATGTTTCACATGTACACCACACCCTCCCACAACCAACACAAACCAACACACCCACAACCAATACACACCCACAACCAACTCACAGGGTCTAGCAAACATCATGTGGGGTTTCACCAAGCTCCACTACTATTCCCCCCGCCTCATGCATGCCCTGAGAGCAGCAGTGCAAGCCCGTGTGGATGAACTCAATTGTAGAGACCTTTTAGATGTCTTGTGGAGCCTGGCTAGACAACCAGAGCCACCCACACAGCAAGAGGTGGTGCTGTTGACAACGAAATTGAGTCGGTTTTTTACACGAGGTGAGTTGGTGTGTTGTGTTGGGCATGTGCATTTGTGTTGTTGCGTAGTGTTGTGGTGCACCAAGATATATGTACCAAGAAACAACATGAATGCAGTACTCAATATAAAACAATCCACACTACACAAACACAATGTATATACACCCACACCCACCCACCCACCCACCCCACCGGTCCCCTCCCACCCTCCCCTTAGGTTTCCAATGGGGCCCCCGTGAATATTCCAACCTCCTGTGGTCCCTGGGCACCCTCGGCACCACCAGTGACCAACTGCTCCATGCACTGCGTCCCCAACATGTACAACTGCTGCCACAGTGCAACCCCATGGACTTGGCCAATGCCCTGTGGGGGCTGGCACGCCTGGGGTCGGTGTTACCTCAGGATGCATCTCAGCAGGCGTCGGTATGTGTGGGTGGGGTGGGGGTGGGGTGTTGGTATGTGTGGGTGTATGTGTGGGTGGGAATGAGTAGGAGGGATTGGTGGGGGAATGGAGGGGGGAGAATGATTGTGAAGGAAAGGAGAGGGGGGATGTGTAGGGGGTGATATGTAGGGGGTGATATGGACATGATGCATTGTGATCTTGTACGTACCTCGCCTTCCCACACACACCACCTGAAACCCTTGTTTCCATACACACACTGTATACCTACCCTCCACCTCCCCCTCCCACCCCCCACACCCCTGTGTACCTACCCTCCACCTCCCCCTCCCCCCCCCCACACCCCTGTGTACCTACCCTCCACCTCCACTCCCCCCCCCATCACAAACAGATTCGCTTGGAACACTTGGTTGATGAATGCACACCTGATGAACTGGGTACATGTATGGTGAGCCTAGCCCGCCTTGGTGATACACCTCCCAACTCACTACTTGACAAGGCTGTGGAGGTGATGCATGACAACATAGATCAATATGATGCCAAGGTGTGGGTGTGGGTGTTATAGAAGTGGATGATATTGTGTGTGAGAGAGTGTGTGTGTTAGGAATGGGTGATACAGTGTGTGTGATTGAGTAAGAGAAACTGTGCGCATGTGGATGGGGGTGTATGTAGGTGATTGCTTGGTGTTTTTGCATGTGACCATGGTAAAGCCAGCACACACAAACACACCCTCACACACACATACACACAAAAATACACTCTCACAACACACCCTTACAAAAACCACACCCTCACAACAAACACACCCTCACACACAAAACCACACCCCCTCTCACAACAGGCAATGGCCTACATGGTCAGCTCCCTCGCTAAATTTGAATACAAAGACGACACCATAGTCAACGCCGTGCTGAACTCATTGGAAACACACCCAGGGCGGTTTGACATACTTGACTGGGAGAACCTGCTCATGGCATCTGCGCGGTTGGGGACCTGTCCCCGTCGCATACTCGCTGCTGTGGATGCGCTGGTGTGTGCATTTTTGTGTGTATTTGTGTGTGTGTGTGTATTTGTGCATGTATATGTGTACATGTACATGTATATAAAGCAGCGCCATCCATCCATGTACCCAACAACACACACACACATTCCCCCCTTATTTTCCCTCACAGCTGGACCGCATGGAAGCTGCCCAGCAGCCCCCCCCCACTGGGGTCTTGGCCCTGTGCATGTGGTTGACCGCATTGCATGAAATGTTTGACCAACAACAGTCAACACCCAACACCCCCCTCCCTAAGGACACCCAACCACCACCAACAACAGCAGGGGATGCTGCATCAACCACATCCACCACATCATCATCCACCACAACGCTACCACCACCTCAAGTAGCACCAGCAGCGTCCACCTACACATTCTATCTTGCTCGATTACCCGATGCGCTTACAGCAGAGTATGCGCCCAACTCGTTGCGATTATTGCATCAGTGTCACATGCTTGCATGTGGACAAGGGTTGGCGCAGTCATCAGACCTCCCTGTGGTATGTGTTGCTATAGATGCTGATTGCTGATTGAGTGGGTGATTGTTGTTGGTGGGTACTGTGCTTATTTGGGTGATTGTTTCTGGTGTGGTGTGCATGCGTTTGGTATGAGTATAAAATGCTCATACAAAAAGATACCCTATGAGTGCATCCACCTACCCACCAATTCACGCAACCTGTATCCACCCACCGATTCACACACACACCATATCCACACACACACACACCCAACAAACACAAAGGTCCTACGCACCAAGATAGCAGCAGAGGTGGGCAACAAGGCCCCCGACGCCCCCCCCTCCCGCATGCAGGTGGAGGTGGCTACCACACTCTCCCGCCTCAGTATCCCCCACCAATCCAACGTGCCAGTCAAAAACAACCTGTTTCAAGTGGATGTCGTCCTCCAACGACCCAAACAACAGGTTTGTATACTGCTGTTGCAACCATCTGACGTCATCAGAGGGACGTACGAGCTCTTGGGCAGTACAATGTACCGCAAAAAGCTGCTCGAGGCATATGGGTGGAAGGTGCTGACGCTTGGGTTTTGGGAGTGGCAACGCGCGCCCAGTGATGACAGGGATGCCCAAGAGGCGTTTTTAATGACCTACTTGCGCAAACACGGGTTGTTGCAGTGAGTGTTGTTGTATTACCACGTTGGGTAGAGCACGTCTTGTCCACAGCACATTGTAAACAACACACGTGCAATAACGAAATAGCAATAGCGAAACAGAAGAATTCTCTCGTGTTTGCAGTAGGTTTAAGTATGTATGCAGGGTATTCATTTGCTCTGCAGCGTAATCACCGTTGGGAAAAATCTTGTGTGGCAAATGCAGGGTACCCCCCTGCATTACCCGAATCAAATGCAAGGGCGCCCCCTTGACTCAACTGCCCATCATCAAGCGCCCAGGGCTGCGTCAACCCTCCCACATCCGTCCACTGGGTCAACCCAGTCTGGGAAAGCGGGGCCTGTGTGAGGGGGGCCCCTGGGGCCCCGGGCATGGTGATGGCATAGGGTTGCGAAAACGCAGGGACCATTAAAAGGTGCCCCGTGGTGCCCTGGGGGCCGTATTGTCGCATGGACATGGCTTGGGGGGTGGGGGTGGTTCGGGAGGCGCCCCTGCGGCGGGGTGGGCGTTGCTGGGCATCAGCAGTAGGCATGCCTGCAGCAGTGGGCACCGGTGCAAACCTATGTTGTTGTGTGTGTGGTCATGAGGATGTGTGCTTGTGTGTATGGATACTATAATCTGATGATGATACAATCACACTACATGTTGATCGTACAATCATACTCGTCAACCACATCTACACCACCAAATACATCCCCCCCAAAAACCACACACACCGCGCGGTACCAGGCGCCCCCAGAGCAAAGGAGCGTTCATCAAATGTACGTGCTTTTGGTGGCAGCTGCAGTGCACTTGGTCGTAGATTTGTGAGGGGGCCCTCTGCAAGGCACCCTTTTTCTTTGAAATGAGAGAGGAGTGCATGCCATAACGGTTGTTTGGCGAGCACCTTGGGGTTACCTAGAATGATGAGACCATACCTGTGTGTGTGTATTGGTGTGTATTGGTGTGTATTGGTGTGTATTGGTGTGTGTGTGTGTGTGTGTGTGTGTATTGGTGTGTGTGTGTGTATTGGTGTGGATGTATGTATTTGTGCGTGTTTGTGTACATTGTTATGCATGTATTGGTGTGTGTGTATGGTGTGGTATGTACAAGGGGTTGTTTGATGTGATGATGTGATATGATATTATGATACTCACTCATGTTCCCCATACCACATACCCTCCCAACAACCCCGTTACACACCGTGCACGTGTTAATGCCACGTTCAATCTTCGTGGGTCATTCAAAAAACCAATGCCCTGGTGTTGGTTGGATCGGACACATGTGAGGATTATGTAATCCTTTTCCCGACCTTGAAAGGCATCTACTGAGGCAACTTCCACCGCTTCATATAGGGTGGACAAGAGGGGACCACTGCGGGTCATGACACTCACCTGTGGGAAAATCAAGGGGAGAGGCCCATCATTATCCATATATGCTAATGCACACCTTACCCATACACCCAACACCCCCATTCATCATACACCCGACACCCCATTGATCATACATCCCCCCCACACACACATTAACACACATACACACAACAGCATACCACATGTGCCCGTTGACCTTCATATGGAGTAATCACACCCACTTGTTCTGGTCGTATACCATTACGTAATAGGTGGGTGACTAATTTTTCCACTGCATTAGCCTCCATGCTGTATATTGTGGTGTGTGTTGTATACATTGTGTGTTGGGTGTTGCATGCATTGTGTGTTGTGTTAACACAGATATGTTGTTGTTGTTGTTGTTGATGATGATGTTGATGATGATGTTGATGATGATGATGATGATGAGTGTTGTGTTAGTATGTACTGTGAGCATACATTGTATTTGGCACACCAACGTATCAACATTCACACACCCCACATCTACAACACAGCACACACCCCACCACCCTCCTCACACCCTCTTGCACCATCACATCATCCAAACACCATCACAATCATCTCAACACCATCATTGCACCATCACAATCATCTTCACACACCGATTCAAGTAGCTTGTACCACTTGCGCTTATCTCCTCCACACCCAACTGCACATGAAACATCATCGGCACTTCCGGTGCTGGCCATGGCACCACATGACTGGGTTGTGTACGTTCAGCAACAGTGACACCATTTTGCAGGCTGCCCTCATAAAATGTGTCACTGGGGAATTCTGACAGGGCTGGGTGCATACGATACTGGACCTGCAGTGTGTGTGTGTGTGTGTGTGTGTGTGTATGAGTGTACATGGGGGAGGGGAGGTGGGGGGTGACAGATGTGTGGCGGATGTAGGAGAGTGTGGGAAACATGTGTGTATATCTCTACAACCCCACACACCCAACACGACCCACCCCAACACACATAATTGTCAATAGGTATACCTGTAGCCTGCACGGCTTGATCCCCAACAACACAAGTCGCTCAAACAACGACTGTGAGAGCCCCGCCTTGGCTGCAGTTTTGTTCATCACCACTGGACCCAGTTGACAGTGATCCCCCACCAGCACCACCTGCCGTGCACCTCTCACCATTGGGAGGAGGCACTCTGGCTCTGTTGCTTGTGTTGCTTCATCGATGAGTACCTGTGTTTGGGTTTGGGGAGGTGTGTTTGGGTTTGGGGAGGTGTATAGGGGTGTGTGGGTTTGTATAGGGAGCGTGTGCTGTGTGATGGTGCGTCGTGGTGTGTATCATCATGGCACATGCATGGCAAATACGCCACAATACCCTGGACACACAGGACAACATAACACGGACTCTACATGACACTCATCATAACAAAGCACACCTTTGTGAAGGTCAGGCCATGCAACCGTGGGTCCCCTGCCCCCACACATGTACAGCAAATCACATCTGCAGCCTGCAACACCTCTTTTTCCAACTGTCTTTTCAACACATTCAATTTTCTCCCCTCTGCAGCCGTCAAATCCTCACCCCGGGCCCTTTTATCACGTAATATGGCATATTCCGGGCGATCCGGGAGGGACAGGTGTCCCACTTGGTAGTGCAGGGTCAGGTGTTCAACGGTGGTGGAAATGTCTTCTCGGGAACGAGCGGCCACACGGACCACCTTGAGTCCTGTTCGACTAATGCGTTCTGCGAGTTGATCCACTGCAATGTTGCTTGGTGCACACACAAGCACCTATGGATGTCGGTGGGGATGTCGGTGGAGTGCATGGGAGTGTGTGCATGAGGTGTTGACACTGTGGTGTGGCTCTGTGGGCATGCATGCAATCCACATGATGGAATACACATAGTCCACAGTGATGCATACACGTTTTTGCAGACTGCGTGCACATGCATCATGCACCTACCCACCACCACCCACCACCCCACCCCACACAATACATCACCACCCCAACAACAACAACATATGCCAACATACATGTGTTTTGCTGCTCTTTGCCAAGTGATACACCAGTGTTGCAGACGTCACTGTCTTGCCGGTCCCCGGGGGGCCCTGAATGAGGCTCAGGTGTTGCCTCAGCACAGCTTTGACTGCCATGACTTGAGAGGGGTTGAGTTCAGGCAAACCAGGGACGTGGAAGGTTCTAGGAAGGAGGGCATTGCGTAGGCCAGTGTCTTCTACATCATGACCGAGCAATCTAGTGGGTAGTGGGTGTGGGTGTGGGTGAGGTGGGAGTGGGAGTGGGTGAGGTGAGTGAGGTGGTGGGTGAGGTGGGTGAAGGTGAGGTGGATGGGAAACAGGAGAAATAAGATGATGATGGGAGGGAGGAGAGGAGACAAGGGTATGTGTTTGTGTGGTGTGAGAGAGTGCATCATTGTATGTGTTTGGGTATATGCATCATTGCATGTGTATATGCATCATTGTGTGTTTCTGTACAAAAAAGTACCACAACTAGTGCACTTTTCCACACACTCACAACACACAACACATACCCCCCCCCGCCCAAACAAACACGCACTTGTGATACAAAATTTGTGCAGTAGCCTTGCCATCCACTGCCAGCTGCTTCAGTGCCCTCTGCATACGTTCAAATGTTGTTCCATTCCACACACACTCCACACTATACCCATGGGTGATCTCTGTGGGTGCAGCACGACCTGCCTTGTCAGCACGGAGCTCCAGGGCAACTTCTTCGGAGGCTTCATGAAGGCGGATGACGTATCCAGTGGCTTGCCAGGTGCCGTGCTTTAAAAGCAGTTCATCCCCTGTTGTTGTGTGTATTTTATGTTGTATATTGTTGTATACTGTTGTATATAGGAGGGGGGGCGGGGAGCGTGGGTGTGGTGGGAAGCAGAGTACGTTGTATATGTGTATGTTGGGAAATGTGTGTGTGTGGGTTGCAGAAAACATGTGAGTGGAACATGAAGGGTGAGAAATAATACACAAGCGACCATGACAGTGCTTACACACATGCACACAACACATGTCCACATGCACACATCACATGTGGACAACCGCACCACAAACGCACCTTGCAATAGACGTACATCACCCTCATCACGTGGGTAGCAGAAATTGGCAACCTTGCGATCATTCAATGCTGTCTCCCATCGTACAGTAACATTTGTGCGCACCTGATGTTGACGTGTACAATAGCAGGCATGATGTACACAGGAGAGACACACAGACCCATGCACACAACACATGCACACAACACATCACCTTCCCAACGCAACCAACCCCTATACACGCATATACACCCCACATCACACCACTCCACCACCACCCTTCTCACACCACCACCACCACTCTCACACCACCACCACCACCACCCCTTCTGGGGTTTTCCCCATCACCTGTCCCTCCTTCAAGCTGCGGTCATAGTCAGCCTCCAGCTTCACCAGTGGTGCAAATATACGCTGATACTGATATCCATCCTCATAATGTAAAGCAACAGGCATGGGGCCATCATCTCCCTCCCCAGGTCCCTGGGCATCGAGGGTGTCCAGTGTGGCTGCGGGGTTGACCTTCCAGGCATCTTCCAGGGCTGTTATGTCTGACATGGTGACGTGCCGGGCACGCTGCAGCTCCTATTGGGGGGGGTGGCGGAGGGAGATGTGTGTCACGCACAGAGTGTATGCGTGTGTATGTGGGGGAGGGTGTACGTGTGTCTAGGTGTGTACATGTTTACAGGCATGTGGGTGTGTGCGTACAGAGGCCATCTGCACGATGTATTGCAATAAACACCGTTGACTCTTCACAACAATACACCCCCACTTGTGTACACCCCCACTCCCACACCTGGTCTGTTGGTATCGCCACGAGCCAATCCACAAACGCACGGTCCTCTATCAACGGCGCCCACTGCCCCAGGTCCAACTGCAGGTCCTTGATAGCTGGTGCATTGGCTGGTGTGTCTCGTGCCAGCAACACCACTGTGTGCTCCGCCTTGACAGGCACAAACCCCAGTGCAAACACGTTTTTAGTACCACTGCTGTAGCACTCGAGGACGGTATCCCCCAGGGGGGAGTCGCTGTGAAGACGCACTTCTTTACACTTTGCCTTGACGAGGTGGGTTACGATGCACGATGCAGCACGATTGGCACGGCCATTGCAAAACCAGCGGCCTGTGGTGACGCACTGTACGACGCATGCGGGGCGGTGGATGCCACAATAGGCACATGCCCACTCGGGGAGGTTGACGAGGTCGTCAGTGGCAGCAGTGGCAGCATCGTCGTCGTCAAACGTCACCTGGAGGGGGGGGGGGTGCATTGACGTGGTTGGGTGAATGGATGGGCGAGCTGTGTTATGGGTGCACATGTTGGGAAGCACAAGCACGGTGTGGAGCACAACATCATACCGCATCGAGTTTGTCAGCAAGCTCGGTGTTGGCCTGTGTGTTGATGTGGTGGATGGTGACGTGTCTCGCGCTGTTGATCACTATGGGTGCTATCCACTATCTTTGCTGCAGATCTGCTCATACCAGTGTGTCTTGGGTAAAACGTGCATCCTGCTGTGTGCCAAACTCAACAAATGTCAAGCCCTCGTGTTCTTCAAAGCCCTGTGTTTGCACAAGGTCGTCGTCCACAAAGTCTTGTGTTTGTAAATCGGTAGTTTGAGAAAACATTGAGGTCGTATTGGTGTACCATCAACACATGTGTGTGTTGCTCATGGTATGTATAGGGAGAGGTTTGTGTGTGTGTTACATCTATTGTGAGTATTCAATATGAGACACGATTACTGATAACTGAAATAATAACAACAATCAACACACCCCTCCTTACACATCACATCGTCGTCCCCAGTGCAGCAGTCAGTGCTGCTTTGCTCTCCTCAGTCTGACCCATTTCCCGGAACAACTCCACTGCAAGCTGCCGACAATCCTCATCCTCTGTGCACCGCATCAGCCTGAGAATACACTTGACCCCCTGCCTGTGGGGTGTGATGTGGCATAACAGGTGTGTGCCTCGCACATTGGCATGCACCTCCATAGCACCATATACCTGTGCTTGGCGATGGTCATCAACACCCCTTGACAATTTGCCACCATGCCCAGCGCCAGCAGGGCCCGCACAACCCCATCCGAAGGTGTTTCCTGCAGCTGATCCAGCAACACTGGCACCGCATCATGCTCCAACAGCAGGTGCCGATGTTCAGGTGCACTCCCCACACGACAGCACACATCCAATAGCACCTCGGTCAACGTGGCGTTGACTTGCTGAGGGGGGCCCAGGTCGCGCAGGGCGTCAAGTGCTTTGGGGAGGATGCCTGCATGAACTATGTGGGTCATGGCAGCATCACCGGAGGCCATGATGGCCAGGAGGACCGTGATTGCGTTGAGGGAGATGGCGGGATCGGATGCGTGCACGGGGTGGACGAGCGATAGCAATGATGGGACCTGTGGGCGATGTTGTTGGTGCCCGATGTTTTCATTCATAAACACACCCACACACTCACACCCCAAAACACACCGCTGCTTCAGTGAGAGCATAGGCGGCACAGCGTTCGTCCAACTCCACAGCTGCAGCCATCGCTGCACATGCGTTTTTTGCTATGGATGGATACGCACTGTTGCAATTGTCTTGAAAGAGCGAGAATAGTCGAGGCATGACGTGGTTGTGAAGCCTTGACTGCACTTCATCGTCAAGCATGTTGTTGTTGAGCTGCATAGCGAGTACCATACATGCTGCTGCTTGCTCATCAGTGTGATCGCTGAATAGCCGTTGTAACAAGGTGCTCGTGGGTGGCGCTGGCATCGTGGAGAATGGTTTGTGACCAATGTTTGACCAAAGCTTTTTTGGTTTGTATTTATTGGAAGTGTAACATTTTATTTGTGTATCTTGATATATGGTGGTCTACGGTAGCCTACGCAAGCTTGTGAGGCGCATACATAGAACAGCTATCCTGTGAACAACAATTGTGACCACCACCCATCATCATACTTTATTGTCTGTTGCATTTTACCTTGTACCCATGAAGAGCTTGGAAAACGAATACTGCATCGTGACTGGTGCCAATGCAGGCATAGGTATGCTGTATTCTGCAGGAAACGAAATGTGTACTCGTCGGTGTTGCTCTCCACCTCCCCATCCAATCGAAAGGCAAGGAGGTGGCTGCCGGGCTCATGCGGCATGGGTGCCACGTCATCATGGCATGTCGCAACAATGCTAGATGTGAGGAGGCACGAGCAGAGTTGATGCAGCGTGGCTTGCCAGGCACAGCAGAGTGCATGCAGGTACACCTTGACAACATGACATCTGTGCGTGCGTTTGCTGCCAATGTTGTACAGAAACTACACAGAGCAAAACGACAATTGCGTGTGTTGGTCAACAATGCAGGTGTGTGCAATTCATACCGGAGTGTCATGACATATAACAAGATTGTTCATAAAAGTCATGCGTGTGCACCCCACCCCGCCACAGGTGTCATGGCGGTCCCACCCGACCCACATGATGGTCTGGACGGACACCTCCGCCCCAACCATTTCGGTCCCTTTCTCCTCACATGCTGCCTAGCCAACACCCTCGACCACAAAGGGGCCCGCATAGTCAACGTAGGCGGAGGGGCGGCAGGGTGGGGTGATGGGTGGGTAGATGGGTGCATATGTGTAGGTGTACGGTGGGTAGATGGGTGCATATGTGTAGGTGTACGGTGGGTAGATGGGTGCATATGTGTAGGTGTACGGTGGGTAGATGGGTGCATATGTGTAGGTGTATGGTGGGTAGCATGGGAATGACAAAACAAAAGCATGGGAATGCCACAGCACCATGAACAAGAGAGGAAAGCAGCTACTACATAACAACATGGAACACATAGCATCAATGCAAACACAGCACCAATGTCAACACAGCACCAAAAAATAGGGCAAAAACACATTCACAGCAAATATATATACCCCTCACAACACAGCACATACATGTACCCCTCACAACACAACACATACATGTACCCCTCACAACATATATATACATATCCTCCTCATACATTGGTTTCTTGTGCATGCTCAGCAGCTCGCCTCAGTTCTGATCCAGCAACAAGCAAGTCTTGCAGGCCAAATGTACCAACGGCATGACGAGCAAGTTCATGAATACGCCCTGTGTGAGAGGAGTGTGCATGTGTGTGAGAGGAGTGTGTTTGTGTGTGCGAGAGGAGTGTATATGTGTGTGAAAGGAGTGTATCATGTGCAACACAATACGCTGTGCTTGCCATAGAAACAGAAACACCATGCACACCATACATAAACACCCCCAACCCAGCCACAAAACCCACCCTGGAGCAGCAGTGCCAGTCGATGAAGTTTCTTATGTCCATTACGCCGAGCAGCTGCAATAACAGCGGATGCTTCACTGCGCACTTGAATTTTCCCCCTTTCAACCACAACAGTCATGCCAGCATCTTCCAGGAGATGGTTGATGGAGAAATGAAAACGTATGAGCAATGCTTGATAGGCGTCTTCTGCGCTGCATGACTGCACATCAAGCTGATTGGAGAGGGTCTTGCCTCGTGTGGCTGGTTGCACACGTTCGTTACCACAGCCTGTACACTCTGTGACGGACAATTTATTGGCTGTTGTACAGGCAGTACAGGTCCATGTGGGGGGGGGGACACTGGTGGAGGGCTGTGTGTCGGTGGGGGTGGGTATTTGGGTGGGGTGGATGATACATTGGTATGCACGCCATATATACAGTGGCAGGCAGTGTGCAGGCAGCACAATGACGAGGAAGAAGAAAAACCTTGTCACAACACGTGTGTACCTTGCTGGAAGAGGCGGAGGATGCCCCAGCGGATGAGGTGGTGTCGGGGGTTTTACCCAGGCGTGCAGCAGCTGCGTTTGCATCTACCAGTGCCTCACAAAGACACTGGTCCCTGTATGTGCAGTATCGTGTATGTGGTGGACATTGGGTATCAGGGTACGTTGGGGCAAGGTGAATAAAGCAGGCACACCACCTAGCATACGTGGGGTCTGCAGCAACAAACTCTGTGACTGTACCACGGCACAAGGGACACTCAAAGCCCTTGGAAGCCTGGTTGAGATGGATGATAGTGGAAAAAGACTGGTGCAGACGGGTGGGATCAAGATGACGCAATTTTCAACATGTACCTCAACAACAACATCCCATGCCTACCCGTTGCACTACACGCAGGCGCATGCTTTGGACACAGAGATTACACAGTTTATGGTTGCAGGGAGTCATTTTCACGTTGGGAACGCGATCTTGACATACGCAGCAACACGGCTCTGCTTCGGATGACCTCTTGGGTATGACCTGAGTGTGATCAACACAACGGGGTGATCAACACAACGGGGTGATCAACACAACGGGGTGATCAACACAACGGTTGAGGTGTGACGTATTCCCAATGATTAGTGCTACAACGGTTGAGGTGTGACGTATTCCCGAGTTAGATTGGACGATAGATGATGATTAGATTTTGATGATGCCGAGCGCCTTGTGCGCCTTGTGCAGCACAGTTACCTTGACTTTGTCACCTGCCCATGAACTGCCTGGGGATGTTGGTACAAACATCGTTACGTGTGCTTACAAACCGTCAGTGATCTGCAACTCCTAGGCTGATGCTGTACAGGCATCTGTGCAGCAACCTAGTGTATGCACACTGTGATCTGCAAAAAAACAATGTCGAGCAGGAAAAACGATTGAAATTAAGATGCACATTTTTCGTCACAAATGTGGCTCCATAATGTATGCTAAACTTGCTGTAGCACAACACCACAACAAAATCCTTGCAACAACCAACCTTGCAATAATGAAAGCAGCATTGTAGACAATCACACATATTATATAGGCGTGTTGTCAAGCCATGCCATTGGCTGCACACCTTGCTGCGCGCTATGCAGCGATGCTGCACGGCTGCACAAACAAGCATGCATTGCTAGGCAACACACAAGCATACATAGCATCGCCACAGCTGCAGCCATACCGGTAGGTGATGGTGTGGAAGGATGCAAAAGCAGATTGTTCAACAACAAACAACGTCCCATACATTCACACAGTCGCATCAAGCAAAGTAAAAGGCTACGTAGAGTTGCACGAGCAACCACAGACGAGTATAAGCAGGTATGGAGATGTGCACGCCACCACCCATTGTTTGACCACCCACACCACACATGCTCACCACAGGACACACTCTCCAAGCAATACGCAGAAGAGCCACAACCCAGCATCAGCGGCTGGCCAGATGCCACCGGCACCAGCACCAGCACCCAACCAGATCGCCCTCTCCTCGATGACACCGACATGGAACGTTCCCCACGCCCCCGCCGCAAGCCCCTCCCGTCCAAGCGTCTGCCCCGCAACCCCACCCCGGAGCAGGTCATCGAGTATTTCGAATCCCTAGAAGCGTATGCCAATGCAGAGCAAACTAACAAATCCCGGGTCCGCCGCAACTCGGTCCTCCCCACTGGCCTCATTGCCTTTGTGCAGCCTGCCACCATTGACGCACTGTATGCATTTTCCCTGGAAGATGCGCTCGAGTTGCTGCAGCTGATTGCAGAGCTTGAGTATGCAGTGGACAGCATGTTGTTTCCGGATCTGGTGGGGGCATTGGAAGATCACATCATGCAGCATGTGGATGGCATGGAGGAGGATGCTGCAACATGGGTGCAGGTAGGGGGTACACCATTGCTTTATGGGGTGTGTAAAGGAGCTGAAGGAGCCCAGCTGTGTATCTCTTGTTGACATGCACTACAAATACAACCCACACACTCATCCCACACCACACCACACCACACACCACACCCCAGGTGTTTTGGCTCTACCGCTTGTCCCTCAGCCTGCGTCGTAGCAAGAGCCCCCTGCTACGCCACACCCTCTACATGCTGTTGCACCACCTAGACACCATCTCTGTGGATGGTCTGTGCTCTGTGGTGCTGAGTCAGGCATACGTCGACACACAGCGGGTAAATAATGCATTTGCCAGCAAGGTGTTGCAGCGGGCGGTGGACATTGTACCAACACAGCATACGTATACGTGGCAGTTGAGTAATATGATATGGAGTATTGCGAGAGTGAATCACCCACTTGCTGGGGAACACGTGCCGGTATGTGTGGGGTGTGTGGGGTGGTGGTATGTGTGTGGGGTGTTGGTATGTGTATGGGGGGTGTTGATAGATGTGTGGGGTGTTGATACGTGCATGGTGTGTTGATACGTGCATGGTGTGTTGATACGTGTATTGTGTGTCTCATTGCACCACAAAAGATCCAACATATACAATGACAACAACAGCAACCCTGGCATCACACCATCCTCACACCCCCACACCCCACCCCATCCCCACACCCCACCCCAACAGAAATACCTGCAAGCCCTGCAAGGCAAAGTCCACCTACTCAAACCAAAATTCGCAGCCAATGTGGTGTGGGCATGTGCCACCCTCCGCATCCCATGTGTTGACTATTGCAATGAGTTGACCGACGCCATGACCCTGCATGTGCATGAATACCCCCCAAAGCAGTTGGCAAATTTGTTATGGGGGTGGGCAAGGTTGGAGTTCAAGCCACCAGGTGCATTGTTGAATGCTATGACTGAGCAGATATTGAGGAGGGCACGTAATTTTGCACCACAGGTGTGCGGTATTCCCATTGGGCTGCGCAAAGTGATGTTGGCCGACAAAATGTATCGAGTACTGTTACTGCTTGTGGGTGGTTGATTTATGGTGGTATCAAGACGCACTGCCTATTTGCTTGAGGGCAGCATTTATACAAGCAAAATGATACAAGCAACGATTGCATAATTGGGGTCCAAGAAAAACAATTTCGTCCCGCAACTTGGCGCGCAACATGACGATTCTGTGATGCAACGATCCTGAAACGATGTCTGTTCGTCAACAAAGATACGCACCGGTCAACACCGGTCATCGCATCGTGATGCATAGCCAACCAAACCCAACCACCAGTCATGTGTAATCAATGCTGATTACCGCCGTAATGTAAACAGCCGTTTTCAATCTGTACGCATGAACCCACCATCGAAACCACAACACACACAACAATCGATGCAACTCATCAACAACAACAAACACAACTACCCAAACATATTGTCCCAGTCGGCGCCTCGGCCTGGGCCTGGGGGCTGCACGTCAGGATGCGGGCCCCGTCGAGGGCCCCTTGTAAAATCATCTGGTCCAAACCCCTGCAAGTACACAGCAGAGTGTATCATGTGCAGTCCACATTCAATAAACACTCTATGACCATATGTGCACCCTAGATATAAAAACATACCGGCAGTCCAGGGGGTCCAATCGGGTCCCACCGACCACCAGGAGGAAGGGACCCCGGCAGTGGGGGCCCACCGCGCATGCCTCCTGAAAACAGAGGGTCCCCCGGACCCACATGCATGCCACCACCACCTGGCAACCCTGGTCCCCGTGTTGGGTCTAGAAGAGGACCCATACCTGTGTGTTTGTGAATGGGTGAGAGGTGGGTGAGTGTGTTTGTGAGTGGGTGGGTGAGTGTGTATGTGTGTGTGGGTACATCATCACAACACCCCTTGTACCACACGTGCTATGCTGATGCATAATAAACACAGTCAACCTACACCATGCAATAACAAGCACCATGGAACAACAACTTACACCACTCGAGCAACAAACGCACCAGGCGGGTAGAGATCAGATCGACCCACTCCACCACCCACACCACCGTAGAGGGGCATTGGCTGCTGCACATCCATCAAGGGATCGTATTCATGACGTGATGCCCCCCCCCGAGTGCTAGGTGCTTCTGTATCAGGCATGGTTGTAGTTGGTTGTGCTGTTGGTTTGTGTGCTCCACTGTCTCCTGGTCCAGCACCACCACCACTTGTGGTGGTGATGTCTTGTGCCGGTGCGAGGGTTGCGTCGAACTGCCCCAGTAGCCCAGGGAGGTCTTTGTATTGCTCTAGTGAGAGTGTGTGGGTGCGCATGGTGTGTGATTTGAAGCAGACTTGAGTGGGTGTATGCTGATGATCAACATACCTGTGTCGGCATGGGCGTGCACATCCACGCTTACAGAGTGCGTGTTTATTCCGTTGTCAACGAGTTGATTGATGATGAGTTTGTCTCCCAGCTTGACGCAACGCAAGACAACTGGCTTTTTGCTGCCTGTGAGTGGTGGTGGTTATTGAGATGGCCTTTCTTGTACAACACACATGCCCCACAACAAGGTTGTGTGCCAACCTTTTTCGTCTACATCTGCGTACAGCAATGCATAGTCATCATTCAACATGCTGTCAAAGCTCTCCAGGGTAATTTCAGGTTGTGTGGTGCTCCCTGGTTGTGATGGGTTACATGATGATGATGCCACACGGTGTATTGGCATGTGTGGTGGCGGAATGTACATCACACCTGTACTTTCCAGTGCTTGTGTTCCAGTTGCCACAAGCTTGTACCCACGTGTAAGCATCCATGCATGCAGGGCATACACCACACGGTCATCAGCATTCCTGTGTGTACTCCAAACGATGTGACACCACGAAATTGACAGCAGCACATTTGCATCACGTCATATTATACCTATATTGTGGTTTGCTGGTTCGGATGAGAGCAGCAACTGCAGGGGCACTCATGTTGTGCTGGATTGATGCAACAAATGCTGATCAGTGTCGCCTTTACCAAACACCAATTGCAGCCTCAACCTGTTGTCAAAACAAGCACCATTACATATGCACAACCCATCACACAACAACAAAACACAAACGACACCAAGCCCCGCCCTTGGAGGAGGAAAAAAGAAAACCTGCACAATGCGTCATCACCCTCACATTATGCCCACATGATTAGATCAATCAACCAACAGATTAGAATCTATCATCACAGACTACTGCGAGAGCAGTCCGTTGCAGATCCCCCAATGTCCCACAGCATGTCAGGCAGGAGCGCCAAGCGGTCCAAAATCCTGACCAATGGACACGCCATCCATTCAGCTGCATCCATTCCGTTGTCTTCATTTCACCATAGCCTTGGCAACCGCTTTGTAGCGCCCGGTTTGGTCGCCACCGATCATTTTGTGCAGGTGCCCTTGGACTATACAGACCCCACATCAGATAAGATCACCATATTCGTAAGGGAACTTGTTGCACCAAGCCGTATGGACATTGAGCAGCCCTGCTTGTTGTACCTCCAAGGTGATCCGGTGGCCCATGACGTGACCGATCCGGGTGTTGTAGTGAATGTTGACTGCTGGGTCATTTCTGTGACAAACCGCATAGCAGCAGCACATGTGTTGTCATATGCACAATCTCACCACAATCCCACCACGTCTCCCCAGGTGGTCCAGGTTTTGAGGGTCCTCGAGCGACCGAGGCCAGTGCATGGGTCAAACCAGCACTGACCCACTTCAAGGTGTATTTGATGGACCAGCGAGGTACGGGGCTCAGCAGCCCCATCACACCAGACAACTTGCCATTGCGAGGGTCACCTGCCCAACAGGCACAATACTTGACCCACTTTCGGTAGGTGCACATGCTCACATCTGTACACATTCTCTGTGCACATTCTCTGTGCACATGCTACCTCTCTGTCCACCCATATACTACACCTCTCTCTACACACGTATATGACCTCTCTCCCCACCAAATCTCTCCCTACCTAATACACACACTGCATGTTACTACACACATGATTTACTTTTTGCCCCATTCCCCCTTTTCCCCCTCTCAAACACCCAGGGCGGACAACATTGTTGCTGATTCAGAGGTGTTGCGTCGATTCTTTGTGCGTCATGATGGTGCATGCAAGGGGCGGTGGACAATATTGGGTCAATCATTTGGTGGGTTTTGCTCAGTGACCTACCTCAGCTTTGCCTCGAGTGGTATGCGGTCCCCTATGTGGGATGTGGGAGTGGTGGTGATGTGTTGGGGTGGTTACCGGGGTATGCCGTTGTGATATGCATGTATATATCATTGTGTCATTCTTACATGCTGTGTGTGTTCTTATATGCTGTGTGTGTTCTTATATGCTGTGTGCATTCTTATATGCTGTGTGCATTCATGCACACCCATGCTACATCCAAATCACACCCACATCACACCCACATCACACCCACATCGCCCCCACACCCACATCACCCCCCCCCACCCCCACCAACAGGGCTCTATGAGGTTCTCCTCACAGGGGGTATTCCCCCAGGCATTGACCAGCCATGCAGTGCCCATGCAGCATACCGCGCCCTGTACAAAAGAGTTCTCGCACAGAATGACAAGTACTACCAGCGGTTTCCTGGGGATGTCAAGCTGGTACAGCACATAGTTAAAGTGTTGGCTGCACACCCAGAGGGGGGGCCTGTGACCCCCAGCGGCAATAGGTTGAGTGTGCGGTATGTGTGTGTGGGAGGGGGTTGAGTGCATGTGTATGTGTGATGTATTGTATCGTATCCATTGTTGAATACTGCACCGTTGCACACGTATTGTACCACCAGCAGTATTCCCCCCAGCATACACACATACACACACATTCACACACACACACACATTTCATCAGGTTGTTTTTGACGTTGGGGTTGGCTGGGCTGGGTGGGTATGGTGGCTTCGAGCGCCTGCATTACCTATTGGAACGTGCATTTGATGGCCTGCCATTGGACAAGGCTACAGAAGTGAGCTACTCATTTCTCAAGGTGTGTTTGTTTGTGTATGGTGTGTGGGTGTGTATGATGTTTGTATGTGTGTACACATCCCACAACCACCCACATGCATTCCTACACACCTGACCCCACACACTTTACCCCCCAAACGCATCCCACTCCACCCCAACACGCAGGGTTTTGACAGCTGGATGCACTGGGACACCAACCCCCTCTATGCACTGCTTCATGAATCCATTTACTGTCAGGGTGCTGCCAGCAACTGGGCAGCACAAACAATACTGGATAATGAGTATGCTGATGAGTTTAATGCTGTCAAGAGGGCACATGCACAGCTACAAGTCAACTTTACTGGTGTGCCTGTGTGTGTGTGTGTGTGTGGAGAGGGGTGGGTATGCCTGTGTGTGTGTGCGTGGAAAGGGGTGGAGAGGGGTGGGGAGGGTGCGGGTGGAGAGGGTGGGGTATGGTAGAGGTTGTATGCAGTTGTAGGGGTATGATGATTGTGTTTTTTCTGATTCCGTGATTACTTGCATGTTGCCCTCACCCTTGTGCCAACATCCTTTGTTTCCCCCCCCCACACACACACCCTCCCCCACCCACACCCAGGTGAGATGGTCTACCCCTTTATGTTTGATGACATAGCAGCCCTGCGCCCCCTCAAAGAGGCAGCCCACATACTCGCATCCAAGTCAGACTGGGGTCCCCTCTACGATGCAGCAGTGCTGCAGGCAACCAGTGTACCTGTGGTTGCTGCGAGTTATGTGGAAGACATGTATGTGGATTGGCATTTGGCACAGGAAACTGGGAGGCATATAAAGGGTTTGTGGCAGTGGAGCACGTCAGAGTACATGCATAGGTATGTGGTACTAGTGGGTGGTGTGCTAGGGGTGTCCTAGTTGGTGGTGTACTTGGCTGGCTTGGTGTTTGGTGTGCATGTGGTGTACTGGAGTGCTTTTGCATGCATGGGTTACTTTGAAAGTGGGATTGTGTCAGAGTATGATGTTCATGCGTACACCATGCCCTGTACCCACCATGCCCTGTACCCTCATAAACACACAGTGGTGTGAGGGATGATGGTGCTACCATTTTTGATCGACTGTTGGGTATGGCTCGTGGCAGCATACCCCTCTACTAACTCATCATGCCCATACACAACTACCCACTTGATTCCCTACCTTGTTCCCCTACCTCATTCCCCCATCATAGCATTAATTACTTGTCATCACCCAGTACACAACCCTTTCACCCATGCACTCATTATGCTATGGTATCGAACACACAACATGGATGCTCCCCTATGCTGTCACTCCCCATGTAGATACTTGCCTTTGACATTATCATGCATGCATATATACACATTAATACCCAAGAAAGATAAGCTTCAGAGAAAAAGAGCATTTACTTGCAAGACTTTGTTTTCACATCCCCACATTACGCAGCACACGTATGTGCGCAGGACATGCAGGACACATGACGTACCTACATATGTACTGACACCACATGCATACCCCATGAGGCCACATGCTCTATGAGGTCACATGCACTATGATGAGGCCACATGATACTCTATGAGGCCACATGATGCTGTATGAGGCCACATATGAGGTCACATGTTGACACACCTACAGATAGGAATAGCACAGGGTCAGGCGCCAGTATGAACAGACCCACTGGCAATTGCTTGTTTGTATACATGTTGTTTACATACGTGTCCTGTTTGTTTTCGTGTTGCCAACATGTTGTTTGCTCGCAAAAAGCATCATTTGTTGTGTATACCTCGTCACCGTCTACTCGTTCTGTGGTTTTCCTTGTTAATGTGGTGTTGACGCTGGTCCCTCTGGCCCCGCGTATTTTTTCTTCTTCCCCTTTTCCACAGCACTGCGTCATTATTGACAACCAAGCACTCAAATTACGCCAGCTAGGCCTTATTGCAACTGTATGTTTTTGTTACCCACTCGAGCACAGTTAAGCACCCTGGGCACCCCAACAGCAGCCACCACACGCAGACACAACCACAACACGCAAAACATGCAGCCTTGTTTGTGCAGCCACACAAATGTGGCACACACTGTACACACACACGTGTGTGTGGGGTGTTTCTTTTTCCTTTTTTGTGTGTGGGTTGTTTCTGCTCACTCTGCTCACACAGGCTGAGTTGTCGTCATCCAAGAACAAATTCAATCAAAAATGCAGCATTGTCACTGTGTGAAAAGAGTATACGCCCTCCACAGGCACAGAAACACACCAACCACAGGTAGAGGTTGATCAATGCGGGTCCATGTGTCCTGCCCTGCCACTCCTCCTCCACCAAAAACCACAACAACACCCATGATTGAGACACACAGACACAAACATATGTGTGTGTGCATCAAACAGATTGTGTGATATGCAACTCCACACCCCATGCTTTCTCACACAGGTGAGCCACATCACCATCACTCCCCTCTTTTCTCATGGCACACTTTTTTCCGCATGCACAGAAAAACAACAAAACGTCGTGCACCAACAATTACGCAAACACACACAAAGACAAGCACGCAAGGGAGGACACATGGAAAGAGAGAAAGAAAACTCGCACAAAAAGACACACACACACACACATTAACAGCATGATAACACACGCAGATACAAACACACAAACAATGAAAAGGTGCGCACAGCGCGCCTTGCCTTGCAACAACGGTTTGTCGTGATGGCAACACATGCCACACACTCACACAGTATGCTTTGCGCACACAGATAAAACATACGCAATACACAGGCAACACAAAACATGTCTCAACATGCCCAAAACCTACATAGCACACACCACTTACTCAGCTGCAGCGGGGGGGGCCGCAGCAGCAGGGCGGGGGCCCCGGCCACCCCGGCCACCCCGGCCGCCGCTGGGGGCCCCATTGCCCATGTAGGGGCCCTTGTTGTTGTAGCTGCCACCCTCACCACCGTCTTTGTGGAAGCCTCCGTTGTTGTAGCGGTGCTCGTTTTCCGAGCCACGGTTGAAGCCACCTGGTTGTGGTGTGAGGGGGTATGATGAGGGTATGATCCAAGCAGACATCCCCAGCAACACACACACCCAAACATCCCCAGCAACACACAACCCAACGTACCGCGTCCACCATAGCCACCGCGACCACCACGTCCACGCCCCCCCGTACCCCCAGAGGGCTTGGGTCGTTTTTCGTCCACCACAATCACACGCCCCTCAATCTCAATCGTAGCAGCCAATGCCGCCTTGACTGCAGCAGCCTCCACAAAGTCAACAAAGGCATAGGAACTCTTTCCCTTGATGGGCTTGAGGGCAATCGACTTGATGGTGCCATACCCACCCAATACCTCACGGAGCATGGCGTCATCCACCGACGAGGGCAGGTCCTTGAGCACAATGCCCGGGGTAAACACCCGCTCCGCGGAGGGGGCCGCAGAGGGGGGCTCCGCGCGGGGCGCAGGGGCCTCGCGCTTGGGGGGTGCGGGCACGGGTGCGGGGGTGGGCACGGCAGGGGCGGTGGTGGTGGTGGCGGCTGCTGCAGCGTTGAGCTTACCCTGCTTGAGGCGCTCGGCATAGGTCAGGGGGACGTTGGACACGGGGGCGGCTTCCTCAACAGCGGCGGCAGCGGGAGGAGGAGGGGGACGTGCGGGGGGGGGCTCGGGCTTGGGGGGTGCCTGTTCCACCACGGGGGCAGGTGCCGGGGTGGGCGCAGGGGCGGGGGTGGGGGTGGGGGCAGCGGCGGGGGTGGGGGTGGGGACAACCTTGGTGTCCACATAGGAGAGCAACTGGGGCTCGGGCAGGTAGCGAAAGATGTCGTTGGCGACGTAATAACGGCGGGGCTCCTGTGCCGACAGCAAAAAGGATTGCATAAAGGCACGGGGGACCTTGCCCTTAGATGACAGGGTGCCTGTGACAGAGACGATGATGGAGCCACCCTGCACGTGCTGGCTGTCGACCGAGTAGAGCTGGGTAGTCACCTCGACAAAGTTGAGCGTCTCAAAGTGCTTGCGGATCTCCTGTGAGGTTGTGATGATGGTGATGAACGCAATGGCCGATGATGATGATCAGCCAATCCAAACCCATACCTCCACGCCAACCAGGGTGACTTGGGTGGGTGCAATAGGGGATTCAGGGGTGCTGCAAAACTCACCATGGGTCAGCCTCGAGTCCCGTTGGTAAAACTTGTGCAGCTCGTGGGGATCCTGATGCAGCTTCGTATAGTAGTGCCTTGCAAACTGGCTGCCAACCTGTGTATGATGTGGGAAAAACATCAGCCAATGTGTGGCATCATCGGTGGGCATGCCAAGGCACAGCACAGCAAGCCTGATTCACCATGTCTGCAGCAGAGGCTGCTTGATGGTCCATGTTGGCCGGCCTGTGGTTGGAGAATGGCACCAATGCATCATCGAAGTGCAGTATCATGCAAGGACAGTCTACAGAGTCAAATAAACATGGCTACAGCGCTGTACGGCGACAGATGCAACAAATGGCAACCCAAGCCTACCTTACAAATGGGTGTCCTGAAACCCGATGCACGCCGTTGATCGGGATACAGGGGGTAGATGTAAATTGGTATACAACCACGGATGGGAATTGCAGCAGAAAAAGTCAGCAAAACTCCTGCTCGCGAAACAACGTTGCCAGCAACATTCGATCACTCCCAATTTCAGCGACATACCAACCAGCATTGCCTTGCACCACATTTGCGGATATACAGCAGTCACAAAACCTCTGTGGCGTGTGATTATCAAGCCGTCAAGCACGATCTCTTGGCTTGAACGGGACTTTGTACCCTGCTCAGTACTCTACACAACCGCAACACCCGTACAAGGTGCGGCAAGGGCATACAGCTTATGTTGAAATGTGTTGTGGCTGGTTGTGGTCTTGCTTGCCAACTGTTGCATCGCCGGAACAGCATTGGTTTTCGCTCCGTGTTGCTTGCATGCTCCGTGTTGCTTGCTGCCTAACACATGTACTACTTTGCTGATTTTCTGAGGAGCACAAACCCCCCTACACAATTGCTCAGTCACACAATGATGATGCTCGTTGGTCAAGGACGGGCGGTGGCACCACTCACACCACGCCGCATGGACAGCCGCCTGCGTGCACCTGCAGGCCAGCAACGCTGCATGCGACGTGCCACACGCATTAACGCCATGATCCGGGAATGGCCAGACCCTGACTTTATTGCCGAGGTCAAGTCGGAGTTTCCAGAAAAGATGGTTGCCAGCGTGGAGGAGGCGCGGGTATGGTGGGAGGGGGAGTGCACGACTAATGTTGTTGTAGCCAATGCCAAAAGACAGCAGTGCAGCAATACCCCCATGCTGTACAACACTCTGCTTGCAGCACACCAACAACACAAACCCTGCACACACACACCAACCCCACAGGTGTTGTACAGTGAGGATGGGTATGTCTACCTGGATGTACGCCCAGAGCTGGAATTGGATGAGGTGGGTCGAGTCAAAGGTGCAGTCAACATCCCCCTGTATAACAGCCGTCGTGTGTACGACCCACAAGAAAACAAAAAGGTCATTCAAAAGACGGAAAACCCAGATTTCATACGCATGGTGGAGCGCAAATTTCCCGACCGCAATACCAAGCTGCTGGTGGCATGCTCTGATGGCACTGCCTATAGCTTGGATGCACTTGAGGTGTGTTGGTTTTTTGGGGTGTGGTGTTTGCTGTGTGTGGTGTTTGCTGTGTGTGGTGTTTGCTGTGTGTGTTGTTTGCTGTGTGTGGTGTTTGCTGTGTGTGGTGTTTGTTGGGCGTTTGATGTTGTATGTTAATGTTCTTCTCCAAGCCCTTGTTCCTTTCTCAAATGCATCTTCCCCCCCCCCCCCCCCCCCCCCCCACATCCCTCCCACACATAGCTCCTGGATGAGGCTGGGTATGTCAACCTGGTGGGCCTCAAGGGTGGCTACTATGCCTGGTTTCGCGTGTTTGACAATAAACTCAACCGCAGGCGCCATGATGGGTACACCGAGGACTTTAGCCATGATGGGGATGGGTGTGGTATTCATGGGACGGGGGCACAATTTGCCCGAGTGGACGCCATTGAGTCATGGGTGCCACCAAAGTATTAGAGTGGTCCAAGGAAAGAGGATGATGATGTTATGATGGTCAAGAAGATATTGAGAAGAACAAGAGGATGACGATGTGATAAAGGAAGAAATACTCGAGGCGATGTACAAGTGGGAGTGTTTGTACAGGGTGTGTGTGACACAGATTGTGGACACAGATTGTGGACACAGATTGCGACAAAGACCGGGTTGTACTGAAAATGCACAGCAGCACACACATATGGGCGGCATAGGCATGTACATAGTGATCTGGCAAAAAAGGGGGGCGTGATGGGAGCAGCCCCACATGGATGGGTGGATGGGTGCGCAGATGGACGTGGGGGCTGTGAAGAAAGGGAGATCCATGGTGGGAGATTGTTGTGATAGTGGCATGCGTGGACTGACAAGATGACTTAATGTATTGGTGGATGTTTCTTTGTGAAAAGGTGGATTATTCTTTGTGCCAAGGGAAACACCAGTGGACAGACACCCTTGTTGTGGTGTGTGTGAGGATGTGTGTGTTTGTGCATGTGTGCATGCTTTGTTTCGTTTGCATGTGAATCGGCCCCAGAAGACAACCGGTTTTCCTCATGTGTGCTGGTCAACTATTGTTTGACTGGTGGGGGACCCGTTGACTAGGGTTGCTGTGTTGTCAGTGTGCTCTTTTAGGATGTCACCATGTTGTTTTGCATCCACGTGCAACACTGAAATACCATGTAGACATGCTGGATGTTGCGAATGTCAGTGTGTTGATCTCTTCTAAGCAGAAAAGATACGCTTCCAACACCAGCTCAACACCCCACACAAAATTTGCTGCGCACAACATCCTCACCCACTGTTTCCCAATATCATCGTAGCATCTCGTTATCATAGTATTTCCCAATATCTATTACAAAACGGGTGTGCTGGATAGCATACGCACCGTCCACACCCCCATCGGCAGCTGAAACAACACAAACCCACCCAACGCAGCCACCATGATCTCCCGGGGTGGGTGGTAATAGCGAGAGGTCACAAATGCTTCACAGTTGGTGAGAATGATAACAGCAAGGGCAGCAGCCAATAGGATTGCAGCAAGGGCTCGGGTACCTTCCTTGGCGGATGACCTGTAGGGAGGGGTGTAGTGAGTAGTGTTGTGAGTAGTGTTGTGAGTAGTGTTGTGGGTAGTGTTGTGGGTAGTGTTGTGATGAGTACTGTGGAGTTGGTGATGAGTGTTGCTGGGTTGGTGATGTGTTGGGTTCTCACCTCACTCTTCACCACCGCACTCTTCACCACACCACTGCATACCGCACAATACGCAGCAGAATACCAGACTCTGACAGTAGGATGGCCACAACACAGGATGCAAGAAATACATGATCAGACATGAATTGATGTCGGAATGACTTTACAACATGCTGCTTTCCCTCATCCTTGGTGCCCCCAGTCACTGTGCGTTTGGGTAGGTTTGTGTGAAAGGCATGTGTACAAGGCATGTGTACAAGGCATGTGTGAAAGGTATGTGTACACCACACACACCCTGAAAAACAGAGCACCCCACATACCAACAAGTACGACATTGTACACCACTGCACGCAGGACAGTCAAAAACATGTAGATGTACATGATGTTTTTGTGCATCACGTGCTGGGGGAATGCACGACCCTCGAGAAACCACATGCCAAGTGCACGGGGGATGAGGATGGCAAAGGGCAACAGTGCACCGGCTGAACGAAAAAGCAAATCATACGATGCAAGTACTGGGGAGTGGTACTTGGGTTTGGTTCCTGGGTGGGGAATGGGTGTGCGTTTATTGTCATAGCCAAGTTTGGGCTGGGAAAAGCGGGGCGTACCATCAAACAGTTGACAGCCCAAAACCACGCTTCCACACCACAAAAACATGATAAAACTAGCCAGCGATGCTACTTCTCTATGCTGTTGCAACTGCTTTTGTTGCTGGTGCTGCAGCACGGAGTGCTGGATATTTGGTGCCGATGGATCTGGAGTTATTTCCACCTGTGCACGCTGCCTTAATGTCGCCATGTTTGTTCTATTTGTGCTGTTGCTGTTACTTATGAATGATAGATCAATAGCGTGTCGAATAACGGGAAAATAATACACACCACTGTTTTTGTTACTTCCCCCATCACTGCCTTCTACAGCTTGCCTGCACGCAGCCCAGCCATGGGACTTGCCGACGCTTGGCTTCCTTCATCTGCCTGCATAGACTCACCGCCCGTTGCCATGGCAAATGGTACACGCATGCGCTCTCCAAACCGCACTGCAGGTCCGGCCATCTGATATAGGGGAGCATGCAGCAGAGTGGGTGCCTGTGCACCTCAACACTCCCTCGCAAGCCCCTCACACCACCACCACCCACCACACCAGCACACCCACCACCCATACCTCATTCATTGTATCCTTGGCAACTGCTACCGTCTGCATCATTGCACTCATCATGGACTGCGGGACAATCACCTCTTCTTCCTCATCCTCATGTTCCATCTTGGCCACTTGACTGAACTCCTCCATGGTGGTGCCCTGTGGAGAAAATGTGTGAATCATGTGTGAATCATGTGTGAACCATCTGTGAAACATATAGCCAGCCAATGCAACACATATGGAGGTGCATGCAGTCTTGTACAGGTCAACACATGCACAACGAAAACATGACCAGCACCCACCAGCACCAACTCCATTAGCTTGCGTGAGTGTGTCTCCTGCCACAGCCGCCGTACACCACTCCCACCACCTGCCACGCTTTTGCGAACGTTGAATTGTGCTGCTGCTATTGCTGCAAATGCGGCACGATAACTGCCGATGAGATGATCATGCATGCTGCTCTTGCTACTCTGTGGTAGGTGGGAAACAACACACATGTGTGAACACAACATGTGAAAACAACATGTGAAACACACAACCCCAACCCATCCCCACTGTGTGCCATAATACAAAACAAAACAATAACACACCATACATTTTTCACGTTCATTTCCATCCAGCTGGGTCGGCACAACAAGTCACCGCTTTTGCTGATGATCACCCGGTTGCCTGTTCTCTTGTACACCCGCATATACTTGGTAGATCGGGGCACAACGTCAGAGTCGTTGACAATGTCCCATGCATTTGGTATGGCTGCCTTATACAGTCGGGCAAAGGTGTGGTTGCCGGCCTGTGGTGCGCCGTAGGTGTACAAGAGCAGTTGGGTGCGGTGTTGCAAGCCCATGTCTGTGATGAGTTCATGCACGTCCCAGGCTGCTAATGTTGCCAGCGCACCACCAAGGCTGTGACCTGTGTTGAATGTGTGGGTGGGTGGGTTTATGTGCATGGGTGCATAAAGGGGGTAATATGCATGGATTATTGCTTGAATGCAATGAATGCAAGTGAATGCAAGGTCCCGCAATGGTCAATAACCTACCTGTCATGGATAATGTAAATACACTTGTTTCGTCCATGTATTGTGGATTCGTGAGCACTGTGCGCACAGTGGTCAACACCCTGTCACGCCCCGACTCCCATGATGCCCAAAACCCTGTTGATGAAATGTGATTACACATGTGGCAATGGCATGTTGCAATGCTGGATGTCAAGTAACTCTATCAACAACAATATTACCTTTGTGTACGTTGGGGTTGCGGCAGACACAACATGATGTTTGCTCCACAGTCACATGTGGATGCCGTCGCTGCAGGGCATTGAGGTCCACTGATACATTCCTGTGTGTTGACCATGTTGACCATGAAACAACAATGTTGTTCGAAGCACAATGTTGTACAAGACAATCCTGCACACACATCAGCATGTAGTACACCCCCCATGCATCAGTATCTACCACATGTTTCATCACGTCTCATTGTTCATCATCACATCCCATTGCTCATCATCACATCTCATACTTGAGTGTGGCGGTCCCTCGAAAGGTCATAAACATCTTGCCAGGCCCCCACGCGAGCACTGCAGCAAAATCATGCTGGGGAACTATCACAATTTCGTGTTCCACCAGCCCATCCATGCTCTTGCCGTGTTCCAAATTGAACACAGGTTCAGGAGCTTCACTCTTTGCCTGGGGACATGGCAGGGTACTGCAAAGTAAGACACGCAAAGTAAGACATGCAAGACACGTGTACATGTGTGCACACAAAGCCCCCCCAACGGCAGATGTACACCTCCCCACACACAAAACACACCTTGGTTTCCCGGTACGCCAATATTGACCAAAACAGCATGAGCAATGCCGTTTCATAGCTAAACACGGGCTCCTCTGGGTGTGTGCGCTCCCTAGCCATGTCCCCCACTTCGGTTGCAGCCCATGCAAACATTTGCCGCTCCATCAACACAGTGTGCTTGGGATTGTACAAGGTTGGTGCAATGTAATACGAGCGACACAAGAGCAAGATGGACCACATGAATGAAATGGGTATGACTCCCAATACAGAGATGATTCTAGAGGAGCACGCACTACGGTTGACTGCGGTCAAGATCAGCATGGCAAACAGGATGAATATGACCACCACCATGCCCTCTCGAAGCTGCAGGCGTAGCCATGTGTTGGCCAATCGATATCGTGTGTAGGCATAGGTCTTCATGTGCTGTAGGGCGCGTAGCAAGTGGGCCACATATACTGCCTGTATGGTGTTTTTTGTGGGGATTTTTGAGTTTTTTTTAGGGTTACTTCGAGGGTTGAATTGGGTGTTTTATTGAGGGTTTTTATGTACGGATGATGTGCTTTTGGTGATACGTGTACATGTGCAAAGAGCATCACCCGCAACATGTACATGTGCAAAGAGCATCACCATACCATCTGTGCAATGTACACAATAAACATCCCCAACTCTGCCTGCCCCCCATCCAGGCTCACAGGGCAAGCTGTTGTCACACAGGTTGCATCATATGCAGGGGCATCCGAGCATGGTGGTAGGTTGTATTGCTGCCGAAATACAGCCGTGTTGTTTTCGAGCGCATCATATACTGACACAAACTCTGCACCAGAGTTGGCACAGAAATCAAGCCAGGGAGCAAACAACGATTTGATCCATGCCTGGGGATTGGGGATGGGGGGGGGATGGGGGGGTGTGGGATTGTGGGATGTGTGTTGACCATCACCACCATACACTACACAAGAAAAAACACCATCATACACTACACAAGAAAAAACACCATCATACACTACACAAGAAAAAACACCACCATACAGTACCCTTAAACTATGACTCACTCATAAAGAACTGGAACCAACTACACGAGAAAGGAGAAAAGAAGGACCCCACAGTAAAAAGAAGACCTCCACACGATTGGACATACAATGAATGACTATTTTTTGCATACCTCTGTTGCCCAGAATGAAAACAAGCTGTTGTTTACACCTGCAGGTTGTATCAACTCACTCACAATGCCCTTGAGACGATCTGGCCTGGCCTCCTTGGGTGGTAACACAGCATCAATGAGAAACACATTGGTTCCATTGGGCGCCCTGTTGTTGAGACAAGGTGGGGAGGTAGACAGGGTTGTACCTAGTACTTGCATGTACACTGACAAGAAGAAGAAGAAGAATGACAAGAACAACAACAAGAAGAAGAAGAACAACACCATTGATTCTTCAATTACACCACCACCACCAACAATAACATCAACAACAACAACAATAACAATAACAACATTTATTCCCCAACATGTACCGTCGCAAATCTGGTCCAAACACATGCATGTTGGCAGTAGTATTACCACTCCCCCTCCCCATCTGCAACGTCTGATTCCACGGCTGTGGTGGCTGCTGTGCATCTGCCATGCCCTGCCATATGGGCTGCGTGGACTCCCCAAAATATGTTGTAAACGCCTGAATTGCAGCAGTGGTGCCATTACGCCATGCATCCCGGGCGCCCGGGGTGGGTGGCTGCCGGGCCCCTGCAAGGGCCTCGATGAGCGACACAATAGTGAGGGTTTCAGTTATGACCAACATGATCCATATGTGTTTGTGACGTGCAAAGTAGCGGGAAAAGGTGCCACCTTGATAGCCAATGGCGGTGGGGGGGAGCTGGGCGCTGGAGTGCTTGAATGATTTGGGGAATTGGAGTTTGCTGTTGGTGATGGCTTTTTTGGAGCGCCCTGTGGGTGGTGGAAGGTTGTGCTGGTTGTGCGGATTGAATCTGCATGTGCCAGGCTGACTATGGTGGGAGAAGATATTTTTGTTTGTGGTGAACAACTGTGTGTACAATGGCGGGACATGCATGTGATCAACATACACATGTGTAATGACCATACCATGTGTGTCTGTTGATTCTGCAGGGGACATTGTCACATGTCTGCTGCGCTGTTTACCATTGTCATGCACCACCCCTGGTTGACCATTGTCGTGCATTGCTTGTTCCTCCTCCTGTTGTTCCTCTTGTGCCACCAGCGCACCCTGCTCTATATCCCCAATATGATTTCCATTGTGCTCCCCTTGTTTTTCATTGTGCTTTCCTGGGTCCTCCCTCTCTTCCGCAATCACCACACTGGGTGCTGTACAGGGCGTGTCCTTGCATGACACATCCTCGTCCCCCTTGTGCACACCGTGCTGCTGTTGTGTTGCAGCTGCTCGCACCACCTCCTCCGCAGTGGGCTTTGTCTGGAGGGTGCCTTTGTTGTCGGGGGTCCCCTTGTTTTTCCGCCGCCAGAAACACAGCATGGACAGGCACGCTGGTTGGCAGCGGTGCTCTATAAACAAGAACAATCTGGACCTGGTGCACATGATGTGTGATTGTAACAGCAGCAATGCAAAGATCTGCGTGTGGGAGGGCGGGGTGTTCTTTGTGCAAGGACGGGTTCTTTGTGCGTGAGGGAATGCATGGTGTATCACACAGTATCACACAGTATCACACAAGACAATGGTGATTGATCCACTCCAACCCCATCATTCATGTATACATACAATGTTGGTGAATGTCGTGTCGAAGAAATTGAGCACCTCAAATGCCTGAGCAGGGGGCTGCAACCACCAACACGAGGTGGTGAGCACTAAAATGTTGGCAGCAAGCAGGCAGGTCATGAGACCAAGAAGTGCCACTACCATTGCCACATGTGTGTTGATCATGTTTTTGCGCAAGTCATCCCTTTGTGGGTGGATGTGGATGTTGATGTGGGGCAGTTGCCTGGTGAAAGACATATGCGACTGGGAGGAAACACACCATACCATGGCCTGTCACGCACAAGGCGGACATTGTGCATGACCATGATGAGTGCTGCCAGGAGGAATGTGACGCAAAAGCACAGAATCACTGTGTTGGCGATGGGCAGCTGGTTGCTGGCGATGAAGCGCTTGCTGCTCTCGTCTGCCTTGAGCACTGCCAGGCCAATGATGCCAGCCATCCCCATGATCACAGCAATTGCATTGGCCAGCACAAATATCTGTGGTGCACAAGGATAGTCTGGCTATCATCTAGTTCATCTGCCTCGAACAGACTCGCTCTTTTTTATTACCTTGGTCTGCAAATATGGCAAATACTCCAGCCGACACACCACCTCCATGGAGCTTTGCTCCCTCGACAGAGTGCTGCTCATGTTCGATACTTACAACGACATTGATGTCACTAAGTCGTACTTTTACACCGTGTTGTTGATATCGTACACCAGCTTGCTGGGCACTCGTATAAGGGAGGTAAATATCAAATTAAATATGGTGATTAAAAGCCAATTAAATATGTATGGAACAACTCATCCCTTGTCTTCCCCACTGTCCAAGAATCCGTCAGGTGCGGTTTGCAACGCCAGGTGCGCCCCCACACGACGCACAGGGGAGAACAACTGTGCATGGGAACACACAGCTGATGGTTTGCACATCAAACATCCCAGAAAACATCCAGGAACATCCATCCGTACCCCCAACCCCCCACAACATACCTCGACCACCATTGCCCAGGCCATGCGGCTGCTTTGCAACAGCGCAGAGCCCAACGAGGTGGGCGCCTGGCTTTCGCTGCTCACAGCCTCGCCCTCCCGGCGCGCAAACCCACGAAATTCATCCAGTGTGGTGCCCTGTGAGTGTTGGTCAACACATGCATTGTTGGTGTATCAGGTGTATTGTCATGGACCAGGTGTATTGATATCACAAGTACAGGCACACACACAACATCCACAAGCACAGCACTCCTCGTACCAGCACCCATTCCATGAGCTGTCGTGAGTCAGGGTTTTGCCACAGCCGCCGCACCCCCTCAGGTCCCCCGCACACACCCTTGCGAACGTTAAACTGGGCCACAGCAATGGCCGCAAAAGCAGCACGGTATGATCTTGTATGATGGTCTTCCATGCTGTTCAAGCTCGTCTGTGTTGTAATGGCACATGGCATTTGTGTACATGGTGTACATGGCAATCATGTACATTATCATTTGTACACACAGCAATTGTCCACAACCATAACACTCCATACATTTTTCACGTTCATTTCCATCCAGCTGGGTCGGCACAACAAGTCACCGCTTTTGCTGATGATCACCCGGTTGCCTGTTCTCTTGTACACCCGCATATACTTGGTAGATCGGGGCACAACGTCAGAGTCGTTGACAATGTCCCATGCATTTGGTATGGCTGCCTTATACAGTCGGGCAAAGGTGTGGTTGCCGGCCTGTGGTGCGCCGTAGGTGTACAAGAGCAGTTGGGTGCGGTGTTGCAAGCCCATGTCTGTGATGAGTTCATGCACGTCCCAGGCTGCTAATGTTGCCAGCGCACCACCAAGGCTGTGACCTGTGTTGAATGTGTGTGTGCATGGGTTATTGCTTGTGAATGCAAGGTCCCGCAATGGTCAACAACCTACCTGTCATGGATAATGTAAATACACTTGTTTCGTCCATGTATTGTGGATTCGTGAGCACTGTGCGCACAGTGGTCAACACCCTGTCACGCCCCGACTCCCATGATGCCCAAAACCCTGTTGATGAAATGTGATTACACATGTGGCAATGGCATGTTGCAATGCTGGATGTCAAGTAACTCTATCAACAACAATATTACCTTTGTGTACGTTGGGGTTGCGGCAGACACAACATGATGTTTGCTCTACAGTCACATGTGGATGCCGTCGCTGCAGGGCATTGAGGTCAACAAACACATTTCTGTGAATTTGTTTCATGTGTGTGAGGGAAAAAGCACCATGTAGAACAATCAGCAACACCTGCAACACACCATGAACCCACCAATACACATATACAATACATACTTGAATGATGCAGTGCCGCGAAATGTAACAAACATTTTTCCAGGCCCCCACGCGAGCACTGCAGCAAAATCATGCTGGGGAACAATCACAATCTCGTGTTCCACCAGCCCATCCATGCTCTTGCCGTGTTCCAAGTTGAACACAGGTTCAGGGGCCCCGCTCTTCTGTGAAAATTGGCACAATGCAACAATGATTCATGTTCATCATTCAACAAGTACCAATCATTCAACAAGTACCAAGCTAAGAACTCTCCTGCCACTTTACCCCACTGCAACAACAACACAAAACCCACCTTGGTTTCCCGGTACGCCAATATCGACCAAAACATCAGCTTGAGTGCCGTTTCATAGCAAAACTCCGGTTCCTGTCCATGATCCTGTTCCTTCACCATATCTCCCACTTCACTTGCAGCCCATGCAAACATTTGCCGCTCCATCAACACAGTGTGCTTGGGATCGCTGAGCGTGGGCATGACATAATAGGAGCGACAGGCAAGCAGCACAGACCACATGACCATAATGGGCACCGCCCCGAGGACGTCTATGATGTGCCCTGTGCACCGATCCCCACCCACCAGTGTGAGCAGTATGAGACTTATCACCACACCAAACAGCACCACAAGGCCTTCTCTCATTTGTAATCGCAGCCATGTGTTGGCCAATCGATATCGCGTGTAGGAGTAGGTGTTCATGTGATGGAGCGCACGAAGCACATGGATGACGTACAGTATCTGGTGGTGGTGGGTGGTGGGGGGTTGGGCGCAGTGGGCAGATGTGTGCAGTGGGCAGATGTGTGCAGTGGGCGGGGGTGAGCAGTGTGCGGGGTGAGAGCTGCATCAATGAGCAGGTGGTACCCTTCACAACACCATATTTCACAACACCATACCCAGAGCACCAAGTACACAAGGTAGTTGGATAATTTTATATTATACGTCCCAAAATCCACTGGGCATCGGAATGCAGTGCATGTAGCATCGTTTTTGGGTGCTTGACTGCATGAAGGAAGGTCAAACTGTTGTCGAAATGCAAGCGTATTGTTGGTCACTGCTTCAAGTGCAGTTTGTATGTTGAGCCTGGGCATGGTGCTGCAGAGTTGGCCCCATGGTGTAAATAGGGACACCATCCATGCCTGTATGGTATACATGAGGATGTATGAGGATATATGAGGAGTATACATGAGTATACATGAGTAGATATGAGGAGTATGTATGAGATGTATGGTGGAGTATAGAGTACAGAGTACAGAAGTTGTATGAGGTAGAGTACACAAGCTGAGTACACAAGCTGAGTACACAAGCTGAGTACACAAGCTGAGTACAGTATGAGGTTGATGTGTGTGTGCTATAGGGGAGTAAATATGAGGTTGATGCGTGCATGCATGGTTAATGCATTCCCTGTGTGAACACAGCATACAGTCAACACAGCATACAGTCAACACAGCATACATTGGATGAAATGAATGAAAAAAGGCTGTCCGACACATTATTGGCTTGCACAGTTTCTGTAGTGAAACCATTCAGCAATGGCAAGGAAGCCAGTGGCAGCTGGGGCAATGTGTAGAGCTGAAAAACATTGCGTGCACCAGGTGCCCTGTGTGTGGAGTACGACACCACGTGTGTCCTGTGAACAACCTAATGCATGTGGCACCAACAACAGAAATGCATTTGATAACAAAACAAACACTGCACACATATGGGCATCCACCACAGCACCCATACCCACCACAGCACCCATACAATGTATTATTAGGTCCAAATAATTGCACAGATGCATTGGGTACTTCCAAGCCTGTGCTCAAGTTGCTACTCCATGGCTGTGGGGGTTGTGCTGCAGTAGCCATTGATTGCCATGTGGGACGGGTGGGTTCTCCAAAGTAGCCAGAAAATGCATCAATAGCTAAATCTGTGCTTGAATTCCACATGGGCATGCCTGTGTGTGTGAGAGAATGGTGTGATGAGTGATGATTATCCCTTGTTGATATTAATTGATATTAATTGATACTAATTGACATTAATGTATAACAATGGATAGCAATTGATAATATTTCATAATAATTGTTGGATGTACAAAAGTGTACACATTTGTTTATTTCTCTCTTTCATTTGGTGCACCAACACACAGACCTATGAGGGTTGGGTCAGATGCTGATTGGATGGCCAGTACCAGCAATGCAATAGACATGGACTCCACCACCACAAACAACACTGAAATGTGCCAATGACGCCAACCAGGCATTGCGCCCACAGATGTGGAGGGTAGCTGGTCTGATGGGATGATAAATGGGTGTGCGCTTGGCAACATGGACGAGGAGTCGTCTGTTTTGCATGAAGAGAAAAATGGTTTTGAATAATGTGCTTTATGAATTCACATGAAGTTGTGCTTTATGAATTCACATGAAGTTGTGCATGGTGAATATGTATTATTTGCTTACAAAAACAAGCATACCTGATGCGCCCTTCATTCCATTGTTGTGTTGTGATGGCAAGTGATTATTCATAGAACCCTCATGCGGCAGGTTGGGTGACTTTGAGTGATTCGTAGAACCCTCATGTGGCAGGCTGGTTGATGAGTAGGGCGTGGGTGTCATGCTTGTATTCATGTCCCCAGCACTTGTACTTATCTGCGCAGCACTGACTTGTACACCAAGCTCCATGTTTGACATTGCCAAGGTGTCTTGCTGTAAAGTCTCTTGTACTGCTGGCACAGGGCGTGTACACCGGCGTACTATCCACAGCATCATCATGCGGAGGCGGCGGTGCACCAACATTCCCAGTTGGGATTGAGGGCACAGCAGGTGCACTTGCAGCAGCAGGGTGCAGAAAATCTGTGAGACATGGTAATTTGTAAGACGTGGTAATTGTGAGACATGGTTGGGATGAATTTATGCGAAACATGCGGAATGCAACAACCAACAACGCAGCAAATAAACGTATATGCATGCAACAACATGCGACAGACAATACATGCATACATACACCCGTATCATACCACGTTGGTACACGTGCCCACAAAGAATTGTAGAATGGCCATCGCTTGTGCAGGTGGATGCAGCCACCAGCAGTTGAGGACAAGCACCAGTGCATTCTCCGCAATTAACAACACATGAATGATGATAATGGCCAAGATCATGACAAGGTTTGTGTACACCATGTATCTCCGCAATCTGTCCCTGAGGTGAGAGACAGGGAGGAGAATAAGCTGTTGTTGTTGTTTTGTTGTTGTTGTCGTTGTTGTTGTTCAGGCGAACACATGGGTGCCTGCCAAATGCAAAGAGACCCTCATATTTTTATTTGCATACCATTTTTTATGCTTCCCAATTGCATGCAAACGCCAGATGGATGCAGTCGCCGCCACAATCATCGCCATGATGGTGCATGCTAAGACACTTACGTTGACGATGGGAAGGATGTTGGAGGATACAAGGACCACCGTGTCTTGCGCTTTTGCCACTGCCAGTCCCCCAATGCCCGCCAGACCAAGGACCATGGCCAGCACATTGCCAGCCACGATAATCTGTGCAGAAAGGATCATTTGAGGTTGGATTGTGTGGGTTGGGGTTGTGTGTCCATCGGCAACATCCATCTTAACACCACGTCTTTGCAGCACACATCGTGCCTTGGTTTCAACATAGGATAGCTGCTCGAGCTTGCAGACAACTTCTGGTGCGTCTGTTGGCACTACCATGTGCCATACAACCACGGTTGCTGTATCCTTCCCATGTGGCGTAGAACCTCGTTTCTTAACGTTCCCTGAGTCTACTTCCTATGACGGGCATATCCATACATTTTACATTGATTAATAAAAATATCGTCAACAACATGCGTAGCTTGCAGTGATACAGGGCAGTGATACAATGATGAAAAATAAATTAAAACATACTTCATTCAGGCCGGGTGTTGTTTGTGCTTTGTGCCAGCGATGGTGATCGCAGTGACCCATGCATGGAATCCTGCCTGCCCTCATCCACATCCACAGGTGCCCCATATATTCGCTTGGCCTGAAGCATCATATCCTTGACTGCTGTAACCTGCTCCATGACCGCATCCTTGAGGCCACCCACCGTCCCCCGCACTGCCTCAGACATGGTTGAGGGCTCCCTGTCCAGTTGCTCTGCATTGCTTTGTTTCACAGCTGCATCCACTGCACTATGCTCTGCTTGATCTGAATCCAGTGCATCCAAATTCAATTCCTGTGTATTGGTGTGTGTGGTGATGCATACAGAAGAGTCTGTTGTCGATGACCAGCCTGTCGTTGATCAGCCACCGCTCACATACCAGTACCCACGTCATCAGCTGCTGTCCTGCCTTGTGCTGCCACAGACGATGCACGCCCTGCAACC